>Ga0136653_10001438_pt1 | contig 12908 bp, 11 predicted proteins | sample LakKivw275mmetaG_FD_94866 | JGI IMG/M metagenome (GOLD analysis project Ga0136653, IMG submission 94866) | Anoxic lake water microbial communities from Lake Kivu, Rwanda to study Microbial Dark Matter (Phase II) - Lake Kivu water 275m metaG... | ecosystem: Environmental > Aquatic > Freshwater >... | reverse complement strand
TGCGCAGGCGGGAATTAGTCAATCACTAATAGAGTATTATTTTTCCAATAATGGAGGCGAAATTTGGGACAAAGTAAATCTTGGCGAGATTTTTAAGTTTGCCGGTTCGGGAGACGACCTGCGCTGGAGGATTCGGATTTTACCCTTTAAAAATGCCAACGCCTTTCAAACTCCTTATCTCCGCTCAATTGTGGTAAAATATTGGTACGAGAGATAGGCCCTTAGGCGCTCGGCACCTAAATACAGAGTTTAGTACAGGTCGCACCTGTTTAGTACAGGTCGCACCTGTATTACCTGTATTACAGGCGCGACCTGGCAGAGTAGACCTCTTGCGAATCGCGCCCGCAAGGAATGGATTTACGGCTTTGACCCGACAGAAAGTCGATTGATAGTATTTATTCAAAATTGAGTAAATCTTTACTCAATTTTGAATAAATGATATAATAAGGTCTATATGTTTGAGATGATTTTTAAATCAAAAATCAGGAGAGAAATCTTTAAGTGTTTGTTTTTGTCCAATAAAGAATTTTATCTAAGCGAAATTGCCAGACAAGTGTCTACTTCCGTCGGTACTTGTCAGAGAGAACTTGACCGTTTAGTCATGTCGTCTATTTTAATTTCACAGAAAAAGGATAACAGAAAAATATATGCGGTTGATAAAAAAAATCCTTTTTATAGAGAATTAAAAAGTATTATTAATAAAACTATCGGAATAGACGGAGAAATAAAAAGAATGATTAAAAAAATCCCCGAGATTGAGTATGCGTTTATTTTCGGCTCTTATAGTAAGGGATATCTTTCAAACAATTCAGATATAGATTTATTTATTATTGGCTTGATAGACGAAAATGAATTTTCGGTAAGATTAAGGAAATTGGAAGAAAAAATAGGAAGAGAAATTAATTATCATCTTTATACCAAGAAAGAATTTAAAGAAAAACTCAAGAAAGATTCATTTTTAAAAAACATCTTAAAAGATCCGTTATTCTTAACCGATAATCAAAATGAATTTAAAAGATTATTTAAATGATTTAATTGAAAAAGGACTTTTAAGAAAAGAAGATATTGGAATTGATCAGACCAAATCCTTGTTGAAAAACGCTTTTAAGAATCTTCAATCGGCGAGAAAAAATCTTAATTTGGACGAAGAAACCTGTTATACCATGGCTTATAACGCGATGATTAAAGTAGCCAGGGCAATTTTATTTTTGAATAATTTCAGGCCGGTAGACGGATATCAGCATAAAACAACTATTGATGCGGCGGGTAGAATTTTAGGGAAAGATTTTAACGGGCTGATTATAAGATTTGATAAAATGAGAAAGAAGAGAAATATTTTTACCTATGAGCCATTAATTCCGTTAAGCAAAGAAGAGGCGGGGAATTCTTTGAAAACAGCAGAAGAATTTTATAAGACAGTCAGGGGATTTTTGGAGAATAAAAATCCCCAATTGAAGTTATTTTAGCGTACGATTGAACCCTTATGGCTGGTCAAGTCAAAATCTCTATGACTTCGGCGCTGTTCATTTTAGCGCCGGCTGGCGGCTCCGGAAACTAATTTAAACTCGCCCCCGAGGTTCGACCCCTTAAAGAGAGGCCATAAAGGTATGGGGATTATGGAGGCCTGACCTCCACAGGAGTCCTCTATAGGATTTTAGATAAAGAGGCCTGACCCCGGAAGATTTAGGAGGTCAGACCTCGGAAGAGGGGGGCCAAAACCTCGAAATAATATGAAAGACAAAGCCAAAACCATTATTGATTTTTTCAAAACAAAAAAGGGACTGGCCTTTTCTTTGGTTTTTTTAGCTATGCTGTTTAATGTAATTTTTCTTTGGTCGGAATTAACCGCTCAAAAATTTATTTACAACGACGAAATCTATCATCGTTCAATTGTCGAAAATTTAAATACAGCTTTGGAACAAAAGAAAAATATCATTGATTTTTGGGTTGGTAATATTGATTTAGGCGTTTCCGCTTTTCATGACTATCAACATTTACCGCATTTTTTAATGGGACTTTTTTATCGTTTGACTCATTCTTTTGTTTCTTTAACCCAAATTTTCAATATCTTTCGTTATCTTCTTTTAATTTTATTGCCGGTAGTTTTCTTTTATGCCGCCAAAAGACTTTATTTCGATTATTTAGCCGCCGGCTTTTCCGCTTTATTTTGTTCTTTGTTGTCAGAAAATTATTTGCTCGGATTATCCTATAATAATTATCTCTGGCGCGGCGGCGGTATTTTCCCTCAGTTGTGGGCGGTTTTCTTTTTTCCCTTAGCCGTAGCCGAAATTTATAATTTTTTAAAAGGGAAGGGACGGTTGTTTTGGTCTGTTCTTTTATTTATCGCCGTAGCTTTGTCTCAAATTTTTTATGGCTACGCACTTTTTTTATGTTCAGTCGTTTTTATTTTTATTACCCCCAAAAAGAAAGAAATTTATAATCGGGCTAAGAAATTATTTTTTATTTGTCTGATAGTTGTTTTGGTTACTTCTTATTTTTTTATTCCCCTTGTCTCAACTTTAAAATATACTGCTAAAAGTATTTATATTCCTAGTTGGAAATGGGATTCTTTCGGCGCGAAAGTTATTTTAAACGATTTATTCGAGGGGCAGATTTTTGACTTTGTCCGTTTTCCATCGATCACGATTTTATTTTTCATCGGTATTTTATCTATTTTATTTTTAAAATTATATAAGAAAGAGAATTACCGTTATTTGTTATTTTTGACTATTTTTTCTCTCTTTTTATATTTCGGCCGTCCATTTTGGGGATTTCTCCTAAATTTGCTGCCTTTTACCAGATTATTTCAATGGTACCGTTTTGTTGGAATTTTCCAGATTTTTTCGGTTTTTATTGTTGGAATCGGACTGTCTTCCGTTTTGTCAAGAATTAAAAAGTCCGGCGTTCTTATTTTGTCGGCAGCGTTGATTGCTATTTTAGTTATCCCGGTGTTTAAAGAGAGAATAAATTTTTATCAGGGGAACAAGGAAATGCAAGCGCAACAGAATCAGGCCGTGAATCAGTTTAGTCGGGAGTTATCAGAAATAGAGCGGACAATCAAGACTTTGCCATCCGCGAGAATTTACGCTGGCTTGTCAAATACTTTTGGCGATTATCCTTATTATTTAATTAATTCAATCCCCCTCCACGCTATTTTAACCCAATTAGGATTTGATGTCTTCGGTTTTTCTTATCATTCCCAATCTTTAAGTACTGACATACGCCTTAATTTCAAGGATTCCTCTCCTGAACAGTACAATCTTTTTAATATCAGATACGTTTTACTTCATAAAACGTGGACACCCGCTTCTTTTTATAAGAAGATAAAAGAATTTGATAATTTTGTTTTATATGAGGTTCCGACCACCGGTTATTTTGATTTAGTGGATGTCCCCGCGATTTTTTATGGTCAAGAAGTTGATTTTTTTCAAGCTAATTTAAATTGGCTTTCCAGTTCGCTGGTAAGCCAAAAACAATATCCGATTGTTGAATTAGGGAAAGAACCGGATAAACTTTTTGGCCTGCCGGTTTTTAATTTTCAAGACGTTGATGATAGGGTTTTAAATAATTTTATTCAAAATCAGCCTCTGAAGGGAGAAATTTTACAGGAAAGCGTGGAGTTTAATAAATACTCGGCACAGTTTAAGACGAACGAGAAATCTTATCTTCTTTTAAAGATTAATTATCATCCGAATTGGCGGGTTTATGTGGATTCTAAAGAAGTTGTCCCTGTGATGTTAACGCCCGGTTTTATCGGAACCGGAATAGAGCCAGGAACACATGAGGTATTATTTGTTTATAGATTGCCTTTTTATAAAACAATATTCTTGTTATTCGGATTTTTGATTCTTTTAATACTACTTTTAAAAGGTTTTGTACCGTTAGGAATTAATCAATCTATCGACTAAAGAATATGGGAAAAGTAATTGGTGTTATTTTAACCTATAATTCGGCGAAAACGCTAGAAGATGTTTATCAGCGTATACCTAAAAGTTTTTTAGACGAGATTATTGTTTCTGATGATGGTTCGACTGATAAGACGGTTGAAATTGCTAAACAATTAGGTGTTTCTGTATTTAGTCACGAACATCGTGGCTATGGAGGAAATATAAGGTATGGGTTAGAAAGGGCATTGGGGATGGGAGGGAAATACATGATTGAAATTCACGGCGATGGCCAGTATGATCCAGGAGGAATACCGTCGGCTTTAGAAAAAATGGATAAAGGTTGCCAACTTCTCCTTGGTTCACGCTTTATTGATAAAAAACAAACACTTCAGGATGGAATGCCGCTAGTTCGTTATTTGGCCAACAGAGGGTTGAGTTTTTTTGATCGTTTGTTTCTTGGTTTAAATATTAGCGAGTTTCATACAGGTTTCCGGGTTTATAGTAGGGATTTATTTAAAAAGATTAATTTAAAAACGGGGAGCGATGATTATTTATTTAGTTTTGAGATTATCGTTCAATCAAGATATTTCGGTTTCAAAATTTGTGAAATACCCATTCGTTGTGATTATAAAAAAGTCCACACGTCCGAAAACTTGTGGAAGGCAAGTATTTATTCATTTCAAACTTTCTATATACTTTTTTTGTATTTTTTAGCTCGTTTTGGTTTCAAAACAAAATTATTTCGGTCAAATAAAAGCAGTTTTATATATTCTTGAAGCGCTTGTTGCCATGGCCTAAGATGAATTTTTTCAGAAATAAGAGCCTCCATCACCCCCCGTTTTAATAGAGGTGATTCGACATCCTTGGCTCGAACTGGCTTAATCACAGTATGGCTATTGGTAAGTTTCTTGATTAATTTAGCGATTTCAAAATAGGAGACCTGTCCAGAATTGACTACGTGAATAATACCGGAGGTATTATTGTCAATAAATTGTTTGACTTTTGTAATAAGATCGGGAATGTAGGTAGGGGAACCGAAGCGGTCGAATGTGGCTTTTATTAATTCTCCTCGCAGGCATTTTTCAAAACAGGTCTTAACAAATTTTTTATCTATCGAATTGCCGCCAAAAAGCCAACCAGTCCGGATAATAAGGGATTTAGGAATGATTTTTTGAACCACTTTTTCCCCAAGCCATTTTGTTTTGCCATATACGTTTACTGGGAGAGGAACATCTTTTTCGTTATAGGGATATTGTTTTTTTCCGTTGAATACAGCGCAAGTAGAAAGATAAACAAAATAAATATCTCGCTTTTGACAAGATAAAGCGAGATTGTATGTTCCGTCAACGTTTATTTTGTAAGCTTCTTTTGGATATCTCTCCGCTTTAAGCATGTCAGTAAAAGCGGCTAAATGAAGGACTATATCTGGTCGATATTTATCAAGCGTTTTTTCAATGGTTTTTGGTCTAGTTAAATCAAGGGTTCGATGGGTCGGTTTTATTCCAAAGCCAATCTGACTTCCGACCATTCCACTACCGCCTGTGATAAGAATCTTTTTATTCTCGCACATTATAATTATATTATATTATTAAGACAGGATCAGAAAAGGGAAATATTTTTTATCCAAGTAAAAACATTTTAAATTTGATTACTCTTGCCAAAAACTATACAGAGAAGATAGAGAGGCGCGGGATTATTCCGAGGGGTTAAGCAGGTTTTTAGAAATTTCCAAATTGTTAAAAGCTCGTTGAAAATTTGAGTCAATCGCCAGTGCTTTATTAAGAGATTCAATCGCTTTATCATATTCACCTAGCTCATTATAGTATGCACCAAGGTTATTATAGGCAACAGCGTTGTTCGGATTAAGAAGTATGGCTTGTTGTGTCACTTCAACGGCTTTTTCAAGATTTTTTTCAGAATAATAGGCTAATCCAAGTAGTATATAGTTCTCGACACTGGGATTTGCTTCTATTAGACTTAGAACGTCTGAGGATTTTATTTGAGAGAATTCATTATTAGTTGAAATTTTACATGGGGAGGTAAAATATTTTCCGAGCGCGAAGCCGATGTATACAGCTACGATGAGGAGAATAATTTTGGGAAGATAAAGTTTTATTTTCTGTTTTTCCATAATAGTGTTTTATGTTTTATTAGTTATTTATATTTTTTTATATTATATTGGTTAGTATTTTTTTAGTCAAGAGACATTTTTTTTCGCGATTTTTCTATTGGAAAGATATAGGGTCTAGGAATAGGAATAATGAATTTTCCTCCTTGGTCGATAAACCATTTTTCTTTTTCTAAAATAGAAGGGGTATAATTCCAGGCCAAAAGGAGAATATAATCGGGTTTTTCTTTTGTAAGACATTTAGGCGAGACAATGGGGATATGAGTGCCCGGAGTGTATTTTCCTTGTTTGGACGGAGCTTCGTCAGTGATATAGTCGAGAATTTTAGAGTCGATTTTACAATATTGGAGTAAAACATTTCCTTTTGCCGCCGCTCCATAACCAATAATTTTTTTCCTTTTTGATTTTATTTGCGTAAGAATTGTTTTTATCCCCCTTTTTATCTTTAGCGGATATCCGGCAAAATTAATGTACGTTTCTATTTTACCTAAACCTTGCTGGCGTTCTTTTTCAAGAAATTGAGATAAGGATTTTTTGACGGGAAAATGAAGAGGGGTGTGTCCGGCGTAAATCCGTAAGGACCCTCCTTGAGTATCGACATGCCGAACATCAAATATCTTTAGTCGATATCTCCCTAATAATTTAATAAGGGGAAATAAGGAAAAATAAAAGACATGTTCGTGATAGGTATTATCAAATTCATTATTTTTTAATAGGTCAGCCAGATATTGGACCTCGAAAATAAAAATTCCATCTTTATCAAGAAGTTGTTTCACTCCGGCAACAACATCGTGGATTTCATCGGTATGAGCAAGGATATTATTTGCCGTGATAATGCCGACCTTACCGTAGTTTTCTAGGATTTCGGGCACAACAGCCCGGCCGAAAAATTTTGCGATAGTTTTTATACCTTGTTTATTGGCTTGTTGAGCGATGTTTTCCGCCGGGTCGATACCAAGAACCCGTGCCCCTCTTTTTTTAAAAGACTTTAGCAGAAGACCGTCGTTGCTGGCGATTTCAAAAACCAATTTTTTTGTTTGTTTCGGGAATCGGCGACTTACCTCTTCCGCATATTTGTCAAAATGAATTAAAAGTTGAGGCGAAGTAGAAGAAAAATAGGCGTAGTGGCGGAATAGCGCAGGGCGGTCGAGGATGAAATCGAGTTGAGCGAGATGACATTTGGGGCAAAAAGAAACCCCTAAAGGAAATTTAAACTCCTTAGTTTTTAATTGTTTTTTCTCGAGATAAGCGTTAGAGGGGGACTGTTTCCCAAGAGAAAAGTATTTAATTATTTTTTCGTTATGACAAATGATACAGTGAAGATTGGTATATGTTTTGTCTAAAAGATGAGGGTTATCATTTAATAGTTTTTTATACCACATAGTGGTAATAGTTTTCAAAGATGGCTTAACGAAGCCGGTTTTAAGCGCTTGATAAATTTCTCTAATTCCCATCTCGGGTGTTTTTATCGTTTTGTAGTCAATAGTTTTTTTAATTTTTTCAAATGAAACTCGATAAGATCGGCCGTCACGATTATTCTGATAAATAATATTGACTGGGATGTTTACGGTTTTGGCAATTAGTTGAGCCAAGTCGGAAATTTTAAAATTTTGAGCGGTATTCCCGAGATTAAAAATTTGTCCATTTACTTTTTTTTGGGACGCTTCCATAATGGAGATAAAACCCCTAGCAGAATCGTATACATGAAGGAATGGCCGCCATTGATTCCCTCCGTATAGAGTAATAGTTTTATCTCGAAATGCCGAAAGGGTCATTTGATTGATGGCTACATCAAATCTCATGCGGGGAGAGAGACCAAAAAGCGTTCCCTGGCGGAGAGAAACGACGATGAAATTTTTATCATGAAGAGGGAGAATGTTTTTTTCGGCGAGTAAATTCGCCCTAGCGTAAGTGGTTAGAGGAAGCGGCGGGGTTTTTTCATTGATAATTTTGTTTCCTTGGTAGCCATAGACGCTGCAAGATGAGGCAAGGATATATCGTTTTACGCCCATCTCTTTAGCTAATTCAGCGGTTCTAACCCGAGCTAAGAAATTTATTTCAATTGTTCTTTGCGGGTAGAGCTCGGAAAGGGGATCGTTGGAAAGAGCGGCTAAATCAAAAACGACGTCAATATCGGCAAGAATATGTTTTGGGAAATATCGACTGTCATTTTTGATTAGAATGAGATTTTTGTTTTTTAAAGATGGACATAGTTTTTCTTTTCCAAAAAAGAATCTGTCTAAAACTATCACCCTATAATCCCTTTCGAGCAATAACGGTACAAGAACCGAACCAAGATATCCTCCTCCCCCGACCACCAAAACGTTTTTATGTTGTTTGTTCATAGAATTAAAATAATCTTTATTAAATTTTTATGAAGGACTTAAAAATATTATTATTTCAAAAAAAAGAATATGTTTATATTTTGGTTTTTTTGGTCCTCATTTTAATGGGAGTAGTGATGATTGGGAGTTTAAAAGATAATAATAGTGTTGTTGATGAACAATTGTTTCTTTCAACGGGATATATGTTTCTTACTGAACGGACAATGTTTTTTGGATTTGAACATCCTCCGCTTGTTAGATATTTAGCCGCTTTACCCTTGTTAAGTTTAAATCTTAGGCCGGCAAGCGAATTTTTTGTTACCACTCTTTCTCAAAGCCCGCTATCAAATATGAGGGGGGTAAGCCAGTGGAATTTCGCCGATGATTTTTTATTTAATCAGATATATTCGCCAGACGAAATTTTATTTATAAGCCGTTTGGTAATGGTTGTTATTACTTTATCGTTCGGATTTTTAGTCTTTAAGTGGACCAGTTTAGTATGGGGAAATGGTCCGGGATTTTTGGCATTGGGTCTTTTTAGTTTATCTCCCCTTATTTTAGCTCATGGCCAAATAGTAAATATGGACGTGGCGTCTGCTTTGGGGATATTTGCCAGTGTTTATTATTTTGTTAAATTTTTGCAAAAACCCGACTTAAAACGAATATTAATAATTTCTGTTGTTTTTGGTCTTACCCAATTAACTAAGGCCTCGGCCTTACTTTTAATCCCGTATTTTTTTATTCTGTTTTTCTTTTGGGTTATAATTAATCGTCCGGCTGGAGACAAAAATGTTATTTTTTTCGTCAATCAAATAAAGCGTTATTTTCTAAAATTATTGCTTATTGCGATTTTGGTTATTTTAATAATTATTTTTGTTTACCAAGTATGTATGACTTGTTATCCGAAAGAACAGCAAGGGGCGGATATTAGAGCCGTTTTGATAGCTCAGCGTCCGGAATTATACCAGAAAATTTCGTGGTTGCCTAGATTAGCGTTAATTCCCATCTTACGGAATTTAGCCCAATACGCTTTTGGAGCGATTTGGCAATATACTCGTAATATGAATTTTAGTTACTTTAACGGACAAGGGTCATCAGAGGCGTTTCCACTTTATTTTCCAATCGGTTATTTTATCAAGGAACCCTTGGCGTTTCATATTCTTACTTTTTTGGGTTTATGGTTTGTTGTAAAGAGAATTAAGCGTAAGAAATCTGAATTTTTAAAGAATAATTTTTTTGTTGTTGCGTCCTTTTTCTGGATAATCTTTTATTGGTTGATGTTAGTTAAGTTCAGCACCATTAATTCTGGTATCCGATATCTTATTCCTACTTTACCTTTTATTTATTTTCTTATTGCCGGAGGCGTTGGTTGGTGGTTAAATCAAAGGCAAAATATTTTTTCTTTCAAACATGCGTTTGTCGGCGGATTAATGGCTTGGCAAATGGTCTCAGTGTTGTCGGTTTATCCGTTTTTTTTGCCATATTTTAATGAATTAGTCGGCGGTCCGGCGGAGGGCTATCGTTATTTGGCGGACGTAGATGTTGACTGGGGACAAGGTATAAAGAGATTGGGCGAATGGGTTAAGGCGAATGGTATTGAACAGATTAGCGTTCTCAGTCGTTTTGTTGTAAAATACGAGGAAGGCGGGGAATATGCCGAGTATTTTGTTTATAATAGAAACTACCAATATTATCTTGGCTCTAAACTTCGATATTTATCATCAGATACACCGGTTAAGGGCTGGGTGGCTATTCCCGTTAGTTTGCTTCAGTGGGGAACGGCAGAGCCATCCAGACGCTATGGTTGGTCTAGTAATTCTTATGATTGGCTTAAAGATTATGAACCGGTAACTAAAATCGGCCATTCTATTTTCGTTTACTATATTAATTAGCTGATTTGGTTTGTTTTAGCCCTGTAAGTTTTTGTTGTTCTAATGCGTAGTTTACGATTATGTTTAATCAGATTATCGTTTGAGTCAAAGGGTAATCCCTTTTTAAGATTTTAATCACTCCCTTCCATTTATTATATTAATATATATATGAGAGTCACGATATAAATTATATCATACTACAGAAGGGGGACAACATTTTCTAAACATTTTTACTCTCATTACCTTTTCTTATTTTTGGGTTTTTCTTTATTGTTAAAGAGAATAAAAATCCTAAACAATTTAAACCGAGTATGATTTTTTTAATATGGTTTTTCGTTTCTGTAGTGCTTGGGTGCGTTGTCAATCCGAACATCAATAGAATAAATATTATTATACCGGCGTTTCTATTTTATATATCAATAGGAATTTATCGTCTAAAAAACCTCGCTCCACAAATCTTTAAGTTAGTTTTATTTTTATATATATTTCTTTTTATATGTTTTAGCTATAATTACTTCTTTATATATCCAAAAACAATCGGTCCTGTTTTTTTTGAGTCTTTAGACAAGGCCATCCAATATGCAATAAATAATACCCCTCCCAATGAAACAATTACTATTACTGACCGAAATATAAATATGCCGTACATTTATGTTTTATTTTATGGCAAAGTAGACCCCCGTTCTTATTATAATACCGTAACATACTATAATCCGGGAGGAGAGTTCCAGTGGGTAAGGTCTTTCGGTAGATTTTTCTTCGGAGAACAGGACGTCAATGACTTTCGGGGCGAGACGTATGTCTTACATAATTCAGAAAGGGGTTATTTTGGCAATACTGATTATGTTGTTCAAAGATATAAGTATTATTCCGTGGCTATTAAAAAATAAAAATAATCCGCCCGAGGCGGAACATGGGGAATTTTAGATAAAAAATATTCCTTTGGTTGGGTTGTCGCAGAAGAATTAACCATGGTAATAGTAATATAATATGCAGTTGTCTAAGAAAATTAATATTTCCGTCTTTTTTCCGGCCCATAATGAAGAAAAAACATTGGGCAGTTGACCGATTCTTTGATTAAGGTTTTAAGCGAAGTCGCCAACAATTATGAAATAATTATTGTTAATGATGGAAGCGCAGATGGGACGGGAAGGGTCGCTCGAGAATTATGCGAGAGACACTCTTTTGTTAAATTAGTTGAGCATAAAAAGAATTTGGGTTATGGCGCGGCAGTTAAGTCAGGTTTAAGGGCGGCGCAATACGAGTGGATTTTTTTACTGATGGCGATAATCAGTTTGACGTTGAGGAAATAAAAAGTTTTTTGCCACATATCAACGACCATAAGATAATTGTTGGTTATCGAATTAAACGTCAGGATAATTTTTTTCGTCGCTTAAATACTTGGGCTTGGAAAAAATTAATGGGTTTTTTGTTTCCGGAACTAAAAGGAATTAAGGATATTGATTGCGCTTTTAAGTTGCTTAAAAAAGAATTAATTGATAAAATAGAATTAACGACATCGGGGGCGATGATTAGCGCGGAATTACTATTAAAAATTATTAAGAATGGCAATCAGGTTAAACAGGTGGGAGTGCATCACTATCCAAGGACGGTCGGGGAGCAATCGGGCGCAAGTATTAAAGTTATTTATCGGGCATTTAAGGAGTTAATTAGGTTTTATAGAAAATTTAAGTAGTTGTGGATATTTATCCTTGTTATTCTATTTTTTCGATGTAGAATATAAGATGTAGAATATAAACAAAGAATAAAAAATATCTAATTAGTAAATTATAATAGGTCTTATGAAAAAAACATGGATTTATGTTCTGGTAATTGTCGTGGTCGTTATTGTTTTGATTATCGCCTTAAGTAAGTCGGAGGCGCCGAAACAGCCGGAAGAGGAAGGGGTTGTGCCGGAGGAGAGGACGTTTAAAGAAGAAGTGCCATCTGTTAGTTTAACAGAGATGACACCAGATGGAGGTTATCAGGGATGGGGAGAACTGAGTATAAATAAGAGCGTTCAAGGGAATAGTTTGAAGGTCGGTGGAGTTGAACATGAAAAAGGACTAGGTACCCATGCACAATCGTCTTGGAAATACACCATTCCAGAGGGTTATAATTATTTTGAAACGAGTATTGGTTTAGACGATGGGGTTATCCCCGGTGAGAATTTGGCTGTTTTCGTAGTTAAAGGCGATGAAAAAGAATTATATAGAAGCGACCCAATGAAACCGGGTCAAGCGGCGGTTAGCGTCAAGGTTTCAGTTACTGGCATTCAAGAGATTTTTCTTATAACCGAAGATGGCGGCGACGGAGTGCAAGGTGATGTCACTGATTGGCTTAATCCGGTTTTAATTCCTTAAATAACAATTAAAATAAACTTGCAATTTTATTATTTTAGAATATAAGTAAAAGGTTTTTATTTATAGCGTTTTTGTTTTGATTTTATAATTTAATTGACAATATTTTATAATAATATGTCAAGAAGAAAAAATTTTTTGAATTTCCAAAAAACCCTTTGGTTTGTTTTTATATTATTGGGACTGGGTTTATTTTTTATTTCTAAAGTTTCAGCGGCGGATGATTATATTATTTTTGACAAGCCAATAAAACTTAAAGCGCTTGATACCGCGCCTACTGGCGTTCAGGGGTTGCTTTATTATGATACTATTACAGGGTCGATAAGGGTAAATACGGG
>Ga0136653_10001435_pt1 | contig 12927 bp, 9 predicted proteins | sample LakKivw275mmetaG_FD_94866 | JGI IMG/M metagenome (GOLD analysis project Ga0136653, IMG submission 94866) | Anoxic lake water microbial communities from Lake Kivu, Rwanda to study Microbial Dark Matter (Phase II) - Lake Kivu water 275m metaG... | ecosystem: Environmental > Aquatic > Freshwater >... | reverse complement strand
CTCCGCAACTTTCTGTTTGGTGTGTGCGAATGCAGGGGAGACTGGCGGCCTGCGTCCTTTGTCGCTGAGGCAGTGGGCCAGATACAGCAGCGCATCGGCGCGTCCCGCGCCATCTGCGCGCTGTCTGGAGGCGTGGACTCGACTGTGGCCGCGACGCTGGTCCACCGGGCCATCGGCGAGCGCCTAACCTGCGTCTTCGTAGACCACGGCCTGCTGCGCCAGGGCGAGGCCGAGCACAACCTCAGGCTATTCCAGGACTTGGGACTCAGGGTCGTGCATGTCGACGCAGGGGAGCGCTTCTTGCGAGCGTTGAAGGGCATTATCGATCCCGAACAGAAGCGACGCATCATCGGCCACGAGTTCATCCGCGTGTTTGAAGCACAAGCCCGCAAACTGGGTGAGGTGGGCTTCCTGGTGCAAGGGACGTTGTATCCGGATGTGATCGAGAGCAACGCCGCCGATACCAAGGCTGCAGCCAAAATCAAGACGCATCACAACGTAGGCGGCTTGCCCGCCGACATGAAGCTAATGCTGGTCGAACCCTTGCGCTACCTGTTCAAGGACGAAGTGCGGCGCATCGGTCAGGAACTTGGTCTGCCAGAGGCCATTGTGCGGCGCCAACCATTCCCGGGTCCCGGCCTGGCCGTGCGCATCGTTGGAGAAGTGACCCCGGAGCGACTGAGCACACTGCGAGCCGCAGACTCTGTTGTGACCACCGAGGTCGAGCAGGCTGGACTGAACCACGACATCTGGCAGTATTTTGCCGTGCTGACTTCTGTGCACACCGTGGGTGTGATGGGGGATGGGCGAACCTACGGGAACGCGGTGGCGGTGCGCGCCGTGACCAGCGACGACGGCATGACCGCCGATTGGGCGCGCCTGCCTGCGGAGGTCCTGGGGCGTATCTCCAGGCGCATCGTCAACGAGGTGCCCGGTGTAAACCGTGTGGTGTACGACGTGACCAGCAAGCCCCCGTCCACGATAGAGTGGGAGTAGGTGATGGTCAAGATACTGCATTTCGCTGACCTCCACCTGGGCGTTGAGAACTATGGTCGTCTTGACCCAGCCACGGGCCTGCACACGCGCTTGCTGGATTTCTTGCGCTCGCTGGACGAACTGGTGGAGTATGCGCTGCAGGAAGCCGTGGATCTGGTGCTGTTCGCCGGCGACGCATACAAGAACCGCGACCCCAATCCCACTCACCAGAGAGAGTTTGCGCGACGACTGTACCGTCTCACGCAAGCCGGCATCCCGGTCTTCCTGCTGGTGGGCAACCACGACCTGCCCAATTCCCTGGGACGGGCGAATACCCTCGACATCTTCTCTACGCTACAGGTTCCAAACGTCCATGTCGCTCGCAGGCCCGGCGCCCAGTGCGTCTCCACCCGCTCCGGCCCCGTTCAGATCCTTGCTCTGCCATGGATCGTGCGCAGCCAGCTCCTGGCCCAAGAAAAGTACAAGGGCCTTTCGTTCGAGGATATCGAGGCATTGATTCTGCAGGACCTGGAGAACCTCTTGACGAAAGAGCTCAAGCGCCTAGACGGGGCTCTGCCAACGATTCTGGCGGTTCACGGCACGCTGCAGGGGGCCAAGTACGGCTCCGAACGCAGTGTGATGCTGGGTCAGGATCTCGTGCTGCCGCCCAGCCTGTTCAAACATCCTGGCCTTGACTATGTCGCCTTGGGCCACATCCACCGCCACCAACAAGTGGCCGACAGCCCCCCTGCGGTCTACAGCGGGAGCCTCGAACGCATCGATTTTGGTGAGGAGAAGGAAGCAAAGGGGTTCGTGGTGGTCGATGTGGAAAAGGGCAAGGCGCAGTGGCATTTTCGCGAGCTGCGCAGCACCCGGCGTTTCGTCACAATCGACACTCGGGCAGATGCTGCGAACCCGCTGGACCAGATACGTGAGGCCATCGCCAAACATGACATCCGCGACGCGATTGTGCGTGTCATCATCCATACCACACCGGACAAGAGCCTGCTGATCCGCGACCAGGAGATTCACGCTCTGCTGAGCGATGCATTCAAGGTAGCAGCTATCATCAAGGACGTGGAGCGGGCAGCACGGCTGCGAATGGGGAGTGATCAGGGCATCGAGCAAATGACGCCATTGCAGGCGCTCGAGAGGTATTTGCAGACGCGCCCGATCTCCCAGGAGCGCATGCGCAAGCTGCTGCAATACGCGCAACACGTGATAAGCTCTGAGGTGCGAGGCGACCAGGATTAGAGTCCACGGGACGCATCCCACGGAGAGAGGGGGTACGCAATGGGTACGAGACTGAGGACTTCGGTTGACTCGATTTGCCGTCTGGACGGCGTCTGGCAAGACAAGATCAACAGCATCGCTGTCTTTGAGCGCGGGCCGGTGGTCCCGACGCGGCATGGGCGAGGCAACTTCTATGTTCTAGTGGAGATCGTCGGGGGCTTCCCCAACCCCGCCCAGATCCAGCAGCACTTGATCGAGGTTGCTGAGGCTCGCTTCCGTATAGATGGCAGCCTTACCAACGCCCTGCGCGAGGCGATCAAAGCAGCCAACACCTACCTCTTTGAATCGAACCTGAACGCCCCGCGCGAGGAGCGCGGCATCGCAGGCATGACCTGCCTGGTGCTCAAGGATCAGGATGCCTACGTCGGGCAGGCGGGTCCCGCTTTGCTCTACCACGTGGCCAAGGATACGTTCCAGCGCCTGCCAGAGGAGTCCGCCTGGCTGAGTGCCGACAGGCTCCAGGACGTTGACATCTCCAAGCACCCTCCCCTGGGATTGAGACGCGAGATAGAGCCCGAGTTGTCGCATCTGCACACCCAGGGCGGCGACGTCTTTGTGCTGGCCTCCACCACAATGGTCAAGCTGGTCAGTAACGAACAAATCCGCAATGCGATCGTACAGCGTGGCGCTGGGTCGGTCCGCGAGAATGTGCAAGCCTTAGCACCCGGAAAGGACCTCTCGCTGCTCGTCATTGAGCTGCTGGAGGCCGAGCAGGCGGCTGCACCTGCGCAGAGAGCTGAGAAGCTGGCCACCCACGAGAAGCGCCCCGGGCTGGTGGCCAGAGTCTCGTCAGCGCTGCATACCCTTGTAACGCCGAGCAAGGAGCCAGAGCCCAGGGACGAATTCCCTGTGGCAGCCGCCGAGAGCTACCGAGATCTGGGGGACGAGGACGCTCAGGAAGTCACGGAGCGCGCTCCAAGCATCGATATAAGGGGCATGCTGCAACCCATCTGGAATGGGGCAAGGCGACTGGCAGGGCGCGTGTTGCCCATCCTGGGCAACGTCCTGCCAAAGGCAGAACCAGAGGGCAGGCGCACGGCCGGCGCCCAGCGGCGCCAGCCAAGCAGGGCCTCGCAGAGCAGCCGCAGGTGGCTTTGGCTCGTGCTGGCCATTCCCGTGATCGTCATCGTGCTCTATGCTGTCACGCGCTACCAGTACGAGCGTTCCCGGCAGCTGCGTCTGGCGGAGTTCCTGCAGGCTGCCGAGGCAGCCAAAACGTCCGCGGAACTCAGCCCTACAATTGGAGAGCAGCGGGCGAGACTGCGGGAGGCCATCGCCGCACTCGACCAAGCCCTGCTGCTCAGGCCCAGCGACCAGGTGATTCTGACAGAGCGAGACAACCTGCAGAGCACTCTGGACGAGAAGAACTATGTCTCGAGGCTGTTCTACTTCGGAGAGCTGCAAGAGTTCCCAGACGTTGGAGACGTCAAGTGCCAACTGAGCACAGTGCTTGTTCACGGCATTGATGTATACGTGCTGGACGTGGGCACGGATCGCGTCTACAAGTACCTGCTTTCCTCCACCAAAGACGCCCTGCAGGCCCCGGACGGCGATCCCGTCATAGTCCGCAAAGGCGACCAGCAGGGCGCAGTGGTTGTGGATGAGCTACTGGACATCGCCTGGGCCGATCCGGGAACGGGCCTGGATGGCAGCGGTCTCTTGATCATCGACAAGAAAGGGCACGTATTGCGTTACGATCCAGCGGTCGGGCTGGAGGTTTCGACCGTCGCCGACACTGGCACCTGGCGCGCGCCGGTTGCGGCCGCCACCTTTTTCGCCAATCTATACCTGCTCGACCCCCCTGCCAATGCGGTGTTCAAGTACGAGCCCAGCAACACCGGCTACGACGCGCCCTCCAGCAGCTACTTCAACTCGGACACCAGCGCTGACCTTGCCACTGGCCTGGACCTGGCGATTGACATCAATGTCTACGTGCTCAAGGCCGACGGCACCATACTCAAGTACTTCCAGGGCGCAAGCGCGCCTTTCCCGCTGACCAATCTGGACGAACCGTTTGCGGGAGCTTGCTGCATCTTCGCTTCGGCGGCAGCAGGTGAGGAGGGTGATCTGTACGTGGCGGATACCGGCCGCCAGCGCATCCTCAGATTCAGCAAGGAGGGGGTTTTCCTGCGGCAGTACCGTGGCCGCGACCCGGCAGACATGGACTCCCTGCGAGGCTTGTGCGTGGATCAGGCCGAGCAGAGGTTCTATATCATCAATGGAAACAAGCTGTACTGGGCCAAGCTGCCCTGAGGGAATAGACACAGCCGCGTGTATGATGTTGCAGGTGCAGAATGTCGCTAGTTCTGGGAGTGGAAACTTCTTGTGACGAGACCGCGGCCTCGGTCGTGGCAGACGGCCGGAGGATCCTGTCCAACGTGGTCGCCTCGCAGATAGAGTTGCACCGTCGCTACGGAGGAGTCTTTCCGGAGTTGGCATCGCGACAGCACGTTCTGGAGATCGTGCCAGTAATCCAGGCAGCGCTCTCGCAAGCGGACACCGAGCTATCTGCTTTGGACGCCATAGCCGTCACCAGTGGCCCGGGGTTGGTGGGTTCACTTCTGGTAGGCGTTAACGCTGCCAAGGCCATCGCCTGGGCCAGGGGATTGCCGCTGGTGGGAGTCAATCACCTGGAGGCGCACCTATACGCCAATTGGCTCATTGCCCCTGGCACGACGGCCGGGCGTCAGGATGAGCCAGTGCCACGGCTGCCACTGCTCTGCCTGATCGTTTCGGGAGGACACAGCGATCTGGTCTTGATGACCGAACATGACCAGTATCAGGTGTTGGGTCGCACCATCGATGACGCAGCCGGAGAGGCTTTCGACAAGGTAGCGCGCCTGTTGGGGCTGGGTTATCCAGGCGGACCGGCCATACAGGCGGCTGCCCAGACTGGCAATCCCAGCGCTTTCGAATTGCCGCGCGCCCTCTGGAAGCAAGGGTACGACTTTAGCTTCAGCGGCTTGAAGACGGCCGTCCTGCACATCGTGCAGGAGTACGCCGGGCTGCCTGCGCAACCATCGCAGGCCAAGGCCCAAGCTGCAACTGCGCAAGAGCCGCCCCCCAAGCGCGAGTTGCCGGTGGCAGACCTGGCAGCCAGCTTCCAGGCAGCGGTTGTGGATGTATTGGTAGAGAAAACCAGGCGCGCTGCGGAGGAACTGCGGGTCGAAGAAGTGCTCTTGGCGGGAGGCGTGGCCAGCAACACGGCGCTGCGCCAGGAAATGAAGGCGAGGGTGCGCTTGCCCGTGCGCTACCCGCCCCCCGTGCTGTGCACCGACAACGCCGCCATGGTTGCCGCGGCAGGACATTTCAAATTCCGCACGGGCAAGCAAGCCTCATGGGACCTGGACGTGTGCCCGGGCCTCGGTCTGGTCTAGATGCCCGCGGCGCCCAGCATGTGTGGCAAAGGCTTCTTCCAAAGAGTCTACGCACTTCTGTCGCAGGTGCCCGTTGGACGTGTCGTGACCTATGGGCAGATTGCAGCCATGTTGGGCGATCCCAGGCAGGCCCGGGTGGTCGGCTGGGCAATGGAAAGCTGTCCCGATGGCCTGCCTTGGCATAGAGTGGTCAACTCGCGTGGCGGCCTGAGCACAAGCCCTCGCTATGGCAATCTGCAGCAAAGACTGCTCGAGGACGAGGGTGTCTGTATAGGTCTCGGTGGGAGAATCGACCTGAAGGCCTATGGTTGGCGCGGGCCACAAGAGGGGGTGTCATCATGATAGACGACGTGCGCAAAGAACTCAGGAAACTCCCCAGCGTCGATCGCATGCTAAAGCAGGAGCGCGTGGTAGATATGGTCGCCCAGCACGGCCGCCCTCTGACTCTGGCAGCCATCCAGGATGTGCTGGGAGCGGCGCGCCAAGCGATCCTGCAGGGCCAGAACTGTCCTACCGCAGCACAACTGGCACAGCAGACCGGTGTCCGTCTGGCCGAGTTGCTGCGACCCAGTCTGTACCCGGTCATCAATGCGACCGGGGTGATTATCCACACCAACCTGGGGCGTGCCCCGCTGAGCCTGGCAGCCCAGCAGGCAATGCAGGCCACAAGCCAGTACTGTAATCTGGAGTACGACCTGGATGCGGGAGAACGAGGATCGCGCTACGTGCACGCCGAGGAGCTATTGTGCCGTCTGACTGGCGCAGAAGCTGCTCTGGTGGTCAACAACGATGCGGCGGCCGTCCTGCTAGTCCTGACAGCACTGGCCCGAGGCCGCGAAGTGATCATCTCCAGAGGCCAACTGGTAGAGATCGGCGGTGGCTTCCGCATTCCCGAGGTCATGGCCCAGAGCGGCGCCCACTTGGTCGAGGTGGGTACGACCAACCGCACCTACTTGAGCGACTACGAGGCTGCCATTACTGCAGAGACCGCCATGCTGCTGTCCGTCCACACCAGCAACTTCCGTGTGATCGGTTTTGCGCACGAGACGTCCTTGGCCGAACTGGTGGCCCTGGCGCGCGCTCACAACCTCATGCCCGTGGACGACCTGGGAAGCGGGGCGCTCTTGGATACCGCCCGCTTTGGCCTGACCCACGAGAGAACCGTCCAGGAAAGCCTGGCTGCCGGCGTGGACCTGGTATGCTTCAGCGGTGACAAGCTCCTGGGAGGCCCACAGGCAGGTGTTATCTTGGGTACGAGCGAGTACATCAGCAAGCTGAAGCGCCATCCGCTCACGCGCGCCGTGCGCGTCAGCAAATCCGTGTTGGCCGGACTGCAGGCTACGCTGCAGCATTACTTGCGCGACGAAGCCCTCCAAACCATTCCTGTCTGGCAGATGATGGCCGCAGACCTAGAGCAGTTGAGCAAGCGTGCGTCAGCACTTGCCGAGCGCCTGCGTTTGGCGGGAGTGGATGCGAGAGTCGTGGATGGCTTCTCTGCTGTGGGCGGCGGTACGCTGCCCGGTGAGACGCTGCCCACGCGCCTGGTGGCGATACACGGTGTGCCAGCACAGACACTGGCGCCCAAGCTGCGACATACATCTCCTCCGGTGATGGGGCGCATCGAGAACGAGACCTTTGTGCTCGATTTGCGCACCGTGCTTCCGGGTGAAGAAACCGATCTGCAACGCCTGCTGCTTGCCTCTCTCTAAGGTTCGAGCTCGTGCAGGGCCAAAAGGTACCGCACGGCGTTGGTCTGGAGCACCGCCACCGGACCAACAAAGAGCATCGCCAAGCCGATCCTGGTGGCGTACAAAGCGAGGAAGTACAGCAAGGTGAGCAGCATCAATCCCATGGAGAACAACCAGTGCGAGGCCACCAGCAGGAAGGCCCTCTTGACCGCAAGCCACAGCGCTCCCTCTTCCTTCACGAAGAAGACAAACACATAGCCCTGGATTAGCATCAGCAGTGAAAAGGTTGCCATGGGCACGCCGGCCAACAGTCTCGCGGAAGGTTGCTCCTGTGCCAGGTAGAAGGACGCACTGTAAAGGAGCACGAGCACCAGCAGGGCATAGGGCAACACGATCGCCCATCCCTTCCACAGATACTTGCGCAGCCCCTGCGCAAAATCGCGCAGGCTTGCTTGCTCGTTCGACCATGCTTGGCGCGCAAAGTAGTAGATGGCTACAGTTGCACCTGGCAAGGTCACCACAGGCAGAGCCAGCAGCAGCCAGGCCAAGCTGACCAGCACGATCTGCAGCAGATTCTCCAGCTCGAACTGGAAAGACTCTCGAATGAAGTGGAAGAGGCTCACGTACATCTCCGCAAACATGCGCTGCACGCAGATTATAGAACGACGCCCAGGACAGGTCAAAGGATGAGAGTGCATCTCACCACAATTGGCTGCAAGCTGAATCAGGCCGAGGCGGCCGGTTGGGCGCGCGAGCTGGCAGCCATGGGCCACGAGATCGTGGCCACGCCCACGGCCGCGGATCTCTGTATCGTCAACACGTGCACCGTCACGCACGTGGCTGCGCGCAAGTCTCGCAACATGGTGCGGCGCTGCGCAAAAGCTCGACCGCATTGGGGAATCGTAGTCGCAGGCTGCTACGCCCAGATTAGCCCAAGCGAAGCGCGTGCGCTGGAAGGCGTGAGCCTGGTCCTCGGATCTGCGGACAAAGATGCGCTGGTGGACACGGTCGTTACTCGGCTAGGCCTGCCGGCGCGTCTGCAAGCTGCCAACATGCCAGCGGCCCTGGCAGGGCGCACGCGCGCTCTGGTCAAGGTCCAGGACGGCTGTGACAACGCCTGTACCTACTGCATCGTGCGTGTGGCGCGCGGCCGACAGCGCAGCCGGCCCATGGCGGCCATTCTCGAGGAAATTGCGGCCAGAGAAGCCGAGGGGTATCAGGAGATCGTGCTTACGGGCGTGCACATCGGGGCCTATGGTCGTGAGCGCGGCGAGAGCCTGGCGGAACTCGTGGCCGAGATCCTCTCGCACACGCATTTCCCACGTCTGAGGCTATCTTCCATCGAGCCCTGGGACTTCTCGACACAGCTACTGCGCCTGTGGGAGAACCCGCGCCTCTGTCGTCACCTGCACCTGCCTCTGCAGAGCGGTTGCGATGCCACGTTGCAGCGCATGGGACGCCGCTACACCACCCGTTTCTACAGCGACTGCGTAGCCAGGGCACGCAGCGCCATGGGTGATCTGGCCGTAACCACGGACGTCATTGTAGGCTTCCCGGGCGAGGACGAGCAGGAGTTCGCTGAGAGCCTGGCCTGCGTGGCCAGCCTGGGCCTGGCGCGCGTGCACGTCTTCCCCTTCTCCCCCCGCCCGGGCACTCCGGCCACCTCCCTACCTGCGCAAGTACCTCCACAGCTCAAGGAGGAGCGCGCCGCGCGCATGCGCGTCGTCGCGGATGCAAGCGCGCTCGCTTTTCAGCGCCGCTTCCTGGGCCGCTGCATGCAGGTGCTGTGGGAGAGCGCCTGCGGGGCACAGTGGAGCGGCCTCACGGACAACTACCTCCGCGTTCAGGTTACAAGCGCGCATCCCCTGCGTAACCGCATCCTGCCGGCCCGCCTGCTTGAAGCGTGCGGCGAGCTGATGAGAGGCGAGCTGCAAACGCAGTGCAACTGAGGGCATGGCGCTGCGATCGTGAAGTGTTCCCACAAATGAACCAAGACTTGACAGATTGTGCAGTCTGTGATATTCTAGCCCTGCAGGACGGAGTAAGTACCTGATACGGCTCGCGGAAACGGCTGCCCAGGCTTACGGCCTGGGCAGTTTCTTTGTGCGCTGGTTAAGCGTGCTTCTCGGTCCTGATACTCTCGGGCAAGGAGCATACGGCTGTGAACGAACGCATCATCGGGACGGTCAAGTGGTTCAACAGTTCCAAAGGTTATGGTTTCATCTCGCGCGATAATGGCGAGGACGTATTCGTCCACTACTCAGCAATTCAGGCCGCGGGGTTCCGCAAGCTGGAGGAAGGCCAGCGAGTCGAGTTCAGCATCGAGGAATCGCCCAAGGGCCCGCAGGCGACAAACGTGACCGTAGTCTAGTCCAGCAATCCGGACAGCCAGGATCTGTCGGCGCGCTTCAGATCCCGTGTCAGCAGCCAATGGGAGAGACATCATGGCCAAGAGACTGTATGTCGGCAACCTCAGCTACAACGTGACCGCAGAAGCTCTGCGTGAACTGTTCACCACGGTAGGCGAGGTGACCGCCGTGACCATCGTCACGGATCGTATGAGCAACCTCTCGCGAGGATTCGGCTTTGTGGAGATGGCCACAGACCAAGCGGCACAAGAGGCAATCAGCAAGCTACACGGCCAGGAGCTTTCGGGCCGCCAGATTACAGTTGCCGAAGCCCGTCCGCCACGGCAAGACCGTGGAGGCCGAGGGCCCGATGACCGACGCGGTGGGCCTGGCACGGACCGAGGCAAGCGCTTCTAACTCCGGACGCCCCAGGGCCGTTCCGAGAGCCCTGCCAATCGCATAGATGCACGCTGTTTCTCAGGGGCAACCGCTTCATTCTCAGTTGCATCAAGCCTGCTCTTGCTGCCCTCTTACCGGCTCGCTTTGGATCGCGAGCGAGTAAGAGGGCAGCTTGCATTGCTGGCCATGCCTCGTTTGCCAGCGGTGCGAAAGCGCTGTAAGATTCGCAACAGACGATTCTCGAGACCAAGCGGTCTGATGGCCATCCTGACCTGAGAGACACGCGCAAGCTCGTTCCTCCAGGAGACAGCCTTTGGCGCACTTCTTCTTCAGGGGTCCGTTGCCACCCGATAGCCTGCTGTTTGTGGGTCGCCAGCAGGAGTTGAGTCAGGTGCACGAGCTCTGCCGTGGCGCGCTCCGATCCTACGTGATTCTCTTGGGCGCGGCACAGACAGGCAAGACCAGCTTGCTGTACCGGCTGCGCAAGCATTCCAACCCTCCGCTGCCCAGCGTCATGCTCAATTTGCAGATGATCCCTGCCGCGACGCCCCCTGCGCTGTTTCGTTACATGGCCACGGAGATCGTCAAGCAGCTCGGATGCGTAGAGCGCCTGCCAGCCGCCGAGGAGACCGTTAGTGGGCCTGAGTTCGAGCGGCTGTTGAACGATCTGCCTGAGACGGTGGGCAAAGCGACCATACTCATCGACGAAGTGGGCGCCTTACCGCAGCGGACGGCCGTCACTATGGCCAATGTATTGCGCGCCATTTTCAACGACCGCCTGCTTTCGGGTTTCGAGGCGCTCGAACGTTTTGTCTTCGTGCTGGCCGGCGGTAGCGAACTGCTGCACCTCACCATGACCGCAGTCTCGCCGTTCAGCAACATCGCCACACGCATCTATCTCGAGGATTTGACCTGCAGTGAGGTCAGGCAACTGATGGCCTATGGTTTCGCAGGGACGCCGGTCAAGGCTGGCGCCATTCTCGAGTTGGCCGATGCCATCTACGAGCAGACGCACGGGCACCCCTATTTGACACAGCGCATGGCTGCGCTCGTGGCGCAGTATGCGCAGGAGCGGCGCTCGGAGCTGAAGGGTACCCTGGTGCAGCGCGCAAGCCAGGAGATGCTCAGCAGTGATGAGAACATCCAGCACCTCTCCCGGGACTTGAAGGACCCTGTCCTGCAAGATGCAGCGTTCAGAATCCTGCAGAACCCTGCGCCCTTTAAACACCTCAGCTCTCGACAGGAGCAACTGCACCTTCTGGGCGTCATCCGCAGACAGGACGACATGGCGGTGCTACGCAACGCCCTGTACGCCCAAATGGTGGGGCAACTGGCAGAGGAGTCGGGCATCGCTCACGAAAAGGCCACACGCGAAAGCAACGCACCAGCTGTCAGGGTCAAACTCCTCACGCCGATCATCCCGACTGCCTTCTGTCACAACCTGTCCGAAGAAGCATTTCCGCTGGTGCAGTTGCGCATCGACAACAGCGCTTGGGGCAGCCTGCCCGCGCAGATCTATGCCAAAGCCAGCATCGAAGGATACAGCGATGAGGCAGTCTCAAGCGTGCTGGTCCCGGCAGGGGAGTGCGAGGAAATAGCGCTGCTACCCACCCTGCAACAAGGCCCCGTCATGAAGCTCACCGAGATCCGGCCGGCCACACTGCGCGTTACCGTGCGCCAGGTCGGCGCCGCAAATGAGCTGATGCTGCTGGACCAAACCTACGCTGTGAAGCTACACGCCCACGACACAGCTCTGCTCGCCGTGCTGAAACCAGATGGCAGCGTGATGGACCTGACGGATCACCTGTGCGCCTTTGTCACCCCGCACGATCCGGAGATCGAGAACCTGCTACGCAAGGCCGTGGAGCACCATCCCAAGCACCGCATCGTGGGCTACCAGGGCACCAACAACGCGGATGAAGGGCGCAGCATCGTTCGCGAACAGGTGCGCGCGCTGTACAACGCCCTGCGCAAAGACGCAGGCATGGTGTACATCAACTCGCCGCTGAACTTTGGCAAGCAGGAGGGGCAAATCACGCAGCGCGTGCGCTTGCCCGCGGCCAGTCTGCACGAGAGCCAGAGCCGGGCCAACTGCATCGATGGCGCGGTGCTTTACGCCAGCGTATTGGAGGCTGCGGGCCTGGAACCGCAGATCGTCATCGTGCCGGGGCATGCTTTCGTCGGCTGGCGCGTTTGGAGTGGCGTGCCCAAGTATGACTTCCTGGAGACGACGCTGACCGGTTCTGACGAGTTCGAGGCCGCCCTCAAGCTTGGGAACCAGGAGTATGAACAGGCGCGCCAAAAGGGGGACTTTGGGCGCGGCCTGTTCGATGCCAAGGGCTTTGCGCGCTTGATCGACGTAGCCGCCTGCCGCACCCGCCAGATCTACCCTCTGGCATAGTCAACCGCGGGGCTGCATACTACACTGCGCGGCACAGGCATGCCTTCCAAGCGCTGGCGCGCGCAGGGCCACACGTTCGCTCCACGTTTGTCTCTTCTACCACACCAACCCGGTCTGGCCTCTGCCGCGAGCTCGCCCGTGCTCTACTCAGGGCCCCGCCACGTGACGAGCAATCTCCAGGCCGTGCCCTGGGGATTGCAGGTGACCCAGGGGCACATGTAGTCATTGCTGTTCTGAATGGCCAGGACGTATTTTCCGCCATCTGGGCTCACGAGCGCCGGGAACAGAGAGATGTCCGGACCGCGGGCTTCACGATTGTAGCCCACCGAGACGCCCTGCCACCACCACTCTGCCTTGTTGTCACTCCATGCTTCGAGCACGGCCCGCACCACGCGCATGCCTGCCCTGGGAGCGGTGAGCAGCAGCTCACGCCGATACAGCAGGGT
>Ga0136653_10001434_pt1 | contig 12931 bp, 11 predicted proteins | sample LakKivw275mmetaG_FD_94866 | JGI IMG/M metagenome (GOLD analysis project Ga0136653, IMG submission 94866) | Anoxic lake water microbial communities from Lake Kivu, Rwanda to study Microbial Dark Matter (Phase II) - Lake Kivu water 275m metaG... | ecosystem: Environmental > Aquatic > Freshwater >... | reverse complement strand
GTATATGATAAGATGGGATCCAGATATTGATAAATTGCGGAGGAAAAGCATGACGCGGACGACCAAAAAGAAACCAATGGAAAGCACAGCCGGGCGGGTCTTCCAGCTGGGTGAACTCGTCAGTTACCAGAAAGGGGCCATCGTCAGCCGCGAGATCATCAGCCAGAAGACGGGGACGGTCACGGTCTTCGCCTTTGACCGAGGCCAGCAGCTTAGCGAGCATACGGCCCCGTTCGACGCCATGGTCGTCGGGGTCGACGGCGATGCCGAGGTCTTCATCGGGGGCGAGCCAAACCGGATCAAGTCCGGCGACATGATCATCATGCCGGCAAACGTCCCCCATGCCGTTCAGGCCGTGGGCCGGTTCAAAATGCTCCTCGTCATGATCAAGAAATGAGGAGCCGTACCACAAAGCCCCTCGTCCTCCTCACCAACGACGACGGGCATTTCTCACCCGGGATTCTAGCGCTATTCGCCAGGATCAGGGGTTTTGCAGACGCCTGGATCGTCGCCCCTGACAGAGAGCGGAGCGCCAACTCCCTATCCCTGACCCTCCGCCGACCCTTGAGAATCCAGAAGATCCGACACCGGGTCTTTGCCGTCGATGGCACTCCCGCCGATTGCGTTTATCTGGCCCTTAAAAAGCTCCTCCCCCGCCGACCTCGGCTCATCCTCTCGGGAATGAACCTTGGCTGCAATCTTGGACAACAGGATATCTCTTACTCGGGCACCGTCGCCGCGGCTATCCAAGGAGCTTTCCTCGACATCCCTTCTGCGGCTGTCTCCCTCATACCGAATAATGCCGGACACTTCGATTTCCATGCGGCGGCCAGATTCGTCGGTGAAACCGCGAAGGTCCTGCTCCGGAAAAAGCTGCCGCCGGGGTTTGCTCTCAACATCAACATACCCCCTGAGCCGGTCAAGGGGGTCAAGATCGCCAAGTTAGGCCAAAAGAGATACAACCCGGAGATTGTCGCAAAAAAAGACCCCCGGGGGGAGCTTTATTACTGGATCGGTCCCGGCAATCCCCAGGCCTCCGGCGACGATGGGACCGACGTCCGGACCGTGCTGCGAGGCTTCATTACGATCACTCCCCTGCATAAAGACCTGACGGATTACGTAATGATGGGACTTCCCGTCCTGGAAAAGCTCTGCGCTGCTTTTCTTCCTAACGCTTATTCTTCCGGCGCTGTCTCAAATATTCGACGGCGCCGGGCAGCATCGAAATGATGATGATCGCGAAGATGACAAAGCTGAAATTCCGCTTGACCAGCGGGATATTGCCGAAAAAGTAGCCTCCAAAGACGAATAACGCCACCCAGGCCACTCCCCCGATGACATTGTAGCTGATGAATTTTCCATAGCTCATCTTGCCGATTCCGGCCACAAACGGAGCGAACGTCCTGATGACAGGGACAAATCGGGCGATGATAATGGTCATCCCGCCGTGCTTCTCATAGAACGCATGGGTCCGGTCCAGGTATTCTTTCTTGAAAAACCGGCTGTTCTCCTTCTGGAAGACCCTTGGTCCGACGGCATGGCCGATCCAGTAGTTGATCGTATCGCCAAGGACCGCCGCCGCGGCCAGGACGATGAACAGCCAGCCGACCTTGAAGAATCTGAATGTTCCGATCGAGGCCAGAGATCCGCAGGCAAACAGGAGGGAGTCTCCGGGAAGGAATGGGGTGATCACAAGGCCGGTCTCGCAGAAGATGATGATGAAAAGAAGAAGATAAGTCCAGATCTCATATTTTCCGATAATGACATACAGATGCCTGTCCAGATGAAGGACAAAGTCTATGAACTTCATGAAAAACGTCATGCCGTTTCCTTGAAGTCCGTAATATAGCTTCTGGCCGCTCATATTGCAAATCAATTTGATGAGGGGGTATCCCCCTTGGGTCGCAGGGCGCGGGTCCCTGCCCCGCCAGATAAAGGGAGGCAGGGAACGAAGCGACTGTTGGAAGGGGGATCAGAGGCCGCCATCTCGTCCATGACTCAAACCGATAATATTTGCTAGAATATTCTGCAAAGGCACTTATGAAAGAAGATAAGCTTCGACGGATCGACCGGGCTCTGGGGGCGTTGTCAGGGCTTGAATCCGGCTGCACGCTCTGCCCACGGAAGTGCCGGGTGGACAGGAGGAAAAAAGCGACGGGAGTTTGTCAGACCGGCGTGCAGGCACGAGTGTCCCATGCCCTCCTTCACTTCGGTGAGGAACCGGTCCTGAGCGGCCGGGTGAACGACTCGTGGGCCGGCGGCGCGGTCGGGCGGCCCTCAAGGGGATCGGGGACGATCTTCTTCTCCGGTTGCAACCTGAAGTGCCTCTTCTGCCAGAACTACCAGCTAAGCTGGCAGAACGAGGGGAACCCGGCCAGCGACCTGGAGCTGGCCCAAATGATGCTCGATCTCCAGGCCCAGGGGGCCTTGAACATCAATTTCGTTTCGCCCACCCATGTCGTTCTGCCCATCCTGAGAGCCCTCCGGATCGCTTATGAAGGGGGACTCTCCATTCCCCTCGTCTACAACTCAAACGGCTATGACCGCTCAGACGTCATCGGTCGCCTGGACGGGATCATCGATGTCTATCTCCCGGACATCAAATATTTCTCCCCGGCCATTTCGAAAAGATATTCGGCTGCGGCGGACTATTTTGTGAATGCCGGACCTTCAGTCCGGGAGATGTCCGTCCAGCAGCCGGTTTTGGAGCTCGACGATCAAGGGACCGCCCGAAAAGGGCTCATCATCCGTCATCTGGTCATGCCGGGATTTATCGAGGATTCGCTTTCCATCCTCCGCTGGATCAAAAGCAACATCTCACCCTTCATCGGCCTCAGCCTTATGAGTCAATACCATCCCTGCTACAAGGCGCCTGAGGAGATCAAGCGCCCCCTGACCGGAGAAGAATATCGCAAGGTGACAAATTTGGCGCTTGAGCTCGGCTTCGAGAAGCTGTTCATCCAACCGGAGCCCTTCGGGCCTGGCGACCTCCGCGTTCCGGATTTTAAAAAAAAGAACCCTTTCCGTTGGAAATAATAAGACGTCTTTAATCGTGTGGAATCATTCGGGGGAATAGAACCGCGTCTTCGGCAGCCGGTACTCCGGGATGCCGCAAGCCAGGGCCAATTCCCTCAATTTCGTCTGGATGATCTGGACGTTATCCGGACCCATCCGGAGGAATTGTTTTTGGGCTTGGCTTAATCTTTCAAGGGTCTCATCGATATAGGCATAGCTGGCGACCTTTTTTTCGAGCAGGACTCGCCCTTCAACGACCGGCGTGTTCAAAAGTTCGGCAATCGCTTGGGTTAAGGTGTCCTGGAAGTCCGCGTTAGGATAACCGAGCTCCTTGTAAGCCTGCTGAAGGACCGGTTTCAGCGCGTTGTACAAGCGGGCGGAGGCTTTTGCTTCCAGGGAAATGATGACGTCGGCTACCGGATTATAGCGGTCATAGCTCGCCTGAATGACGGTCAATCCCCCGGCCCTCCTGACCGTCTTGAACTCCCCTTTAGGAGCAAAGAAGTCGACCTGGGATTTTGGATTCATTCCGTTGGCGATATTGTCCACGGCCGCGACAAATTTCCGGATGATTTCCCGCGTCTTCATCCAGGCGGAAAGCCCGGGATGGGACGAAATGTCCTGGGCAAGACTGCGGAGGATTTTATCGCTATTATCGAGCGTCAATGAGGGCAGGTTCAGCGCTTCCAGGGATGCGGCAGGGGGTGGGCCCTCGGCCGCCGCGGGGGGAAGAGCCTGGAGCGACGCCTTTTCCGCAGGCTTCTCTGCCTTGTGACTGACTAGGTAATAGATCCCCGCTGCGACCGCCAGCAGCACGATCATACCGATGCCGATGATCATAACCTTTTTTGTATCTTCCATAGCTCACTCCTTTTCAGCCAAACCGTCCCGTGATGTAATCCTCCGTCCGCGGGTCCGACGGGTTGGTGAAGATCCGGTCCGTTTCGTCGAACTCCACAAGTTCTCCCAACAGGAAGTAGCCCGTAAAGCCCGAAACCCGGGCCGCTTGTTGCATGTTATGCGTAACGATGACGATTGTATATTTTTTCTCGAGCTCGTACATCAGCTCTTCGATCCTCGATGTCGCAATCGGGTCGAGGGCCGAACAAGGCTCATCCATGAGAAGGATCTCCGGTTCCACGGCCACGACCCGGGCGATGCAGAGCCTCTGTTGCTGCTCCCCGGAGAGCGCCAGGGCATTGGTCCACAGTTTGTCTTTAAGCTCCTTCCAGAGATGGACCGATTCGAGGCTGCGCTCCAGCCCGGCCTGGACGACCGATTTGTCTCTTATCCCGTGCACCTTGAACCCATAAGTCACGTTGTCATAGATGCTCAACGGGAATGGATTAGCACGCTGGAAGACCATGCCGACCTTTTTGCGCAGGGCCAGGAGGTCCATTTCGGGCCGGTAGATATCCTCTCCATCGATGATGACCTTGCCCGAGGTCCTGACGCCGTCGATGAGGTCGTTCATTCGGTTGAGCGTTCTGAGGAATGTCGACTTCCCGCAGCCGGAGGGTCCGATGAGGGCAGTCGTCCGTCTCGCTTCGATATTCAGACTGATATTTTTAAGGGCCTGAAATTCCCCGTAGAAGAGAGAGAGGTCACGAACCTCGATGATGGTCATGGCCGTCCTATCCGAACCTCCCGCGGACATAATCATCCGTCCTCTGGTCGTTGGGAGCGGTAAAAATCTTATCCGTCGGCCCGACCTCGATGAGTTCCCCGTTGAGGAAAAATGCGGTCCGGTCGGCGACCCGCGCAGCCTGCTTCGTATTGTTCGTGACCAGGATGATTGTGTAATCCCGTTTCAGGAGACGCAGGGAGTCCTCGATTTTCGCCGTCGAAATGGGATCAAGCCCCGAGCAAGGCTCATCAAGGAGAATGAAATCGGGCCTGAGGGCCAGGACCCTGGCGATGCAGAGCCGCTGCTGCTGGCCCCCCGAGAGTTTGAGGGCGGAAGTGTCCAGCCGGTCCTTGACTTCCTCCCAGAGAGACGTTCTTACCAGGCACTCCTGGACGAGCTCAACCAAGCGGGCCCCGTTCTTTTTTCCGGAGAGCCGCGTTCCGAAGGCGACGTTCTCAAATATCGAGCGAGGCAGGGGCACGGGCGTCGCAAAAACCATTCCCAGCCTTCGCCGGAGCTCGGCCACGTTAATGTCCGGATCATAGATGTTTTTTCCTTTGATCTCGATCGTACCCTCCGTTCGCGACCCGCGGATAAGGTCGTTCATCCGGTTGAGGGCGCCCAGGAAGGTCGATTTCCCGCTGCGGGCCGGGCCGATGACTCCCAGAATCTCATTGCTCAGGACATCGAGGTCGATTCTCCTCAGGGTCTGCAGGCTTCCGAAGAAGTGGCTGAACTCCCTAACCGCGATCGCTGTGGTCATGAGTATTTTCTGATGAACCTTTCCATGAGGTAATAGGTCAAAAGATTGATGATCAGGACAGAGATAACCAAGATCGCGGCCGTTCCATAGGCGTTGGACATGGAGATTCCTTCCCTGGCCAGAATATAAAAATGAACGGCCATGGTCCTGGAAGACGAGAAGATCGACGTGGGAAGGTGAAGAGCGCTTCCGGCCGTGAAAATAACTGCGGCTGTCTCGCCGATGCTCCGGCCGATACTCAGGATAATCCCGGTGACGATACCCGGCAGGGCCGCCGGAAGAACGACCCGGGTGACCATCTGCCATCGGGTGCTGCCGAGGGAGAAGCTCACCTGGCGGTAGGCTGCCGGCACGCTCTTGATGGCCTCCTCGCTCGTCCGGATGATCGTCGGGAGAATCATGAAAGCCAGGGTCAGGCCGCCGCTCAGGACGGACCAGCCAAAGCCGAGCTTGGTTACGAAAAGGATGAAGCCGAAAAGGCCGAAAATGATGGACGGGATCCCGGCCAGGCAATCCGCCCCGAAGCGGATGATCCGAGTGACCCTGTTTTCCCAGGTATATTCCGTAAGGAAAATGGCCGTGCCCACGCCGAAGGGGGCTGCGATGAGGACCGCGACAAGAGTCAGAACGAGCGTCCCGATGATTGTCGAAAAGATGCCCCCTCCCCTGCCCATGTCCACGGGATTCTTGGTCAAAAAAGAAAAATCGAGGACAGGAAGCCCTTTCCTGAGGATGAAGACGATGATGGACAGGAGGATAAAGACTGTGGCCGCCGTCATGACCTGGAGCCCCGCCTTGACAAGGCCTTGCTCGACTTTCGGGTTCAAGCGCATGGCTCAGACCTTCTTCCTCGACGATGTCATGTTGGCGATCGTGTTTAGGATCATGATGATGATAAAGAGAATGACACCCGTGGCAAACAGGGCCTGTCGGTGTTCTCCGCTCGCATAACCCATCTCAAGGGCAATATTGGAGGTTAGCGTCCTCACCGGCGAGAGCAGGGATGCGGGCACGGCCACTGCATTCCCCGCCACCATGATTACGGCCATAGTCTCGCCGATCGCCCGTCCCATGCCCAGGATGATGCTGGCAACGATGCCCGATCGGGCCGCCGGGAAGAGGACCATCTTCGTCGTCTGCCAGCGGGTGGCCCCCAGGGCGATGGAGCCCTCCCTGTAGGCGGAGGGGACGGCAAGGAGGGAATCTATGGAGATGCTGATGATTGTGGGCAGGATCATGATGCCCAGAATGATCGAACTCGCGAGGACCGAAAATCCCGGCCCTCCGAAGGTTCGTCGGATGAAGGGGACGAGGAGGATGACACCCATGAAGCCGTAGACGACTGAAGGGATTCCCGCTAAAAGCTCGATCGCGGGCTTAATCGCCCGCCGCAGCCCTTTTGACGAGAACTCCGTCAAAAAGACCGCGCAAGACAACCCGAGGGGGACGCCGATGATGAGGGCCCCGATCGTGACCATGAGAGAGCCGGCGATCATGGGCAGAAGCCCGAAGCTCTTTTCAGAGGGATACCAGTTCATCCCGGCCAGGAAGCTTTTGAAGCCGTATTTTAAAATGATGGGGACGCCTTCCGTGAAGATGAAGGCTGTAATGACCGTGAGGATCGAGACGGCTGAGAAAGAGACGGTCAGCAAAGCCAGCCGAACCAGCCTCTCCTCTCTCTTCAGCTTGTTCATCGATTTTTTATTCCCAAACCCCTTCTCATGGCCTCGAAGGATGGTCAGCGGGCGGAGAGAAGCCCCTCTTCCCGGATCATATCCTGCCCCTCCGGCGATAGCACGAAATCCACGAAATCTCTGGCCATGCCTGTGGGTTCACCGTTGGTGACGAAAAGGAAAGGCCGGACAAGCCCGTATCGTCCCCCCAAAATCGATTCCTCGCAGGCTCTGACCCCGTCCAATTCGAGCGCCCGGACCCTATCGTCCACCAGGCCGAGCGATATGTAGCCGACGGCATTTGGATCCGCGGCCACAATCTCCCGGACCGTTCCGTTCGAGTCCTCGACGATCGCTCGCTTGGAAATCCGCGACTTTGCCATAACCAGCTCCTGGAATGCGCCCCGAGTTCCCGATCCCTCCTCCCGGGTCACGACCGTGATCGCTTTGTCCGGTCCTCCCAGGTATTTCCAGCTTGGAATCTCGCCGGAGAAAATTTGTCTAACCTCTGTCAGGCGGAGGCCGCGGAGAGGATTGGTCGGGTGGACAATAATCGCCAGTCCGTCCCTGGCCACGACGATCTCCTTAAGATCCTTTTCGTCGGCTTTCAATTCCCTGGAAGAGGTCCCGATATCGGCGGCCCCGGACTTGGCGGCTTGAATGCCGGCGCTCGATCCGCCGCCCTGGACGTTGACAAAGGATCCCGGCCGCTTCTTGATGAAGGCCTCGGCCCATCTGTCCGCGAAAGGCTGGACGCTCGTAGAGCCGGCGACGATGATCTCGTTACGAACCGACCCCCTCGAGCAGGAAATGAGGGAAAAGATGAGAGACCCGGTTATGAGAAGCCAGGCCAGCCGTCTCTCAGACATGAACCATTACCCTTCCGCTTATACCAAAGGGACAAACTCAAGTCAAACGATCCGGGCTCCTCAGGAGCCTCCCGAAGGGCCTTCCCATTCTCCTCCGAGCCCGGCGAGCCGGATCTCATACTCCGCCTTTTTTTTCTCGTACTCCCCGGTCAGCGTCTCGAGGTCCTCGAGAAAAAGGTCGAGATCCGTCTTGGCCTGGTGCATGGACTTCGAAAGCTCCACGACCCGGAAACCATCCTTCAATTGTGAAGCCTCGACGACCGCGGCATTCATTTTCTGGAGCTCGGCGTCGAGCCGCTCTATGGCCTTCTCTTTTTCCTCGATCTTCCTTTCGAGCGGTTTCAGCACCCGCGACCTCTCTGTGATGAGCTCGGACCGGAGCTTGCGGAACTCCTTGGGATTGAGCTTATCCCGGGAGACCGCATCTTCCTTGCTTAAGCCTTCGACGGACGCCCTCCCTTGCGGGCGCTCTTCTTCGTCCTTCCAACCGATCTTATCCAGGAACCTTTGATAATCTCCCTCATAGACGAGAATGCTCCCGTTCTGGAAGACAACCAGCCTTTCAGCCAGGGCCTGGAGAAACCTTTCGTTGTGGGTGACCATGATTACTGCCCCATCGAAGTCATCCAGGGCTTCGAGGAGGGCATCGCTCGACTCCAGGTCGAGGTGGTTTGTCGGCTCGTCGAGAAGGAGCAGGTTGACCGGCGTCGCGATGATCTTTCCCAAAATGACCCGGCTCTTTTCACCTCCCGAAAGGATGCGGATGGGCTTGAGGGCGTCATCCCCCTCAAACATCATGGCTCCGGCGATAAGTCTGGGGAGTCTAGGATCCTCGTTGACGTTGGCGGAGGCAATCTCATCAAGGATCGTGTTCGAATCGACGAGGCCCGAGACGTTCATTTGTTCAAAGTATCCTACGGCCACCGACTGGGGCGAAGAAACCTCCCCTTCCCAAGGATTGAGGGCCCCTGCCAGAAGCTTGAGCAGGGTCGTCTTTCCCTTGCCGTTCTTGCCGACGACAAAGACCCGGTCCCGGGCTCCAATCGTCATCGCAAAATCCTTGATGAGGGGTTTGCCGGGATTGAAGCCGAACGACAGGCCATCGATACTTAAAGCGTACTTGTGATGGAAAGGCTTTTCGGCGAAAGAGAATTCGAGGGTCCGGATGGGCTGAAGTTTTTCTCTTTTCTCCATTTTTTCCAGGCTCTTGACCCTCGACTGGACAAGGCCGCCCAATCTCGCCTTGGCCCGGAAACGGGTGATGAAGAGATCCATTTCCTTTTGCTTGCGCTCGTCGTTGACCCGGGTTTTCTCGTAGATTTCTTCTTCCTGGGCGATCTGGGCGTAATATTTCCCGGTATCTCCGGAGATCTTTCGCGCTTTCCGCCGGTGAATCCCCAAGATGTGGGTCACGACTTTGTCCATGAAGCTCCGGTCGTGGGTTATGAGCATGAGTTCTCCCGGCCAGGCTAGAAGAAAACGCTCCAGCCAGCGAATCGAGGTGATGTCGAGGAAGTTGTTGGGCTCATCGAGGAGGAGCATCTGGTAATCCGCCAGGAGGACCTTAGCCAAGTTGAGGCGAACCTGGTAGCCGCCGGAAAGCTCCGAGGGGTGCTTGTCTCGGTCACTCTTGTCAAAGCCTAGGCCAGCTAGAACCTTCTCCACTCGCCACAGTTCCGAGCTTGCGTCCGCGGCCAATCCCCTGGCGGCTTCCTGGAGGACGGTTTCCGTCTTGAAATCCAGGTGCTGTTCCACGTAGCCGATCCGGTAGTTTCGAGGCATGGAGATCGTCCCCGAATCGACTTCCTCGAGGCCGGCGATCATCCGGAGGAGCGTCGTCTTACCGTGACCGTTCCGGGCGACGACTCCGACCCGCTCCCGGTGGTTGATTTTGAAGCTGATGTTGTCGAAAAGAGACTGCTTCCCGAAGCTCTTTGACAGGTTGTCGACAACGATCATTTTTTAATCCGAACGTGCAGTACCCAGAGGATTGAGAATCCCTGATCCACCATTATAACAGGTCGAACGTTATTTTTTAGGGTAGGCCGGTCTCTCCGCGAACTTGAACGGATGGGCCTTAATCCTCTCCAAGATGACCTCGATCGCTTTTTCGAGCTGGGGGTCGCGGCCGGCCACGACCGAGGCCGGGTCATTGTCGACGAGGTAGTCCGGATCGGCCCCATGATTCTCGATGAGCCACGTGCCTTCGCTCCCATAGAAGGCATTGTTTGACTGCTCGACGGTCCCGTTGTCGATCGTCAGCTGTCGATTCAAGATCCCGACCAAGCCGCCCCAGGACCGGACGCCGACGACCGGCCCGAGTTTTCGCGCCCGGAAGTCCTCGACGAAGGCCTCGCCGTCCGAGCCGTTGTTCTCGTTTGAGATGACGACGTACTGGCCGTTTGCGGCCGTGCCTGGATAACGGAAAGGCACCATGTTCCGAAGAACGTTGAAGGCAGTCAACTGACGTTCGAGCTTGTCGATCAGGAAATATTCGGTCCAGCCTCCGGAGTTCCGGCGGACATCGATGATGATCCCGTCCTTGTAGCGGAAGGCCCGCCAGAACTTGTCGAATTCGCCGATGCCGCCGCTCCCCATGGCGTTGATGTGCATGTAGCCGACGCGGCCGTTTGTGGCCTTTTCGATCTTCTTGATGTTATCTGAAAGCCAGCGGAAATATCTAAGGGCCTGGTCGTTGCGGATGGGCTCGACCTCATAGGTCTTCGCCCCGGCCGAAGCAGGTGTCGCATTGACGGTGATTCGGATCTTTCGCCCCGGCGTCACCTGGAGGAGCCTGAAGTAATCATCATTCGTTCCGACTTCGGATCCGTTGATGGCGATCAGATAATCGCCCTCCTTGAGCTCAATGTCCGGACGGACGAGCGGCCCCTTGAGCCCGAGGTTGATCTCCGTCGGACCATAAATCTTTTCGAATCTGTAACGTCCGGAGGCCTTGTCCGGAGAAAGATCGGCGCCCAGGAGCCCGGTATAAAAAGATAGGCCTTGAGGCGGAGCGAGCGGGCCATAGTCTCCGCCGCCGATATAGGTGTGGGATACGCAGAGTTCGCCGACCATTTGGGAAAGGACCCAGTTCAGCTCATCCCGGGAGGACAAGTACGGGATGTAAGCGCGATACTTTTCGCCCATGGCCTTCCAGTCCCGGCCGTGGAAATTTGCATCGTAGAAGAAATCGCGATACCAGCGCCAGGTGTCGCTGAAGATCTGGTTCCATTCCTTCTCGACGTCTACGGAATAGACCAAGCCCTTAAGATCGAGCTTTTCGCCCAAGGTTTTCGATTGAAAAACCTTATCCACCGAAGATACAAGGATATCCCCGTCCTTTCGGAAGGCGATCTGTTCTCCGTTCGTCGAAAGTCCGAACTCGCGGATCTTGTCCTCGACAACGATTTCTTTCTTCTCGGCCATGTCAAAGATATGGAGGGACCACTTTGTGGCCCCCCCGGGTTTGAAGATTTCTTCGTATTCGTCTTCGGTAAACCTGTCGACGGACGACCAGACCGCCCTGCCCTTGGCCGCCCGGAGGTAGAAGAAATTACCCGGATCGACGGGAAGTGGATAGGTCCGTTGTCGGAGCCCTTCGGTGTCGATACGGAACGGCACGGCCGCGGCCTTCTTGTCGGTCTTCTCGATGGCCTCGGCGGCCTCAACCTCAGCGAAGGGGGGGATTTCACCGTCGCGGAGTTGGACGGCCATGACCTGTTGGGGCGTTGCGATGACGTGGTTGTCTTCGTAGAAATCCATCTGGAGATCGAAATTCCGGCTCGAAAGATAATAGAGGTAATCTCCATTGGCGTCGAAACAGGGATTGAGGTTGTCGTAGAAATCATCCGTCACCGCGTATTTCTTGCCCTGGGCAAGGTTATAGAGGAAGATTTGATTGTTGCGATTGTATTGGACGAAACTGTAGCAGATCCAGTTGCTGTCGGGCGACCAGCCGTAGTCGCTGACCTCCCAATAGAACTCATCGTTCTTCATTTGATTGGACTCGTCGATTCTGACGAGCCTCTTCGTCGCCACGTCCACGTAAAAGAGGGCAAAGTCCTTGTTACCGAAAAGGATCTTTTTACCGTCCGGAGACCAATGGAGGTGGTAGACGAACCGGTCGAGATCTGTGGTCAGCCGTGTCCATTCTCCACCCCCAACCATCTGTGTATAGAGCTGATAATCGCCGCTTTTATCCGAAAAGAAGGCGATGGTCTTGCCGTCTGGCGATATCGCGGTGTGCATTTCGCGGGTTCCGGGTGTTGCCGAGAGATTCTCGGAGGGCCCTTTGGCCGTGGGAACTGTGAAAACGTCTCCCCGAGCCTCGAGGACGACGGTCTTGCCGTCATTGGCGATGCTGACGCTGTGAATGTAGTCGCGCGGGTTGATCGTCCGCGGCCTCACAATCCAGCGGTCGGACGGGAGGAAAACCTGGATTCTTCGGTCTTGCTTCGTTGCCGCGTCCAAAATATGGAGGTATCCATCCTGGACGTAAACAATCGAGGCGCCGTTCGTGGAGGGGGTCATGACGTCAAAGTCGCTATACGTCGTAGCAGGTACGACCTCTTTGGCCCCGACCTTCTGGGCATAAAGGTTCGATATTCCGCTTCCCCGGTCGGAGACGAAAAACATCGTATCGCCGATCCACATCGGGTAGCTGTTCTTACCGACATAATCCGAGACCGGCGTATAAGTCTTTTTCTCGAAATCATACATCCAGATATCCTGGTATCGGCCGCCTTTGTAACGCTTCCAGTAATACTCCTCGTTCCCCCGGCGGCAGTAGAGGATCTTCCTGCCGTCAGCGGAGAAGCTGCAGAGGACACCCCGGTCGAGCGGAAAGCGCTCGGGCGCCGTTCCCTCCCGTCCGACGAAATAGAGATTGGGATCGCGTCCGACGATATTTTCAAACATGGAGCGATACACGATCCTGGCGCTGTCCGGAGTCCAGCCCACGACCTGGGCGCTGCCGGGATTGTAG
>Ga0136653_10001429_pt1 | contig 12957 bp, 12 predicted proteins | sample LakKivw275mmetaG_FD_94866 | JGI IMG/M metagenome (GOLD analysis project Ga0136653, IMG submission 94866) | Anoxic lake water microbial communities from Lake Kivu, Rwanda to study Microbial Dark Matter (Phase II) - Lake Kivu water 275m metaG... | ecosystem: Environmental > Aquatic > Freshwater >... | reverse complement strand
CTTCATTTAAACCTTTTCGGAAATATGATATATTTTATCCATAAGGAAATGGCCTTACACCGAATAAAATTGAGCTGGGTGATTGGAATTCTATCGACCTGCCTCTTCGCATTCCTTCTCATGGTGAGGCTTGATCTCTTCGGGGGGAAGAAAGTCGATCGGCAAGCCCATCCTGCCTCCCCTTCTCTGAAACAGGCGGATCGGGATCTATGGATGAACATATTCCAGAAGGACCGGAAGATCGGTTATGTCCATCGACAATTTTCGAAAACAGAAAAGGGATACCGCTCTCAGGAGTCGGTCTTCATGCGAGTGAACACATTGGGGATGGTTCAGGATATTCGTTTCAGGACCATTGCCGATTTACTTATTGATTTTACCCTCTCCACCTTCAATTTCGACCTCCAGTCGAGCCTTTTTCGTTTTAAAGCCCGGGGTGGTGTTACGGGCAATATCCTGACCATTTTTGCAGGCCCAGCGGGCTTTGAACGAAAGACGGAGGTTCTGATTGAGAAAGGAATTTATCTTCCTTCGAGCCTCCTTGAAACGGTGATCCTTGAAAAGATGAAACAGGGGGAGAGTAGAACCTTTGAGGTCTTCGATCCAACCGTTGCTGCGATGAGGCCTGCGGTGGTCATGATATTGGGCGAAGAGCCCCTTTCCATCCATGGCCATCAAGAAATGGCGCTGAAGGCATCGGTTCATTTTATGGGCGCCTCTCAATTTGCCTGGATCGGGAAAGACGGAATTATTTTAAGAGAGGAAGGGCTACTGGGTATTCATTTGGACCGGACGAGTAAGGAAGAGGCATTTCGGAATATCTCCGCAGGAGGAGAAGACCTCACAGAGGCTACCTCCATTGTCTCGAATAAGATCCTCTCCCATCCCGAACAGCTGAAAGAGTTAAAAGTGAAGGTCAGCGGGATCCGGGAGAAAGAAATTTTTATTGGCGACGGAAGGCAGTCCTTTCAGGATGGAATATTAACGATTCGAAAAGAAGATGTTCCAGCATCAAATTTTAGAAACAAAACAGAAAAGATCATCCCCGCTCTAAAAAGATACCTTGAGCCCACCCCCTTTATTCAATCTGACCATCCTGAGATCCGGGCCAAAGTGAGAGAGATTGTTTCCTCAGGGGACTCAGACTGGGTGAAGGCGAATAAACTCGCGGTCTGGGTGAATCAGCATATCCAGAAAAGGCCTGTCCTCTCCGTCCCAAACGCCCTGGAAACTTTGAAGAATAGGGTAGGGGATTGTAATGAGCATGCTGTCCTGCTGGCAGCTTTGTTGAAAGCTTCTCACATTCCCGCACAGGTGGAAGCAGGGCTTGTCTATCAGAATGGAAGGTTCTATTATCATGCCTGGAACGCTCTTTATTTAGGGAGATGGATCACCGCAGACTCAGTGATGGGACAGCTTCCCACGGACGTAACGCATCTCTGTTTTGTGCGAGGGACCGAAGGCCAGATCGATCTGATGGGTGTGATTGGCAGGGTGCGGCTGGAGATCCTTTCGACATTTTAACCTGAGAGGGCAGGGGACGACTACAGAAGCGATGATTGAATTAAGGAACCTGACAAAGAAATTTGGAGAAGTGATAGCGGTTAACCACCTCAATCTCTCCATATCGAAGGGAGAGATATTCGGGTTCATCGGCCCGAATGGTGCCGGAAAGACAACCACCCTCCGGATGATGGGTGGAGTCCTCTTACCCACTGAAGGGACTATCACCATTGATGGTATTCCCATGGCAGAAAGGCCTGAGCAGGCTAAGAGAAGAATTGGCTACATTCCGGACAGGCCCTTCCTCTATGAGAAATTGACCGGAATGGAATTCCTGAGATTTACTGCGGATCTCTTTGGCACGAAAGATGGGGAATTCCGGCCCAAGACCGAAACGGTTTTAAGGAGATTTTCCCTTCATGACTGGAAAGATGAATTAATTCAATCCTATTCTCACGGGATGAAACAGAGGCTGGTCCTCTGCGCCGCCATTCTTCATGATCCGAAGGTGCTGGTGATTGATGAACCCATGGTGGGACTTGACCCCTCGGGTATCCGGATGGTGAAAAACCTTTTTAAAGATCTTGCGAGGAGAGGGACAACCATCTTCATGTCCACCCATTCCTTAAGCGTGGCAGAGGATGTCTGTGATCGAATAGGTATTATCCATCAGGGATTACTGATTAAGATAGGGACACTGGAAGAGTTAAAACGCTCGGCTCAGGTCAGGAACGGGGATCTGGAGCAGGTCTTTTTAATCCTGACAGAGGGGGGATCCATCCGGTGAGAGAAATTCTCATTCTCATCAGACCCCGCCTTCTCGCTTTCAGGAACCGGGGTGTTGCAGGAAGGCCAAGAGGTCGAAGGCTGAGACTTTTCATCTTCGGCTCCATTGGCCTTTCCTTCTGGGGAGGAACCTTTGTCATCTTTTACCGCATCCTCAACTATTTTCAGAAGGTGGAAGGCTTTGGAGACATCCTTGCCTATAAACTTCTCTCCATGTCTTTAATCATCTTCTTTTCGTTGCTCATTTTTAGTGCCATCCTGACCTCCCTCTCCAAACTCTACCTTGCCCGGGATCTGACTCTTGTCCACTCCATGCCCATCTCAAGGGAAAAGGTCTTTCTGTCACGATGGATTGAATCCACAACGGACAGCTCCTGGATGGTCTTCATCTATAGCCTCCCGATCTTTCTTTCCTATGCGGTGGTCTATAAGGCAGGACCTTTCTATTATGCCATGGTGGGTTTTAATATCTTGCCTTTCTGCTTTATCGCTTCGAGCATCAGCGCCCTGGTGGTGATGCTGGCTGCCCTCTTTTTACCGGCAGGGAGGATCAGAAGCGTCTTCGTCTTCTTGGGCCTTTGTCTCTTTATGCTTCTTGTTCTCTCATTCCGCTTGATCAGACCCGAAAAATTTGTCAACCCGGAGCAATTCCATTCCCTCCTTCTCTATCTGAGAAGCCTGGAATCACCCAGTTCGCCCCTCCTTCCCTCCACATGGTTCTTTGATACGCTGAAGGCATCCCTTTCAGGGTCCATCCGGGAGGCTTTATTCCATACCGCCCTTTCCTGGAGTTGTGCCATCAGCCTGCTTTTTGTGACGATGTGGGTCTCAGGTTTCGTTTACTTCCCTGGCCTATCCAAGGCACAGGCTTCTCCTAAAAGATTTCTTTCCTTCATGGGGTTGAGGAAGACGGGGGAAAGTTTTTTCCCGAGTATTCTTTCCGGTCCGGCAAGGGCTTTTATCTCAAAAGAGATCAGGACCTTTTTTCGTGACCAGACCCAGTGGTCCCAGATTTTTCTCATTCTGGCCCTGATCGTGATTTACCTCTATAACTTTTCTGTCCTCCCTCTCGAGAGAAGCCCTATGAAGTTGGAGTATCTTCAAAACCTCCTCTCTTTTCTCAATATGGGACTGGCCGCCTTTGTCCTGAGCGCTGTTTCAGCGAGGTTTGTCTTTCCAGCGGTGAGCCTGGAAGGAGAAGCCTTCTGGATTATAAAGTCTTCGCCCATCTCAATTCGAACATTTCTCTGGATCAAGTTTTTTGTTTACTTTTTACCCCTCCTTCTTCTTTCCGAATTATTGATTGTCGTGACGAATCTCTTCCTCCATGTGACCCCTTTCATGATGGTCATTTCTATCGTGACGATCTTTTTAATGGTTCCCGGAATTGTTTCCATGGGGATAGGACTGGGTGCCATCTATCCGGACTTTAAGTCTGAAAACCCCACGCAGTCTGTGACCAGCCTGGGTGGATTAACCTATATGACCCTCTGCATAGGGTTTATTGCGGCGATAATCGTTCTCGAAGCAGGTCCGACCTACAGCATCTTTATGACAGGGATACGAAGGGATCACCTCACCCTGTTTCAGTGGGCCTGGATCACAGGATCATTTGTGATGGTTCTTCTCCTCTGTATGGCCGCTATCCTGGTCCCTATGAGAAAAGGGGAGGAGAGGATGTTGAAAGCTGATTTGGAGTGATCCGGCCCAATATTTTCATAGACATTGGAAGTAATTTTCTGTAATATAAGACAAAATGATAAATCCACCTATGGAGTGAGAACCATGTTTCATATCGCTGACCCCGAGGATATTAAGGCTGGGAAATATACGGATGTCTACTTTACGAGGACGATGGAGGTCCTCAGGGCAAAGAAGATTGACCGGCGGGTGAAGGCGGAATTTATTGCGAAAAGGTTTCCCGAGGAGTACGGCTGGGGGGTTCTCGCCGGGGTTGAGGAGGCTATTTACCTTCTCAAGGACCTGAACGTCAATGCGAGGTCCATGAAGGAAGGTACGATCTTCAGGGCCTACGAACCGGTCATGGAGATCGAGGGGATGTACACGGAGTTCGGTCTTTACGAAACCTCGATTTTAGGGCTTTTCTGCCAGGCCTCGGGTGTGGCCACGAAGGCTGCCCGTTGCAAGAAGGCGGCAGGGGATCGAACGGTTATGAGCTTTGGTGCAAGGCGGATCCATCCGGCCATAGCCCCGATGGTAGAGCGAAATGCCTTTGTCGGAGGGTGTGACGGAGTGTCAGTGGTTAAAAACGCAGAGATGATCAATGAGGAACCCTCCGGGACCATGCCTCACGCCCTCATCTTGCTGATGGGGGATACCGTTGAAGCCACAAAGGCTTTCGATGAGGTCATCCATCGAAAAGTCAAACGGGTCTCGCTGATCGATACCTTCAATGACGAAAAGATAGAGGCCATTCGAGTGGCTGAGGCTTTGGGAAAGAAACTTTTTGCCATCAGACTCGATACGCCCAGCTCCAGGAGGGGAGATTTTCAGAAAATCATCGAGGAGATTCGCTGGGAGCTGAACCTAAGGGGATTTGGTCATGTGAAGGTCTTTGTCAGTGGCGGATTGGATGAAAAACGAATCTTGAACCTTAACCCTGTGGTGGATGGCTACGGAGTGGGCACTTCGATTACCAATGCCCGGGTGATCGATTTTGCCATGGACATTATCGAGATTGATGGGAAACCGCTGGCGAAGAGGGGAAAGATGTCAGGCTCAAAGAGTGTCCTCCGGTGTTCCAGGTGTTTTCAGGATAAGATGGTTCCTTATCGGAGAAATAAGGGCTGGTCGGGTGAGAGTTCGAACCGATGTTCATGCGGTGGCCGCTTCCAGGATCTTCTCCATCCCCTCCTTCAGAAGAAGAGGGTCCTCTGGGACCTGCCCACACCCCAGGCCATCAGGGAATACGTCCTGAGACAGCTCCCCCATTTTGATTTATAGACATCCTTGCCGATTGAAACTGGACGCTTCACTCAAAGCAGAAGGGAAGTGGCTATGAAGGAGGCAATGTTTTATCGTTCATTGGATGAGGGGAAGGTTGAGTGTACCCTCTGCAATCACCGATGCATCATCTCCCCTTCAAAACGTGGCCTCTGCGGGGTGAGAGAGAACCGTGACGGGAAACTCCAAAGCCTCGTCTTCGGCCGCGCGATCTCCATGAATGTGGACCCAGTGGAAAAGAAACCCCTCTTCCACCTCTTTCCGGGTTCGACCTCTTTCTCCATTGCAACGGTGGGTTGCAATTTCCGCTGTCTTCAGTGCCAGAATCATGAGATCTCCCAGATGCCGGTGGATGAAAAGCGGATCGAAGGGTCTCCGGTCTCCCCATCAAAGATCGTTTCATTAGCCAGGCAGTACCAATGCCGGTCGATCTCCTATACCTATACCGAGCCGACGATCTATTTTGAATATGCCTATGAAACTTCTGTCTTAGCAAGGGAGGAGGGGATAAAAAATATCTTTGTGACCAATGGGTATATGTCCAAAGAGGCTATCCGGATCATCCAGCCTTACCTCGATTCGGCCAATGTGGATTTGAAGAGCTTTCAGGAGAAATTTTATAAAGAGGTCTGCAGAGCCGAACTCAAACCCGTCCTGGAGAATCTGGAGCTGATGAGGGGATTGGGGATCTGGGTGGAGATTACCACACTGGTCATTCCCACCATGAACGATTCGGATGAGGAGTTTGAGCAGATCGCACGATTCATCCTTTCCCTGGGGGCAGAGGTTCCATGGCACATCTCTGCATTCTATCCCACTTATAAGATGCTTGACCTTCCGAGAACTCCTGCTTCGACTCTCCACCGGGCAAGGGAAATAGGGATGAAGACAGGGCTTCGATATGTCTATTGCGGGAATATTCCCGGTGAGGAAGGAGAAGATACTTTCTGCCCGGGGTGTGGCCAGAGAATTATTGAAAGAATTGGCTTCCGGGTGGTTAAGAATGATGTCCTCGGGGGAGAATGTCGCCATTGCCATACCCGGATTGATGGTATTTGGGTATAATCGGAGAAGGTTTTTCAGGTGAAACCCTCCCGGAATCAAAATCCACAAATCCTCTGGACCATAGGGGGCGGGAAAGGGGGAAGCGGAAAGAGTTTCCTGACCGCCAATATTGGGGTCTGTCTCTCAAGATTAGGGGCTGAGGTCATCCTTGTTGATGCCGATTTAGGAGGGGCTAACCTTCATACCCTTTTAGGGATCCTTCCACCTTTTCCATCCCTTTCAGATTTCATGAGGAGGAGAATTCCCCATCTCCGGGATGTGCTCATCGCGACAGGGATTCCCAACCTTCAACTTATCACAGGGGCTCAGGATCTTCTCAATGCGGCGGATTCGAAGAATCTTCAAAAGAGAAGGGTGTTGCGATCCATCAAAGCCCTGGAGGGCGATTATATCCTGGTTGATCTGGGGGGAGGGAATGCCGTGAGCGTTCTGGATTTCTTCCTGATGTCGGATGGAGGGATCCTGGTCGTGACTCCGGAACCCACTTCCATTGAGAATACTTACCGTTTTCTGAAGAGTGCCCTCTACCGGAAGCTCAGGCAGTCGGTCTCCTCCCATTTGGTCAAGTCCTTGATTGACGCTGCGATGGATGGGAAAAACGAGATGGGGATTCGTAACCCTCATGACCTCCTCCGGGAGGTGAGGCAGCTCAGCCATGAGGAGGGAGAGAGGGTGATTGAGGAGGTAAAAGCCTTTCGCCCCAACCTCATTTTAAATCAGGTCCAATCGAAGAAGGATGTGGAAATCGGCTTTTCAATTAGAAGCGCCTGCCGGAAATATTTCGGCATTCATCTTCACTATCTGGGCTATATTGTTTACGACCAGGAGGTGGGGAGCTCGATCCGGAAGAGAAGGCCTCTTATCCTCGAACATGATCGTTCCAAGGCTGCCCAGTGCATTACTGAGATTGCCTCCAAACTGGCCAACAGTCATCAGAGATCATTTTCCTTTGAACGGACAGTGAGATGAGGCGGATTGAGGAACAGACTTACTATGAAATTTTAGAAGTTAGTCCGGAGGCGACCCCCAGAGAGATCGAGAAAGCCTACGAGCGCGCCAAGGAGACTTTTCACGTTGATTCGCCGGCCATCTATACCCTTTTTTCAAAAGAGGAGATCGAGGAGATTCAGGGGGCAATTGAAGAGGCCCATCGTGTCCTCATGAATGAGGATTTACGGAAAAGTTATGATCAGGCCCATCAGGAGGTGATTCAACAGTCATCCCCCGGAAGATTACCGGAGGTTGAGGGAAAATTTCAGGAAAAGGGGAGCCCCCTCTCTTTCAGCGACCTTGCCTTAAATATCGAGGAAGTGGACTATCGGGGTGCGGGGCTGAAGCAGATTCGTGAGAGGTTGGGCATCGATCTCAAAACGATTGCAGCAGAGACAAAGATTAATATTAAAATCCTCACATGGATTGAGGAAGAAGATCTCAAACACCTGCCCCCCCTGGTTTATCTGAAGGGATTCCTGAAGTCCTATGCGAAGGTCCTTCATTTAGATCCCCAAAGGTTAATTGAAGGGTATCTCCAATTATTGAAGGAAGGAAAAAAGAGGTAACCCTGTCAGGGTTTCTCCGAGAGGAGCTCCGAAACTTTGGATACCATCTGTTGAGCAATGGTGGTATTGAATCCGACCATCTTCTCACGGACCTTCCCTTCCCTATCAATCAGAAAGGTGGTCGGAAGGCCTGTGATTGCATATTTCCTTGCTACCTCATCCGGGGTGATGATGATGGGGTAAGGGATATCTATTGATTTGACGAAATTCCGTACGGTGTTCACATCTCCCCGATCCATGCTCATCCCGATCACCTCAAACCCTTTATCGTGATAGCTCTTGTAGATCTGGGTGAGATGGGGGATTGACTCCTTGCACGGTCCACACCAGGTGGCCCAGAAATCGAGAAGCACCACTTTCCCTTTCAGGGCGGAAAGGGTCATCTCCTGGTCATCGAGGGTTTTAAGCATAAAGTCAGGTGCGGTTGCCGGTTCTACCGGTTTCTTAGCGCAACGGGGAAACAGAAATAACCCGAAAACACATAAGGAGAGGAAAAAAAATCGAAAGAGAAATTGTTTCATAGTATCGTGCTCACACTTCCTTAGATTAAATCTCAGAATGGTCATTCCTGCAGAAGTAGTAATCCGGATGTCGTCCCTGCGGAAGCAGAGATCAGGCATTTATTGAATCGCTCCACCATTCGGATCCAGTTTTGACCGGCAAGTGCCCCGCAATCCCCGCCTTGTAGGCGGGGTCAAGGGGCACAATATAAATGAGATTTCCTTTCCGGGAAGCCCCGCCCTGTGGGCGGGGAGCTTCACATTTAGATCCTGGTGGGTATTAAAGGGCTTTCTCAACCATGGCTCTTAAGCGGGATTTCGGCAAAGAGCCCACAATCTGATCCAGAATTTTTCCATCTTTAAAAAGGATAAGGGTGGGAATTCCCCTTACCCCATACTGGGTGGGTGTGACCGGGCTTTCGTCCACATTCAGCTTGGTTATTTTAACTCTTCCGGAGAATTCCTTGGCCAGCTCTTCAACCATCGGGCCGATCGCCCGGCACGGTCCGCACCAGGTGGCCCAGAAATCAACCAGCACGGGGATATCGGATTGAAGAACCTCGGAAGAAAAATTATGATCATTCACATGCAGTAAAGCGGATTCGTTCGCCATCTTTCACTCCTTATCATCATTTTATAATCCCGCACTCCGCAATCGGCAACCGGAAATGGATTACAGTCTTCTTTCCAGCACATAATCGGCAAGAAGGAGAAGTGCCTCCTTCTCCATTGAATGGGGAAAGCAAAGAAGGTGGCCTTTTGCCATCCCGATGTATTTTTTAGCCTTTTCAAAAGTATAATTGAGGCCATGATATTTCTCAATGATCCTGACCACCTGAAGGAATGAGGTCTCTGCGACCGGATCGGATTCAACCGTCTCCTCAATAAAGGCGGCTTCTTCCTGATCGCATTGCTTCAGCGTGAAGATCAGGGGGAGAGTGATCTTTCCATCCTCGAGGTCAATCCCGATCATCTTCCCGAACTCCTCTTCTCTTGAGGTATAATCGAGAGTATCGTCAATCAATTGGAAGGCGATCCCGAGATCCATTCCAAAATCGGATAAGGCACTCTCTTTTTCCTCGGTCACTCCACCCAGGATGGCCCCGATCCGGGTAGCCGCGGAGAAGAGGGCCGCAGTCTTCCGGGTGATGATGGAGAGATAATTCTCTTCAGTCAAGGTGAGGTCATTCGTCTTGATGAGTTCCTCCAGTTCTCCTTCCGCCATCAGGGTGGTGGCCTTTGAGATGGTCTGGAGGATCCTTCGATTCCCATTCTCAACCATCAGGGAGAAGCATTTGGTAAAGAGAAAATCCCCGACCAGCACACAGGCTTCATTTCCCCATTTTGAGTTGGCGGACTCCATCCCCCTTCTAAGCTCTGCTCGATCGACCACATCATCATGAAGCAATGTCGCGGTATGGATAAATTCAATGAGGCTTGCCAGGGAGATGTGTTCGTTTCCCTGATATCCGCAGAGTTTAGAGGACAGAAGAAGAAGGATGGGGCGAAGCCTCTTACCGCCGCTTTGAAAGAGGTGTTCACCGATGGCAGAAATGATGGGGACATCAGACCTCAAGTTTTTACGAAACTCTTGGTCCACCCTTTCCAGATCGTTTCCGATACATTTGAGGACAGGATCCAGGAAAGAACCCTTTTCCTCCGGATTAAAAATGGATATCCCTGAGGTGTTCATCTCTTAATTTAATTATCCCATTTGTCGACGCTTGTCAAAAAATTTTTCTTCCTGCCCGATAAGGAGCGAGAGGAAAAGATCTCCAAGGATTGTCAGACAGTTGAGGAGAAACCGAATGAATGGCGCCTTTTTTCAGATAGGTTGGCTTGGCGATTGAAGAACCAAAGGAGAGATGATTTTCAGTTCCACGCCGCTCGATTTGATCGCTTCGACCATGACGAATTTTGCCGTTTCTTCGAGACGGGGATAGACAAACTGTAATCGTTTGGGCTCCAGGCTTTGCTTTCTTAAACCCACCAGGAGATCAATCGCTCTGGAGGCGGGGAAGATGAGGTAGCATCTTCCTTTGTGATGGAGAAGATAAGAGGAGATAGTAATCAGGTCTTCCAGCGTCCCCTTGAGTTCATGACGTGCAATCGCCTTCTCCATCGATGGGTTCAACCTGCCCGAGAGGGATTTCCGGTAAGGGGGATTGGAGATGACCACATCAAAAGAGTCAGCCGGGAAAATCCTGTCCAGTTTCTTAAAGTCTTGATGAAGGATCAAGATGAGGGAATCCAGATGGTTCAACATCACATTCTTCCTGGCACATTGAACCAGTCCCTTTTGAATTTCAACGCCGACAAAGGACCCTGCCTTTGTCGTCCGTGATAATATAAGGGGGAGGATTCCACATCCTGTGCCCAGATCGATTACCCTTTCGTTATTTCGGATACGGATGAATTGGCTGATCAGAAGGGTATCAATGGAAAAGCGGTAGCCTCTTTTTTTCTGAATCACCCTTAACCTTCCATTAAAGAAGGTCTCCAGGGTTTCATCGGCCGCAGGTAAGATGTTCATTGGTCTTAAATATGGATTTGTCGTTTGGAAACGTAATTATCATAGATGGAATTTATTTGTCAATTCAACCTTTTTCTATTTAATGTCTTAAATTTATCTAGAAAATAAAAGTCTAAGGTCTAAAGGTAAGGGCCTAAAAGGTCATTTTCATCCTTCGAAGGTGACGACCCGTCATGAAAGATTGTTCAGAAATATAAGTAGTCTGTATAGAAATTGCTCACTTTTTTAAAAGTAAAAGATAAAAAATTTAGCTCGGTTAATTAAAAAAACCAATGTTTTTATATAGATAGATTTTATTATAGGGTAATTGGTATAGATATTGCTTCATATTTTTCTTGACAAAAAGGGGATAACATGCTAATTTTAAAAACAAATCTATTTTTTTATAAGAAAATCATTCGTAAGAGGAGGAATTCGTCATGAAAAGAGTGATGGGAATCCATCTCATTTTAGTTTTAATCATATCTTTCTCTCTTATTCTTTCCACATTCGCTCAGGAGAAGAAGGAGGAGGAAGGTATCTATACCATTAAAAAGGGGGATACGCTCTGGGATATATCTTCAAAATTTTTAAAGGATCCATTCCTCTGGCCAAAACTGTGGCAAAGAAATCCGTATATCACCAATCCCCACTGGATCTATCCCGGAAATCCCGTTCGTCTTTCACCTCTTGAAGAAGTGAAAAAAGAGGAACCCCCGAAAGCGGTTGAGGAGAAGCCAAAAGAGGTGGTCGTGGAAAAGAAGGTGGAGCCCCCTGCAGTTGAAAAGAAACCGGAACCAGTGGTTGTTCCAAAGGTTGAAGTAAAGTCGCCCGCACCTGCGGAAGAGAAGAAAATGGCCTTCCGTGAAGTTCGATCTGCAGGGTTCATCGCCGACTTCAACTATACAGGGATTGGTATCGTTCTCGACAGTAAGGAAGGTAAAAATTTAATGGCGGAGGGAGACATTGCCTACCTGGCCTTCAAGACAAAAGAGTCTGTTTTGGTCGGAAACAAATATACCCTCTTCCGCGCCTCAGATGTCATTAAGGATCCTGCCACAGATAAAAAAGTGGGGATGAAATTTAATATTACAGGGAATATACAGATCATTGACCAGTATGGAAATTTCTATATCGGCAAGGTCCTCGAAGCCTTTGATTATATTGGAAGAGGAGACATGGTTCAGCCTTATATGAAGGAGAAGATGGAGATCGAGGCAAAATAAGAAAAGAACGGATTTTTCTCTTTTGATTTCTTTTTAAGCTTTGGAGACATCGATTTGTCTTCAAAGCTTTTTTGTCACTGAGGTCCTTAAAAAAAGAAACGGAGTTCCTTCTGGAATCATCTATGGCTGAAGAACTTTTTCATTGGGTGGCCTTGAGTCTCATCCCCGGTTTGGGAAGCGTCCTCATCAAAAGACTCCTGGAACGCTTTAAAACTCCCGAAGCCATCTTTCACGCATCTGTAAAGGAATTATCAGCGGTTGAGGGATTGAGTGAAACGGTGGCCAATGAGATTCAAAAAGGTCCCTCCGAAAAAAAAGTTAACCGGGAGTTCTCCTTGTTAAGAGAGGTGGGGGGAACGATCATCACCTTAAATGATGAAATTTATCCCCAGCGTCTGAGAGAGATCTATGACCCCCCTCCGCTCCTCTATATGAGGGGAACATTGAAAAAAGAGGACGAACTGGCAGTTTCCATTGTGGGGAGCCGCAAGACCTCCTCCTATGGAAGATGGATTACAGAAAAGATCAGCCAGGACTTGGTCCGTCATGGGATCACCATCGTCAGCGGGATGGCAAGGGGGATCGATTCGATGGCTCACAGGGGAGCCCTTTCAGGAGGAGGGAGGACAATTGCCATCCTGGGTTGCGGGGTGGATAGGATTTATCCTTCTGAGAATCGTCCCCTCTTCGAAGAGATCATCAATCAGGGGGCTGTCCTTTCCGAATTTCCGATGGGTTCACCTCCGGAGGGAGCCCATTTTCCGAAGAGGAATCGTATCATCAGCGGGCTCTCCATTGGAGTGGTCGTAGTTGAGGCCAGTGCCCGAAGCGGTTCGCTGATT
>Ga0136653_10001424_pt1 | contig 12966 bp, 9 predicted proteins | sample LakKivw275mmetaG_FD_94866 | JGI IMG/M metagenome (GOLD analysis project Ga0136653, IMG submission 94866) | Anoxic lake water microbial communities from Lake Kivu, Rwanda to study Microbial Dark Matter (Phase II) - Lake Kivu water 275m metaG... | ecosystem: Environmental > Aquatic > Freshwater >... | reverse complement strand
GCGCGAGCCGAGGCCGGAGGGGAGAGGGTGAGGGTAGTCGAGAATGACGCCGGACTCGCTCTTTTCGGCCCATCCCAACAGCCGGTTCGCCGCCTTGGCCTCGGCGGCAGTGTCGAACAGGCCGCGGGCGACCTGGTTTGCGAGCCGGAACTTGCAGACGTAGTTTTCCTGCCCGAATGCGACGGCGGCGCGGACCGGCCCGACATTCGACATTCTCCGAAGCAGGGGGACGTCCTGGGAGATGAGCTGGTTCTGGAGCAGGCGAGTGTAAGTGGAAACCGTCACGCGCTTGTGGTTTTCCTTTGCCCAGAGCGCGGCCGGGACCAGATACGCGAGGCTCTTGCCTACGCCGGTCCCGGCCTCGATTGCGAGGCGGCCGTGGTTGGCCAGCGCCGACTCGACGAGCCGGGCCATCTCTTTTTGCTGGGGCCGGTGTTCGTACCCTGAGAGAACGCGGCCGAGCGGGCCGTCAGGCTCGAAGTAGGATTCGGCGCGAGTCTCAGGCATCGGGCTCGGGGCCGGTAACGTCATAGGAACGGACGAAGACCTCGTCGAAGTCGTACACGTCGTGAAAGTCTTCGACGCGGTCCTCCTCGGTCTTGGACAGGAGTCCCGCGTCAACGAGACTGAACACGATGGCGCCGAAGTCGTCGGTCGTCTTCACGCCCCACGAGTTGAGGACCGCTTTGGCCATCCGGCCGTAGCGCTTGAGCGCAAGGTCCTTGATTCCTTCCAGCAGTTCCCGGCCGGTAACGTGGCGGCGTTCGTCAAGCCGCGCCCAGGTGTGGCCGAGCGCGTCGTGTACGAAGATATAGGCCTCGGGCTTGTAGCGTGGGTCTTTGGCGACGGCTTCCTGGAGTGGATTCTCCACGAGTCGATTGTAACGCAGGCAGACTTACGCGCAAGCACAAGCCCAAGCGAGGAAGCTGCAATCCTCAAGCCGCAAGCATCAGGCTGGCTCAGGCCAAGCCCAAGCTCAGGCGTTAGCGCAGGTTCTTGTTTGGGAATTGGGACTTGGGTATTGGGGATTTCCCGGTACGTCGCTCCGGGGCTTCCTTGACTTTCCCTCCATACGACCTAAGATAGCCGCCAGTGAGAATCTGCAACCAGGACGCGGTCGAGCGTCGTTCGTGCCGGCTCGGCCCGTATTGGGTCAGCGTAGACTTTCAGGCCGGAAAGGCAGCAGGTGTCGTGCTGGGAACCAGGGGAAGTACCGACGACCGGGGCCTGGCAAGGGACCTTGATGGCGTGCTCCGCGGGGGCAGGATTCCCGAGCACCTTCACGTTGACAGCTCGAATCTGCCTGCGTTCACCCGCAAGGTTCTGGGCCGCTGCGCTGGAATTCGACCGGGACAGGTGATGACTTATTCCGAGCTTGCGAGAGCCGCGGGCCATCCCAGGTCTGCGCGTGCCGTGGGCCAAGTGATGGCCAACAACCCTTTTGCCCTGCTCATTCCCTGCCACCGAGTGGTTGGTTCGGACTTCTCGCTGCACGGGTTCGGCGGCGGACTGGACATGAAAGAGTGGCTGCTCGCCCAGGAGGGCTGGCGATTGAAGGGAAGGGGCAGGAGTTGCAGACTTGACGGGCGGGGTCAGAGGCCAGAGGCAAGAAGGCGGAGGCGGGGAGCGAGGGCGCAAAGTGGCTGAGACAATTGAGCGGTTGGTGGTAGGCCCGCTTGCCACCAACTGCTACGTCCTCAAGTCGGGGGCCGAACTCGCGGTGGTCGACCCCGGCGGTGACGCAGAGATGATACTTGCCAAGCTCCAGGAGTTGGGCGGAACCGTGAAGTACGTCATTGATACCCACGGGCACATCGACCACATCGCGGCCAACCACGAAGTTGTCGAAGCGACCGGAGCCGAGCTGCTGATACATGAGCTGGACGCCAGACTGCTCGCCCATCCAGACCGGAACCTCTCGGGCTTAATGGGGCTGAGGATTAGTTCACCCGCACCGAGCCGGCTGCTCAGGGAAGGCGATAAGGTCGTGGTCGGCGATGATGAGATGACCGTTTTGCACACGCCGGGTCACACGCCGGGTGGAATCTGCTTGTTGGCTGAAAGCTATGCCTTCACCGGCGATACGCTGTTCGTGGATTCCATCGGCCGGGTTGACTTTCCGGGAGGCTCGGAGGAGCAGATGCAGGCGTCGCTCAGTCGGCTTCAGGCAGTTTTAAGGAAAGAGACCGAGTTGTACCCCGGTCACGGCGAGCCGGGGAGGTTCGGGCGGGCGTTGTTCGTCAACCCCTTCCTCGGCGGTCTCTTGGTCGGATAGACGAGAAGGTAATAGACTGACACGACAGGAGGATAAATGCCCAAGGTGAGAGTCGGCATTATCGGCATCGGCAACTGCTGCAGCAGTCTGGTTCAGGGCGTATACTACTACCGGAACGCGAACCCCGGGGATTCGATACCGGGCATCATGCACGTGAACCTGGGCGGATACCGCATCAACGACGTCGAGTTCACGGTCGCCATCGACATAGATAAGAACAAGGTCGGTAAGGACCTGTCGCAGGCGATCTACACCGCGCCGAACAATACGTTCAAGTTCACGGACGTGCCGAAGACAGGAGTGAAGGTCCTGCGGGGCATGACTCACGACGGGCTCGGGTTTTACCTGTCGCAGATTATCGAAAAGGCGCCCGGCCCGACCGCCGACATCGTGCGCGCGCTGAAGGAGACCAAGACCGACGTGGTCGTGAACTTCCTGCCGGTGGGCAGCGAAGAGGCGACCAAGTGGTACGTGGAGCAGATTCTCAAGGCGGGATGCGCGTTCGTGAACGGGATACCGGTGTTCATAGCCTCGCAGAAGTACTGGAGCAAACGATTCAAGTCCGCGGGTCTGCCGGTGCTTGGGGACGACATCAAGTCGCAGGTCGGGGCGACGATTGTGCACCGGATGCTCGTGTCCTTGTTCAACGACCGCGCGGTCAAGCTGCTCCGGACCATGCAGCTTAACGTCGGCGGCAATACCGACTTCATGAACATGCTTGAACGCTCCCGACTCAAGTCCAAGAAGATCTCCAAGACCGGCGCGGTTACTTCTCTTCTGAAGTACGACATCGGCGAGGAGAACATCCACGTCGGGCCGTCGGACTACGTGCCGTGGCTGAAGGACCGGAAGTGGTGCTACCTGCGGATGGAAGGTCAGACGTTCGGAGACGTGCCGCTGAATGCGGAACTCAAACTTGAGGTCTGGGACTCGCCGAACTCGGCCGGCGTGATGATTGACGCCATTCGCTGCGCGAAGCTGGCGCTCGACAATGGACTGTCCGGGAGCATTGTCGACCCGTCTTCCTACTTCTTCAAGACGCCGCCGGTGCAGTACCCTGATGACGAGTGCCGCGACAAGACCGAGGCATACATCAAGAAGTACGGCCACAAGAAATGACCAATTCTCAATATCCAATTCCTAATCCCGGTCGGCAGGCGGCGAGACCAATGGGTTGGGGATTGGGAATTGGGGATTAGGAATTCTCTTCTTGGTTCGTCGCGGCGTCCTGATAACATTCGAGGGCGTCGAGGGTTCTGGTAAGTCCACCCAGGCTGGAAGATTAGCAAGGCGCCTGGCAGCAGTCGGCGTCCCCTGTGTTGTTTCGCGCGAGCCCGGCGGGACTGATATTGGAGAAGCCGTCCGCAGCATCCTGCTTGACTCAAAGAACCGGGAGATGCACGGCCTGACCGAGCTCTTTCTCTATCTGGCGAGCCGAAACCAACTCGTCCGCGAGAAGATAATGCCTGCCCTGGAAACAGGGGAGGTCGTGATTTTGGACCGATTTGGGGATTCTTCGATTGCTTACCAGGGCGCCGGGCGCGGACTGGGCGAGAAGCCGGTCGCGCGACTTAACAAGCTGGCGACTGCGGACCTCAAACCCGATTTGACGCTGCTGGTGGACGTACCGGTTGAGGTCGGTCGGGAGCGGAAGGCTTCCGGTATTCTTGACAGACTGGAGCGCGAGCGGGTAGAATTTCATGAGCGCGTGCGTCAGGGCTACCTGCGAGCCGCCCGGCGCGCGCCCGGCCGGTTCAGGGTCGTCGACGGCACGCTGCCGGCCGACGAGCTTGAGCGGCTGGTCCACCGTCACGTCGAAGAACTTCTGAAGCGAAAGGGTATCCTGAAGTCATGAAGCGACGAGTAGCGCTGGTCGCGACTCTGGTGTTGCTGTCCCTCTGCCTGGGCGGCCTGTTCGGCAAGCTCTGGGCGCAAAAGAGCGGAGGCTTGCTCCAGAGTCTGCAGACTTTCTCCCGGGTTGTCGACATAGTCATGTCCACGTACGTCGAGAGAATCGACCCGGACAAGATGATCCGCTCGGGGATTCGTGGAATGCTCAGTTCGCTGGACCCGCACACCGAGTTCCTTGATGAGAGCGACTTCAAAGAACTGAAGGTCATGACCGAAGGTCAGTTCGGCGGCATCGGCATCCACATCGGGATAATGGACCAGCGACTGACCGTCATTTCACCGATTGAAGGTACGCCGGCCGAGCGGGCCGGAATCAGAGGCGGGGACCGGATCGCCGAGATCGAGGGAAAGTCAACCGAGAATTTCACCACCGACGACGCCATCAAGGTCCTGCGCGGGGAGCCGGGCAGCAAGGTCAAGCTGAGCATCGCCCGGCCCGGAGTCCGAGAACTGATTCCATTCGAGCTCACCAGGGCGATCATCAACATCAAGGCAGTGCCCTACGCCGCGCTGCTGGATGACGGTATCGCCTACGTGCGCCTCGCCGATTTCTCCAAGACTGCGACCCACGAGCTGAGCCAGGCTATCGAGTCGCTCTTCGACGCGGGGGCCACGAAGCTGATACTCGACCTGCGCTCCAATGGCGGCGGCCTGCTTGCCGAAGGGCGGGACGTTACCGACCTGTTCTTGCCGGCCGGCGAGGTCATCGTCCGAACCAGCGGCCGGACACCGGACAGCAAACACGAGTACCTATCCGAGACGCAGGACCCGTTCGGCGATGAGTTTCCGTTCGTAGTGCTGGTCGACCGGGCAAGCGCGTCGGCATCCGAAATCGTCGCCGGCGCGATTCAAGACTGGGAGCGCGGTCTCATCGTCGGCGATACGACGTACGGCAAGGGTTCGGTGCAGACGATTCACCCGCTCGGGCCGGAGACCGCCGTCAAGGTGACCACCGCTTTCTGGTATACCCCGAGTGGGCGGTGCATCAACCGCCCGTACGACAAGGAGAGCGCGGTCATCCACGACACGACTAAAGAGATCGTCAGCGTGTACCACACTCTGGGCAAGCTGCGCCGCACGGTGTACGGCGGCGGCGCGATCGTGCCCGATGTCTACGTGGCGTACCCCAAGTTCAGTCCGCTGGCGGCTCGCATGACCCGGGACGCATTCTTCGATTTCGCGGTCGACTACACCAACTCGCACCCCGGCCTGGGCGCCGGTTTTCGTGCAGGGGAGGCCGTGCTCGACCAGTTCCGTGACTATCTGAAGACGACAAAGAAACTGGAGTTCACTGAGGCCGAGTTTGACTCGTCCGAGGGCATCTTCGTGCGCGAGATAGAGCGCGAGGTTGAAGCCAAGCTGTTCGGAATGCGCGGAGATTACGAGGCGCGGATGCGCCGGGACGAGCACGTGCGGAGGGCGGTCGAACTGCTCAAACCAGCACAGTCATTGGTAGAGCTGTTGAAGGGACTCAAGTAGCAGGGACCTCGTACAGTCCCACGGCTCAGTTGAATGCCCGAACTCCCCGAGGTGGAGACGATTCGGTTGATGCTGCGGCCGCTTGTGACCGGCCGGCGCATTGTCAGAGCTCACGTGCTACGCGGGGACATCGTCGGCTTTCCCGACGCGCCTGGCCTCGAACACGGAGTCGCGGGCCGCACAATCGTGGAGTTGGCCCGAAAGGGCAAGTACCTGGTCGTCCGTCTCGACGAGGAGAGAGACCTTGTGGTGCACCTGCGGCTGAGCGGGCATCTCGAGGTAGTCTCACAGGGCGATGAAGTCGATTACGAACGGGCCAGGTTCGAATTGGACGATGGCAAAGCACTTGCGTTTGCGGAACCGCGAGCTCTCGGTCGGATGTTTCTGGTGCAGCGGGACAAGTACCCGCCCGAACTGGCCGGGATGATGAAGATGGGGCCGGAACCGATTCAGCCTGATTTCGATGCTGCTTTTCTGCGGGAGCGGCTGCGCGGCCGTACCGCGGCGGTGAAGAGCCTGCTGCTCGACCAGCAGATCGCGTGCGGCGTTGGCAATATCTACTCGGACGAGGCATTGTTCCGGGCCGGAATCAGACCGCATCGCAGGGCAGGGCGGCTGGGCAAGTCCGAGGTCGACCGGCTCGCGCGGGCCTTGGCAGACGTGCTTAAGGACGGCATCAGATGGTGCGGGACGACCCTGCGTGATGGTCGGTACCAACTGCCCGAAGGCGGGGCCGGGTCTTTCCAGAAGAGGCTGGCCGTATTCGGCCGCGAGGGAGAGAGGTGCCGGCGGCGAGGGTGCGCGGGAGTGGTTCGGCTTCAGAAGGTTGGCGGCAGGAACGCCCGTTTCTGCCCGGTCTGCCAGAAATAGACATGGGCCGTCGGGCGACTGGAACCGCTGACCGGAGGCGTAGATGATCAACAATCCTCTGGGCATCATCTGCCACGGCGGAGCCGGCACGATTGACGACAAGGCGGCGTACGCAGCCGGGCTGGCCGAGGCGCTGGAGGAAGGATACCGTCTGCTGCGGCAGAGCGGGAGCGCGATGGAGGCGGTCGTGGCTGCCGTAAGGGTCATGGAAGACAATCCGCTGCTTAACGCCGGGACCGGGTCGGACCTGACGATCGACGGACTTGTCGAGATGGACGCGTCGTTGATGTTGCAGGACGGCAGTTTCGGAGGAGTGGCAGCAATCTGGGGTGTCAAGAACCCGATTCTGGTCGCCCAGAAGGTGATGACCGAGACTGACCATCTGCTTCTCTGCGGGTCCGGTGCGACCGACTTCGCACGCAAGATGGGATTTGATGAGTACACCGTCGTCACCGAGCGAGCGGTCGCCCGGCTGCAGCGGGTCCTTGACCACGGGTCAAAGTACTTCCACAAGCAGAACCAGCAGCGGCTTCAGTCTGTCCTGCCCCCGGTTTCGGGGATGGATGCGGGTAAGGCGCCGGAGAGCGAGACGGGTACGGTCGGCGCCGTGGCAAGAGATAAGCACGGAAGTATCGCGGTCGCGACCTCGTCCGGCGGGATCGCCGGCCGCATGCGTGGTCGGGTCGGTGATTCCGCAATCCTTGGGGCGGGGACATACGCCGGCCCCAGCGGCGCGGTTTCCTGCACCGGACACGGCGAGGAGATAATGCGCAGGTTGCTGGCCAGAGAGATCGTCGAACGAATGACGACGATGCCAGCTTCGACCGCCATGACGCTGGCCGTGGCCGAGGCAAAGAGGAAGAAGCTCTCGTTCGGGGCCATCGGCTTTGACGCCAGGGGTGGCATCTGCTATGGTCACACGACCCCGGACATGGCATACGGGTACAAGGTCAGCGAGAGATTGTTTCTTTTCACTGCGGAGAAACAGAACCCACGGTGATTCTGGTACGCCTGCCAGAGACCCGGTAGTCTGAAACTGATGGGACCAGAGCTTTGCCAAGGCTAGAGTGTCCAGTCGCTTGATGCGGCAGGGTCCAGGCCCGCTGCGGGTTCTGGTGACCGTTGCCCTAGTAGCCACTGCGGCCATTGCGCAGTACTCCTACTTCGGCGAGAACAAGGTTCAGACCCGTGACTATCAGTTCCGGACCTATGAGACTGGACATTTCCGGGTGTTGTTCTACCTCGGCGGCGAGGGCCTGGCCGAATTCGCCGGGCAGTCAGCCGAGAAGTACTACGACCAGACTTCAAGGGACCTCGGCATTGAGATCGAAGGGAAGATTCCGCTGATTCTGTATCTATCGCCCGGGCAGTTCAGCGAGACCAACGTCATCCTCGACGTCATTAGCGAGGGCGTTGGCGGCTTCTCCGAATTGATAAAGAACCGCATAGTGATACCTTTTGACGGGTCGTATGACGACCTGCACCACGTCATCGGCCACGAGCTCACCCACATCTTCGAGTTCCAGATGTACTACCGGTCGCGGCTGGCTTCTCTGCTGGGAGCGATCGACGAGTTCAGCATACCGCTCTGGGTTGTAGAGGGTTTCGCCGAGTTCCAATCAGGCTGGGTGAACGTCAGTTCGGACGATTTCATGCGGGACCTGGTCATCAACAACCGGCTGGTGCCGCTGCAGAACCTGTCGGACGGAATGGGCTATCTGGTCTACCGTGAAGGCGAGTCGTTCTTTCGCTACGTGGAGGAGAAGTACGGCCGCAAGAAGGTGTACGAGTTCATGCTCGCACTGAGAAACAAGCGGAACCTGGAGGGCGCGTTCGCTTCCGTGTTTGGCGTCACGGTCAAGCGGTTCAGCTCCGACTGGGAGAAGTACCTGCGAGTCAAGTACTGGCCGCAAGTCGTGAAGCTAGACAACTTCGAGCATCTGGCGAAGCGTCTAACCAGCCACACAGACGACGGGTCGGTGTACAACACGGCGCCCGCGATATCGCCGAGCGGCACCAAGATAGTGATGATGTCGGATCGGTCCGAGTACACCGACGTGTACGTGATCTCAGCATTTGACGGCAGGGTGCTGAAATGCCTCGTCAAGGGCGAAAGGTCCGGCGGATTCGAGTCCATGCACCTCATCCGGCCCGGGGTGGCCTGGACTCCGGACGAGAAGATGATTGCGGTCGTAACGACCAGCGGCGGACGGGATAACATCGCGCTCATCGACTATGCGACAGGCAAGGTCAAGCGCCGCGTCTACGGCAACCTCGATGCCATCTACAGCCCAAGATTCTCACCTGACGGCACGAAGATAGTGTTCGTAGGCCTCAAGAACGGATTCAGCGACATCTACACGATTGATATCGGCCGCGGAGAGCCCACACGGGTGACGTATGACATCTACGAGGACCGCGACCCCGTTTTCTCACCGGGCGGAGATTCGGTCGCGTTTGTGTCCGACCGACCAGACGAAGGCGAACCGTGGATTCCCGGACGGTATGCGATCTGGATTAGGGACAGGGCGGGCGCAGTGAGCAGGCTGACCGACCGGGGCGGCCAGCTTTCGCACCCAGAGTTCTCCCACTCCGGTCAGTACCTCCTTTACGCTGCTTCCGACTCCGCCAGTAACATATACGCGTACTCGCTTGCGACCGACCGCGTGGTCCGGCGCACAAACCTGCTGGGTGACGCTTCCTACCTCACGCTCGCTCGCGACGACCGCAAGCTTGCTTTCGCCTACTTCTCCAACGTCGGCTGGGACATTGCGGTGATGCTCGACCCGCTCGAGAACCTGCCCGCGGACTCGGGTCGGCCATACCAACCCCCACTCGATACATTCAGGTTCGAGAAGGCTGGGCTCGACTTCAGTCGGGTCAGGCCGATAGGTTTCGACCTCTCGCTTGACTATGCGGCCGGAGCAGCTTCATACGGTACGGGCTCGGCCGGCGGGTTTGAGGGACTCGTTGACGTGGCGGCGAGCGACATGCTCGGCGACCATCGGTTCGAGGTATACACCGACCTCTACGGCAACATCCTCAATTCGGATTTCATCTTCCAGTACTGGCATCTGCCGCGTAGGGTCGATTACGGTTTCACCGCGTTCCAGTTGCTTGATATCCCGTACTACACCTTCAGCGAGCGCGAACTCCGGTTGAACCGCGGATTGCAGGCCCTCGGAGTCTACCCATTCAACCGCTTCGTGAGAGTGGAAGCCGGCCCTACCGGGTATTACAGCGAGGTAGAACGCGACACGTGGAAGCTGGTGGCAGTGGACGGCCAGCCGCTGTGGGTCTGGCATCCGGACAGCCTGTGGAACGAAGTGGTCTTTTCCGGTGAAGCCGCGCTTGTCTTCGACAATACCTTCTGGGACTACAACGGTCCGGCCCGCGGCACCAGGGCGAGGTTTGGCGCCGATGCATCTTTCCTTACTGCCAGGCAATTCCAGGACGTTTTCCTTGACCTCCGAAACTACCAGCGGCTTGGGCGCAGGTTCGTGTTCGCCAGCCGGTTGCTCGGCATAACGAGCTTCGGCGCGGACGCGGATCGCTACTACCTCGGCGGCATCCAGTTCCTCGAGTACCTCCCGGGACAACTCGTGGTCAGGGGCTACACGCCGGCTGAATTCTACCAGGATTACGGCCCGGCAGCCGCTACCTTCAACTTCGAGCTGCGCTACCCGTTTATCGACCGGCTCAAGCTGGCATTCCCCCTGCCTATCGAGTTCGGCGGCATAAGAGGCGTCGTCTTCCTCGACGGCGGAATGGTCGCTCCCGGTAACGGCGGGACGTCTCACCTGTGGGACAAGACCGCGGGCAAGCTCGACGACCTCAAACTGGGCGTGGGGTTTGGCGCCAGGGTGACGCTCTCCTACTTCCTGCTGAAGTTCGACTTCGCGAAGCCGCTCTCGACAACCGATCCGACAACCGATGACGGCGGCTGGAAGTTCATACTCGGGTTGGGCACCGATTTCTAGGGCAGTCTTTGGTTGGGCGCCAGCCCTCGTTGCGCTGCTGACGTTGTCGTGCGCCGGCGTCGTGCGGAGCGCACGGCCGATGCCGCCCGAGCAGGCCGCGGCCGGCGCATGGGAGAGACTTGCACAACTCCGGTCGTTTGGGTTCTTTCTCAGCTTCCACACCGACGTGCCGTTTCCAATCGAAGTCAAGTTCAATGGTGCCCGCGAGCAGGCGGACCGGGAGGTGTGGACCGGCTACATGCGCCGGGGGACCGAGGTTACAGAGGTGGAACTGCGGGCCGAGGGCAAGGACCAGTACGAGAAGGAGCAGTCAGGCTGGCGTCGGGCCATGCGCGGCATTGAGACCCGCGTGCTGGAACAGGGCGGAGGTGCTTTCCGCGGCCAACGGCTTGAGTTCGTCGGCTCCGAGCACGGCCGCTACCGCTTCGAATTCAGGCCGGACCTGCCGATACTCGATCCAACGCAGACCAAGAAGCTGACCGGCGTGATGGAGCTAGATCCTCGCTCCGGGCTGCCGGTTCGCCTGTACTGCAGCGACCCGGCCAGGACTGCGGAGTGGGAGCTACGGCTGGGCCGGTTCAACCGTGTCGGGTCAATCCACGTCCCCTATGAACCGGCGATGACCGTGTTTGCCCACCCGACCAGGCGCCTGAATCGAGACGCCCTCGCACGTGCGGCAGCAATGGTAGGTAAGAGGCTCGCGGAACTCGGATGGGAAAACCGGCTGCGCCAAGACGGGCGAGGCCTGGTTCTTCTGCTTGGTCAGCAGAAGTCACGACGTCAAGTCGAGTTGCTGTTCAGCCTCGGCAGCGTCGAGGTGTGGCAGGCACGCTGGCTGGGCATCGGCGAGACTGCCGATGCTGCAGTTGAGGTCGGCGGCGATGCCTCGCGCCGGGTCGTCCTAGAACGACGGCTGGCGGCAAGCGGACAGCTCGGGCCGCAAGTCCGGACACCCACGCCGTTGACCGCGGCGCTGGCGACCTCGATTGTCTGTCCGGACACATCTCTGCCCGTTGTCCTCCTGGTCGATAGTCTAGCCTTATCCACGGCCAGCTCGGACGCCGATGGGAAGCTGGTGTTTCACGATGTAGGCAATGAGGATGACGTCAGAGTCATCGCGGCGTTGGCAAGCGGCGGCGTGCTGCCTTCGGACTTCGCGGTCACCATCAAGCCGTGACCCGGTGATGCGGTCAAGCTGTTTGACATGACACCTTGCGGTCCTAGACTCCTTGCTACGCAGAAACTACGTCTCTTGGCCGCCCTTGTCATGCTTCCGGTCGTGTCATTCGCCTCGATTACGGTCCTTAGTTCGGATGAAAACGGAGTCTCATTTCGGTACGTACCAGGTCAGGTCAGGCTTACCGCCGGGGTTGCAGGCAGCCGGGTGGTGGACTTCGAGGATGCGGATCATCTGGCGCAGCCCGGCGAACCGGACCTGCCCGCAAAGGTCGTGCGTATCGGCATTCCGCAGTCCGGCGGCGTGCGAGTAGGCGTCAAGACCGGACCGGAGCAGACGCTTTCGTCAGCCCCGATCTCAACCGTTCCTCACATGTCGTGGGACGGGGATTCCTCGTGGTGCGATGAGCTGAAGACGAGCGCCGGCGTTCTGGCCCAGAAGGCGGCCGAGGCAGGGCCTATTGCGGTGCTGCGCAGGACTAGGTTCGTGCCGGTCCGCATTAGCCCATGCCGCTACGACGCAGCAACGAGCACGTTGAGCTACTACGAATGGCTTGATGTGTCAATGAGTTTCGAGGGCAGGCCGCAGCGCAGCGGCGGACCGGACCCGTTCGACGGTGCGGTCCGTGCGATGTTACTCAACGGCGAGCAGGCGCTGGATTGGAAGCTGGATTGGCCGAGTTCGGGCGCCATGCAGTTTGGGCGGTCACCGTTCTGGCTGAGGATCCGGGTCGACTCGACCGGGATTTACGGCATCACTGGGCGTGAGCTGGCCCTGGCCGGGGTCGGCCTTTCCGGGCTCGACCCGGCGACTCTGGCGATGTACACGATTGGCGAACACGAGCCAAACGGGTCGTACCCGGATACGATGCGTAAGGTCCCTATCCTTGTCCAGGGCGAGGAGGACGGCAGACTGGACCCTGACGACCGGGTCGTATTCTACGGCCTCGGGCCCGAGCACTGGATCGGGAGGTGCTCGGTCTACGTCAAGAGCTACTTCACGCGACACAATGTCTATTGGCTGACTTGGGGCGGGGTGCAGGGCAGCAGGATGGCGTCGACGCCGGGATCGGACACGTCTGGCGCGCCGGTTGTCAACGTCGGTCGCGAACGACTGCACCAGGAGAAGGACCTCGACTGCCCGGCCCGCTCCGGTCTGCTTTGGATCTGGACCTTGTTGTTCAAGGCCGCCGACCGAGAGGCGGTGACGCTCGAAGTGCCGCTCGACTTGAGCTATCCAGTGCAGGTGCAGCGGCTCTTCGGCAGGTTCCTGGC
>Ga0136653_10001423_pt1 | contig 12970 bp, 6 predicted proteins | sample LakKivw275mmetaG_FD_94866 | JGI IMG/M metagenome (GOLD analysis project Ga0136653, IMG submission 94866) | Anoxic lake water microbial communities from Lake Kivu, Rwanda to study Microbial Dark Matter (Phase II) - Lake Kivu water 275m metaG... | ecosystem: Environmental > Aquatic > Freshwater >... | reverse complement strand
GATGGCGGCGCAGCTCTTCCTGCCAGGTTTGGAGGCTTCCCAGGGCCTGCAGCTTGTCCCTGCCCCTGAGTTTGTTGGCGTTGTAGAGATTGATGTTGGCAACAGCCTGAAACACCCGATAGCAGCCCTGGGGGCTCTGGCAGAGGGATTCGATGTGTGCCTGCACGCCGGACAGGGTAGCCGGAAGCTGGGTGAAGAGGTCTTTGAAGGCGGAATTGAACATCTCGTCCACATCTTTATCGGCAAGGACTTGTGCCAGCAGTTCGAGCATTTTGCCAAAGGCAGTTTGAAAACCTGTGAACTCCGCCTGGATCTTCAGCTCGCTCAAATACTGGCGGTGAAACTGGAAATCCTGGTCGGTAGCCGGCGCCAGGCGTTTATGGATCATATAGTGGAGCCAGCGGCAGTCGATCATGGAGGCAAAGAAGCAGCTATAGCTATCCAGCGAGGAATTCACCTTCCGCCGCAGCAGCCCATCCAGCTTTGACCGCAGCCGGGGTGTCATCAGATGCTCCAGCAAGAAGGGCATCCTTTTTTGCACCGCCATCAGATCTATCTCAAAACTGTCGATGCTGCGCAGGGGGCGCACAATATTGCGGAAGATGGCATTGATATAGGCATCGATGGTCATCACCTGCAGCAGTTTGCGGTCTGCCGCCAGTATGGCGAGAGTCTTGCGGATCACGCTTTCCTGAGCTTCGCCGAAACCATCCTCAGCCAGAGAGAAGCCCAGATTCCGGATCAGGTTCCGCCGGTCTTTCTCCTTCTCCGGAGAGTGGTTGCAGAGCAGCTCCAGGTGTTCCACGATGCGTTCCCTGATCTCGGCAGTGGCTTTGCGGGTGAAGGTGAGCACCAGGATGTTGTCCAGGGTAAAGCCCTCCACATTGTGGTGGTGCAGGACGATACGAACATATTCCAGGGCCAGGCGGTAGGTTTTTCCGGTGCCGGCGCTGGCGGTGATGATGCGGTTCTGGAATCTGCTCATGAGCCACCTCCAAATTGGATGCGGTAGAGATCGGCGCGGGTGATATCAGGCCAGGTCTTTCTATCCTTGGCCGTCCGGCCGGGCGGGAATCCGCTCTCCAGACAGGCATCCAGTGCATTGGCGATTTCCAGTTTCCAGGATTGTATCTTTTTATCGGCGATGGATTTGGGCTTGGCGACCCGATCGAAGATACCCCAGAATTGGGAGGTGATTTTCCTTTGATCATAATCCCCGGACAGCAGATAGTAGAACCACTGATAGAAGATCAGCTGGGAATCGTCATATTGCCCGGTCTTGAAATCCACAATGATATACTCCTGCGGGCATTCGATGCGCAGATCAGCCCTGCCTTTGATCAGGACGGCATAATCCTTCTCCTCGAAGATCACCTCCGCCAGTTGTTTGTGATCACTGTCATCATACTGAGTATCCAGCTTTTCCGGGATCAGGCGGAAGCTGCGGTTGTGCAGGCGGATGCGCAGATAATCCTGATAAAATTGCTGTACGGATTCCACCAGGGAATCGAGGATGATCCCCAGGAGGAACTCATGATTGTAGTTCTGCGGTATCTGATAGAGGAAGAGAGACTTGTCAGGTTGGGCTGCTTGCCCGGGATTGAGCAGGTCGAGCAGCTTCTGGCGCAGCAGGAGAGGATTGTTGAACACCTTCTCCACTTCGCCCAGGCCCTTGTGTTCGGTCGCCAGCGGGGTAAGGATGCGGGCCAGGAAAGCGTGCATGATGTTGCCGAAGAGCTTTCTGGAAATGCTTTCCTGCTGTCGGAGCGGGGTGCGCTGCAGCTTGCTGAGGTGCCGGATATACCACACGAATGGATTCATCAGAAGCTGGGCCAGGCTGTAATGGCTTGCCTTCAGCACCCGCTGGGGGAAATCACGCTCCGGTTCACCGGGCAGGGTGAAGAAGGGCTGGGGATCCTTGGTATCCAGCCCGCAGGCGGGATTTGAGGTGAAGATACCCCCTTTGCCTTCCGGTACCGGATAGGCCAGCAGGCGGCTGCGATAGAGCTGGGACAGCACCAGCCGCAGCGGCTGGTAGGAGAATTCGATCCTCCGGGTGCCTTCACCCCCAGCCTCCAGCACTTCATCCTCCCTGGCCAGATGCTTGAGCTCGGTAACAAAGCTGCCGGGCTCGATATCCTTGTCCTGATTGCGATAGCAATGGATGCGGGCTTGTTTGGCGGTGAAGATCAAGCGCAGGAAATAATAGCGTTCGCGCTCCCGCAGGCCGGGATAGCTCTTCAGTCCCAATTGGCTGCGCTGGGCTTCATTGAACAGCCACACCGAGGTGGGGTTGGTGGGGATTTCGCCCTCGATGGCGTGGAAGAACACCACCTGGTCATAACTGAGGTCGCGGCTGTCCAACAAATTGCTGATGGCATATTCTGGATCGCCCTCTTTCAGGGTGTCGAAGCGGAAACGGTCGCCGGCCAGCGCTTCCAGAAAGAGCTGCAGGATCCTTGCCGTGAGGGCTGCTCCGCTGCAACCAAAGAATCCGCTCCAACTGGAGACCAGTTCCAGATGGTCCAAGCTGAGAAAATTCGCCAGGCGTTCATAGATCTTCTCCAGAATGTCGCTGAAGTCGATCTCGTCGCGGGAACACAGCTCCCGGATGCCGATGCCATTTTCCCCATCCAGAAAATCACCCAGCGCCCGGGGGCTGTCCACTTCTGTCAGCCGGTCCAGCAGATCGAAATGGGGGATCAGGATGAGGGGCAGCAGCTTGAAGTTCAGTTTCTTGGGAACGGCCTCCAGCACCTTCAATTCCTTGTCCAGATAGAGGATGTCTTCGTTGATCAAGCTGCGCAATTCCGCTAAAACCAGCTCCAGTTCCGCCTTGCCCCACTCTGGCTGGTATAGATTCAGAAAACGCAGTTGGGAACAGGCGTCCAAGATCAGCCGCAGGGGGATGAACCTCTGCTGCCGGGAGGCTTCGAGTGCCTCCAGATGGCGCTGCAGGATCAGCACCAGGGCATAGAGGTTGGATTCCACCAGGGAGCGGGAAGGGGGAAGCTGGAACCGGTCTGGGGAGAACAGCCGGCTGTAGTGCTTGCTGTGGAAGTGCCGGTCAATGATCACTTTGCGCTTGCAGCCAGTTTCCTTTTCGGAAGCGGGCTGCCCCAGGAAAGCCAGGATCATCTGATCTTCGTTTTCGGTTTCGACCACCTCGATCCTTTCGGTGCGGCAATCATCTGCAGTTAGTTCTTCCAGCCTGATTTGGGGCGGCAGGAGGGCCACCGGATCGAATTCCGGATCGGCGGATTGGGACAGGATCACCAGTTCGTTGCCGGCGGCTTCCAGGGCGTCCAGCATCCGCTTTTCCAATTTACTATAATAGTATTGGTTTACGAAGATAAAACGCCTGCCCTGCCAGGGCACCTGGATGCGTCCGGCGGAGGTGTAGAAAATGGGATCGGTGAAGCCGGAGGCGGCCAGGAAGCTGGCATAGCGGGCGCGGACAGCCATGATCCGCTGGATATACTCATCCTGCCAACCCAGCAGATGAAAAATGCCGGAGGCGTTCAGTTCCAGCAGATCCTCCGCTTCATAGCATTCATCGCAGAGCTCGTCGAAGAACTGGAAGAACAGGTTGCCCCACTGCACGATGTCGAAATAGCCACTGATGTGAAAGTAATCCCGGTCCTCCGGTTCCAGCACCTGATAGAGGCAGATCAGCCGTTTATCCTCACTCACCGTTGGTTGGGGCGGCAGGATCAGGTCTCGCTTCAGCTCATCCATGCTCAGGAAAGCGCAGTCCTGAAGCTGCCATTGGGGCAGGAAGCGTTTCTGCGCCAGGGCGGCGGAAACCTTGGTGGGGAAGACCAGGCTGCAGGGATCGCTGATCTCAGCCAGGGCGGCGGCGATCAGGTCTGCGGTGAAGGGGATGCTTTTTCCACTGCGCATTTCTCCTCCTTACAACAGCGGCGAGAACAGCCGGCAGATGGATTCCACGCTCTTCTTGATGATGGAGCGTTTCTTGAACTGCTCCAGATCGATCCGGCTGCTGAGCTGAAGATCGGCTTCGAACTGCTGCAGAGCCAGCGCTGCGGTCTGGAGGTCATAGACCACTGCGGTCAGTTCAAAATTGTGGTTGAAGCTGCGCAAGTCCATATTGGCGGTGCCGATGGAGAGCACCTCGCCATCCACGATCAGCACCTTGGCGTGCATGAAACCGCCTTTGTATTCATAGAGTTCGATCCCCGCTTCCAGCAGCTCCTGATAGTAGGATTTGCTGCCCCAGAACACGATGAAATGATCCGCTTTGTGAGGGACGATGATGCGCACCTTCACCCCGCTGAAGGCGGCGGTCTTCAACGCCATCAGCAGACTTTCGTTCAGGATCAGGTAGGGTGAGGAAATATCTATGCTTTGATGCGCATTGCTGATGGCGGCGAAATAGACCTGCAGGATGCTGGCATGATCGGTGTCCGGGCCGCTGGTGGCGATCTGAACGGGAGTGTTGCCGGCGGCGCAATCCTCTGCGGCGCAGAGAGCTGCATACTTGGGAAAGACATCCTGGGTGAGCAGGTTCTGCTTGCTTACAAAATACCAGTCGGTCAGAAAGATCGCCTGCAGGACGACCACGCTATTGCCCTCCAGCTTGATCAGCGAATCCCGCCAATAGCCGAAATAGCGGTTTTTCCCCAGATATTTGTCCCCGATGTTCAGTCCGCCCAGATAGCCCCGTTTGCCATCCACGACCACCAGCTTGCGATGGTTGCGGTAATTCAGTCTGCTGTTTAAAAGCGGCAACCATACCGGCATGAAGGGAATGAACATCACGCCGGCAGATTTGAGTTCCTGCTTGAAGCGTCGCCCCAGATTCCAGCAGCCCACATCGTCGTAGATAAAGCGGATCTCCACTCCCTCACGGGCTTTGCGCACCAGCAGGTCTTTCACCTTTTTGCCGGTGCTGTCCCTGAAGATGGAAAAATACTCCAGATGGATGTGCTGGGTTGCCCGGGAGATATCCTCCAGCATGGCATCCAGAGCTTGGTTGGTGTCGTTGATGATTCCCACCGCGTTGCCCTGGGTGAGGATGGCTTTGCTGTTGCTGTCCAGCAACTTGAATAGTTTTTCCTGCAGTTCGGTGTAGTGTGCGGGGTCCAGCTCCCGCTCGATCGGTTCCAGCAGTTCATCCAGATTGACTGCATCCGCCAAGCCTTTGCGGCTGAACAACCTGCTCTTGCGCCAGTTCCGCCCGAAGAAAAGATAGAAGATAAATCCCACCAACGGGATGTATAACAGCACCAGGATCCAGGCGAGTGTGCGGATCGGATTGTCGTTTTCCAGCACCAGCACTATGATCATCAATATGATGCTGATGGCGAAGATCAGGTTCACCGCCTTCAGGGCGAGGGTGGAGAAAGTGCCGAAAACAGTACCCCCGATCACCAGTTGCGTGAGCGCCGCCGTGATGACCAGCAGCAGCAACAACATCATGATCAGCGTGATGCTGTCCAGAGATTTCTGTGAGATCACCGCATCTCCCTCATTATCATACTTTTTTCCATGATTTCAGGTGGCAGTTCTGCTGTCAAGAACTACTTCGTTTTTAGCATGGCTCCCGTTAGCAATACGGAATCATTACGGAGTCATTACGGATTAACTCCGTAATGACTCCGTAATGATTCCGTATTGCTAACGGGAGCGGAGGGGTGTTATTTTAAGATCAGGATGCGCTGGGTGCTGACGGATCCTCCTGAATCCACACGGGCAAAATAGATACCGGGAGCGGTCTGGCGTCCCTGGCTGTCCCTGCCGTCCCAATAAAAGTTCTGAGTTCCACTGAGGGGAGTGTTCTCCACCAGCGTGCGGATACGTTGTCCCTTGATATTGTAGATGCTTACGCTCACGGGGAGGGAGCCCGGCAGCTCCAGGCTGATGGTGGTGCCAGCCGAGGTGGGATTGGGGCTCACCCGGATCGGAGTCAAGGGGGGCAGGATGGCGAAACTATCGTCACTGATGTCGAAGCCACCTCCGATGCGGCGGACGGCAATGCGGTAATTGGCACCCACCGGAATCCGCAGCGGGATCGTCCACTCATAGCTTCCGGTGTTTGGCGCGTGGCGTGCGATCGGCATCCGTTGCGAATGATGCAGGTTTCCGCGCACCAGGAAGATCTGCACTGCTCCATCGTAATTGCCGCTGGTCCAGGTGATGGAATAGGTGTTGCCCTTGTGCCACTCTTCGCCGCCGTTGGGGCTGGTCACCTCCACCGGTATAGGAGGCGGGGGAATGTTGCCTTCCACGATGGAAAAGTCGCCATCACTGAGGTCGAACATGCCGGTTGGGCTGAGCAGGCGCACCCGGATGCGGTAATTATCCGCCGGAGGGATGAAGGGCGGGATCATCCACTGAAACTGACCCAGATTGGGCATCGACGGCACGATCACATGCACCGGGACAGGATTGGCGGGCTGCATCAGGGCCAGTTCCACATTCCCTGCCGCCATCGCAGTGAGCCAGATTATGGGATGCATGGTACCTTTCACCCAGATTTCCCCACCATTGGGTGAAACCACCTGGATGATCGAACCGGCGGGATCGGGTGTAATAGTGAAGGGCCCATCGCTGATGTCCTGAATATATTCTCCGGTGTTGTTCAACAGGATGATCTGCACCAGATAGTTAGGACCGGGACTGATGTTTGGCGGGATCAGCCAATCGAAAACACCTGCTGCCGCCGGAATGCTGTGGGCAATGATCAATGGAGGCGTGGTGTTGTCGGCCCCCATCAATTTCAGCATCACGTTTCCGCCATTTCCGTTATAGTTCCACAGGATCGGATGCATGGTACCGGCCTGCCAGGTTTCGCCGCCATTGGGGGAAATTATGGTAAGCTGCTGGGGTGGCGGCGGAGGAGGAGGTGTGGTGCCTTCAATGGTGAAAAAGTTGTCGCTGAGATCGCCGAAATAGACCGTCAGAGTGGACAGCCACATCACATGCACCTTATACATGCCGGTGGGGAAGGTGACGGGGATGTTCCACACAAAGCTGCCGGTTTCAATGGGGACCGCGGGTGCCACCATGATCGCCTGGGTGCCATTGGCCTGGATCAGCGAGATTTCCACCTCTCCCTCCAGGTTCTGATAGGCCCAGGTGATGGTCTGCTCCGTGCCGGTCTGCCACACTTCTCCGCCATTGGGGCTGAGCACAGTGATGAAGGTGGTCGGTGGCGGAGGTGGTGGTGGCGGCGGATCTCCGCCCACGATGGTGAACATGCCGTCACTGATGTCAAAGATGCTGACTCCCGCATTCGCCGCCAAGGAGATGCGCACCCGGTAGCCGTAGGCCGGGGTCACGGTGGAGGGAATGGTCCAGTCATAGGTTCCGTCTTCCACCGGGATGTCTGCTGCGATCAGGTTGTTCGCGGGATTGGTGTTGGTTCCCAGCAGATGCAGCATCACATTCCCGGTCAGATTCATCTGAGTCCAGGTGATGGCGTAGGTGGAACCGATCGCCCAGGTTTCCCCGCCGTTGGGAGCGGTCAGTGTAAGCGGGCTGTTTTGGGCTGGCAGGATGCATGCCAAAGCAGCCAGCAAGAGGATAAGATATGCTTTTTTCATGGCATCACCTCTCATTAAGCTATTTATAATTTAGTCTGATTCAACAAAAAGATGAAGCAGGTTTGCTGTCAAGCATTTTCTTTATGGTCTGCCCAAAATTTCCTCTGGGCTGGTAGCAGCACAATAATTCTTGACATATAGCAGCCTTCCAGAGATTATGATAGCTATGAAGAAATCCAGACTCCATTCCTGTGAGCTCAAGCGCTACCGGCAGATCGCGCCTCCGCTGTGCGCCGTCTGCCCGCGCATCCTGAAATGCCGCTCCTTCAGGGTGTGGCACCGGCTCAACCACAATGAATACCTGGATTTCGTGATCGGCATCTGCAAAAAATTCCCAGATAAATACACAATGGAGGTATCCTTCATGCCCGAGAAGCAAAACTTCGTCCAAATCGTTGACCTGACCACCGGATTGATCGAACGGATAGTCAATCTCAGCGAGATCGAAGCCATGACCCCCGAGGAAAAACTGGCGCTCTCACGCAACAAAAACCTGTTTATCGTAACCCACCGCCTGGAACCGATCGTGCGGGTGGAACTGAGAAAATCCGTGATCCGCGAGGCTGTGCAATTCCAGCCTGCAAAGGAACCGGAGCCGGAACCGATCGTGGAGGTCACTCCCGAACCGGTGGTGGCTCCCAAAGGCAAAACCAAGAAGAAATAGACGCCTATTGGGCTCAGACACAAAAAAACCTTTTACAGAAAAGCCAGCCTGAAAATTACGGTTCGCTAATCTATAAAAGCAAGCCGGGACGATTGTGCCATGAAGCGGGCAGCCGTCCCATCCGAACAAGGAGAGATCATGTTTAAGCTGGAAGATCATCATCTGGAAGCAGCTCAGCAGATCGCGGGGAAACACCGCCAGAAAAAGAGCTGCGACTATTGCTATGACCGCGGTTGGATCGGGATTACCGAACAAAACCTGCTGGTTCTTTGCACCCGCTGCGTGGACATGGATGCGGCGATGGAGGAATGGAAGGCCTATGTGAACGGCCATGAGGATCTGAAAGAACATTTCAGCGAATTGTTCGAGGACAAGAAGGTGGAGGAAGGCGACGGGGAACATGTGTTGCCTCCGGCGCATGAACACAAGCGCAGCAATCCGCGGGACGCCACCACCTTTATCCCCGGCCAGAAACGCACCGGCCGGGCCAAGAAGATCTAATCCAGAAAGGAAAGATATCACCTGATCTATGTATAAAACCATCGACCTGAAGGAAAGCCCCAGGCACCTCGAAGCACGCATCCGTGCCTGGTGGAAAAAGCATTCCCTGCCGCAAAAGAGCGTGGATTTCCGGGCCGGCCGGCCACAATTCATCTTCTATGAAGGGCCGCCCACCGCCAACGGCAAACCCGGCATCCACCATGTGATGGCGCGCACGCTGAAGGATGTGGTGTGCCGCTACAAGACCATGACCGGATTCCAGGTGAAACGCAAGGCCGGCTGGGACACGCATGGCCTGCCGGTGGAGATCGAGGTGGAAAAGCACCTGGGATTGGAAGACAAGCGTGCCATCGAGGAATATGGCATCGAGCGGTTCTGCAACGAATGCCGGGTGTCCGTCTTCAGCTATGAACGCCTGTGGCGGGAAATGACGGAGCTGATGGGCTACTGGATCGATCTGGACCATCCCTATATCACGCTTTCCAACGACTATATCGAATCCGTGTGGTGGATCCTGAACAACTTCTTCGAGCGGGGTCTGATCTATAAAGCGCACAAGATTGTCCCCTATTGCCCTAGCTGCGGCACTCCGCTTTCTTCGCATGAGGTGGCCCAGGGCTACCGGGATGTGGAAGATCCCTCTGTCTTCGTCAAATTCAAAGCTCTGGATGAGGAGGACACTTTCTATCTGGCCTGGACCACCACACCCTGGACCCTGATCTCCAATGTGGCGCTGGCGGTTCATCCGGATGAGGTCTATGTGAAGGTCAGACACCAGGAGCAGAACTATGTCCTGGCCAGGGCACGCTTGGAGGTGCTGGATGGGGAATATGAGGTTTTGAGCGAGTTTGCCGGCCGGGAATTGGAGCAGCGCGCCTATCAGCCGCTGTTTGGCTTTGTGGAGGTGGATAAACCTGCTTGGTATGTGGGTCTGGCGGATTATGTGAGCATGAGCGAGGGCACCGGGATCGTGCACACTGCGCCTGCCTTTGGGCAGGACGATTACAGCCTGGCCCTCAAATATGGCCTGCCCTTCATCCAGCCCGTGGATGCGCAGGGGAAATTCAGCTCCGCCATCACACCCTGGGCGGGGATCTTTGTCAAGACTGCGGACAAAGACATCATCCGCCACCTGCGGGAGAGCGGAAACCTATACAGACGGGCTCAGGTGAAGCATAGCTATCCGCATTGCTGGCGCTGCGACAACCTTCTGATCTACTATGCCCGGGACAGCTGGTATATCCGCACCACCCAGTTCAAACAACAGCTTTTGGAAAACAACCGCAAGATCGCCTGGTATCCGGCCTTCATGGGTGAGAAACGCTTTGGCGAATGGCTGGAAAACAATGTGGACTGGGCACTGTCCCGGGATCGGTTCTGGGGAACTCCGCTCAACATCTGGGTGTGCTCGGATTGCGGACATAAGACCTCCATCGGCTCGATCAGCGAGCTGCTGGAAAGAGGGAGACTGAAAGACGGCTCCCCGGTTCCTGCCGACATTGAACTGCACAGGCCCTATATCGACGAAGTGGTGCTCTCCTGCGGCAACTGCGGCGGCACCATGCACCGCACCCATGAGGTGATCGACTGCTGGTTCGACAGCGGTTCCATGCCCTTTGCCCAATGGCACTATCCCTTTGAGAATGAAGAATGCTTTGACCGGGAGCTGTTTCCGGCGGATTTCATCTCTGAAGGCATCGACCAGACCCGCGGATGGTTCTATTCCATGCTCACCATTTCCACCTTGCTCAAGGGAGTTTCCAGCTATAAAAGCTGCTTGGTGAATGATCTGATCCTGGACAAGACCGGTCAGAAAATGAGCAAGTCCAGGGGCAATACGGTCGATCCCATCCAACTGATGCAGGAATATGGCGCTGATGCCATCCGTTGGTATCTGCTGGAGATTTCGCCACCCTGGGTGCCCACCCGCTTCGATGTGGACGGGGTGAGGGAGATCATCAGCAAATTCATCAGCACCCTGAAGAATGTGTATTCCTTCTATGCCACCTATGCCAATATTGACGGTTTCGACGCTGCTGCATATCCTTGGGATTGGCAGCGGGAAGCGCAGATCGACCGCTGGATCATCTCCCGCCTGCAGTCCTTGGTCAGCAAAGTGCGGTACTGGATGCAGGATTATGAATTTACCAAGGTGGTGCGGGGCATCCAGGATTTCGTGATCGATGAGGTTTCGAACTGGTATGTACGCCGCAGCCGCCGCAGATTTTGGGCATTTGAGCTCACCACCGACAAGGTGGAGGCCTACCGCACCCTCTATCAGATACTGGTGAGTGTTGCCCGGCTGATCGCTCCCTTCGCTCCCTATCTGGCGGAAGAGCTGTTCCAAAACCTGAGTGCCGGGGAAAGCGTCCATCTGGAGGATTATCCCTTGGCGGAGGCAGCCTTCATCGATCCCGCCCTGGAGCAGGAAATGCAGGTCATCATCGATCTGGTCTATCTGGGCCGGGCGGCCCGTAATGCCTGCCAGATCAAGATCCGCCAACCTTTGGAGCTGATGTATGTCCCCGCCAAGTATCAGGCAACCGTTCAAAGGATGTTCGATCTCATCCAGGAAGAGGTGAATATCCACCGCATCAGCTTTGTGGCTGAGGACGATGAATTTGTGCAGTATGAACTGAAGCCCCAGTTCAAGATCATGGGCCCCAAATATGGCAACCTGATGAAGTCCATTGCCGCTGAACTATCGAGCGTGAAAGGACAGGAAGTGCTTGCTGCTTTTACGGCACAAGGTTCATACCAACTGCCGGAAACGGGAGTGGAACTGGTTCCCGAGGATGTGGCGGTGCAGATCAAACCCCGCGAAGGCTATGTGTTCGAAAGCATGAAAGATATGTTCGTGGCCTTGGACACCCAGCTCACCGAAGAGCTCCTGCAGGAAGGCTATGCCCGTGAACTGGTCAACAAGATCCAATTCAGTCGCAAGGAACAGGGCTTTGAGATCATGGACCGCATCCGGGTGCTGTATAAAGGCGATGAAGATATCCGCAAAGCAATAGATGCGCATCAGGACTTTATCTGTTCCGAGACCCTTTGCGACGAGCTGAGTGAAGCAAGAGATACCGCTTCTCTGAAGAGCTTTGATATCAACGGCAAGGACGTGCTGATGCAGATCAGCAGGATGGAGAACCATGCCTGAAAATGGCTCCGCCAGCATGGACAAGCAGCTGATCTTCTGCAGCAACTGCGGGAAACAGATACCTGCCCGGGCGAAGTTTTGCACCTTTTGCGGTGAGAAAGTGGAGCTGGTTTCCCCTTCCCCGGAAGAACTTGCTGAGCAAAAACCAAAGGAGCCTGTTAAGGAATACAGCAAGCAAGATGTTTCCGATTCTGCCTATCGCTTGATGGATCCCGGCACCGAGTTCCAGGGCTACAAGATCGTGCGCCTGATGAACAAGGACTCCGAAGGCATCAAATACATAGCGGAAAAGGACGGCAGACAGTATGTGCTGAAGGTTTTCTTCCGTTCCAAATTCTCCAACCTTTCCTCCCTGTTCAGCCTGCAGATGCGCCTCAAGCATCTGAACAAACTGGATACCGCCCACACCGCCAAAGTGGTGGAGGTGAACCAAGCCCACGATCCCGCCTATATGGTGGCCGAGCACGTCAGCGGAACATCTCTGGCCAATATCAAGGCCAACAAACCAGAGCTCCTGACGGAGGACTTTGTCCGGGAGATCGCCAAACAACTGATCTCCACTGCCATTGCCGTGCGTCAGGAAGGTTTGACCATCTGCAATCTCACCCTCACCGGCATCATGCTCGCCGACAATGGCAAGATTGTGGTTCTTTCCTCCGGGATCACCTATGAGGATGTGGACGAGCGTGAGGATATCTTCAACATCGGGGTCATCATCGCCCAGCTCCTGTCCCACAATTCTTTGTATAAAAGCATATACGATGCCGATCGGCTTAAAGTGCAGAAATTTCCTTATGTCTCGGGTGGCAGCATTGGCCTGAACAAACTGCTCTCGGAATGCCTGCATCGGAATATCCTCCAACGGTTCAGTTCACTGAAGACCATCTTGCATGATCTGGAACGCCTTCCCCCGGTGGAAGAGGATGAGATTTATGTCGCCCAAGGCAAGGGTGCGAGTATTCTGAGTGAGGGAGCCACCGAAGTTCCCAAACCCAGGATCGGCATCGACTATCTGTTCTGGATCCTGGTGGGAGTGATCGTGGTCATTGTGGCGCTACTACTCACCACCAATATCTACTC
>Ga0136653_10001421_pt1 | contig 12983 bp, 14 predicted proteins | sample LakKivw275mmetaG_FD_94866 | JGI IMG/M metagenome (GOLD analysis project Ga0136653, IMG submission 94866) | Anoxic lake water microbial communities from Lake Kivu, Rwanda to study Microbial Dark Matter (Phase II) - Lake Kivu water 275m metaG... | ecosystem: Environmental > Aquatic > Freshwater >... | reverse complement strand
GTTGGCGGTGTACGGCATGACGGCGGGGGCGCGAGTGACGCTGCAACAGAAACAGCCGTCCTTTGTGGTGCGCGTTGGGGAAACGGAGTTGGCGTTGGAGGCAGACATCGCCCGGCAAATTCTGGTGCGCCGCGCGCATTGACTTTGTGCCGTCTTCAGGCATCATGTCGCGCGATAGCTATGAAGACGCGAATCTTGATCGTGAGCCTGTGCGCGGTGGCGACGTTGTCGCAAGCTGCTGAATCCAATCGGGTGGTTCGTTCGATGACGTTGCGGTCCTGCATCGAGCGGGCGCTGGCCGACAACTTGGAGATCCGCGCCGAGCGGATCAATCCCAGCATCGCCACATGGGGCGTTGTCCAGCAAGAGGGCGTGTTCGACCCCGCGTTTGTCGCCGGCGCGACCTACAACGAGTCGTCCACACCACAAAGCACCGGTGATGCCGATGTCACACGCCAGTTCAATCCGAGTCTCGGCTTGGCCGGCACGTTGCCGACGGGCACGGGCTACGGTCTTTCGCTGAGCGACTATCGCACCGGCGGCTCGCGCTATCCCGACTACCTGTACACGGGCAGCGCCGCGATCACGCTGACCCAGCCGCTGTTGAAGAACTACGGCCTCGACCCCAATCTCGCTTATGTCCGCGTCGCGCGGAAGAAACGCGACATCGCCGTCCAGAATTTTGCGTTGCTGGTGATGACCACCATCAGCGATGTCAGCAAGGCGTATTATGAACTGGTGTATGCGATCGAGAACCACAAGGCCCTGCGCGAAGATCTCGACCGTGCCAAGCGGCTTTTGGACGAAAACCGCAAGCGGGTCCAAGTCGGCGTGATGTCGCCGCTGGATGTGACGCAGGCGGAGGCGGGCGTCGCGGAGCGGGAGGAAGCGGTCATCGTGGCCGAGCGCGCCATCAAGGACAACGAGAACGCGCTCAAACGGCTCATCAGCAGCGACGTGCGTTTCTTGCTGAGCGAGACATTGGTTCCACTGGATTACCCGCTGGTGGAGATGATCGAGGCTGATACGGCGCGCAGCACGCGCACCGCGCTGGAGCAACGGCCCGATTTCATCGCCGCCAAACACGAAGTGGAGCGCCAGAACATTCTCGTCAAATACAACCGCAACCAGCTCTGGCCCGAACTGGATCTTCAGGCCAGCTACGGGATGAACGGCCTCGCGGGCAGCGGCTTTCATACGCTGACGGCGCGGCAACTCGGCAACGACAACAACGCCTGGGGCGTTGGCCTCTCCATCAGTTTCCCGATTGGCAACCGACAAGCCCGCGCGAACTACCACATCGCGCGCCTCGACCGCGAACAAGCGTTGTTGACGTTGAAGCAACTCGAACAGAACATCGTTGTTGCGGTGGACAACGCCGTCGGCCGGGTTCAGACCAACCTCAAGCGTGTGGACGCCACCCGCGCCGCGAGCCGGCTGGCGGAGGAATCACTGAAGGCCGAGGAGACCAAGCTGCGAGCGGGCACCTCGACGAGTTTCCTCGTCTTGCAGGCGCAGTCGCAATTGGCCGCCGCGCGCTCCGCCGAGATCCGGGCGCGGGCTGACTACAGTGAATCGCTCGTCGAACTCTCCCGCGTCGAGGGCGGCACGCTGCGGAAGAACAACATCGTGCTCGACGAGAAGTTCTAACCGCATGCATCCAATTCTTTTCCGCTTCGGCCCGCTCGACATCCACACATACGGGGTGCTTGTCGCGGCCGGGTTTCTGCTCGGCCTGATGTTGGCGGGACGGCGAGCGAAGGCGGAAGGACTCGATCCTCAAGCCGTCAGCGACCTCGGCATCTGGCTCATTGTCGCCGGCATGGGCGGCGCGAAGTTGTTTCACGTCATTTTCTTTTGGGACGAGTTCATCGGCGCTTGGCGGCATGAAGGACTGCGGTCGCTGCGCGAGGGGTTTGTGTTTTACGGCGGGTTCATCGGCGCGGTTGTTGCCACGATTCTTTTCGCCCGCAAGCGTGGGCAGCCGCTTTGGCGGTTGGCGGATTTGTTTGCCCCGTGCCTCGCGCTCGGACACGCTTTCGGACGGCTGGGTTGTTTTTTCAACGGCTGTTGCTACGGCTCCGTTTGCCATGCCCCGTGGGCGGTGAAGTTCCCCGATAACCATCTCATGCGCGACCAGCCGGTTCACCCGACCCAGCTTTATGAGGCCATGGGCAATTTGGTTTTGTTCGCGGCGCTCAGCGCGTTCTCCCGTCGCAAACGCTTCGACGGCCAAGTCTGGTGGTGGTACGTGCTGGCCTACGGCGGGCTGCGGTTCGCCATCGAGTTTGTCCGCGGCGACTACGCGGTTCACTACTTCAATTTCTTCACCATCGCCCACCTCATCGCCGCGGCGCTGATCGTCATCGCCGCCATCGGCCTTTGGGGAACGACCCGCTGGCGCGGAGAGAAGAAATCGTGACGCGCAAGTTCATGCGCGAAGCCATTCGCTTGGCCGGGCGAGCGGTGCGTGATGGCACTGGCGGTCCGTTTGGCGCCGTGGTTGTCCGCCGCGGAAGAATCGTCGGGCGCGGCCAGAACACCGTGCTGGCCGACAACGATCCGACGGCGCACGCAGAAGTCAACGCCATCCGCGCCGCCTGCGCGCGGCTGCGTCGGTTCCGGCTGGATGATTGCGAGTTGTACGGCAGTTGCGAGCCGTGTCCGATGTGCCTGGCCGCAATCCAGTGGGCGCGCCTGCGCCGGGTCCATTACGCCGCCACGCGCCACGACGCGGCGCGCGCCGGTTTCGATGACGCGCGGTTTTACAGGGAAGTGACCGTGGCGATGCGTCAGGCGTTCCGCGCCGAGTCGCTGCCGGTGTTTGCCGCTTGGAATCGGAAGCCCGACAAGACGCCGTACTGAGCGCCGCCGGAAAAGAAACTGTTGCAAAGCCGGTCGCGCGATTCTATCGTGGCGGGGAAACCCCAGAGGACACCTTGAAGACCGCGATTTATCCAGGCAGCTTCGACCCGATCACCAACGGCCATTTGGACGTGGTGCGCCGGGCGGCGGTGTTGTTTGACCGGGTGATCGTCGCCGTGGCGGAGAATGCGGAGAAGAACCCGTTGTTTACACCGCGGGAGCGGGAGGCTTTAGTGCGGGCGGCGGTGCGCGACGTGAAGGGCGTGGTGGTGGATCGCTTCGAGGGGCTGTTAGTGGGCTACGCCCGGCGCAAGAAGGCCGTCGCGATCGTGCGCGGGCTGCGGGCGGTGTCGGATTTTGAGTACGAACTTCAGTTTGCGCTGATGAACCGCAAACTGGCGCCGCAGGTCGAGACGATCTTCCTTGCGCCAAAGGACGAGTACACGTTTGTCAGCTCGCGGATGATCAAGGAAATCGCGCGGCTGGGCGGCGACATCGGCCGTTTCGTGCCGCGCGAGGTGCTGGCGGCGTTGCGGAGAAAACTGTCGCCATGAAGATCAACGTCAAACGCATTCCGCCCGAAGGCGAGGACTTCGAGGGGAGCGAACCGCCCAAAATCATCGAGTTGAGCAGCGAGGACGTGGTGTTCGAACGGCCTGTCGAGTACCGGTTGCACGCGCAATTGCAGGGGCATTCGCTGCTGGTGACGGGCCGGTTGCGGACGGAGGCGACGTTCCGGTGCGGCCGGTGCCTGCGGACGTTCCGCCGGGCGGTGTCGGTGCCGGAGTTTGTCTGTTTGCAGGACTTGACGGGCGAGGACTTCGTGGACTTGACGCCCCAGATGCGCGAAGATATTATCCTCGAACTTCCTCAACGGGCGCTTTGTCAATCCGACTGCAAAGGATTGTGCGCTGTTTGCGGGAAGGATTTGAACGAAGGCGCCTGCGGCTGCAAGGTTTCCCGCGGGGATATGCGGTGGCAGGCGCTGGACCAGTTGAAACTAACGTAGGAGAACTTCCAAATGGGTGTCCCAAAACGCCGAATGTCCAAGATGCGCCTGCGCACGCGCAAGGCGTCGCACCGGCCTGTCGCGCCGGGTTTGTCAAAATGCTCGCAGTGTGGCGCCCAAGTGCGGCCGCACCGCGTTTGTCCGTCGTGCGGCTATTACAAAGGCCGCCAAGTCGTGTCGGTGAACGCCGCTTGAAAAACCGGTTCTGATGAAGATTGCCGTAGATGCGATGGGTGGGGACTTCGCGCCCCGGAACATCGTGGCGGGCGCGGTGGAAGCGTTGCGCGAGCAAAGCCACATCTCCCGCCTCTTTCTGGTGGGTGACTCCCAGCGCGTTGAGGCTGAGTTGGCCAAAGTCGGCCCGCGCGACGCGCGCATCGAGATCGTCCACGCCAGCGAAGTCATCGCCATGGATGATCCGCCCGTGCAGGCCGTGCGCCGCAAGAAAGACAGCTCGATGACCCGCGCCGTGGACATCGTCAAACGCGGCGATGCGGACGCGATTCTCTCGGCCGGCAATACCGGGGCGCTCCTGACAGCGGCGCATTTGAAACTGCGCACGCTGGAGGGGGTGGACCGCCCCGGTCTCGCCTGCCTGTTTCCCGCGCCCGAAAACCGCTTCGTCCTCATGGACGCCGGCGCGAATCTCGAAGCGCATCCTATCAATCTCGTGCAGTATGCCGTGATGGGCAGCCTCTACTCGCAGCAGATTGTCGGGTATAAAAAACCGCGCGTCGCCGTCTTTTCCCTCGGCACCGAGGAAATGAAAGGCAACGAACTGACGCTGGAAACTCATCGGCTTCTCAAACAGACCAGCCTGAATTTCGTTGGCAACATTGACGGCCACGACCTGTTCGCCAATGTCGCAGATGTCATCGTTGCCGACGCCTTCGTCGGCAACGCCGTTCTCAAGGCGTGCGAGAGCACCGCGCGACTCGTCAGCCACTGGATCAAGGACGAAATCAAGAAGAACCCGCTCCGCATGCTCGGCGCGTTGCTCGCTTCCGGCGCGTTCAAAGCGATCAAGCGCAAAGCCGACCCCGACGAATACGGCGGTGCCGTCCTGCTCGGCGTCAACGGCATCTGCATCAAAGCGCACGGCGCCAGCTCGCCCAAAGCCGTCAAGAACGCCCTCCGCCTCGCCGTCCAGTGCGTCGAAGGACAATTTAACGAACACATCGTTGAGGAGATCAAGAAACTCCATGCCAACCTCCGCCAAAGCGAATCTAGTCAACCCAAAATCCAGACGATCAGTTAGACCGGTCCACATTGTCGGCACCGGCTCCTACGTTCCCGACCGTGTCCTCACCAATGCCGACCTCGAAAAGATGGTGGACACCACCGATGAGTGGATCACCACCCGTTCCGGCATCAAGGAACGGCGGCTCGCTCCCGATTGGATGTGCACTTCGGACATGGCCGCCGAGGCCGCCCGACGCGCCATGGAACAAGCCGGTGTCCGCGAGGATGAGATTGATCTCCTTATGTGTGCCACAGTCACCCCCGACATGCCGTTCCCGAACACCGCCTGTTTTGTCCAGCAAAAACTCGGTCTCCGGCGGATCCCCGCCTTCGACATCGAAGCCGCCTGCTCCGGGTTTCTCTATGGTCTGGAAATCGGCCAGCAATTCATCACTTCCGGCTCGTGCAACACCGTTCTCGTCATCGGCGCCGAGAAACTCTCCGCCGTCGTGGACTGGCAGGACCGCAACACCTGCGTGCTCTTCGGCGATGGCGCCGGCGCCGCCGTTCTCCGCAGCCGAGGCGAGGAACACGGCATCCTCACCACCTGTATGGGCGCCGATGGCAGCCAGACCGACATTCTTACCCTCCCCGGCGGCGGCGCCAGGTTCCCGGCTTCCAAGGACACCGTCAGCGCCCGCATGCACTACATCAAGATGGAAGGCAAGGAAGTTTTCAAGAACGCCGTCATCGCCATGCAGAACGCTGCCGAGACGGCCCTCAAGAAGTGCAACCTCACCATCGCGGACATCAAATGCGTCATCCCGCATCAGGCCAATGTCCGCATCATTGACGCCCTCGCCGACCGGCTCGGCGCGCCGAAGGAAAAAGTCTATATCAACCTCCACCGCTACGGCAACGTCAGCGCCGCCTCCGTCGCCATCGCCCTCGACGAAGCCGCCCGCGAAGGACGGTTCCAGCGCGGCGACCTGATCCTGCTCGTCGTTTTCGGCGCCGGCCTCACGTGGGCTTCGTGCGTCATTCAGTGGTAACAACCGAGGAGAAACAATGTTCACCGTTCTGGTTCACGTTCACGTGAAGGCCGATGGCGTGGACGCATTCAAAGCCGCCTCTCTGGAGAACGCGAGGCTCAGCCGGCAAGAGCCCGGCATCGCGCATTTCGAAGTCCTCCAGCAACAGGACGACCCAACGCGCTTCGTCCTCATCGAGACCTACCGCAGCCTCGGCGCGCCCGCCGCGCACAAGGAGACCGCGCACTACGCCGCATGGCGCGACGCCGTCGCCCCGATGATGGCCGAGCCGCGCTCCAGCGTGAAGTACAACGTCGGCGCATGATCGCCTTCGAGTTCGCAACCGCCGCGCGCATCGTCTTCGGCGCGGGGCGAGTAAAGGAACTTGGCACAATCGTCGCCGGGTTTGGCCGGCGCCCCCTGTTCGTGCATCGCCAGTCGGACGTGCCGACAGCAGGCGTGACGTTCAGCGTCTCCGGCGAGCCGACAATCGCGCTCGTGCGAGAAGGAACCGAACTCGCGCGGCGCGAACGGTGCGATGTAGTTGTCGGGTTCGGCGGCGGCAGCGCGATGGACACGGCGAAAGCCATCGCCGCGTTGCTGGCCAATGGCGGCGACCCGCTCGACTACGTCGAAGTCGTCGGCAAGGGCAAGCCGATTACGAAACCGAGCATCCCTTTCGTCGCCGTGCCGACGACCGCCGGCACCGGCGCAGAGGTCACCCGCAACGCCGTGCTTGGCGTGCCGGAACACAAGGTCAAGGTCAGCATGCGCAGCCCGCGCATGCTCGCCCGTGTCGCGCTCGTAGATCCGTTGCTCACGCTCAACCTTCCACCGTCGGTGACGGCGAGCACGGGGCTGGATGCGTTGACGCAACTGATTGAGCCGTTCGTGTCGTGCAAAGCCAACCCGATGACCGACGCCGTCTGCCGCGAGGGAATGCGGCGCGCAGCCCGGTCGTTGCGGCGCGCCTTCGAGCATGGCGACGACGTGGCGGCACGTGAAGACATGTCGCTGGCCAGCTTGTTCGGCGGCTTGGCGCTGGCCAACGCCGGCTTGGGCGCAGTGCATGGGTTCGCCGCGCCGATTGGCGGAATGTTCCCGAAAGCCCCGCACGGGGCAGTCTGTGCGGCGTTGCTGCCGCACGTAATGCAGGTCAACGAGCGTCGCGCTCCGAACCGGGAACGCTTCGACGAAGTGCGCCAAATCGTCGGCGACATTGGCGAGCTGGTCCGGGAACTGAAGATGCCGGGGCTGTCGGCGTATGGGCTGGGTTCCGGAGATGTTCCGGAGTTGATCGAGCGCGCGTCACAGGCGAGCAGTATGAAAGGGAACCCCGTTCCGTTGTCAACCAACGACTTACGAGAGGTTTTGGAGATGTCACTCTAGCTATTGACATTTCTGGCCGTTGTTGTATTTATGTCCACTATTGTCTAATGAGTGGAAATAAATGCAATTGACCGTCCAAAATATCGCCGAGCTGCTGAATGTCTCGGAAAAGACCGTGTACCGCTGGATCAGTGACCAGAGCCTGCCGGGCTACCGGGTCAGCGGCCAGTATCGGTTCAACCGCGCCGAGGTGCTCGAATGGGCCACCTCACGCAAGATCAATGTCTCACCCCAGATTTTTCAGGAACCCGAAACCGCCGGGGTGCCGCTGCCGTTGTTGAGCGAAGCCTTGCTTGCTGGCGGGATTCATTACCGGGTCGGCGGCACAGACAAGGAATCCGTCCTGCGTGCGGTCGTCGAGACGATGAAGTTGCCGGAGGAAGTCGACCGGGAATTTCTCGTCCGCGTGCTTGTTGCCCGCGAAGCGCTCGCCTCAACCGGCATCGGCGACGGCATCGCGATTCCCCATGTCCGCAACCCGATCGTGCTCCACGTGCCGCGGCCGATGGTCAGTTTGTGTTTCTTGGAAAAGTCGGTGGATTTCGCCGCCATTGACGGGAAACCGGTGTACGCGCTTTTCTCGTTGATCAGTCCAACGGTTCGCGGTCATCTGCATTTGTTGTCGCGGCTGGCCTACGCGCTGAAGGATGCCGGGTGCAAGGACGCGATTGCCCAGCAGGGCACGCGCGACGAAATTTTGAACGAACTCCGCCGGGTCGAGTCCGCGCTCGCCAGCAAGGGAACTCCGTAGAATGCAGTTACTCTTGCTGGCGGTGGTTGCCCTGCTGTTTGGGGGGCTGGCGGCGTTGTGGCGCGAACGAGTCGGTCCGGTCACGACGGTTGCCGGCTGTGTCATCGGTCTCGTCGGTGCGGTGCATGTCTTGTGGACGGGTGCGACGGTCTCGCTGAAGTTGCCGTGGGCCGTTCCGTTCGGTTCGTTCTACGTCGAGGCGGACGCGCTGTCGGCGTTCTTCCTCTTGCCGATTCTCGGGTTGTCGGCGCTTGCGGCGATTTACGGCAGCGAATACCTCACGCCGTGGCGCGGCAAGAAATCACTCGGCGCATCGTGGTTCTTCTTCAACCTGCTCGTTGCCAGCATGGTGATGGTCGTGCTCGCGCGCAACGGCGTGTTGTTTCTCGTCGTGTGGGAAGTGATGGCGCTCGCGTCGTTCTTCCTCGTCACGTTCGAGGATGAACGCGACGACGTCCGGGCCGCCGGCTGGACCTATCTCGTCGCGACGCATCTCGGCACGGCGTTTCTGCTGGCGATGTTCGTCCTGCTCGGATGCGAGAAAGGCTCGCTCGATTTTGACCGGTTCACCACCGGCAAGGCGGGGCTGGTGTTTGTGCTCGCGCTGATTGGCTTCGGCACAAAGGCCGGGTTCTGGCCACTGCACGTCTGGTTGCCGGAAGCGCACCCGGCCGCACCGAGCCACGTCTCAGCGTTGATGTCCGGTGTGATGATCAAGACCGGAATCTACGGACTGCTCCGCGTGCTGACCTTCCTCGGCCCGCCGCCAGTTTGGTGGGGCTGGGTACTGGTCGGCGTGGGGCTGAGTTCCGGTATTCTCGGCGTCGTCTTCGCGTTGGCACAACATGATCTGAAGCGTCTGCTCGCCTATCACAGCGTCGAGAACATCGGCATCATCGTGCTCGGCATCGGCGTCGGTTTGTTGGGGATGAGCGCCGGCTTGCCGGTGCTGGCGGCGCTGGGATTTGCCGGGGCGCTACTCCACGTCGTCAACCACGCTTTGTTCAAGGGACTGCTGTTCCTCGGTGCGGGTGCAGTGTTGCACGAGACCGGCACGCGCGACATCGAGCATCTCGGCGGGTTGCTCAAACGGATGCCGGCAACCGCAGCGACATTCCTTATTGGCGCGATTGCGATTTCGGGGCTGCCACCGCTGAACGGGTTCATCAGTGAGTTTCTGATTTATCTTGGCGCATTCAAGGGTGGGGTGACCGCCAACGCGGCAATAGCAGTGCCATTGTTGGCGGTCATTACCGGGCTGGCGTTGATCGGCGGACTCGCCGCCGCGTGTTTCACGAAGGCGTTCGGCGTGGTGTTCCTCGGTGAACCGCGCAGCGAACACGCCGACCACGCCCACGAACCGGGGCCGGCGATGCGCGCGCCGATGTTGCTGCTTGCGGCTGGGTGCGTCGCCATCGGGATGCTGAGTCCGCTCACGCTGGGCGTGCTTGCGCCGGTTGTGTCGGCGCTGACGCCCGCCGAGACGCTGTGGGACGCGGCGCGTCCGCTGGTGTTCGTGAGCGGGGCCGGTATCGTAGCGATGGTGTTGATCGGTATCGTGGCGGTGGTGCGGCGGCCGTTACTGGCGAGGCGGCACGTGGGCGAGACCGGCACGTGGGACTGCGGATATGCGGCGCCGACGGCACGGATGCAATACACCGGCTCGTCGTTCGCCCAACCGTTGACCGAACTGTTCCGTCCGCTGCTCGGCACGCGCAAGAAGTTCACGCCGCCGACCGGTTACTTCCCAGAAACGGGGGCGTTGACGACGGATACTCCGGATGTCTCGCGTGAAAAAGTTTACCGGCCAACGTTCGCGCTGGTCGAGGCCGGGCTGGGCCGGTTGCGCTGGTTGCAGCACGGCAACGTGCAACTCTACGTGCTCTACATCGCGCTGACGTTGCTGGTGCTGCTCGTTTGGAAACTTTCATGATGGCTTCCGTCCACATATTGCTCGCGTTGGCGCTCGCGCCGCTGTTGCTCGGTGTGATCAACCGGACGAAAGCGTTCTTTGCCGGGCGCAACGGGCAGCCGTTGTTCCAGTTGTATTACGATCTGGCGAAGCTGCTGCGGAAAGGCGCGGTCTATAGTCGGACGACTTCGTGGGTGTTCCGCGCCGGGCCGATTGTCGGGCTGGCGGCGGTGGTGTTGGCGACGGCGATTGTGCCGTTGGCCGGGGTGGGAGCACCACTGGCGTTTGCCGGCGACTTGGTGTTGTTCGCGTATCTTCTGGGGCTGATGCGGTTCTTTACGGTGATCGCGGCGTTGGATACCGGGTCGGCGTTTGAGGGGATGGGCGCGAGCCGCGAAGTGCAGTTCTCGGCGTTGGCGGAACCGGTCTTGTTTCTCGCGCTGGCGGCGTTGGCGCGACAGGCCGGCAGTCTTTCGCTCACCGGAATTCTCAGCGCAGTGACGCCAGCGGGACCGGCTTGGGCATTGGTGGCGGTGGCGTTGCTCGTCGTGTTGCTTGCCGAGAACGCGCGTATTCCGGTGGACGACCCGAACACGCATCTGGAATTGACGATGATCCACGAAGTCATGGTGCTCGATCACAGTGGGCCGGATTTCGCGTTCATCTTGTACGGCGCGGCGCTGAAGTTGTGGGTGCTCGGCGCGTTGCTGGTCGGCGTTGTGTTGCCGGGTGGGAACATTTTCCTGTCCCTGCTGGCGATGGTTGCGCTCGCGGTGGTGGTCGGCGTGATCGAATCCACCATGGCCCGGCTGCGGTTGTTGCGCGTGCCGCAATTGCTCGTCGGCGCCGGGGCGTTGGCGGCGCTGGCGTTGATTTTGGTGATGCGATGAACGTTGAACTGATTCTCATTCTCGTCGTGTTGACGAATCTGAAACTGCTCGGGTCAAGCCGGCTCGGGTCGTCCATTCGCATGGTGGGATGGCAGGGGCTGTTGCTGGGTTTGCTGCCGCTGTTGGCAGGGCACGCGTTGACGCCGCGTGTCTGGTTGCTGGCGGCGGGCGGCATCGCGATCAAGGGCGTGATGTTCCCGTGGATGCTGCTGCGAGCTTTGCGCGAGGCGGAAGTGCGGCGCGAAGTCGAGCCGTTCGTCGGGATGATCACTTCGATCCTGACCGGGGTGCTGGCGCTGGGCGTGTCGTTCTGGCTGGGACAACGGTTGCCGTTGCCGCACCCGGTGAGTTCGCCGTTGATGGTGCCGGTGGCGATGTCGGCGATCTTGATCGGGTTGTTCCTGATTGTCAGCCGACGGAAAGCGGTGAGTCAGGTGCTCGGGTTTCTCGTGATGGAGAACGGCATCTACGTGTTCGGCGTCGGCGTGGTCAAAGAAATATCCCTGCTGGTCGAGCTGGGCGTGTTGCTCGACGTGTTCGTCGCGGTGTTCGTGATGGGCATCACCATCTTCCACATCAGCCGCGAGTTCGACCACATTGACACGGACCGTCTCTCGACGTTGAAGGACTGGAAACCATGACGATTCTCGCGCTCGTCTTGATACCGGCCATCGCGGGTGTGGCAGCGGTCGCGCTCCGCAACGACCGGGCGCGTCGCGCGTTGCTCGTGGTGACGGCACTCGCGCACGCGGGCCTGACCGGTGCCGTATGGGTGTTGTTGCCAGAACCGGCCTTCCGTGGCTGGCTGGCGCTGGACGCGCCGGCGCGGTTGTTCCTGAGCATCACGAGCATCTTGTTTCTCGCCGCGGCGGTGTACGGGGTGGGGTATCTGGCGCGCGAACCACACGGGGCGGAGAAGAATTTCGAGGACGGCTCGCTCTTCACGAACGCGCCGGAGGCCGTGTTCATCGCCTGCCTGCTGTGGTTCCTGGCGGCGATGACGCTCGTGACGGTGAGCCAACACTTCGGTCTGCTGTGGGTCGCAATCGAGGCGACGACGCTGGCGAGCGCGCCGCTGATCTATTTTCACCGGCATCACCGGTCACTCGAAGCGACTTGGAAATACCTGCTCATTTGCTCCGTCGGTATCGCGCTGGCGCTGCTCGGCAACTTCTTTCTCGTCGTCGCCGCCTCGAAGGCGGGAAGCGAGCCGGTGCCCATGGTGCTTGGCGAGTTGACGGCGCGCGCGGCGCAATTGCACGGGCCGTGGTTGAAGGCGGCGTTTGTGCTGCTGCTTGTCGGCTACGGGACGAAGATGGGACTCGCGCCGTTGCACACGTGGTTGCCGGATGCGCACAGCGAATCGCCATCGGTGATCTCGGCGTTGTTGTCGGGCGCGCTCTTGAACTGCGCGTTCCTCGGCATTCTGCGCGCGCAACAAGTTTGCGGCGCGGCCGGGCAGGCGGCGTTTGGACAAGGATTGCTCGTCGGGTTCGGTCTCATCTCAATGGCGGTCGCGGCGGTGTTCATTCTCGATCAGTCCGACTACAAACGGCTGCTCGCGTACTCGAGCGTTGAACACATGGGCATCCTCGCGCTCGGCATCGGACTGGGCGGCGCGGCGACCTTCGGCGCGATGTTGCATGCGGTGAACCATTCGCTGACGAAAGCTGCGTTGTTTCTCGTCGCCGGTAACATTCTCGCCGCATACAAAACCAAATCCACCACCGAAGTGCGCGGTGTGTCGCGACTGTTACCGGTGTCAGGCGTGTTGTGGGTGGCGGGATTTTTCGCGATCACCGGCTCGCCACCGTTCGGGCCGTTCCTGAGCGAGTTCACGGTTTTGAAGGCAGCGCTCGAACAAGGCCGCGGCGTCGTGGCGGCGGCATACCTTGCGTTGCTTGCGCTGATTTTCATCGGGATGGCGACGGTCGTGTTGCGGATGGCGCAAGGC
>Ga0136653_10001420_pt1 | contig 12985 bp, 11 predicted proteins | sample LakKivw275mmetaG_FD_94866 | JGI IMG/M metagenome (GOLD analysis project Ga0136653, IMG submission 94866) | Anoxic lake water microbial communities from Lake Kivu, Rwanda to study Microbial Dark Matter (Phase II) - Lake Kivu water 275m metaG... | ecosystem: Environmental > Aquatic > Freshwater >... | reverse complement strand
GTCCTGGCCCTCGGCGTCCTCTTCGCTGCCGCGCCGGCGTCCCCGCCTGTCATGCCGGCCCCCGGGCCGGTCGTGCGGCTCGCCTACCGGGCCCTGCAGCCGGGCGAGCCGCTTCTCGTCTTTCTCGAGTCCGACGGCTCCGTGAAGTCGGCCAAGGTGGCTCTCCTTGGCACGACCGCGGGGCTCGAGCCGGCGCCGGGGGGCCGGGCCGTTTTTGCCTTCCTCGGGATCGACGTCCAGACCAAGCCGGGGACGTACCCCCTCACGGTCAAGGTGCTGAGGTCGGGCGGCGCTCTCGAGACCGTCCGCAAGGACCTCGTCATCGCCGCGCGCGCGTTTCCCTCCACGAAGCTCCAATTCAAGCCCGAATACGTCACCCCGCCGGCGTCCCTCCTGGCGCGGATCAAGCGGGAGGCCGAGCTCGTCGCCCTGGCCATGAGCGCCGTCACGCCGGCTTGGCTCGGCGACGGGCCGTTCGTAGTGCCTCACGATGCGCCGTCTTGGGCGAACTTCGGCCAGCAGCGCCTCAATAACGGGACCGTCCAGTCGGTGCACATGGGCCTCGACCTTCGCGTGCCGTTCGGCGAGCCGATCCGGGCCTCGAACGCCGGCCGGGTCGTCATGGCGAGCGACCTCTACATGAGCGGCAAGACGGTCATCATCGACCACGGCCTCGGCGTCTTCAGCACCTACATGCACATGTCGGCCCTCCTCGTGAAGCGGGGGGAGACGGTAAAGAAGGGCCAGAAGATCGGGCTCTGCGGCTCGACCGGCCGCTCGACCGGCCCTCACCTCCACTGGGGCTTCAAGATCTTCGATGCCCGCGTCGACCCCGACGCCATGCTCCGCCTACCCCTCTAGGGCGCGTTCGACCTATTTCAAGTAGGTCGCGAGCCACTCGTCGATCGTTTTCCACCAGAGGGCGGCGTTCTGCGGCTTGCTGATGAAATGGTCCTCGTCGGGGAAGAACAGCAGCTTCGACGGCACGCCCTTGCGCTGGAGCGTGGTGAAGAGCTGGAGGCCCTGCTCGAGGGGGACGCGGTAGTCGTTGGCGCTGTGGATGACGAGCATCGGCGTCTTGAAGTTCGCCGTGGACATCGACGGGGACCACTTCGCGTATTGCTCGCTCGTCCACGGCGTGCCGTGGTACTCCCATTCCGGGAACCACAGCTCGTCCGTCGAGCCCCATTCGGAGCGGAGGTCGAAGACGCCGTCGTGAGAGACCAGGCAGTCGAAGAGGTCGGTGTGGCCTTCGAGCCAGTCGATCATGTAGCCGCCATAGGACGCGCCGGCCGCGCCGAGCTTGTCCTTGTCGATGAAGGGGTACGTCGCCCGGAGGTAGGCGACGGCCTTGACGATGTCCTCGTAGGGCTTGCCGCCCCAATCCCCGGTGATCGAATCGGTGAAGGCCTGTCCGTAGCCGGTGCTGCCGTGGAAATTGACCATGGCCGCGACATAGCCGGCGGCAGCGAACATCTCCGCGTTCCAGCGGTAGTGAAAATCGTCGCCGAAGACGCCCTGTGGTCCGCCGTGGATGAGCAGGAGGAGGGGATAGGTCTTGGCGGGGTCAAAGGCCGGCGGCTTGAGAAGGAAGCCGTGGACCTTGTCGCCGGCGGCGCCGTCGTAGACGAACTCCTCGGCCGGGTTCATGTCGAGGCCGGCGAGAAGGGCGGCGTTGATCCTCGTGATCGGCGCCAGGGCCTTGGTCTTGGGGTTGAGGGACCAGATGTCGTTCGGCGCGTTCATGGCCTGCTTCAGGAAATAGAGGGCGCCCCCGTCGGCGGAGGCGGAGACCGAGGCGACGGTGTGGCCCTCGAGGACGCGCTCGATCTTCTTCGTCGCCGGCGTCACTCTGAAGACGGCCGTGCGGCCCCGGTCCTCGGCCTCGAAATAGATGGCCGCTCCGCCGGGCGCCCAGAAAAGCTCGCCCGCCGAGTAGTCCAGGTCCTGGGTCAGGTTGACGGTCGTCCCGGCCTTGCGGTCGTAGAGCATGACGCTCTTCTTGTCGGCCTCGAAGCCCGGCCGGGCCATGGCGAGGTAGGCGATGAAGCGCCCGTCGGGCGAATAGCGGGGCGAGTTGTCGTTGGCCTTGTTCGTCGTCAGCTTCTTCGCCTCGCCGCCGCGGGCCGGCACCAGGAAGATATCGTTGTTCGTGCCGAGACCCAGCCGCAGCTCGGGATCGGTGTTGCGGACGAAAGCGATCTCCGCGCCGTCCGGGGAGAAGACATAGTCCTGGGGGCCGCCGAGGTCGATGGGCGGGGTGTCATAATCCCCCGGCGTCACGTCCACGGGCGTTCCCCCCTCGGCGGGCACGACGAAGACGTGGCTGCGCGTCCCGTCCCACCAGATGTTCCACTGCCGGTGGAGCAGGTGGTCGTAGATCCGGCCCTTGACCTTGCTCGCCTCACGCTCCTCCAGCCGCTTCGCGTTGGCGGCGTCGTCAGGAAGATCTGGGAACACGGACGAGACGAAGGCCAGCCGGTCTCCCGTCGGCGACCAGACGACGCCCGCCGCCCCGGTCGAGAGGTGGGTCAGCGGAACGGCCTCGCCGCCGTTCGGGTCGATCGTCCAGACCTGGGGGCTGCCGGAGCGGGTCGAGATGAAGGCGATCCTCCGGCCGTCCGGCGACCAGCGCGGCGTCGTGTCCGAGGCCGGGCTCGAGGTCAGGCGCCGCGGTTCGCCGCCCTTGGCCGGCACGATCCAGATGTCGCTCAGCCCGCGGTTGGCGGCCTTGTCCATGACCGTGACGACGAAGGCGATCCGTGCCCCGTCCGGAGAGAGCTGCGGATCGGTCACCCGCTGGATGCGGATGAAGTCGTCGAAGGCGATCGGCTTTGTCGCGGCGCTCGGACCGGCCGGAGCGAAAGACGGCCCGGATAAAAAAGCCCCCAAAGCGGCGATCAAGAGAACGCGGGTTGTCTTGGCGGTCATCGACGGCTCCTTTCGTGCGGACTGTCCGCATTATATCAAACCCGTACTATTCGCGAAAACGCCGGATTTCTCCTGAAAACCGAACCGCCGATCTGCGGGTGAAGGGAACAATTTCCGCTTGCGTCCCGTATCCCATTACGATTACACTGGCGCTTCCTATGAGCATCGAGGTCAAGGACCTTCATTTCCGCTACGGCAAGATCGTCGCGCTCGATGGCGTGACCGTCACGCTTGGCGAGGGGGCCGTGGGCCTGCTCGGCCCGAACGGGGCCGGTAAAAGCACGCTCCTGCGCGTCCTCCTCGGCTTCCTCGTCCCCGAGCGCGGCGAAGGCAAGGTCCTCGACTACGACATCCGCCGCGACCAGGCCATGATCCGCCGCGCCGTCGGCTACATGCCGGAGAGCGATTGCTTCGTTTCCGGGATGGACGCCGTGACCTTCACCTCCTATTTCGGCGAGCTTTCGGGCATGCCCCGCCAGGAGGCGATGAAGCGCGCCCACGAGGTCCTGTTCTATGTCGGCTTGGGCGAGTCGCGCTACCGGCTCCTCGACACCTATTCGGCGGGCATGAAGCAGCGGCTCAAGCTGGCCCAGGCCCTGGTCCACGATCCGAAGATCCTCTTCCTCGACGAGCCGACCTCGAACCTCGATCCGACCGGCCGGACGGAGGTCCTCGAGCTCATCCGCGACATCTCGACCCACAAATCGATCCAGGTGCTCCTCTCGTCCCATATCCTCGACGACATCGAATCGCTGTGCGAGACGGTCGTCATCCTGAAGCAGGGGAAGATCGCCGCCGAAGGCCGCATGGACGACCTGCGGGCCATCCATTACAGCCTCTACGAGCTGCGCATCAAGGGCGACGGCGCCGCCCTCCGCAGGGACCTCGAAAGCGGCGGCAGCCGGGTCGACGAGATGGAGGACGGGCTCTACAAGGTCTATATGCCGGAGGCGGGCGACCGCATGGACATCTTCCGGGCCGCGGATCGGGCGGGCGTGCAGGTCCGGTCGTTCGTCAAGAGCCAAACCTCCCTCGAGGACCTCTTCGCCGGCGTCGTGGGAGTGGACTGATGGCCACCGTCCGGGAAAAGGGCTATTCCCACTGGGACGGAAAGCTCCTCGAACGGCGCTTCCGCTGGTGGCCCATCACCCGGACCGGCATCCAGCTGGCGTTCAAGAAAAAGGCCTTCCGCTTCTTCTTCGCCATGGCCTTCTTGCCCCCCTTCATCGCCCTCGCCGGGCTCTATATCTCCGAGCGGCTTGAGGACTTCAAGGCCCTGGTCCGCTCGAACAAGGCCCTGCTCTCGATCGATCCCAACTATTTCAAGGGATTCCTGACCAACGGGTCGACGCTCTTCAGCCTGATCCTCGTCCTGGTGTTCGCCGCGGCCGGCCTCATCGCCGACGACCTGCGGCACAACTCTCTGCAGCTCTACTTTGCGCGGCCGCTCGGCAAGACAGACTACCTGGCCGGCAAGATGGCTATCGTCGCCTTCTTCGTCCTCATCCTGACCGCTCTGCCGTATCTCGTCCTCGTCCTCTTCAAGCTCATCTTCGCCGGCAACCTCAAGTTCATCGCGCAGTATCCGTGGCTGCCGCTTTCGATCCTCGGCTGGTCGGCCGTGCTGACCGTTTTCCTCGCCTTCTATTTCATGCTGCTCTCGGCCACGAGCCGGAGCACGCGCTACGTTTCGATCATCATCTTCACGACCTATATCTTCTCGGCCGCCCTGGCCGGCATCCTGAAGGAGATCTTCAAGACCCCGTACATGGGGCTCTTCTCGATCCCCGCCGATCTCGAGCAAGTCGGGGCTTTCCTCTTCGGCTCGAAGCTGCCCATGACCGTCCCCGCCGTCTGGTCGTTCGCTGTCCTGGCCGGGATCTGCCTCCTCTCGGTCGTCGTCCTCAACAGGAAGATCCGCGGCGTCGAGGTGATCAAGTGAGCGCCGTCATCGCCGCCGCCGGCCTGTCGAAATGGTACGGCAACGTCCTTGGCCTCAACGACGTGACGCTCGAGATCGAAGAGGGGATCACCGGGCTGCTCGGCCCGAACGGGGCCGGCAAGTCGACCTTCATGAAGCTCATCACCGGCCAGCTGAAGCCGAACATCGGCGCCGTGACCGTGCGCGGCCGTCGGGTCTGGAACAACCCCGGGCTTTTCCCGGCCATCGGCTTCTGCCCGGAGCACGACGTCTTCTACGAGGACATGACCGGGCGCGAGTTCGTCTCGGGGCTCCTGCGGTTCTACGGCTACTCGAAGGCCGAGATCCGGGAGCGGACGGCGCGGGCCCTGGACCTCGTCGAGCTCACGGCCGACCAGGACCGGCTCATCCGCGGCTACAGCCGGGGCATGCGCCAGAGGGTCAAGTTCGCCCAGGCCGTGGCCCATGACCCGGAGATCGTCATCCTCGACGAGCCGCTGAGCGGCCTCGATCCCCTCGGCAAGCGGAAGCTGATCCGGCTCATCAAGGACTTCAAGAGCCAGGGCCGGACCGTTCTCGTCTCAAGCCATGTCCTGCCGGAGATCGAGGCCCTGACGACGCGGATCGTCCTCATCCACCAGGGCAAGATCCTGGCCCAGGGGGACATCTCCGCAATCCGCAAGCTCATCGAGTCGCACCCGCACCAGATCTCGGTGCGGTCGAGCGACCCGCGGGGCCTGGCTGCCCGCTTCGTCGGCGACCCCTCGATCGAGAAGATGACCTTCGAGGCCGACGGCCGGACGCTCGTCGTCGAAACGCACGACCGCGACGCCTTTTTCGGGCGCCTGACCGGCGTCGTGCTCCAGGCCGGCTTGGCCGTCGACGAGATCTCTTCGCCCGACGACAACCTTCAGGCCGTGTTCGAATACTTGGTGGGGAAGTGAGATGACCGCCGTCGCCGCCGCGCGCCAGGTCTTCGGCCTCTTCGCGAACCTCGGCCGGAAGACCGGCAAGACCCGGGTTTTCGCCTTTCTCGGCCTCATCCCGGTCGCCCTCGGCGTCGTCGCCCGCGCCGTCCTCCACGGCCGCACCGGGCTGATGGCCGACGTCTCGACCGAGATCCTGATGGTCTTTTTCCTGCAGTTCTACATCGTCATCCTCTCCCTCTTCTACGGCACGTCCGTGAGCGCGGAGGAGATCGAGAACCGGACCCTGTCCTATCTCATCACCCGGCCCATCCCCAAGGGAGCGATCGTCCTGGGGAAAACCGCGGCTTACGCGGCCCTGATGTTCGCGATGGTGGGGATCAGCCTGGGCGTGTCCTATTTCATCATCAACGCCGGCCGGCTCGGCGAGGGCGCCATCTACGTGACGTTCCTGCGCTACCTCGGCGTCCTGGCCCTCGGCATCCTAGCCTACACGGCCTTCTTCACCTTCCTCGGGGTCTTCCTCAAGAGGGCCATCATCGTCGGGCTCATCTTCGGTTTCGGCTGGGAGAACGTCATCCAGTATTTCCCCGGCTCGACGCAGAGGTTCTCCGTCGTTCACTACCTCAAGTCGCTGCTGCCGTTCCACCCCGCGCCGAGCGGCCTCGCGAGCGGAGGCCGGGGCGTCGCGCTGCTGCTTTTCCGGCTCGAGCCGACCAAACCCGGGCTAGCGATCCTAGCGCTGGTTCTCATCACGGCCGCCTTTCTGGCTCTGGCGGCCTGGCTCTTCCGGATCAAAGAATATCTGTACGAAGAATAGGGCCTATTTCTTCACTTCGGGGGCGGCGTCTTTCTTGGGCTTCATCATGAATTGTCCCGCCTTGGACTTGGCCATCTCGCCGAGCTTATCCAGAACGTCGCGGGGAATGTTGATCGCGACTTCCGTGTAATCCGCGCCCGACGTGATGGCGACGCCGTTCAGGAGCTGGCCGACGAGGGGCTCCTTATCGCCGGCCATGGCCCCCAGGGCCCGGAAGCCATTGACGGTCTGAGCCAAGCTGGTGTTCTGCTCCTTGGTCCCGCCGATCGTCTTGAGGTCGATGCCGATGCCGTCGAGCTTCTCGTTGAAGCTCAGGATGAGGCCGGTGACGCCTTCGAGCATCTTGAATTGAGGATTGGAGGCCATGGCCTTCTGCAGGAGGTCCTGCGGCACGGCAATGGCGCCCCAGACCATGCCCGACTGGTCGGCCCTCTTGAGAAGGGCCGCCATGTCGGCGCTCTTGACGAGCGAATCCGCCTTGGTCTTCGAGGCGTCGATGACGCCCTTCACGCCGGCCTCGGTGCCGATGACGATGTGAGTGGCATCGAGGAAGGCGGCCCGGGTCGTCTGCTTGTTGTCGCCGTCGATATTCGAATAAACGGTCAGGCCTTTATACAGCTCTTCCTTAGCCCCGGGGGCCTTCTGCTTGATCAGGGCCTGGAGCTTGGCCTTGTCGTACTTGAGGGTGATGAGGGCGGCCCCTTGCGCTGACCCGGTCGGGGCGCCGATGATCGCGCCCCCGGCATAATAGATGTCCTTGGTCGGGTCAATGCCGGACATCTTGACGAACTCGTCGAGTTTTTCTTTGTTCTTCGGATCCTGAAGGGCCTTGGTCACCCCTTCGCTGGTCATGAGCTGTCGGACGTCGATGCCGACGACTCCCCGTCGCCGCCTTCGGAAGCATCTTGATCAGGGCCGCGCCGGCCGCCGCGCCGGATTTGGGCGTCGCCGCCGAAGCGCAGGTCGCGAGCCCGGCGGTGAGCAGGGCGGCCAGAACGATGATCGTGGTCTTTTTCATGGTATGGGCCTCCTCGGCATTTAAGCCATAATACGCATCCCCTCCGGGATTGTTTCACTCATGACTATATCACCGGGCCCGGCGCCGGGCAATGGGGCCGGCGCCGGGACGCCGTCGAGGGTTGCCTCCCGGGGGATTTTGTTATAATAAGGGGGCCGCGAGGCCGCCGGCGACGGGGGGAACGGAAAGGAGCGCACAATGTCGGTTCGGATCCGCAGACTGACCCTGATCGGGCTTTTCCTGCTGAGCTTCATCGGCCCGGCCCTCCGGGGCGCCGATATCCCGGCCATTCTTAGCCTCAAAGAGCAGGCCGCGGTCTATGACAGCTGGCTCGCGGCCCGCTATGACCGCCTCCTCCCCGAGCTCATGCGGCGCGAGAAGATCGACCTGTGGCTCGTCATCTGCGAGGAATACAACGAAGACCCGGTCTACCTCTCGCTCGTGCCCTTCGCCTCGCTCTCGGCCCGCCGGCTGACGATGCTGGCCATGTTCGACCGGGGCGGGGACAAGGGGATCGAGCGGTTCTCGGTCAACCGCTACGGCATCGGCTCGCTCTTCCCGACGATCTGGAAGGCCGACCAGGAGGATCAGTGGCAGGCCCTGGCCAAGGCCGTCAAGGACCGCGACCCGAAGCGCATCGGCATCGACGAGTCGGACGTCTTCGCCTTCGGTGACGGGCTCTCGGCCTCCAAAAAGGCGCGCCTGGTCCAGTCCCTCGGACCCGAGTATGCCAAGCGCCTGGTCCGGGCCGACCGGCTGGCCGTGGGCTGGCTAGAGCGCCGGCTGCCCGAGGAGATCGAGGTCTACCACCACATCGCCGCGATCGCTCACGCCATCATCGCCGAGGCTTTTTCGCCCGCGGTCATCACCCCCGGGATCACGACGACCTCCGACGTCGAGCGCTGGATGTGGGAGAAGATCCGCTCGCTGGGGCAGACCACCTGGTTCGATCCCGGCGTCAATCTCCAGCGGCCCAAATCGAGCCCCTTCAAGGACAGCCCCGTCATCCATCCCGGCGACCTTTTGCATTGCGACTTCGGCATCAATTATCTGAAGCTCGATACCGACACCCAGCAGCTCGCTTACGTTTTGAAGCCCGGCGAATCCGACGCGCCCCAGGGCTTGAAGGCGGGACTCGCGCTGGGGAACCGGCTCCAGGACATCCTCGTCGGCGAGATGAAAGAGGGGCGGACCGGGAACGAGATCCTGGCCGCGGCCCTGAAGCGGGCCAAGGACGAGGGCTTGAGACCGAGCATCTACACCCATCCCCTGGGCATTCACGGCCACGCCGCGGGCCCGACGATCGGGCTATGGGACAAGCAGGGCGGCGTCCCCGGAGCCGGTGATTATCCGCTCTTTCCGGACACCGTCTATTCAATCGAGCTCAACGTCATGGCCACCGTGCCCGAATGGGGAGGCCAGGACGTCCAATTCGCCCTTGAACAGGACGCCGCCATCCTCCGGTCCGGTCCGGTCTTCCTGGACAAGCGGCAGACCGAACTCATCCTGATCAGGTAACTTCGGCGAAGGGGCCCACACCATGACGGACGAAAGGATGATCCCGGGCCCTTCAGGGCCGACCCCGTTCCAGAGGATCCTGGCCGGACGGCGGAGCATCCGCCGCTACCTCGGAACGCCGGTCGAGCCGGAGAAGATCCGGGCCTGTCTCGAGGCGGCGCGGATCGCGCCTTCGGCGCACAACAGCCAGCCCTGGCGCTTCATCGTCGTCGACGATCCGGCGCTCAAGGACCTTGTCGCGTCCCATGCCTTCTCAGGCATCTACCGGACCTCCCGCTTCGCGGCCAAGGCCCCGGTCCTGCTGGTCCTTCTGGCGCGAAAGACGCTCGTCGCCCACCATCTCGGGGGCCGCTTTCAGCGCGTGCCCTATTATTTCGTAGACATGGGGATCGCCGGCGAGCATGTCGTCCTGCAGGCCGAAGAATTGGGACTGGCGACCTGCTGGATGGGCTGGTTCAGCCGCGGCCGGGTCCGCCGGGCCCTCAAGGTCCCGCGGCGCTTCAAGATCGTGGCCCTGATGCCGCTCGGCTACGCGGAGAAGAGGCCGGCCCGCGAGCCTCCCCGGAGAACTTACGAAGAGATCGTCAGCGTCAACAAGGTCCCGTCGAATTGAAAGGCCTGCGCATGCTCGTTTTCATCGCGATCGCCTTGACGATCTACGGGCTGGTCAATTTCTATGTGGCCCGGCGGGGAGCCCAGGCGCTGGCCTCGGTGCCGCTGGCACGGACGATCTTTCTCGTCCTCTACGTGGTCTTGGCCCTATCTTTTCCGGCCGGCCGGATCCTGCGGGGCCAGGCCGAGAACGGCCCGGCTCTCTGGTCTAGCGACGTCAGGGCCTTCCATATGGTCATCATGTTGTACGGCTTCCTAGGGGCCGTCCTCGTCGACATCGTCCGCCTGGCGAACGCCTTCATGCCGTTCCTGCCCCGGGCGGTGACCGCCCACCCGGGCCGGACGGGGCCCGTCCTGTTCATCGCCATCGCCGCCGCCACGGCCCTGGCTATCATCGGAGGGGCCTGGAACGCCGCCCGGCCTCGCCTGGTCGATCTCGAGGTCCATCTGCCGCGGCGGGCCGGGACGACGGACCGTCTGACGGCCGTCCTCGTCTCCGATCTTCACCTCGGATCCCTCATCGGGCCATCCAGGCTCGAGAAGATCGTCCGGAAGATCAGCGACCTGGGCCCCGACATCGTTCTCATGCCCGGCGACATCGTCGACGAGAGCGTCACCGAACGACGGGAGGCCGAGCTCAGCGCCGTCATGAAAACGCTCAGCCCCCCCTTGGGACTGTTCGCCTGCCCGGGCAACCATGAGACCTATGCCGGGCTTGACCGGACCCTGGCCTGCTACCGCAACTGCGGCCTCACCGTGCTTCAGGACGAGGCCGTCCTCGTCGGCGGCGCCTTCATCCTCGCCGGCCGGCGCGACCCGAGCTCGCTCAAGCAGGGGGAACGGCGGCTGGCCATCCCCGACATCCTGGCCCGGGCCGGGCTCGACGGCAGCCTGCCGATCATCGTCCTGGACCATCAGCCCGCCCACCTCGAGGAAGCGGAGCAAGCGGGGGTCTCGCTCCAGCTCTCGGGGCACACCCACGCCGGACAACTCTTCCCCCTCGATCTCGTCAACCGTCTCGTCTGGGAGCTCAACTGGGGCTATCTGAAGAAGAGAGAGACGCAATATTACGTGACGAGCGGGGTGGGCACGTGGGGGCCGTCGGTGCGGACCGGGAGCTGGCCGGAGATCGTCCGCCTGGCGCTTGTCTTCGATCGTACCCCATGAGCCCGGGACGGCGAAAACGAAACCGGGGAGAAAGGGCTCGGCCTTCCTCCCCGGGACCGGTCTGTGCTGGGGTGGGGGTTACTTCTTCACGGGCGGGACCGCCGGGGCGGCCGCCTTGGTGGCGTCGTAGCGCTTGATGATGTCGTCGGTGATGTCGATCGTCGGGTTGACGGTGACGACGCCGGCTGTGGCCGCGTCGAGGACGAGCTCGATGCCCTTTTCCTTGGCATAGGCCTCGATGACCGCGACCATCTCGGCCTGGATCTTCTGGAGCAGGCTCTGCTGGAGCTGCTGGGCCTCGCGGGTCTGGTCCTCTTCGTAACGTTTGCGCTCGGTCGTCTTCTTGTCGATGTCGGCCTGGAGCCCGAGCAGGGCCTCGTTGGTCATGGTCAGGCGGCCTGTGTTCAGCCGGTTCTCGAGAAGACGGATGGCGTCATCCATCTTCTGGAGGTTCGACTTGATCTTGGTGTCGAGGTCCCCGAGCTGGGTCATGGCCTTCTTGCCCTCGAGCGACGTCTGGAACGCCTTCTGGGAATTGACAATGGCGACCTTGGTCACCTGTTGGGCGTACGTCGCGCCGGCGACGGCCAGGATGCAAAGAATGACAAGGGGGGCGATCGTCCGGAACCTATTCATGTGTGCCTCCTCGGATCCGATGTCTATTAAACTCATTCCGCCAGGGAATGGATTCGCTATCTTACCACGATTAGGCGATTTTTTTAAGCATCTCGTCGATCCGGGCCAGGCCCTTCAGGAGATAGTCCTTCTCGTCGCCGTAGCCGAACCGCAGGTAGCCTTCGGTCTCAAAGTGGTCGCCGGGGACGACGAGGACGCTGTGCTCCTTAATGAGGCGCTCGACGAGCTCCGTCGAGTTGGCCTTGAGGGCGTAGCGGGCGAAGCAGATGGCCCCCGCCTGAGGAGGCCGGAACGAGAAGAGGCCGCCATGGCCCTTGAGCCAGGCCTCGAGGACCGGAAAGTTGGCCTTGAGGATGCCCCGTGTTCGGGCCAGGATGCGCGCCCGCCGGTCCGGCTCGAGGGCAAAGGTCGCCAGCTTATCGCTCAGGGCCGAGGGGGAGATCGTCGTGTAATCGTGATAGGGCCAGGTCTTCTTGATGACCTCTTCGGGCCCGATGATCCAGCCGATCCTCAGGCCCGGCAGGCCGTAGGCTTTGGACAGGCCGTTGACGACCAGGGTCTTGTCATAGGCGCCCCAGAAGCTCGGCGTCGTCACGCCCGAGAGCTCGGCGCCCTGGTAGACCTCGTCGGCCAGCAGCCAAGCCCCGGCCCCGGCCGCCAGGTCGACGATGCCGCGCCGGGACTCTTCGGAGAGGACCCCGCCCGTGGGATTGTTCGGGTTGGTCAGGACGATAAGCTTGGTCTTGGCCGTGACCAGGCGGCGCATCTCGTCGAGGTCGGGCTGCCAGCCGAGGCTCTCATGGAGGCGGAAGGTCTTGACCTTGGCGCCGAAGGCCCGCATGAGGCCTCCCATCTGCATATAGTTCGGGAGCTCGAAGAGGACCTCGTCCCCGGGCTCGATGAGGCTCCACATCAGCAGGAAGTTGGCCTCCGACGAGCCGGCCGTGGTCAGGATCTGTTCGAGGCCGATCCCCGGATACAGCCGGGCGATCCGCTCGCGGAGCGCGATCGTGCCGTTCGTCTGGGTATAGCCTAGGGGGACCTTCGTCAGGTCTTCGAGCTCGGCGGATGTCAGGAGCTCCCGGAGATCCAACGGTTGAACGCCGCTTTCCGACAAGTTGTAGTCGACGACGTTCTCCCACGTCGACTGCATGCGCTCCATTTTGAAGACGTCGATGTGCATCGCGAACCCTCCGTGAGGATCAGATCTCGACCTTGAACAGGCCTTTGAAAGCGAAGCCGAAGACGATGGACAGGATGAGGTAGGCGACAAGCCAATGGACGCTCAGGCCGAAGGCCGCGAGGCTCTGGCCGGGATAAAGGATCTCGACTGAGCGCACAAGAGACCCCGATGGCAGCGGCGGCTCGCCCGGGTAGAGGACCCGCTTCAGGAACGAGCCCCGCGAGGCCAGCGCCGAGACCCGGCTTAGAGGCCG
>Ga0136653_10001419_pt1 | contig 12991 bp, 6 predicted proteins | sample LakKivw275mmetaG_FD_94866 | JGI IMG/M metagenome (GOLD analysis project Ga0136653, IMG submission 94866) | Anoxic lake water microbial communities from Lake Kivu, Rwanda to study Microbial Dark Matter (Phase II) - Lake Kivu water 275m metaG... | ecosystem: Environmental > Aquatic > Freshwater >... | reverse complement strand
TAATACAGGTGATGAATGTGAGATTATAAAGGAGGTGCTGAAATTTTCAAAATCTTCAGGGAAAATTAAAATTAAGTTTGGCGTTCTCAACAATGCTCTCATGGAAGTGGATACTCTGGAGAAGCTTGGTAATCTTCCTACGAAAAAGACATTGCAGGCAAAAGTTATCGGTGGAATTAAGGCTCCATTGAGCAGCCTTGTTTATAACGTTAAGTATCCGTTAACACGTTTGATTCTGGTATTGAAAACATTTTCTGAACAAAAGGAGAAAGGAAATGGTTGAAGAGAAAAAACTTTCTGTGGATGTTCTCGTTGATGCGATTGGCAGTCTTACAGCAATGGAATTGGCCGATCTTGCCAAAAAACTTGAAGATAAATTTGGCGTTCAACCTGTGATGGCAGCAGCAGGGATAGCACCTGTTGCAGCTTCTGCTGAACAGGCAGCAGCCCCTGTTGAAGAGAAAACCTCTTTTGATATTATTCTGACCAGTTTTGGATCAAACAAAATACAGGTTATCAAAGAGGTTAGAGCCATCACAAATCTTGGATTGAAGGAAGCCAAAGATCTTGTGGAGTCGCTTCCGAAACCATTGAAGGAAAAAGTGAGTAAGGAAGAAGCCGAGGAAATAAAGAAGAAACTTGAAGCTGCTGGTGCGACGGTTGAAATAAAGTAAAGTTTGTAACTTTACTGAATTCTTAACAATGGCTGGAGAATATGGAAAAAAAACATGTGCGGGTTTCAGACGGATTAAAGGCTCAGGTTGAACCTCGCGGGGATTTCCTTCAGACTGTTCAGAAGAATATGGAAGGTTATGTTGACAGAAGACATGTGCAGATTCCTGATTTACTGAAGGTTCAGATAGAACCTTACAGAAGGTTTCTCCAGAAGGATGTTGACCCTGAAAAAAGAGAGAACATGGGGCTGGAGGAGGTTCTCAGGAAAGTTTTTCCTGAGACAGAACTTTTCCCTGGAGAAAAGCATTATATGATTTCAAGCGATGATAGATCTTTGTTTCTTGAATACATAAACTACACAATAGAAGATCCTGTTGAGTCTGAGGTTGAATGCATAGAAAAAGGTATTACCTATGGTGGAAGATTTAAGGTTAAATTCAGGCTTTACAAGAAAGATAAGATCAATAACAGGGTTGAAAGTGTGAGAGAAGGACAGGATGTTTATCTCGGACTCATTCCACTTATGACAGAACGCGGTACTTTTATCATCAATGGTATTGAAAGGGCGGTTGTCAATCAGATACAGAGGTCTCCCGGAGTGTATTTTAAAGAAGAAGAAGAAATCGGCCAGAAGGCTACGTATTCCGCGCGAATTTTTCCAGCCCGCGGTCTCTGGATGGAATTTCATCCAGAACTTCATCATAACACAACCTGCCTTTATGCCTATTTTGGGAAAAGAAAAGTCTATGCGACCACACTTCTAAAAGCACTTGGATATACTGATGAAGAAATAATTTCACTTTTTTATGAGTCTCCTGACAGGATGCCCGCGGACAGTATTATTAAGACAACCCTCGAAAAGGATGCCGAAATAAAGACTCAGGAAGAAGCGATAAAGAAAATTTATCTGGAACTCAGACCCGGTTTTCCTATGGAAGAAAGAGAGGCAAGAAGTTTCTTTAAAAGGCTTTTCTTCACTTCCGACCAGTACGATCTTTCTCCGGCAGGCAGATTGCAGATTAATAAAAAACTCGGGCTAACTCTTAAAGAATTACATCTCACGACAGAGGATATAGTAAGAACACTGAAGTACCTGCTCGATCTTATAGAAAGAGGCAAGGGTGAAACTGATGATATTGATCATCTTGGCAACAAGAGGGTGAGAACTTCGGCTGAACTTGTAAAAGAACATATTTATGAAGGTCTGATAAGGCTTGTTCATTTTGTGAAAGAGAAGATGGCAATTATAGATAAAACAGGCCCCATTGTACCGCAGGATATTTTAAACAGCAGAATTTTTTCCACAGCTGTGGAGGAATTTTTTGCTCGAAATCAGCTTTCCCAGTTTCTTGATCAGATTAATCCTCTTGCGGAACTCACTCACAAGAGAAGGCTTACTGCGGTTGGAGAAGGGGGAGTGAAAGAAAGGAAAAGAGCGGGTTTTGAGGTGAGGGATGTTCATTATACACATTTTGGAAGGGTCTGTCCGATAGAAACCCCGGAAGGGGCAAATGTTGGATTGATCAATTCACTTACGGTATATGCTGATGTTGATAATAATGGTTTTATCAGAACTCCTTATTATAGAGTTAAAAATGGAAAAGTTTTGTTTGATGAGGCTGTATATGTTTCTGCAGATGAGGAAGATAATTATGTTGTGGCTCCTCCAGATGTCCCTTACGATCCTGAAACCGGTATTATAAAACAGGAAATAATTCGTGTCAGATCCAAAGGAGGAGAGTTTACCGAAGCCACAAAAGATCAGATTGAACTTATAGGTATTTCACCCAAACAGATAGTTGGACTGAGCGCATCGTTGATTCCATTTCTTGAACACAATGATTCAAACAGGGCTCTGATGGGATCAAACATGCAGAGACAGGCTGTGCCACTTCTGCGAACCGAAAGACCTCTTGTGAGGACAGGCATAGAAAAAAGAGTTGTGATGGATTCCGGGGTGATTTTAAGAGCTAAAAACTCCGGCACAGTGGAATATGTTGATGCAAAGACCATAATCATAGACAGGGATGAAAAAGGAATTTTTCCCTGGCAGCATAAAGATGTTTACCACCTGCAAACATTCCGCAGGACAAACCAGGATACCTGTTTTCATCAGAGACCACTTGTTTCTCCGGGGCAAAAGGTCAAAAAGGGACAGATTATTTCAGATGGTCCTGCGGTTTCGCCTGAAGGAGATCTTGCTCTTGGTAGAAACCTTCTTGTAGCCTTTATGCCATGGCAGGGATACAATTTTGAGGACGCCATTATTCTGAGTGAAAAACTTGTTAAAGAGGATACCTTCACTTCAATTCATATTGAAAAATTTGAGGTTACAGCGCAGGAAACAGAAAGGGGACCAGAAGAGATCACCTCGGATCTTCCCAATGCATCGGAAGAAGAACTCAGGAATCTTGATAAAAATGGCATTATCAGGGTTGGTGCAGAGGTAAAGCCAGGAGATATCTTTGTGGGAAAAATCACACCCAAGGGCGAAGCAGAATTAACTCCTGAGGAAAAACTTTTGAGGGTTATCTTTGGTGAAAAAGCGAGAGACGTGGCAAATACATCTTTAATTGTGCCACCCGGTGTTTCCGGAGTTGTTATCAATGTAAAGACCTATTATCCCGCTGATAAAATTCCTGAAGAATCCATAAAGGTACAGATTGAAAAAATAGAGAAAGATCTTGCAGAAAAGAAGAAAATTGTCAGGACGATTATCACCGGCAGAATTAAGGATACTCTTTCTGCTCGCAGGATTCCTTCCACAAGGCTGACCACAAGTATTGAAAGCTGGGATCGAATTGTAAGGTCCATTGATAATAATTCTGTGAAAGAAGAGATTAAAAAGATTGTTGAAATTGGTATTACAGAGCTTGAAAAGCTTGAAAAGGAAGCCAGCAATGAAAAGATAAAGGTACGCAGAGGTTCAGAACTTGAACCCAATGTGATATGCAAGGTATTGGTTGAAATAGCGACAAAGAAGAAGGTTGCTATTGGCGATAAAATGAGTGGCAGACATGGTAATAAAGGTGTTATATCTGTTGTTCTTCCTGAAGAAGACATGCCATTTCTTGAAGATGGTACTCCGGTTGATATAGTTTTAAATCCCCTTGGAGTTCCATCAAGAATGAATATCGGACAGATTCTTGAAACACATCTTGGATGGGCATTAAAAACGCTTGGCTATTCAGCTGAAACACCTGTTTTTGAAAGCATAAAGGAATTTGAGATCAAACAGAACTTAAGAGAAGCGGGTCTTCCTGAGGACGGTAAAACCAGGATTTATGACGGACAGACAGGAGAACCATTCTTGCAGCCGGTAACAGTTGGTTCAATATATATGATGAAACTCATCCATCTGGCTGATGAGAAGTTTCATGCTCGTTCTGTTGGTTCTTATTCATTGATAACTCAGCAGCCGCTTGGTGGCAGAGCCCAGTTTGGTGGACAGCGCTTTGGTGAAATGGAGGTCTGGGCTCTTGAGGGGTATGGCGCTGGTTATACCCTCAGAGAAATGCTCACAATAAAAAGCGATGATATTAAGGGTCGTAAGAAGGCATATGAAAGCATTGTCAAGGGATTGGACTATCAGGAAGAAAATCTTCCTGAATCCTTTCATGTTCTTACAAAGGAACTCAATGGTCTGGGTTTTGATCTGAGAATAGAGAAAAAGAAAAAGAACAATGAAGATAGAGATGTGGTTACAATAAGGATCGCGCCTCCGATGGTAATCCGTTCATGGTCATACGGAGAGGTTAAAAAAGCAGAGACATTGAACTACAGAACAAACAAACCTGAGAGAGATGGTCTTTTCTGCGAGAAGATTTTTGGTCCTGTGAAGGACTGGGAATGTTCCTGCGGAAAGTTTAAGAAACAGAGATTTCGCGGTATTATATGCGACCGATGCGGAGTTGAGGTGACAACATCTGATGTGAGGCGCGAAAGGATGGGACACATTGAACTTGCCACACCGGTTTCATATGTCTGGATGTTTAAAAGCAGCGCCAACTGGCTCGGTGTGCTTCTTGACTTAACACAGGTGATGCTTGAGAAAGTTCTTTATTACGATAGATATATTGTGATAGATCCCGGTGATACGCCTCTTGATGAAAAAGAGCTTTTGACAGAGGAACAATACAGGGAAAATCTTGCTAAATACGGAAATAGATTTCATGCTGATATTGGCGCTTCAGCCATTTATGAACTGCTGAAAAAGATAGATCTTGAAAAGGAGATGGCAAAGGTTAAGGATCGATTGAAAGGCAGCAAAAAGAAAAAAGAGCACACAAGCAGGAGAAATCTTGTAAAAAAGTTAAGGATGATTGAGGGGTTGATGAAAACAGAAGTCAAACCAGAATATCTTGTAACCTCCATAATTCCTGTCATACCTCCGGATTTAAGGCCGCTTCTTCCTCTTGATGGCGGTAGGTTTGTTGCATCTGATCTTAACGACCTTTATCAAAGGGTAATAAATAGAAATAATCGTCTCAGGAAACTGATCAAACTGCAGGCGCCTGACATTATAATAAGAAATGAGAAGAGAATGCTTCAGGAAGCAGTTGATGCTCTTATGGATAATGGCAGGTATGGTACACCTGTTCTTGGCAGAGGTAAAAGACCGCTTAAATCATTGAGTGAAGCCTTAAGGGGCAAGCAGGGAAGATTCAGACAGAATCTTTTAGGTAAAAGGGTTGATTATTCAGGAAGAGCGGTTATTGTTGTTGACCCGAAGCTTAAACTTCACCAGTGTGGTTTACCAAAACAGATGGCGCTTGAACTGTTCAGTCCATTTGTTTTGAGAGAGTTGAGGAAAAAAGAATATTTTCATACGCTGGGAAGCGCCAAGAGAGCCCTTGAAGAGAACAGACCGGAAGTCTGGGAAATCCTTGAGAAGGTTACGCGTAATCATCCGGTGCTTCTCAATCGTCAGCCAACACTTCATCGTTTGAGTATTCAAGCATTTGATCCTCGTTTGATGGAAGGAAATGTTCTCAGGATTCACCCGCTTGTTTGCACGGCTTTTAATGCTGACTTTGATGGTGATACAATGAGTGTGCATGTGCCAATTACAGTTGAAGCTCAGTTTGAAGCTGACCTTTTAATGAAATCCAGCCTTCATATTTTATCTCCTGCAAATGGCAGACCCATTGTTACACCAACAAGAGATATTGTTCTGGGTTGTTATTATTTGACCTTCCAGAGTGAACAGAGCGTCTATGGTGGCGATACATCGAAAGACAGCAAAAACAGGGAAAAAGCAAAAGAGGCAATTTACAGTTTTGATGAGGCAAAAATTCTTTATGAAAATGGCCTTCTTGAATTGCACAGACCTGTGAGAGTAAGAAATAACAAAGGAGAAATAATTATTACAACTGTTGGCCGTATTCTGTTTAACGAAATCCTTCCAGAAGAGATTCCCTATCAAAATCGTCTTATCAATATCGAAGCTCTGGAACATATTGTGAAAAAGATTTTGATTGAATGCGGTTATTTCAGAACTGTTCAGTTTCTTGATGAGGTGAAGGAGCTTGGTTTTACATATGCGACCAGGGGAGGATTAAGTATTGGAGTGGATGATCTTAAAATTCCGGAATCAAAGGAGAAGGTAATAGAGGAAACCAAAAAAGAGGTTATGAGAATTGAAAAAGACTACAGAAAAGGTCTTATTTCAGAGGGTGAAAGATACAACCGAATTATAGATTTGTGGACATCTGTTACCAATAGAATTTCCAACGATGTATTTGAAACTTTGAGAAAAGATACTTCATTGGAACCGTTCAGGATAAATTCACTTATAATGATGGTTGAATCCGGAGCGAGGGGAAATCGTTCCCAGGTCAATCAGCTTGCGGGAATGCGGGGGCTGATGATAAGGCCGACCAAGAAGGCAACAGGTGAAATGGGCGAGATTATCACCACTCCGGTTATAGCCAACTTCAGAGAAGGCCTACCCCTGCTTGAATATTTTATTTCAATTCACGGAGGTAGAAAAGGTGTTGTTGATACTGCTCTGAAAACATCCGATGCCGGTTATTTAAGCCGCAGGCTTGTTGATGTTGCGCACAGTGTTATAGTAACAATGGAGGATTGCGGTACAGCAGATGGTATTTACATCAGCGCGCTCACTGATGGAGAAAAGGTTATCATTCCACTTAAAGATAGGGTTGTGGGTCGTGTCGCATTTGATCCGATAGTTGATATTATCACTGATGAAGTTCTTGTAAGAGCGGGTGAATTGATTGATGAAGAAAAAGCCGAGAAAATTGCGGCACTCGGTGTTGAAAGAATAAAGATTCGATCAGTGCTCACCTGTAAAGCTGAAAGAGGTGTATGCGCAAAATGTTATGGTGCTGATCTTTCAAGGCAAAAGCTTGTTAATTTTGGAGAAGCCGTCGGTGTTGTCGCTGCCCAGTCCATAGGTGAACCTGGCACGCAGCTTACATTGAGAACTTTCCACGTTGGAGGCACTGTAACAAGAGCAATTGGTCCTGCCAGGATTGTTGCTCATTCTGATGGTGTTGTCAGGTACTCAGAAAACCTTAGAGTTGTTAAAAACAGAGAGAATAAAATAGTTGTTCTCAGCAGAGAGGGAACAATTGACATTGAGGATGAAAGAGGTCGTCTGCTTGAAAGTAATGCGGTATTTGTTGGTACGATACTTCATGTTGAACAGGGGAAAAAGGTTAAAAAAGACCAGGTTCTTGCGACATGGGATCCTTATGCTGTTCAAATCTTAGCTGAAAAAGAGGGATTTGTAAGATATAAGGATATAAACAATAAAACCGTGAAAGAAGAATTTGATGCTTCAGCAAAAGTTACCAAGAGAACCATCATAGAACATCAGGATGAACTGGAACCAGAGATAGAGATACTGGAAAAGATTTATGCCAATAAGAATGGAAAAATTAAGATAGAAAAAGAATATGAGGAAAAACAGGAAAATATAAAAGATGAAAAAGAGAAAAAGGAAGAAAAAATATCAATATTGATCACAGATACGGGTGGTCAGATTGTTCAAAAGATAACAGTTCCAACTCACACCCATACAGAGATCATTGTTAAAGAAGGAGACAGGGTTAAAAAAGGTGATATTATTGCTCAAAAGATAGTTGGTTTTCATTATCTTGCTGTTAATACAAGCATACTGGTTGAAGACGGTCAGAACGTTTTACCGGGCGATATTATAGCAAAGACTCCAAGGGTTGTTGGCCGGGTGCAGGATATTACCGGAGGTCTTCCAAGGGTATCTGAACTTTTCGAAGCAAGACCTCCAAGGAATCCTGCTATTTTGAGTGAGATTGAAGGAACAGTATCCCTGCATTCGGGAGAAAAGGGAACCAGAATTATAAGAATAACCAGTGAGACAGGCCAGGTGAAAGAATACAGGGTTCCATATGGCAAACATCTTCTGGTTTCAAATGGCGATCATGTTGTAAGCGGCACAAAACTCACTGATGGACCGGTAGTTTTGACTGATATTTTAAGGACTCAGGGTGAAAAGAAGGTTCAGGAATACCTTCTCAATGAGATACAGAAAGTTTATAAGGTGGAGGGCGTTAATATAAATGACAAACACATGGAGATTATTATCAGACAGATGCTTTCCAGGGTAAGAGTTACTGATCCTGGAGACACCTATCTTCTTGAAGGTGAAGAGGTGGACAGGATGCGAATTCAGCAGATAAATGAGTCATTACCAAGAGGGAAAAAACGTGCAACTTATGAGCCATTGATTCTTGGCATCACAAGGGTGGCTTTAAGCAGCGAGAGTTTTATTTCTGCCGCATCATTCCAGGAAACACTGAAGGTTATTACAAATGCGGCGGTTACCGGTGCGGAGGATTATCTTGAGGGTCTTAAGGAAAATGTTATACTCGGGAAATTGATCCCCGCTGGTACAGGATTTTTCAGCAATAAGGTGAGAGAACAGGAACAAACCACCCAGGTTGCTGTTGGTGGAGAATAAAAAAATGGAGAAGGGATTATAAAGAAAGGAGAAAGAATGCCGACAATTAATCAGTTAATTAGATTTGGAAGACGACCCAAAATCAAAAAGTCAAAATCAACAGCCCTAGACAGTAATCCGTTGAAAAGAGGTGTATGTCTTTATGTGAAAACGATGACGCCTAAAAAGCCCAATTCTGCATTGAGAAAGATTGCCAAAGTAAGATTGAGCAATGGTAAAGAAGTTGTTGCTTATATTCCTGGCATAGGTCATAATCTTCAGGAACACTCAATAGTGCTGGTGCGTGGTGGACGCGTTAAGGATCTACCTGGCGTCAAGTATCACATTGTGAGAGGAGCTTTTGATACAGCTCAGGTTGATGGAAGAAAGAAATCCCGTTCACGTTATGGCACGAAAAAATCCAAAGGCAAACAGCAAACAGCGCAATCACAAAAACAGGAGTAATTATGCCGAGAAGAAAATACAGAGCGAAGAAAATACTTTTACCGGACCCGAAATACAATGATCTTGAAATTGCAAGATTCATTAATTCTTTGATGGTGGACGGCAAGAGGTCTCTTGCCGAAAAGATAATGTACAGGTGTTTTGACATTTTGAGCGAAAAGACAAAAGAAGATCCAATTGCTGTGTTCAAAAAAGCTCTGAATAATGTCAAGCCCCGCCTTGAGGTGCGTCCGAGAAGGGTTGGTGGTGCAACCTACCAGGTTCCGGTTGAGGTGGTTCCGAAAAGAAGCCTGTCGCTTGCGATCAGATGGATACTTCAGTCAGCAAGAGCTCGTAAAGGAAAACCGATGTATGAGCGTCTTGTTGAGGAAATAATAGAGGCCAGTAAGAATGAAGGTGCAAGCGTGAAAAAAAGGGAAGAAATGCATAAGATGGCAGAATCAAACCGGGCATTCGCACATTACCGCTGGTGATTTCCTGAATTTCTGTTTGCATCTTTTATATTTTTTAAAGAATATATTGTGGTTTAACGGAGGATGAAAATTTTATCCAGGGAAAATAAAAAATATGACGACAAAAGTTTTATCAAGAAAAAGCAAGGACTGTTCTCAGATGATGAATATTGATAATGTGAGAAATATCGGGATCATTGCCCATATTGATGCTGGAAAGACTACAACCACAGAAAGACTCCTCTATTATTCTGGCAGGATAAATCGCATTGGCGATGTTGATGATGGAACCACAACGATGGACTGGATGGATCAGGAAAGAGAGCGGGGTATAACCATAACATCAGCATCCACCACCTGTTACTGGAAAGGGCACAGGATTAATATTATTGATACCCCCGGGCATGTTGATTTTACCGCAGAGGTTGAGCGCTCTCTGAGAGTTCTTGATGGAGCCATTGGTATTTTTTGCGCGGTTGGAGGGGTTCAGCCTCAGTCAGAAACGGTATGGAGACAGAGTGAAAAGTACGGGATACCCAAGATAATTTATATCAACAAGCTTGATAGAATTGGTGCGGATTTTAGCCGTGTTGTTTCACAGATTGAGAACAAATTGAATGTTCACTGTCTTGTTCTTCAACTTCCTGTGGGTACAGAATCCGGTTTTAAAGGAATAATTGACCTGATAGAAAATCAAATGATTCTTTATCCATCTGAATCTGAAAATGATGCAATCTTTGAGCAGGTTCCTGATGATATGAGGCGACAGGTTTCTCATGCAAGAAACCATCTACTTGAAAGGGTTGCGGAGAACAATGAAGAGATTATGCATATGTATCTTCATGATACTGAGATTGAACCAGAACTGATTCGTTCTGCTATAAGAAAATGCGTGCTTTCAAGAAGATTGTATCCGGTATTTTGCGGCGCTTCTTTAAGGAACAAAGGCACAAAACTTCTTCTTGATGCAATAGTTGATTACTTACCTTCCCCTTTTGACAGAGGAGATATTTTTGGAGAAAATCCGGAAACCGGCGAAATTATAGCCAGAAAACCCGGTGCTGATGAAAAAGTATGTGTTCTTGCTTTTAAAGTGGTTAATGGCATATATTTTGGTCGGCTCATTTATGCAAGAGTTTATTCTGGAGAAATTACACCTGGAATGAGAATTACAAACTGGACACGCAGAAGAAAGGAAAGAATACTCAAAATACTTGAAGTCCATGCAAACAGATTCCAGGAAATTCAGAAGGCTGCTGCGGGTGATATTGTGGCAATTGTTGGGCTTAAAGAAACATTTACAGGAGATACACTTGGTTCAGCTGATGCTCCCATAATTCTTGAAAAAATGAAATTTCCAGAACCCGTACTGAAAATGAAGGTTGAGCCAAAAACCAAAGCAGAGGCGGAAAAGGTTTTTCAGGTTCTTGCAAAAATGGCTGAGGAAGATCCGACCTTTAGATTGAAGGTGGATCCTGAAACAGGAGAAACAATTGTTTCCGGAATGGGGCAGTTGCATATTGAAGTTCTCATCGAGAAAATGAAGAGACAGAATAATCTTGAGGTGCGACTTGGAAAACCGGAGGTTGCTTACAAGGAAACCATCACACAATCGGCAACAGGAGAAGGCAAGTTTATAAAACAAAGCGGTGGAAAAGGACACTATGGACATGTTGTTCTTGAACTGAAACCTGCACCGCAAGGTACAAATTTCAGATTTAGCAGTGTCCTTAAAGGCGAAGTAATTCCGTCGCAATTTATACCATCTATAGAAGAAGGTATTATTGAGGCAATGGAGGTTGGTCCTTTGAAGGGATATCCGGTAATTGATGTGGAGGCTGTGCTTATTGATGGCTCCTTTCATCCTGTTGATTCAAATGATATAGCATTCAAGATAGCTGCCTCAATGGCTTTCAAAGACGCGTATGTAAAAGCAAGTCCTGTTCTTCTTGAACCCATTATGAAAATTGAGGTGACCACACCTCAGGAATACATAGGAGAAATTATTGCGGATCTTGGTATGCGAAGTGGTAAGATTGAAGAAATGAGTGATGATGGAATATATAAGATTATCAAAGGTTTTGTTCCCCTTCGCACCATGTTTGATTATCCGACTGTGATAAGGTCCTTGACACAGGGGCGAGCAAGTTATATAATAGAACCCTGTTTTTATCAAAAAATTTCAGATGAGCAGTTGAAAAAAATAGGCGAAATCCTGTAACCAGGGGGTAAGGCAATGGCAAAGGAGAAATTTGTAAGGAGCAAGCCACATGTAAACATAGGAACGATAGGACATGTAGATCATGGGAAGACGACATTGAGCAGTGCTATAACGTTGGTATTATCGAAGGCGGGGAAGGCGCAGCATTTGAAGTATGAAGACATAGACAAAGCGCCAGAGGAGAAGGAGAGGGGATTAACGATACAGATAGCGCATATAGAATATGAGACTGAGAAGCGGCATTATGCGCACATAGACTGTCCCGGGCATGCTGATTATATAAAGAACATGATAACCGGTGCTGCGCAGATGGATGGATCGATACTGGTGGTGAGTGCGCCTGATGGTCCGATGCCGCAGACGAGGGAACACATACTGTTAGCCAGGCAGGTGGGTGTACCTGCGATAGTTGTATTTTTGAATAAGATGGATATGCTGGCGGATAAAGAATTGATAGAGCTGGTGGAGTTAGAGGTGAGGGAGTTATTGAGCAAGTATGAATTTCCTGGAGACGAGATACCGATAATAAAGGGGTCAGCATTGGAGGCATTGAGTTGTGGATGTGGTAAGAGGGAATGTGAGAAATGCGGACCGATATGGCAGTTGATGGATGCAGTTGACAGTTACATACCTGAGCCTGTGAGGCTTGTGGACCAGCCATTTTTGTTAGCGGTTGAAGATGTATTTTCGATAACAGGAAGAGGTACAGTGGCGACAGGAAGGGTGGAGAGAGGAAAGATAAAGTCTGGGGAAGAGGTAGAGATTATAGGATTAAGGGAAGAGATGCCCAAGACAGTTGTTACCAGTGTTGAGATGTTCAGGAAGATACTTGATGAAGCTGTAGCTGGAGACAATGTTGGGTTGTTATTGAGAGGGATTGAGAAGGAAGGGATAGAGAGAGGTATGGTAATAGCGGCGCCAGGCAGTATCACCCCTCATAAAAAATTCAAGGCGCAGGTATATGTATTGAAGAAAGAAGAGGGAGGAAGACACACTCCATTTTTCACTGGATACAGGCCGCAATTTTTCTTCAGGACGACAGATGTAACCGGTACGATAAAGTTGCCTGAAGGTGTAGAGATGGTTATGCCCGGGGATAATATAGAGATGGAGGCAGAATTGATAATGCCAGTGGCGATGGAGAAAGGGTTGAGGTTTGCGATAAGGGAAGGTGGAAGAACAGTTGGTTCTGGAGCAATTACTGAGATTATATCTTGAGGATATAAACTATGG
>Ga0136653_10001418_pt1 | contig 12993 bp, 13 predicted proteins | sample LakKivw275mmetaG_FD_94866 | JGI IMG/M metagenome (GOLD analysis project Ga0136653, IMG submission 94866) | Anoxic lake water microbial communities from Lake Kivu, Rwanda to study Microbial Dark Matter (Phase II) - Lake Kivu water 275m metaG... | ecosystem: Environmental > Aquatic > Freshwater >... | reverse complement strand
TTTCCAAAGTGTTTAAAATGCAAAGTAGGTGATTTGGTTCCGCTGTCCGATTTCGGCAGCCAGGGGGCAGCGATACATTATAAAGCCTGGGTTTGCACAAATCCTGAATGCGGTTTCAATCTGAAAATCAGAAACGGCGACATCTACCTGAACGAGCCTATCTTCAGCGGCGCGAGCCATACATTGCGCGGGCACTAAGAGGAGAAAGGCGGGATAACGGCGGATAAAAGTATGGAGTAGGTGTTTTGACCGGATGGTTGAAACAGCTCCAGCATGAGGTCACCGATTTTTTCTTTCCGCGTACATGCATAGGATGCGGGAAAATCGGTGATTTTATTTGTGCAAGCTGCTCAAAAAAAATGAGCAGGATACTGCCGCCGCTGTGTTTGCGCTGTGGCAGGCCCGAATCAAGCGGGACATACTGCTCTGAATGCTGGGGAATAAAAAGCAGCCTTGACGGCATCCGCTCCGTTTTTATCTTCGACGGTATCGTTCGTCAGGCCGTACACGAGCTCAAATACCGCAATGTCCAGGCTATGTCCGGCTGCCTGGCCGGATTCATGTACCTATATTTCCAGGAAAACGGCCTTAATGGCGACGTGCTGGTACCGGTACCACTCCACGAGAAACGCCTCAGGGAACGGGGCTATAACCAGTCTCGGTTGCTGGCGGACCAGCTGTCGGCACTGATATGTGTGGAGGTCAACGCGGAACTGTTGAAACGCATCAGGAATACGGGAGCCCAGGCCCGCAGTAACAGCGTCTATGAACGGAAAGCAAACATGGAGAACACCTTTATCTGCGATTCAAGTGGAATGGAAGGCAAAAACGCCATTGTCGTCGATGATGTCTGTACCTCGGGCGCTACTCTGGAATCATGCGCGACGGCCCTCAAATCAGCGGGGGCCGCACACGTGCTGGGATTTACACTGGCAAGAGAAATCTCTCACAGGAGTTGATCATGGAGATTAAGATAGCTGCGCGCAACATGAAGCTGGAAGACGATGTGCGTGAATACGCCGAGAAAAAGGTCGGCCGACTATTTAAATATCTCAACAACATCAGCTCGGTCAAGCTGGAACTGATCGAGGAGAAAACGAAATCGCGGCAGCCCGTCTTCGGCGCTCAGGTCACGATAAATGTGAATGGGTTTCTGATGAGGGGCGAGCAAAAGAAAGATAACCCGCGGGCCGCCATCGACGCGGTCAACGACGTGATGGAGCGCCTGATCGATAAGTACAAAAAAAGATACAGCGTGAGCAAAGCGCACGACAGCATCAGGACTCAGGCCGAGGAGGAAGCTCCCCCGATTGAACAGCCGCAACATGTATATAAACGTAAGAGCTTCATCGTTAAGCCCATGAACATTGAGCAGGCCGTGGAGCAGATGGAATTTTTAGGCCATGATTTCTTCCTGTTCGTCAGTGACGTAGACAACTCCATTAACGTGGTGTACCGTCGCAAAGACGGCAAATACGGATTGATCCAGCCTGAGTTCCCGTAGCGGATATCAAGCCGGTCGGCGATGCAGATGATTAATGCCCTCATATCGACGGCGCGTGGATGGGTGGGCATCTCCTTTTCTGAGAAGGGGGTTTGCAAGTTGAATCTGCCCGTTGCTGATAAGAAAGAGGCGCTGGCACAGCTGGGCGCCGGTCACGTTGCGGATTTAGATAAGTCTGACAGCAAGGACGGCCTGCGCCGACAGGTGGTGGAGTATTTTAACGGCGGCAAGGTGGGTTTCCATTGCAGGCTGGACCTGTCGCGGTCGACACCCTTCCAGCGCCGCGTATGGAAAGCGGCCAGGGAGATACCCTACGGCCAGGTGAGAAGCTACCGGTGGGTGGCTGAAAGAGCAGGCAGCCCCTCAGCCTGCAGGGCGGTCGGCCGTGCGCTGTCTGCCAATACGCTGCCGCTGATCATACCCTGCCACAGGGTAATACGCAGTGACGGGAAACCCGGCGGATTCGGTGGCAGCGCCGTAAACATAAAGGCCAAGCTCATGCTGCTCAAGCTGGAAGGTTATCGGATATAATCCTGAATTCGTTCACTCTGGTGGTCGCTATAAATACTAGTCGTGAGGTTAAACGTGATTGAGCATGCCTTTGCGGATGTCAACGGGATACAGCTTCACTACGCGCACAGCGGTAAAGGACCGTTAATCATGTTCCTGCATGGATTCCCCGAGTACTGGGATATGTGGAAGGAACAGCTCGAGGAATTCGGCAAAGACCACCTGGCGGTCGCGCCGGATATGCGCGGCTATAACCTGTCCTCCAAACCGGCGGAGGTGAAAAAATACAGGCAAAAATACCTTGTGGAAGATATCAGACAGCTTGCAGAATTTCTGGGTTATAAGAAGTTTACGCTGGTGGCTCATGACTGGGGTGGCGCGGTGGCCTGGATATTTGCTATGTTTTATCCCCAATATCTGGACAGACTGGTCATCATCAATGCACCGCATCCCACCATTTTTGAGCGGGAGCTACGGGAGAATCCCGCACAGCGCAAAGCCAGCAGCTATATGTTGCTGTTCCGCAGCCCTGAAGCAGAATCTAAGCTTGCTGCCGATGATTATTCATGGCTGATAAACATCGCTTTCGGCGAGCTCATTAAAAGCGGAGTACTGAAAGATGCGGATATACTGGGTTATAAAAAGGCCTGGTCACAGCCGGGCGCGTTGACCGGTGGGTTGAATTACTACCGGGCTGCGGATGTTGAGGTACTGGAAAACCCTGAAGAAGCGATCAAAAAGCCCGCTGCTGCGGCAATGTTACCCAAAATCATGCTGCCGACCCTGGTAATCTGGGGGGAGAGGGATACCGCACTTTTAACCGGCTGCATCAGCGGGCTGGACGAATATGTGACGCAGTTGAGCATCAAGCGGGTGCCGGATGCTTCACATTGGGTGGTACGCGAAAAACCATTTATGATAAATTCCCTGATCCGCGAATTCATAAAGCAATAGTCTACCGCATTAAGGGACCGATCTATGCAGGAAGCTCATTTTGCAGCTCCTCGCAGCAGTTGACCTTGATATCGGGCACTTCCAGGCGCGTGATCTCGTCGCCCCGGCGGATGGCCAGCTGAACGCTGTCATTGCCGGGATATCTGCGCAGCACTGCTATCAGTTTTTGCAGGGACTCCAGGTCTTTCTGCGAATCGTCGCTCTGCCTGATGTTGATTATGAGGGTCCTGGGTTTTGCGTGGTTATTCTTCCTGCCGTTATCCTGTTTGTCCGGCGGCTCGTGTTCAGGCGTCTCGGGCCTGGCTGCCTCCGGTTCATAGCGGCTCACCTTGGTGCAATTGACGTTGGCCCTGTCCTCCCTGACCTTAATATATCCTTCAACCAGGAGGATGTTGCCGTCCACCCACAGATCCTGCGTCTGGGAGTAAACATCGGACCAGACGGTGACCTCGATGCTGCCGTTGAGATCCTCGAAGGTGGCAATGATGAAGAGCCTGTTGGTGCGGGTCGTTACATGCCTGACCGAGGTGACCATGCCGGCAACGATAACCTTCTCTCCGGACATTTCGTTGTTGATCTCGCCGCACAGCACGGTGGCGTGTTCGGCCAGTCGGGAGGCCATGGCGGTGAGAGGGTGTTCGGAGAAATAGAGCCCCATCAGCTCCTTCTCCCACAGTAGTCGCTCCTGCAACGCCACATCGAAATCCTCAATGTCCAGGGCCGGCAGAGGCACATCCACGTTGTCCCCGAACAGGTCGAACATGCTGGCTTGGCCGGATTTTTTTTGCTTCTGCTCGCGCTGGGACAGCGACACGATACGGTCGAGGGCTGCCAGCAATGCGCCCCGTTGACCCAGACCATCGAGTGCCCCGGCCTTGATCAGGCTTTCGACTACCTTCTTGTTAACGTTGCGCAGGTCCACGCGCCGGCAGAAATCCTCGATCGACTTGAATTCGCCTCCACCCTCGCGGGCTTCGACTATGGGTTGCACGGCATTGCCACCCACATTCTTGATGGAGGCCAGGCCGAACCTGATGGCCCGTCCGGCCCCGTTCTTCTCGATGATAAAATGCGCGTAGCTGTGGTTGACATCCGGCTTGAGCACCTCGATACCCATGCGCCTGCACTCGGAGACGGCGGAGGCGATGCGGTCCGCCTTATCGAAGTATGTGTTTAGGAATGCGGCCATGTACTCTATCGGGTAATTGGCCTTGAGATATGCCGTCTCGTAAGCTATACGCGCGTAGCTGACACTGTGCGATTTGTTGAAGGCATAGCCGGCGAACGGCTCGATCAGGCTGAAGATGGCGGCGGCCTCGTTCTCCGTGTAGCCTTTGGTTCGGGCTCCGTCTATGAAGTTCTGCCGCTCCTTCTTCATTACGACGGCGTCCTTCTTGCCCATGGCCTTGCGTATGATGTCGGCGCGACCCAGGCTGTATCCTGCGAAACGCTGCACGATGAAGAGAACCTGGTCCTGGTATACGATTACGCCGTAGGTGTCCTCCAATATTGGAATAAGGTCCGGATGCGGGTAATGCACCGATTCCAGGCCGTGCTTGGCCTTGATGAAGGTGGGTATATGCTCCATGGGTCCCGGACGATAAAGGGCCACCATGGCTGCGATGTCGGTGAACTTGGTCGGCCTGAGTTCCTTTATATAGCGGCGCATGCCCGGGCTTTCAAGCTGGAAGATGCCCATGGTCTCGCCCGAGGAGAACAACTCGAATGTCTTGGCGTCGTTGATGGGTATCCTGAGCAGGTCCAGGTCGATGCCGTGCTGCTCACGGATGACCTCCCTGGCCTTGGCCAGCAGAGTGAGGTTTGCCAGTCCCAGAAAATCGAGCTTGAGCAGTCCCAGCCTGGCTACGTTCTCCATGGAGAACTGGGTCATGCCCGAGTGCTGTCCGCTATCGCGGCCGGCGCGCTGCATGGGCAGGTAGCGGGTAAGAGGTTCCCTCGATATCACCACGCCGGCGGCGTGCGTGCTGGAATGTCGCGAGATACCCTCCAGCTTTTTGGCCGTGTCGATCAACTTGCGCACCATCTCATCGGCGTTATATATGTCGGCCAGTTCCTTGACCTCCATCATGGCGTCGTCCAGCCGGATGTTGGGCCTGGCAGGTATCAGTCGGGCCACCTGGTCGACCGAGCCGTAGTTCATACCGAGCGCCCGGCCTACATCCCTGATGGCCGCTCTGGCGCCCAGAGTGCCGAAGGTGATGATCTGCGCGACGTGGTCGGCGCCGTACTTCTGGTTGACATAGGCGATCACCTCCTCCCTCCTGTCATCCTGAAAATCGAGGTCGATGTCCGGCATCTCGCGGCGCTCGATGTTGAGAAACCGCTCGAACACCAGATTGTAGGTAAGGGGATTGATATCGGTGATGCCAAGGCAAAAGAGTGCCAGGCTGGCTGCGGCGCTGCCGCGCACGCCGAAATAAATTCCGCTTTTCCTTACGAACGATACGAGGTCGTGCACCACCAGAAAATAATCGGCGAATTGCGTCTTCTCGATTACATCGAGCTCATATTCGAGGCGCTTTTCGGTGGACGCGTCGGCCTCGGTCAACCTCTCCTTGAGTCCCCTCCAGCAGAGCACTGACAAATAGGAATGCGAGGTTTTCCCCTCGGGTAAATCCACCTGTGGAAGGTGGGGTTTGCCGAACTCGATCTCGAGATTGCAGAGCGAATCAATAACGCGGGTGTTCTCGATGGCATCGGGTATATCGGCGTACTGCTCCTGCATCTCCTGCTGCGTTTTCAGGTAGAAATAGTCGCCCTCCATCTTAAGACGGCGCTCATCGTGTATGGTGGTGTTGGTACCGATGCACATCAAGACATCATGTATATAGGCGTCTTCCTTATGGATATAGTGGACATCGTTGGTGGCTACGATGGGTATATCAAGTTTTCGGGCCAGCTTGATCAGACCCTCGTTGATCTTCTCGATCTCGGCTATGGGATGTCGCTGTATCTCGATATAGTAATGCGGGAAGTTGTTCTTGTACCAGGCGGCAACCTCCTCGGCCTCACCCGGACGGTTTTGCAGTATCAGCCGGGGCAACTCGCCCTGAGCGCAGCCGGAGAGCACCACAAGACCTTCCCCGTATTTGAGCAGGAGGTCTTTGTCGATGCGCGGTTTATAGTAAAATCCTTCCAGGTTGGCCAGTGTCACCAGTTGAATCAGGTTGCTGTAGCCTGTATGATTCTGCGTCAGGAGAGTGGCATGGTAGCTGGTCTTGTCGGCCGCCTCCCGGCTACGGTAATTACCGGGAGATATATAGACTTCGCAGCCTATGATGGGCTTAATGCCACATTCCCTGGCCGCCCTGTAAAAATCGATCACGCCGTACATGTTTCCATGGTCGGTGATGGCCAGGCTGCGCATGCCGAGGTCCTTCGCCCTGTGCACCAGGGGGATAATACGGCAGCATCCGTCAAGCAAGCTGTACTCGGTATGAACGTGTAGGTGGGTAAACATACGGCACACCCGGAGATTTAGTATAAAATTATAACACATGTTTTCCGGGCTAAACGCGGTTCAACGAGTGGAGATTTGAAGCAGACAACGTCGATGAAATCGAAGGCAATAAGGATTGCGAGAGAGCTTATCCTGGCTGTGATGGTTATCTCGATACCCGTCCTGATCATAGCAGGCACTGTTAATATCTATGCCCATTCCGCCGGACTCTACAGGTACGGATTCAGTAAATATGATATAAGCGGTAAAACCGGTATCAGCGGAGCGCATCTGGAGGGAGTTGCTCAAAATATGGCGGACTTCTTCAGCGGAAAGTTGCAATCCCTCCAGATGACGGTGGAGATAAGAGGACAGCAGCGGCAGCTTTACAACGAAAAGGAGCTGGCGCACATGGAAGACGTACGCTATATAATCTCGGTCTTCAGGGTCATGCAGACTGTTGCCATAGTGGCCTTCCTATCGTCGGCGGCCGCGGTCTTCGCTATGCAGGGGATACGCAGGATGCTGCGTGGCATACTGCTGGGGGTGATTGCAGCGGTGGCATTAATGGCGCTGTTGGCGGCATGGGCTCTGATCGATTTCAATAGCCTGTTCTACCTCTTTCACATCGTCAGCTTCTCCAACGAACTGTGGCTACTGGACCCGTCAAAAGACTATTTGATCATGATGTTCACGGAGGGCTTTTTTTACGATGCCGCTATCATGGTCACGGCCACGATTATAGTAGAGGCCGTGATACTGGGTCTGGCCGTGGTGTTGATAGAGAAGACGATGCTCAGCAAGCCGCGGTAAAATCTGAGGTTCTCGCCGGCGGCTGGGAGATCAACCGCAGGTAGAGCAGTTAGTAGAGCTGCAGCTGCTGCAGGAACTTCCGCCGCTGCCGGAAGGCATGTGGTCAAGCATACTGAAGTCGGACTTGGAACGCGAAACGAATTTGGATACTGCGCGGCCGGAGGGAGATTTACACCGGGGGCACTCGGCATCCTCTTCACAGCGGGAAAGGGGGCGCAACTGCTCGAATTTGGCGTGGCATTTGGGGCAGATATATTCATAAATAGGCATATCGGCTACTCCTATAAAATTTTGCGAAATTTGGCCGTAATAGTCAAATGTTGCATTATATTTTTATTAGTAGTACAATTGTTTTAATTAAAGGTTAACGGGTGTGGTTGTGGGGATAAAATAATATCGTAGGAGGAGAAATGGAATTGGATAAAGAAAGGGTGGAAAAAGGCAAGGCGCTGGACCTGGCCATAAGCCAGATCGAAAAGCAGTATGGAGCTGGCTCCATCATGTCGCTGGGTGAGCGGCAAGCCAGAGTTAAGGTTGATGTTATACCCACGGGGTCACTGAGCCTGGATCTGGCTCTGGGTGTGGGTGGCATACCGAGGGGTCGCATAACGGAGATTTATGGCGCGGAGGCATCGGGCAAAACAACACTTGCGCTCAATATCATCGCCCAGGCTCAAAAGATGGGTGGGTTGGTGCTGTATATCGATGCCGAGCATGCGCTCGATACCAATTACGCGGCGGTCTGCGGCGTAAATGTGGATGCATTGAAAGGCGCGCAGCCCGGGACAGGTGAGGAGGCGCTGGATATCACGGAGAGGATGGTAAGAACGCATGCACTGGATGTGGTGGTCATCGACAGCGTTGCGGCACTGGTGCCCAGGGCGGAGATAGAGGGTGAAATGGGGGATTCCCACGTCGGCCTGCAGGCCAGGCTGATGTCGCAGGCGCTGCGTAAACTGACGCACGAGATCAGCAAGTCCAATACCGCCGTCATTTTTATCAACCAGTTGAGGGAGAAGGTCGGTGTGATCTTCGGCAACCCGGAAGTGACGCCGGGAGGCAGGGCGCTGAAGTTTTACAGCTCCATCAGAATTGACCTGCGCAAGTCGGAGGCTATCAAAAACGGCAGCGAGATAATCGGTAACCGAGTGCGAGCCAAGGTAGTCAAGAACAAGGTCGCATCGCCCTATCGTGTGGCTGAATTTGACATAATGTTTAGCAGCGGAATCAGCAAAGAGGGCGATATAATCGACCTGGGTGTCAGCACGGGCATAATCAAGAAATCGGGGGCCTTTTTCGACTTCGCCGGCGCCAAGTTGGGACAGGGAAGAGAGAAGGCGCGCGAATATCTGGTACAGCATCCTGAAACGGCGGTTGAAATTGAGAAGCAGATCAGGCAGATCGCACTGTCCGGTCAGGCAGGCGGCGCATCCGGAAAGGAAGCGGTTGAGTAAGGGCGAAACCGCTCCCGGTAAGCCGGGGGACGAATACCAGCAGTGTTACGAGGCTGCGCTGTATTACATTGAGTACAGGCCGCGTAGCGAGGCCGAAGTGCGGCGTCATCTCATTTTCAGGCGCAGGTTCACCGAAGAATCGGTGAGCCGCGCTGTCGCCAGGCTGAAGAAGCTCCAGTTGATAGACGACAGGGCTTTTTCAGAGATGTGGGCCAGGGAACGGGTATCACACAGACATAAAAGCAGCCTGATGATAAAGCGCGAGCTGATGCAGAAAGGCGTGGACGGAATGATCATTGAACGCGTAACCGGTGGCATTGACGACGAAGCCAACGCGCTGAGGGCTGGCATGAGCAAGGCCAGGAATCTGAGGGAACTCGAATACCGGGAGTTCTACAAGCGCCTGGCCGCCTATTTGAGCAGGAAAGGTTACTCGGCCGATCTGGTACGTGGAGTTGTTGCGCGGTTATGGGAAAGCAGGAAGGACGAAAAGGCTGGAAAATAGTCGGTTTTTAACATAAATTGGCTACGAACTATTAAATAAGGGTATAATAAATGTCAAGGTTTAACAAAATGTATAACCCGCAACGGTTTATTTATAAAGAGAGGCTACTGAATTATGGACTGGATATACTATGTGATAATCGGCCTTGTGGCCGTGTTGTTTCTACTGGTTGGATACTTTGCCCGGCAACTACTGGCAAATCAACAGATACGCAACGCGCAAAACGAAGCGAAAAAGCTACTTGAGAGCGCCCAGACCCTTGCGGAGCGGAGGGTGCTGGACGCCAAGGAAGAGGCGGTCAAGGTCAGGGCGGCGGCCGAGGCGGACAGCAGGGAAAGAAGATACGAGTTGCAACGGCTCGAGAGACGATCAAGCCAGCGCGAGGAACGACTCGAGCGCAAGTTGGAAGCATTGGAACACAGAGAGCGCAGCCTGATCGGAAAAGAAAAAGAGATCGACACAATCAGGGAGCAGGCGGAGGAGGTCAAGACACGGCAGCTACAACGCCTTGAGGCGATCTCGGGAATGTCCAGCGACGAAGCCAAACAGCAGCTTTTGAATGCCGTCGAGAGTGAGATACAGGTGGATGCTTCGCGCCGCGTGCGCGAATGGGAATCCCGCATCAAGGACGATATCGATAATATAGCCCGGGACATACTGGCAACCACCATACAAAGATGCGCCACCGACGTGGTATCCGAGACCACTGTCTCAAATGTACCCCTCCCCAGCGATGATATGAAAGGCCGGTTGATCGGCCGCGAGGGCCGTAATATCCGCGCCCTGGAGCAGGCCACCGGCGTCGATCTTATCATCGACGATACACCCGAATCAGTCACTATCTCCAGCTTCGATCCCATCCGCAGGGAGGTGGCCAGGGTCGCGCTCACCAACCTTATACTGGACGGGCGAATACATCCGGCCAGGATCGAGGAGGTGGTGGACAAGGCCAAGACCGAGGTTGAGTCTACTATAAAACTCGAGGGAGAACAGGCTTCCCGCAAGGCCGGTGTGCAGGGACTTCACCCGGAGCTGGTCAAGCTGCTGGGGCGGCTAAAGTTCAGAACCAGCTATGGCCAGAACGTGCTCACACATAGCCTGGAGGTGGCGCACATCGCCGGCATGCTGGCCGCCGAGATCGGGGCAAACGTAACCCTGGCCAAGCGCGCTGCGCTGCTGCACGATATCGGCAAGGCTGTGGACCATGAGGTGGAAGGACCGCACGCACTGATCGGCGCCAACCTTGTCAAGCAGTGGGACAAGTCGGTGGAAGTGTCGCAGGCCATATCCGAGCATCATGGCGAGGCCACCACAACAAGCTCGCTGGGATTCATTCTGGCTACCGCGGATCAGATCAGCGGTTCCAGGCTGGGGGCGAGGCGCGAGTCGCTCGACCAGTACATCAAGCGCATTGAGGCGCTGGAGAATGTCGCCAGCAGCTTCCCCGGCGTTGAAAAGGCTTTCGCCATCCAGGCCGGACGTGAAGTGCGAATCATAGTCAAGCCCGAGCAGGTGGACGACCTGGCGGCAATGCGGCTGGCGCGAGATATAGTTAAAAAGATCGAGGATAGCCTTGAGTATCCCGGACAGATCAAGGTTACAGTCATGCGTGAGGTGAGGGCGGTAGATTACGCTAAATGATCGGTATGAGGCAGACGTTTGAATATCCTCGCTATCGGTGACGTTATAGGTAAGCCTGGCAGGAGAACTCTAGAGCAGATACTGCCAGGCTTAATTAATGAGTTCAACGTAGACATCGTAATGGCCAATGGCGAAAATGCTGCACATGGCATCGGCATTACTGTCAAGACAGCTCAGGAATTGCTCGATGCGGGCGTGGATGTCATAACCAGCGGGAACCATATTTGGGCGCAGCGCGAGATCGTAAATTATATGGACGGGAACCTGCCCATAATCCGGCCGCTCAATTTTCCCCCCGGTGTGGCCGGACGCGGCTACCTTATCATCGATGGCGTCCTGGTAGTAAACCTGATCGGGCGCGTCTTCGTCGGCCCGGCGGATTGCCCCTTTCGCGTCATGGACAACCTGCTTTCCTCGCTGAGGCCGTTGCCTAAAGTGATCCTGGTAGATTTTCATGCCGAGGCTACATCAGAGAAAATTGCGCTGGGACGGTACTTGGACGGACGTGTCAGCGCGGTATTGGGCACTCATACGCACGTGGGTACCACGGACAGCCATATAATGCCGGGCGGCACGGCCTATGTTACCGATATCGGCATGGTCGGTCCCGTCGATTCAATCATCGGCGACGATGTCAATAACGTGCTCGAAAGCTTCTTGACCGGGCTTCCTCACCGGCTGTCAGTCGGCAAGGGTATTGCTGCGCTGGATGCCATACTGCTGGATATAAATGCGGAAACCGGCAAAGCGGTCGGCATACAGAGGATCAGGCGTGAGGAGAGCGCAGCATGAGATTTGACCTGCATCTGCACACCACGGGCTCTGACGGTCGTCTGACACCCTCTCAGATGGTTGCGCTGGCGTTCGAACGGGGACTGGAAGTCATTTCCATCACCGATCACGATAGTATCAGTGGTGTAGCCGAGGCGTTGGCCGCAGCTGCCGAGGCGGGAAAGATGACGGTCGTTCCAGGCGTTGAGATAAACACGGATCTGGCCACGGGTGAGCTGCATGTGCTGGGCTATTTTATTAAGTATGAGGATGCAGATCTGGCGGCGTCGCTGGCCAAGATAAGGGAATCCCGCGTCGGCAGGGCACAGAAGATGCTGGCGAAGCTGAACGAGATGGGCATGCCTGTGGACTGGCAGCGCGTATTGGACCTGGCCAGGGGCGAATCGATCTGCCGTCCGCATATCGCGCAGGCCATGTTGGAGAAGGGATACATCTCAATTGAGAAGGAAGCTTTCGATAAATATATCGGCAGAAATTGCCCGGCCTATGTTGGAAGGGAGAAGGTGGGGCCGGTCGAGGCGGTTAGGATTATTAAAAAGGCGGGCGGCATACCGGTGCTGGCGCATCCGGCCGATATCGCCGATGTGGACAACCTCATTGTCGAGCTCAAGACAGCTGGTCTGGATGGAATCGAGGCCTATTACGATCAGTATGACAACAGAACCGTCAGCAGGATCGTGGGGCTGGCTAAGCGGCATGATTTGCTGACAACAGGCGGCAGCGACTACCACCATTTCTGCGATGGCAGGGAGACTCAGCTGGGCAGCGTGGATATACCAGAAAGCTCAATAGTGAAGCTGTTTGCTGCCGCAGGCAGGGTGTACAGGCCGGCGTAAATCTTCGCAGAGCAGCGGGACAGCGGGCGCGATTGATCATTTGCAAGCCGCCTTATTTCAGTTTAAAAGCGGATGGAACAAGCTATTAAAAAGTAATATAATATTGCGGTTTTAAGAAAATAATCTCGGAAGGAGTAACATGGAAGCGACACGAGAAATTTTCTGGCACATCCCTTTATTAGTACAGCTAGCCCTCTACCTGGTTGCTGTCATTGCCATCGCGCTGATCGGCTATTCTGTATACAGGCGCTACCAGATGTGGACTCTGGGCAGGCCCGACAAGCGTTTTGACAAGCCGGGCTGGCGTATCGGCGAGTTCATCAGGCTGTCCATTTTAGACGGCGCTCTGCATGCGAGGTTTTTGCGTGAGCCGTATCCCGGTATCATGCACTTCCTCATCTTTATAGGCTGTATACTCCTATTCATCGGCGCGGGCCTGGACTTCCTCAACCATTACGTGTTCGAGCCCTTTCATGCCGCCTTCATCCAGGGCCCGGTATATATTTATCTGGGAGGACTATGGA
>Ga0136653_10001416_pt1 | contig 12997 bp, 13 predicted proteins | sample LakKivw275mmetaG_FD_94866 | JGI IMG/M metagenome (GOLD analysis project Ga0136653, IMG submission 94866) | Anoxic lake water microbial communities from Lake Kivu, Rwanda to study Microbial Dark Matter (Phase II) - Lake Kivu water 275m metaG... | ecosystem: Environmental > Aquatic > Freshwater >... | reverse complement strand
GGGGAGAGGGGGGATAGTTTATCAGCCACTAAAAATTTTCTTGACTTTTGTCTCCCATTGGATTTATAAATACATAAATGAATTTAAAAATCATAGGAGGTAATTAAATTGAATAATTCTTTCAATTCGAAGATGGTTTCGAAAATTATAGGGATTCCAACAAGGGTCATTGATTATTGGGATAGAACGAACTTTATTAAGCCTTCGATTAATGAAGCCTCTGGCTACGGGTCGATGAGGCTATATTCTTTTACTGATCTCATTCAGTTTAAGGTAGCAAAATTTTTGAGGGATCAGGGCTTATCGTTACAGAAGATACGAAAGAGTCTTAATTTTCTAAGAAAACATCTACCCGAAATTGAAAAACCTTTGGTCCAGTTGAGGTTTTTAACAGATGGGGAGACGATCTTTATACTTACGAATAAAGATAGAGAGATTATCGATACCTTGAAAAAAGGGCAGTATGTTTTTGCCATTGCAATTGGGGAATTGATAAACGATCTGAAAGGGAAGACTTCCAAGATGATGATGGATAGGGTTTATATGGTTAATGTTTCCAAAAGGGGGTTTAAAGTCATTCTTCATCCAGATCTTGAAGATGGCGGCTATTGGGTTGAATGTCCGGAGCTCCCGGGATGTTCTTCGCAAGGAGATAGTGTTGAGGAAGCATTGGATATGATCAGGGATGCCATTAAAGGTCATCTCGAGGTCCAGGAGGAATTAAGGAAAGAGGCGGCTCAAAAAAGGAGAGCTGCCTAAATGGCATCACTTCATAATCTGAAACCTGAGAAGGTAATTAAAGCTTTTGAGAGATCAGGGTGGATTAATAAAGGACAAAGAGGAAGCCATGTGAAACTTATCAAACCTGGAAACCCCAATATACTTTCAATCCCAGTCCACAAGGGAAAGCCAATAAAAATAGGTCTTCTAAAAGACCAAATAAAAAAATCAGGTTTAACAGAGGAAGAGTTTTTAAAAATACTTTGAGAATAGGGAAGGATAAATATGCAGAACCTCAGCGAAGACCAAATAAAGCGCCAGGATTTTGTTGATAATGCAATTTATGATCTCGTGAAAAGACTCATTCCTTTAAAGAGTGAAATAGAATGGGATATCGAGATGATCGGGGATATCAGAGATACCATCCAAAATTGGCTTGCCGATAAATATAAAATCGTTGATGAGTTGGAATTTTATCCATAAGTTAAACAGGATTTTAAAAGCCTCAAAATGCATAGGGGATTTGACAAACCTTTTGAAATGCCTACAATAAAGGGTAACAGGGTGGGGTTTAGAGGTTCTAATAAGTCAACTTGTTAATACCTTGAAAAGGCAGGCAATGAGACAGGTTGTCATTGAAAACCCGGTTATCAATTCCCCTTATCTTGAACCAATCCGCCATTTTAAGTTCACTGATGACGGCATCACCGATGAGATTGTTCAAACCCGCCGAATTAGCTCTTACTTCATTCCCATAGCCAAACCAAAGAAGAAGGGGAAATCAGCCCAACTGACATTCGAGACCGAGTGGACGAAAGACCGTATCGAAGAGAACAAGTTCATAAATCGTATTCGAGCGAAGGTTTCCCAATGGCGTCAAGGGGGCTATCAGGGAGTTACCAAGACGACCCGTTCTTTGCTCGATTACTGGACTAACCCGGAACGAGAACGTAAACTGTTCTTCTGCCAGGTTGAGGCCGCAGAGACCGCTATCTACATCACGGAAGTTGCTAAGAGGTATGGAGACACCTGGATTGAGAATGAAATTCGTCAATTTAATGAAGACGCAAACCCACAACTTTTCCGCATTGCCTTTAAAATGGCCACAGGAAGCGGAAAGACAGTTGTCATGGCCATGCTAATCGCATGGCACGTGCTCAATAAACTGGCAAACCCCCAAGACCCTCGGTTCTCCGATGCCTTCTTGATTGTCACCCCAGGAATCACGATTCGTGATCGCCTTAGGGTGCTTCTCCCGAATGACCCTCATAACTTCTACCGGGAGAGGGACGTATTGCCCTCGGAACTTCAGGTCGAACTGCTCAAAGCGAAGATAATCATTACCAACTTCCACGCTTTTCTATTTCGAGAACGAGGAGATGCGTCAAAGCTCACCAAAACCATACTAACCCCTAAAGGCGAAAGCAGTCCCTTCACCGAAACACCCGACCAAATGGTTCGGCGTGTCTGTCGGGAGCTTGGTAGTAAAAAGAACATTATCGTCATCAATGACGAGGCCCACCATTGTTACCGGCGTCGTGTTGGAGATGAAGAGGTCAAGCTAACCGGGGATGAACTGAGAGAAGCCAAAAAACGGGATGAAGAAGCCCGTGTATGGATTTCCGGTTTGGAGGCTGTCAACGAAAAGATCGGTGTCAAGGTTATCTACGACCTCTCTGCAACACCTTTTTTCCTACGAGGTTCGGGATACAGCGAAGGCACTCTTTTCCCTTGGGTGGTTTCAGACTTTTCACTTATAGATGCGATCGAGTGTGGAATCGTCAAGGTGCCCCGTGTGCCTGTTGCTGACGATCAGATGCAGGGAGACCAACCCACCTATCGAGATATATGGCTTCGTATCCGAGATCATTTGCCAAAGAAGGGGCGGAGAACCGAGACTGTTTTCGGTGAACCCAATCTTCCGAAAGAACTACAAGGGGCTTTACATAGCCTATACGGGAACTACGAGAAATACTACCGTCAATGGGAAAAGAATGAAGAAGCACGGGCCAAAGGCCAAACCCCGCCGGTCTTTATCGTCGTGTGCAACAACACGAACGTCTCAAAGCTCGTTTATGACTATGTTTCCGGGTGGGAAAAGCCTTTATCTGATGATGGAAGCATTGTCGTTCCAGGCCAACTTTTGATCTTCAATAACGAAGAAAACGGCAAATGGCGTGGCCGACCCAATACGATCCTGATCGACAGCGAGCAACTTGAGAGCGGCGAGGCCATGAGTCCCGAGTTCAAAAAGATAGTGGCCGCCGAGATCGAAGAATTTAAGAATGAATACCGCATCCGGTTTCCCGGTCGTGACGTTGACCAGCTTACGGATGAAGATCTGCTGCGGGAAGTGATGAATACCGTCGGAAAACGCGGCAAACTCGGCGAGCACGTCAAATGCGTTGTTTCGGTTTCAATGTTGACAGAAGGATGGGATGCCAACACGGTCACGCACATCTTGGGGGTGCGTGCCTTCGGAACCCAACTCCTTTGCGAGCAGGTGGTAGGCAGAGGGCTTCGCCGGATGTCCTATGCCACCAATCCAGAAGGGAGATTCGATCCCGAATACGCTGAAGTCTATGGTGTCCCGTTCTCATTTATCCCTTGTTCAGGATCGACCCCCGATCCAAAGCCGGGGCCTATTCCTACCCGTGTTCGGGCTTTGGAGGATCGCATCGCCTGTGAAATTACATTTCCCCGCCTGTTGGGATACCGGTATGATCTTCCGGGTGATAAGCTCTCGGCAGACTTTACCGATGAATCGAAGATGGCTCTCTCGACAAGCGATATTCCTACGAAAGTTCGACTTGACCCCATCGTGGGTGAATCGAGCGAGCACACTTTGGATGACCTCAAGCGCCGCCGCCCGCAGGAAGTAGCTTTCTTCTTGGCCAAACTGGTTTTGGAGAAATACTTCCGGGATGACGAAAAGAACGTGAAGCATTGGCTCTTCCCTCAAATACTGGCTATTGCCAAACGTTGGCTCTCGGAATGTGTGACCTTAAAGGATAATACTTTCCCTCAACTCCTACTCTTGATCGAATTTACCCACGATGCCGCAGACAGGATCTACAAGACCATTGTCCAATCGAATCAGGGCGAGAAGGCTCTTAAACCCATTCTCCGGCCTTATGACACGGTAGGCTCAACACGCTATGTTGATTTCGATACCATAAGATCCGTTTATTCGACTGACCCAAAAAGGTGTCACATCAGCCATGTCGTTGCTGACACCGATTCTTGGGAACAGAAGATGGCCCAATCCCTTGAGGAAATGGGGGAGGAAGGAACAGTCCTTTGTTATGTGAAGAATCACAATCTTGGTTTCTCCATTCCGTATACCCTTAACGGTGAGGAACATAACTATCTTCCCGATTTCATAGTAAAGATAAACGATGGAAAACCCGACCCATTGAACCTTATCATCGAGATTACTGGTGAGAAGAAGAAGGATAAGGCGGCAAAGGTCGAAACTGCCCGAACACTTTGGGTGCCAGCGGTAAATAACCACGGCGGGTTCGGACGTTGGGCCTTTTTCGAAATCGCCGACCCGTGGGACGCAAAGAATCTTCTCCGGTCTTTTCTTACACAAAAGGCGTAAAGTTTTTGTACAAAGGAGGTCTCATCATGGCACTGAAGAGCAAGGAATGGTTCTACAAGCAATGCTTAAACGAGGTTAAGCAATACAGTCGTCTTTGTCACCTCTGCTGGGACATCCTTGAAAAGGGTATAGGTCAGAGGGAAAGCACAAGAGGGCATGTGACACAAGCCATTGGAGTGTGCCAAAAATTTCTATCCACTCACCGAAATCTCATCGAAATTATAAAAGCCGCAGATCCAACTCGACCATTCGATGTTTCCCAAAACACACAAGTCAGGGATGCCCTTAGAACTTGGATTGCGCGCCGCACAGGAACTTTCGGGCCAACTTCGTTCGGTTACAGTTATGACACGTTCAAGAATATCGTGACACCTGGCTTAGGTGGCATACGCCGCGGTGGAGGAGGCGGCGGCGATGAGTTCAAGCGAGTGCTTAGGCTGATGGTAGAATTTAACTTTTGAGGTGTGGGGAAATGTCACGAAAGACACGAAATAAAATAGAAGTTATTCGCCACAAGGACAAGCGCGCCAACATCCCGACTGAGGAACTGCGCGACTTCGTGGCCGACGAAGAGAGCGCTCCTAAGGTCATGCTCTACCCACGGGATCAGTCTCTTGATCCGCAACTGGTGTGGAAAGGCAAAGATGAGCAAGACCGCAAAGATCTCGCCGTCCCGGCAGTACCGATCTATATACAGGAGAAGATTCACCCAAAGTCGGTCATCGACACGTTGCCTCGCGTCGAAGAGACAGGCCATATTCAGCCCAACCTTTTCGCCGATTTCAACGGTGGTCCACCTGACTTTGAACAAAAAATTGAGTTTTACCGACACGAACAGAACTGGGCGAATCGCCTCATCCTCGGGGATTCGTTGTTGGTTATGACCTCCCTGGCTGAGAAGGAAGGACTCAGGGGAAAGGTGCAAACCATCTACATCGACCCACCCTATGGCATCAAGTTCGGCTCTAACTGGCAGGTGAGTACCCGTAAGCATGACGTAAAGGATGGCAAGGCAGAAGATGCTACGCGTCAGCCAGAACAGATACGTGCTTTCCGGGATACATGGAAGCTCGGTATCCATTCATATCTTGCCTATCTTCGTGATCGCCTCATAATAGCCCGAGACCTTCTTACCGAAACAGGTTCGGTTTTTGTTCAGATCGGCGATGAGAATATGCACCTGGTGCGCTGTCTGCTGGATGAGGTGTTTGGAAGTGAAAACTTCATTGCGAATATCGCTTTCAAGAAGAAAAAGATGCCCCTGGGCGAGACTTATATTTTCACGATGTGCGATTATCTCATATGGTACGGGAAAGATTCGAAACAGACGAAATTTAACAAGCTATTTACAAGCCGTAGCGATTCGAACAATGGAGACTTTGGATATGTTGAAATGCCGTCGGGCGAATGTTTATCCCGCGCTAAACTATTCAATGATGCCACCTTACCTCCAGGGGCAAAACTCTTCCAATCGATGGATCTGCGCTCGTCGGGTCGTACAGAATCGTGCGTCTTTCAATTCGAGTTCGCTGGCCAGAAGTTCTTTCCGTCTGCCGGCAAAAGTTGGAAGACCAATGCCGATGGAATGAAAAAACTACTTATAGCCAACCGCTTATACTTTCCAGGTGATTCTCTTCGCTATAAATTGTACTTTTTGGACTATCCTGTGCAAGAGATCAGCCATATGTGGATGGACACCCAAGGGGCTACCGATAAGGAGTACGTCGTCCAAACGAGTACCAAAGTCGCTGAGCGCTGCATCCTGATGACTACTGACCCGGGAGACTTGGTGCTTGACCCAACCTTTGGAAGCGGTACCATTCCCTATGTCGCCGAGCATTGGGGGCGGCGTTGGATCGCCTGCGACACGAGTCGCGTCGCACTTGCTCTGGCGCGTACGCGCCTGATGGCCGCAAGGTTCCCCTACTATCTGCTGGCCGATTCGCCTGAAGGCATCGAGAAGGAAATGGAGCTAACCGGCAGGATGCCTCTTGAATACAAGACGGAAGCCGACATTCGGAAGGGTTTCGTGTACAAGCGCGTGCCACACGTGACCCTTGGTTCCATCGCTAACAACCCCGACATCAAAGAAGGCATGAGTCGCGAGGAAATCAATGCGGCTATTGCTCGTCACGCCGAAACCGAACTACTCTATGACCAACCCTATGAGGATAACAAACGCATCCGGGTAAGTGGGCCTTTTACCGTTGAAAGTTTATCACCCCACCGTGTAATCTCGACAGACGAAGAGCGGCCAATTTCTGAGCAGGAAGCATCAAAGGCTGTTGGGCCGGGGCAGTTTGAAACAATGATTCTTGAGAACCTCAAGAAAGCAGGGGTACAGAACACCATCAAGAATGAGCGTCTTGTTTTTAACCGCTTGGAGCCTTTCGCCGGTATCTACCTGCACGGGGAGGGGGAATACGTAGAAAACGGAAAATCCCGAAGAGTGGCTATTTGCATCGGGCCGGAACATGGCACGGTAGGCCCGGAACTGGTGAAAGAAGCAGCCAAGGAAGCCGTTAAGGGCGTTGGATTTGACCTTCTCATAATCTGCGGTTTTGCGTTTGATCCTCATGTGAGCGAAGAGGCAAAGCGATTCGGTAAGCTTACCGTTTTGACTGCCCGTATGAACCCCGATTTGACCATGGGTGATGAACTATTGAAAAAGACAGGAGCCGGAAACTTGTTCATGGTCTTTGGCGAGCCCGATCTCGAAGTCAAGAAACAGAAGGATGGCAAAATTACGGTAGAGATAAGAGGCGTCGATGTCTATGATCCAACCACCGGCCAGATTCGAAGCCACTCGACGGATGACATAGCCTGTTGGTTCATCGACACCGATTACAACGAGGAATCCTTCTTTGTCCGTCATGCTTATTTCTGCGGAGCAGATGAACCCTATGAGAAGCTAAAGAGAGCACTTCGGGCCGAAATCGAAGAAGGGGCCTGGTCGAAGCTCTACTCAACCAAGAGTTTTCAATTCGATCCCCCCACCACTGGCAAGATTGCGGTCAAGGTTATAAACCACTACGGCGATGAGGTGCTGAAAGTCTACAGTATCTGAATCTAAATCTTAGATCAGAATGGGGAGAGAACCAAGGCCAGATGCAAAACATTCGAGGTTTCTATCGACAGGGACGGCAGGTTAGATTTGCAAGTCACTTGCAACCGAAAGGAGATTCCTCTCACCAGGTGCGCCATCATGACTTTGACAGGATGCTGAGAGGTGTTGCCTTTATCTGGTTTCCTGCAAGTATCGCTTGACAAATTGTGCCCAGGTGTGTAGATTCCCCATCAAAATCATTAATTGATACTTTTGAAAATGAAGTTGTCGTCCTAACCAAAGTTGGTGAACATTTCTCAGGCCTTGCTTTCATAATGAAATTGGAACCGAGAGACTTGTTACTTTTTCTTAGATAGTGGAGGCCGCTATGATCAATCAAATATACGAGATCGAATTAGATCATATCAATATCTCTGATTGGAATGTCCGCCATACTGACCCGGAGAAAGGTCTTGAAGAGTTGGCGGCCAGTATCGCAAAACACGGTTTGTTCCAACCTGTTGTGCTAATGGGCGAGTATGGAAATCCACCGTATGAGCTTATTATTGGCCAGAGAAGATTTCTTGCGCATAAAAATATCCTTCATAAAAAGAAAATCCGCGCTGTCTTTGCTGAGAGATTAAACCGAGTACAAGCTTCCATCCGCTCCTTAGTAGAAAATATGACCCGCACAGACCTTAATCACGCTGATGCTGCTGGGGCTATTACATACTTATATAAAAAACTTGACAGAGACGAACGTAAGGTAAAGGCTGAAACTGGGTTGTCGCTCCAAAGGATAAGGCAGTACGTGGATATCGAGGAACGCGCTTCACGCAAAATGAAGGAAAAATTACGTTTAAAAAAGGTTACACCTGTTGATGTGCAGCGCGTTTTAAGGGCTGCTTCTGGCGATATCGACAAGGCGGACCGTCTTTTAGAAAAAATGCAAAAGTTCACACCATACCAAAAGAAAAGAATGGTTGAATATGGAGAGGAACATCCTCACGCTAATGATGATAAGATTATTGAAGAGGCGAAACGGCCAGTAGTGGAACGGACAATTCTGGTGAAGCTATCAGATCAAGCCAGAGCAGGCCTTGAAAAAGCGGCCCAAAAACTTGCCATGAGCCCTGACGAAGTGGCAGCACAAGCTGTAGAGGATTGGCTTTCAAGGAAGGGTTTTATAAGTGCATAAGCAAAACGGTAGATCGGGAAAGAGAGGTTACAGCCAAAGTGAAGTTGAGGATGCTCTTGCTGGGCTAATAGCCAGCACAAAGCGCATCCATCGCAAATTAAACCTTCTTCAGATAGCAAAAAAAATAGAGATCGCCCGTAAAGGATTAGGAAATTTGAAGAAAGTATCCGAAGCCATTGGATTGTCTACAGAGATGCTTCGCCAGTTCTCACGAGTCACAAAACTCGCTCCGAAGGCACGGCGCTTTGTGGCAAGGGGTGTAATTCAACGTGTAGATATCGCAGACCGGATTAGCCGACTACCACCCGGAGATCAATTTCCGGTTGCCCAGGCAGTAGCACGTGGAGACCTGAATACCGATGATGTCAGGGCCATTATTACTTTTAGAAAAAATCAGCCGAAGCTTCCGATAAGCAAAGTGATATCCCGTGTCATGAGCTCTCGCAATATCAAGGAATACGTTGTTCAATTCTTGGTTCCCCCACAGGAAGAGATGAAGAACATAGAAGGCCGTTTTTCTAAATTAATCGGTCAAGATGGGATACGTTCTGTAACCGCCGAAAAACGAATGGGAACACTTTTATTAAATAAAGATGGCAAAAATCGGCTTGAACTTATTGCAAAAAAGAAGGGTTTAACAAAACGCTCACTGGTGAAAGAAATTATTTCCGGGGAGGTTAAATAACAATGCCCAGAATGGCAAGGAGAGCCCAACCCGGACGTCTGGCCACTCAACTGAATTTGCAGGAGTTTCACTCTCTCAAAGAAGAGCTTTCACAATGGAGAATAGATCCGCAGATCCAAGAGATGGAAAGAGAGAGGCCCGGCGGAATTATTTTGGGCTTTGTTAAAGGGTTGCGCTTATCAGCAAAATTGATTTACGCTATCCGTGAGCATCTTTCTGAATATGAGCTTGAGGTAGACTGGGGTCATTTATTGACAGAAGAAGGAACTTCATGTTCACCAGAGTGTGATATCATTATTCATTTGCCCGGACATTGGCGTGAGTGGGATGGACATGAAGATAAGATTATGGATTTCAAGTTTATAAAGTGTGAACGAGCAATTGCAGTCATCAGTTGCAAATCTTTTATTAACGCGGTTGATCGGGAATATCCCCGGAAGATCAGTCCCTATGTTGACAAGGTGCTACTTTTTGCTGAATGTTGCGAACCGAATGCTGTAGGCAGACTTAAAAGATCTGCAGTATCGGCTGGCTACGAAGGTTTCTGGTATTTATACGCATGTAGCCAAACTACTTCCCAATGCACTGTAGATCCAGAGCAATGGGAAGATTTTCTGCACACGTTAAGGTCGATTGCGCGTGGGCATTCGCGGAGGCGTCGTCGATATGGTCGTTGATATGAAGGCTACAACAAGAAGAGTGCTTAAAAGGGGATACGATTACGATTGGGAATACGCAGCAAAAATTATGGTGAAAAAGAACTTTCGTGGACTCAAAGTTAATTGTCCAAAATGCCATAAAGATGGAACATTAATCTCCAAATGGATAAAGGGATCACCGGTAAAACCACTTTATGTGTGCCATAGCAATGGGAACGGTTATTTTAAAGCATGTCACATAGAAAGTGAACAAGCTGCCCATGCGAGATCAAACATTGGAATGACCAGAGATGATATTATAAAGACTTTGAGGATGGGAGAACCCTTTGCACTTTTTAGCGGTGGTAAAGATAGTCTTTGTCTGATCTATTACCTCAGTCGATTAGCAAAATCTATCGGGAAAAAAGTCACGGCACTCCACGTAGATACAACAGCAAGTTTCCCGGAAGTTGAAGATTATGTTGAAAATGTTTGTTCCCGATTGAATGTACCTCTGGTAATCGTGCGCCCGCCTCACGATTACTTTGAACTTGCAAAGAAATGGGGTATTCCTGGGGTAAAATCTCGATGGTGTTGCAAAACTTTGAAAATCTCACCAATTCGGCGGTTTCTTTCGAATAGGGTAGGGCAAAAAATTATATTTGATGGTATAAGATCAGTCGAATCCAACATCCGTGCAACCTATGTTCCCATTTGGTACCATCCGTCTTTTCGGTGTATCAGTGTAAGCCCTATTTTTGATTGGTCGGATGAAAAGATAAAAAAGTATATAGAACTGAATAATCTTCCTAAAAGCCCCGCCTCAAATCTGAACACTTCAGCAGAATGTTGGTGTGGTGCATATAAATGCAGAAATGATTTTGAAGCCTTGCTCGAAATTCACCCGGACATTTTTGATAAGCTTGTTGAGGTCGAAAAGGCACAAAGAGGTAAATACACTTTTCTCTTTGAAAAAGGCGTGCGAGTTCCTTTAGACTCGCTGAAGAAAGAGAAAATCAAAAAGTGAACAAAGCCCAATAACACTTTCAATCAATATTCCTTAGTTGCCCATTATGGTAGTGTAGCCGTCAGTCAAGCCCTAAAGATAAGGTACCATGTGAATTCTGAAAATCGCCTTGATAAGTGACCATAACCGATTTTGTTTCACTGCATGTCGAAAAGATGGAGAAAAGCCCACCCGAAATAGTAACCCTCTATTTTCATTCAGTAAACTCTGATCACGTGTTGCCAAGAATAGAAAGGAATTGACCCATTCGGCGGTCCAATTCGCTCTTTTGGGCGGCGCGTAATTGCCACTCAGGGTCAACCCTGAGCTTTCGCCCCGTGGTCTGGACTAGGAGTAAACCCCAGCATTTATGGTTGAGGATCGAAGGGTTGACAGCGTAATATAAATGGGTTACAGTTGTAATACGAAAACATTACAAACCCTATGGACATCTCTAAACTATTTAAGTCGAAAACCAGAAAAGAACTGTTCAGGCTTTACTTTACCAACCCTGATCAGGAGTATTATCTCAGAGAGTTAGAACGGATTCTCCGGACGCCCGTTAGTATGATTCGAAAAGAACTGACCCGGCTGGAAGAGGAAGGTCTTTTTCTATCCAGAAAAAGGGGGAATCTGACTTATTATCTTCTTGACCAATCCTATCCCTTATTTGATGAGCTAAAAAGCATTGTATTTAAGACGGTCGGCATCCAAGGCTCGCTAAGGGGGATTTTGGGCAAGATTAAGGGGATTGAGGTAGCCTTCATCTACGGCTCTATCGCAAAACATGAAGAAGTAGGAAGAAGCGATATCGATCTTTTCATTATCGGCAAGGTAAATGAAAGTAAGCTTTTAAGGGAAATAAACAAGCTGGAGAAGGTACTTAAAAGAGAGATCAATTACAGCATATTCCAGAAGGATGAATTTAACCGTAAGAAAAAGGAGAAGGATCCATTTATTACGGACCTTCTTAAAAACCCGCAGATATTTCTTATTGGGGACGAAAATGACCTATGAGGAGTTCTTAGAAGAGTCTCTATCAAAGGGATTACTGAGGAGACAGAAACCGGATCTAAGAGCCGTTGAAAAATTGATTCTACGCGCGCACAAAGATTTAAAAACAGCAAAAGCCAATATCAATATTGACGAGGGGATCGCTTATACAGTGGCCTATCTTGCGATGTTACATGCTGCAAGGGCATTTCTTTTATTGAAAGGATTCAGGCCAGCGGACGGGTATCAGCATAAAACCGTAGTGGAGTTCATGTCACATTTCTTGGGTAAAGAGTTTAAGGTGATTGTAGAACAGTTTGACCGAATGAGGAGGAAACGGAATATTTTTACTTATGAGATTGATATTTCGATCTCAAAATCGGAAGCATCGGATGCTTTGGAAAAGGCAACAAAGTTTGTGAATTTGATTAAAGATCTAATTCAAAAAGGAAACCCTCAGACAGAATTCAAATTTTGAGGGAACTCGGAATGGTGTCATCTTAAAAAACTTTCCAATGAAGAGAAGAGATTGGGTTGATTCGGAAAGGTGACTGGTATGAATATGGATGAGAACAAGTGAAACTGGGCTACGTTAGAAATTCTAGGAAGGCATTATTTCTAACGATGTGAATCATTGCCTACAAAATTATCCATTTTGATTGCTTTCCTTCCTAATCATTTTTCTTTCGGGACCAAGGGCCGCTTTCCATTGACATATTAATCCCTTTTTCATATATTCAACCGGCACCTAAATAATTCTTATCAGTTTTATCAGAGTTCATCCAGATGACAAAGAGGTGAAAATGGAAGAATTAACCAAGGAGATCAAGCGATACATCCTCGATCAAGGGCTCGACCTCGTGGGAGTTGCCCCGACGGATCGAATCGGTGCGATCACGCCGGAAGGATATCACCGGCCCAGCGATCTCCTTCTCGAGTGCCGGAGCAGTCTCTGCCCTGATCAGGGGAGATACGACCGGATGAAATAAGATGAAGAGAGTTAGCCGAAGGGATTTTTTAGAATATACGGGGGTCGCCGGAGGAGCTTTCATTTTAGGTATGGGTGGAGGTGTTGCTATGTCCAAGAAAGCCAGTCATGTTTCTTTG
>Ga0136653_10001414_pt1 | contig 13002 bp, 12 predicted proteins | sample LakKivw275mmetaG_FD_94866 | JGI IMG/M metagenome (GOLD analysis project Ga0136653, IMG submission 94866) | Anoxic lake water microbial communities from Lake Kivu, Rwanda to study Microbial Dark Matter (Phase II) - Lake Kivu water 275m metaG... | ecosystem: Environmental > Aquatic > Freshwater >... | reverse complement strand
TTGGGACTGGCGTCGGGGAGAGGGGATCGAAATCTACATCACAGGCTCTCACGCCTGAGGGGCGGGTCTGATTCCCCTCCCCCGCGACATCGTTCCGAGACTCTACACCAAGATACAAGGGGCGGGCTCCCACGCCCGCCGGGTGGGGAAACGCAGGGAAGGTACCCTTCAGGACCGATACACGTATGCAGACACAAGCGTCTGAGGAGCCAACGGCTCCGAACGATGAAATGCCCGTGAGAGAACGTCGGCGTGCGGCGCCGCGACCGGCAGTAGACTCAAGGTCTACGCCGTGAAGCCGGCGTAGACCCGAGCCATGCCAGGCTACTTGTCGTCGAACCAGGTCGAGCCGGGCAACCGGTGTTTCCGGCCGACCTTCTCGTCCAGCTCGATGCCGAAGCCGGGCCGGTCCATGGGCGTGACCCAGCCGTGGCGGAACCAGTGCGCCGTATTGTTCTGGGATAGCTCGTAGAAGAACGGCACGTCGTGCGCATGGAACTCGCACACGAGCAGGTTCGGCACGGTGAGGCAGAGGTGGGCGCTGGCCATGAGGGCTACGGGGCTGCCTATCATGTGCGGCGCGAACGGCTTGTCCGCCGCGGCGCACATGTCGGCTATCTTGCGGCCCTCGGCAAGGCCTCCCGCCTTCTGCAGATCCGGCGTAATGATGTCCACGAGGTCGTTCACGATGAGGTTCCAGAATCCCTGCCGGAGCTGAAGGTTCTCGCCGGTGGCGATGGGCGTGGTCGTGTGCTGCCGGAGGTACTTCAGCGCTTGCTCGTTCGCCGGCGGCACCGGGTCTTCGAGCCACATCAGGCGCAGCGGCTCGAGCTGTTTCGCCACCTGGAGGATGTCGTTTGGCTTGTAGCGCCAGTGCGCATCCATGGCAAGGTCGACGTCCGGCCCGACCGCCTCACGGATGGCTGTGGCCAGTCCCACCATCCAGTCGATGTCCCGGGTCGTGAGCGTGTAACCGGTGGCGGAGTCGAACGTGGTCCCCGGCACGTCGAGGTCGAACTTCATCGCGGTGTAGCCGCGCCTGGCCATCTCTGCGGCTCGTTCGGCCGAAGCGGTGATGACCTCTTCGCGGGAGAGGTTGCGGGGTGGAGTCTCCACGTGCCACGACGGCGGGGTCGGCTGGAGCAGCGGCGAGAGGCACTCGAGCGCTCCTGCCGCATGGCAGTCGACGTAGATGCGGACATCGTCGCGGAACTTGCCGCCCAGCAGTTGCCACACCGGCTGGCCGAGGTACTTGCCCTTGAGGTCCCAGAGCGCCGCCTCGATGCCGGTGATGGCGTTCAAGATGATGCCGCCGGTGGAGCCGGTACCCGAGGCGGCCCAGCGCATCTTCTCCACCAGCTTCTCGATGTTGCAGAAGTCCTCGCCCACCAGCACCGGTGCGAACTCCTCGATGATTCGGGTGAGCCCCGGGGCGAAGAAGCACTCGCCCGTGCCGAAGAGGCCGCCGTCGCCATCGGCGTAGACCCGAACGTAGGTCCAGTGGAAGTTCGCCTGGACGACGGCTGTCGATATCTTCGCTATCCGTGGCATCGCACCCTCCTGCTACATGATGCCGTACTTCTTGAAGACCTCGACGGTGCTCATGCCGGCCTCGATGGCCTTCTTCACGGTCTGTTCGCCGCGAGCCTTCTCGATGGCGCCGGTGAACGCCTCCACCTCGGCTTCGCGGGGCACCACGCAGACGCCGTCGATGTCGCCGAAGATGATGTCGCCCGGCCGCACGTACGCGTTGCCGACCCGTATCGGCACGCGGTAGTCCATCACCTTGCCGCGGGGTCCGCCGTCCTGGGCGTAGTTTCCGTATGAGAAACAGGGGTAGTTCAGACGGAGGATCTCGCGCGCATCGCGGGCGTAGCCATCGACAACCGTTCCGGCGGCGCCAAGGTGTGTGGCGCGGACGCTCATCAGCCCGCCCCAGCGCGCGTACGTGGGGCTGGAGCCCGTTGAGACCCACACCTCGTTGGGCCTCAGGCTGTCAAGTGCCTCGAAGGTGAGCCCGAATGGCTTCAGCATGAGTGGATTCGCGCCGCTGCCGTCGGTCTCGCCGAAGACATCCGCCTCAAGCACGGGCATGGCGCGGCCGATGACGACCATGTCGTCGCGCATCGCCTTGATGCGCGGTGGCAGGAACTGCTTCTGCAGCCCCATCTTGTCCATGACGTCGCCGACGACGGCCGTGAAGAGCTCTCTCTTCGCTATGTCGAACAGCTCCTGGTCGGATTTCCAGAGTGGCATGATGTCTCCTTTCGACTTGGGGGGGGGTGGCGTGCGCCGCGCGCCGGCTGCGCGCCGGACATTCTACCAGACCGCCGCGTTTCGCCGGTGAAGGACCCCGTCGCAATCCGAGGTACTGATTCTGGTATGCTGTGGGCGCGACAGTGTGGCTGGTGGCGGTGCCCGGCGTGGGGCGTCGCAGCCGGCCCGTGCTCCCGCCCTGTCGAGCGCGCAGCGGCGCGCAGTCTTGCAGGAAGGAGCAGAACTGCTCGTGGACATCCGCATCGACGAGATACCCCTCGGCGACTCCCGGCTCAAGGCGTTCGTGGAGTTGCCGTGGAGGCTTTACCGCAACGACCCCTGCTGGACGCCACCGCTGCGCGGCGACCTGCTTGGCAGCCGCCTCCTCGGGCTGAAGGGGCTGCTGACGCCCGCGCACCCGTACCACCGCGACGCCGAGGTGACGCACTTCCTGGCGTGGCGCAACGGTGAGACCGTCGGCCGCGTCTCGGCGGCGGTCAACCGTCGCTTCAATGAGTACTACGGCGCACGCATCGGCTCCTTCGGCTTCTTCGAGAGCGTCGAGGACTTCGAAGTTGCCCGCGCGCTGCTCGACCGGGCGCGAGACTGGGTGAAATCCCGCGGCATGACCGTGCTGCGCGGCCCCGGCGAGTACTCGAACGGCACGCACGAGCGTCAGGGCATCCTCATCGATGGCTTCGACACGTGCCCGACGGTGGAATTGACGCACAACCCGCCGTACTACGCGGAGTTCATGGACCGTTATGGCTTCTCCAGGGCCATGGACTACCACGCGCATGTGATGGACATAACGACTCCCGTTCACCCCGCCCTTCTGGTGCTGGCTGACCGCGTCAGGCGGCGCCACAACGTCACCACGCGGCGCGTCGAGCTGAAGAACCTGCGCGACGAGGTTCGACTTATCGTCCACATCTACAACCAGGCGTGGGCCGAGAACTGGGGTTTCCTGCCTCTCACCAACGAGGAGGCGGACGCGGTTGCCGACACATTGCGACCGGTCATCGACCCGGGCCTGATGCGCTTCGCGTACGTCGACGGCGAGCCGGCTGCCGTGCTCGGCGCTCTCCCTGACCCCAATCGAGCGCTGCGGCCGCGCTGGAAGTGGTACGGCGACTCCGACCTCGTCAGGGTCGCACGCCTCATGCTGATGCGGCGGCACATCCCGTTCGTTCGCCTGATGTTCTACGGCGTCGTCCCGCGCTTCCGCTGGCTCGGCCTCGACGGCCTTCTCTTCGCCGAGGTCAAGCCGTTCGCCCAGCAGCACGGCTACACGGAGTGCGAGGCCTCGCTGCTGCTGGACGACAACTACCGCATCATCGGCTCGTCGGAGTTCATGGGCGGGCATCGCTACAAGACCTGGCGCATCTACGAGATGCCGCTCATGTAGCACCCTGCCTGAACGTCCCGCGTTGACGACCCGTCGTCAGCCGCGCTCCGGTTGGTAACCTGTATTTGACAAAAAGTAAAGTATGCATTACATTGCTTCCTGGCGAATGTGCCTCAGGAGGTGCAAGATGACTTCTCTGCAGCGGCGTGCTCTTGTGTCGCTGGTGGTCGGGCTTGTGTGGACGGCAGTGCTGGTTGTCCTGTTCGTGGTTCGCGGTGGCGTCGAGCGATTCGCTTCCGACGCGCCAACGCGCATCCTGCTCTCGACCCTCTTCGTACTGCTCGTGCTGACCACCGGGTTATTCGGCGTGCCCTGGAAGGCGAGGAAGGGAGCCGGCCCCGATGTTGACGAGCGGGATCTGGCGGCGCTGCAGCGTGCGACGCAGGTGCAGTTGCTCGCGGTGATGCTGACGCTCGCCGGATGGGTGATCGGCCTCACGGAGCACTACTGGGTGGACGGCGTCATGCCGGTCACGTGGCCCTATCTGATGCTGTACTCGGCGCTCATCTCCAGCACGCTGGGCCAGTCGCTGGGCGTGCTCCTCGGCTACCACAGGAACTGAGCAGATGATACGTAACGACATCCGCCGGCTGCGCTTCGAGCACGGCGAGATGACGCAAGAGGAGCTGAGTCGGCTCGCCGGCTGCACGCGGCAGACGGTCATCGCCCTGGAGCAGGGCAGGTACGTGCCGTCGCTCGAGTTGGCCTTCAGGATCGCGCGAGCGTTCGGAGTGTCGCTCGAAAGCGTCTTCCGGTACGAGGAGTGAGCCCGGCGGCTAGCTAGAGCTTGCCGGTCATGCCCATGATGATGACCGTCCCGATGATCATGATGAGGCCGATGGCCACGGCGAGGAGCACGTAGTCGCTGGTCGACTTCTCCCGTTTGGCTCGCACCATGGGCGGGGTCGCGGCCATTCGCTGTCGGGGCTCGGGGCGTGGCCTTACTTCGGGCCGGGGCCTTCGCTCCCGTTCCCTCCTCGTGGTGCGCCGGCTACCTTTCGGGGCGTATACCGGTAGCGGGCCGTCCTGCGGAGCTGCAAATCCCGCCTGCTCCGGTGTGTACAGGTTCCGGCAGACGACGCAGACCCATGCCTCCTGCTGGTCGCTCCAGACGAGCCCGGCGCCGCAGTTCGGACACCACGGCCGGGTCGGGCGCTGTGGCGCGCTCGCCGGACGTTGCCGGACCGGCGGCGCGGGTGAGGTCCATGAGCCGGTGACGGCATCGAAATCGAAGCGTCTGCCGCTGCACTGGTTGTTGGCGCAGCGCCAGGCGCCCTGCTCGATGTCGTAGTACATCATCGGCAGGCCGCAGAGAGGACACTCGTCCCTCAAGGGGCGATGGCAATTCCAGCACGGCTCGTTCGCACGCGCCGGATTCGGGCTGAGTGCGCCGCAGGCGGTGCACTTCCGGACGAGCTTGCGCTCGGCGGTGGGACGCAGCCACTCATCTGCCAGAGCGGGCATCGCGGCGTTCAAGAGGTACGCCTTGCGCTCGCTCTCGGTCAGCGCCTTGAACGATTCGCAGTTCGTCGTGGGCTTGTTGTGGGGGCAGAGGAACGGCTCGCGGTCGTAGAACTTCGCGCACCACGAGCACTGCGTGGCCTGAAAGGCGCGGAAGCGCAGCCTGCGAAGCGGAGGCGCGTTTGGCGCGTCGATGGCCTGAATCTCGGGAGCGCCGGAGACGTCAAAGCGGCAGCCGCAGTGCTTGCACTGCCAGTGGTGGTCGTTCAGCCCCATGACCTCATGCGTGCCGCAGGTTGGGCATTCGACGGCGCTGCGGTCGTACTCGGCGCGGCTGGCCTCGTTGCCAAGCACCTGGTAGGCCGTATTCACCCGGCGGAACGTCGCCTCAGCCTCGGCGTTGCCGGGGTTGCGATCGGGGTGCCACTGGCGCGCGAGCCGCCGGAAGGCTGCGTTCACGTCGTCCTGGGGGGCGTCGCGGCTCAGTTCGAGGATCTCGTAGTAGCGGTACTTCCTCATCGTTCGGCCGGTTGGCACGGGAACAGCACGGCATGACACGATACCACAGGATGCCGCCGTCATGCATTAGCCTCCGGCGCATGCAGATGCGACCAGACCTGCAGGTGTGGTCGGTTTGCCCACCCGCAAGGAATCCGGGGACTCCGCTGGTAGGGCAAGGTGCGGGAGAGTGGCTCTGGTGCCCCCTCATTCCGTATCTCATGTACGACCAAGAGACGTGTGACGAAGGTAACTCGTCAAGAAGGGTTGTCGATTGACCGGCCGTCGCCGAAGTCTTATGGTTGAGGTGGCTGACGGAGTAGGATCCAGGGGGAGGTGGCGGATGCTGTGCAGCAGAAAGGCGCAGGCGCGGAGGGACTATGCCAGCGCAACCGGCTGCGCCGTGGCGCTGGTGGTTGCCTGGGCGCTGGCGCTGACCCGCGTGCCCGCCGGCTGGCCGGTCATCGCGCTGAACGGCGGCGGCTACGCCCTCACTGTCGTCGTGATGGCGGGGGGCTACGACCAGTTGAAACGGGCGCTGCGCCCGTTCCACTCGTTCCTCATCGTGGCGGCCACGTGGCTGGCCATCGTCGTCGGCCTGCGCGAAGCGCTGGTGCGGCTGCTGGCATAGGCAAGCACCGCCGCACACGTCCAGCGAAGCTGCCAGAATGTAGACGTGTTGCGCCTCAGCGGTGCCGCTCTCACAAAGCGTGGCTCGAGATCACGTACGAGAAGACGACTTCGCCGTTCGACACTGTGCCTGACGCGTCTCCGGGCAGGGTGGCGCGGATGTACTCGACCTGAACCTGCTCGGGCGAGACGTTGACCCGGAGGTGGCCGGGGCTTGACAGCAGGGTCCCTTGCACGTAGCCGTAGGCGGCGCCGGGGCTTTGCTTCTCGTTCGCTGGATGGCCGGGTTGCGGCACCTCCTGATAGACGATGCCGTCAAGCTGCTGGTACCCGAAGAAGTGGTCGTGGCCGTGGAAGACTGCGCTGACGCCGGTCTCGACAAGCAGGTCGTGAATCGGCATCTCCCATCCCGGGCGGTGCTCTGCGAACCCTGCCGTCCCGTCAGCGTTCAATCCTCCCCACTCGAAGTAGGGAGCCGCCTCGATCCCGCCACGGGCGACCGATTCGGCGCCGCCGGTGAGATGGTGAATGAGGACGAACTTGAATCTCGCAGTGCTGGCCCGTAGTTCCGCAGCCAGCCAGTCGTACTGGTCCTTGCCGAGCGTCCAGTTCCAGGATTCCTCCGGTACCTTCGGCTTGGAGGTCGTGAGCCAGTATGGGTCAAGAGCGATGAACAGAGCATCTCCCCACTCCCAGGCATAGCAGCTCTCCCTCAGGCCGACGAACTCGTACTGCGTGGTATCGCCGGAGTAGAAGCCGTCCGGCAGTGGATTCACGTAGTAGCGCTGCCGCGCCTGCGTCGCCCATACGGCCATGTTATCCGCCGTGCCGTCAAGCAGCCAGCCGAGCTCGCCTTCATGATTCCCGAGCACCAGGTACAGCGGCACGCTGTGACACGTCGAGCCGAAGTAGTCGCGCTGCAGCAGATGACGAGCGACCACATCGTTCTCATCAGCGGCAGTCTTCGTGCTCATGAACGTGTCGCCGAGATCGATGAGGAAGTCGGGCTCGTCTGCCAGGATGTTCTGCAGTGCCTGGCGATACAGCTCCGGAATCACTCCTTCGTCCAGATGCGTATCGGCCTGTACGTCGAAGGTGAAAGCGGCGCCTTGGGGACGCCACGTGTGGAACTGGTGTGTCGGTCCCGCCGAGAATGCGTCCTCACCTGGTCGGCGGAAGCGCACACGGTAGATGTAGTCGGTGTCAGGAGACAACCCGTCGATGACGACTTCGACAGGCTCACCTGCATAGCACATTAACTGCGGTGTTGCCGCGTGGAAGCCGTCCGTCGCGACTCCGTACTCGAACAGTACCTCGACGTCCTCTCCCGGCACCACGTTCACCGTTATGGAGTGGCCGGTTGGCCGCCCGAGAATCTCGGATGCGATGAAGCCCGCGGTCGGAAAGGACAGAGCGGCGGGATTGCCCGGCAGCGCCACGGGGTGCGGAGCGGCGTCCTCCACGGCGGGTATGGTCGTGCCCTCTGCCGGTTCCGGCTGCGCGGGGGTTGGCAGCGCTGCGGAGCACGCGGCCACAGGCAGGCTGATGAGGACCATCAAGAGTGCCAGTTTCGCCTTCATTGCAGTATCTCCTTGCGCCGGTCTGGCATCACTCTTCGACGGTTGCGCCGGGTATCATGTCGCGACCCTCGAACGCGGGGTAGTCGGGTGGATAGCGGTGGATGTTGAAGACCGCGTTCCACTGATGGCCTCGGTCGTCCAACCCCGGCGTTTCCCCCTGTGCCAGCGGCCCTTCCTTCACGACCGGGTCAACGTAGCGCCAGACGATTTCTCCGCCCGTCGTTACCTCGGTGAACACGCCGTGGACGCCGTCGCAGATGAGTGTGTTCCCGTTCGGGAGGCGCTGTGCCCCGGAGATGGCCTCTGAGTAGAGGTCGCTGGGAACAGGTGCTGTGTACGTCCATGCCAGTTCACGGGGCCCGTACGCCTGACCTGCCTCAAGGTGGTACTCCCCGGCGTTGTCCAGGGGAGGCACGAGTTCATCGACGGAGGAGTAGTTGCGGCCGAGCCCGTTGTTGAAAACCAGGATGTTGCCTTCGCCCGGCAGCCCAGATGCTATCCACTGCGTGTCGTGCTGCTGGAAGAGCATCTGGTCGCGCGAGGAGCCCGCCTCGTACATCTGCGGATTGCCCCAGCGGTAGAGCAGGTCGCCGCCCCTACCACCCGTCCCGCCACTGTGTCCCGCGGCCTCCTCTGTGGTAGTGCTGTGGTCGATGACCCAGAGTTCGCTGTTTCCGCGCACGCTTAACATGATCTCGTCGCGCTCAGGGTTGTAGTCGATGGAGTTCATGTGGTTCCAGAAGGCGGGAATGCCCCGGTTGTCGGTGCTGCCGGCAGCGATGAGCTCCGGGTGCGCGGCGACCTCGCCGTAGTTGCCTCTGGAAGGGTCGCGGTCCTGGATCAGGTGGTCCCAGACGTGCCACTGCCAGATAATCTCCCCGCTGGCGGGGCCGGTCCTGGCTATCTCGATTACGTAGTCCGGGAAGAGCCACTGGTCCCGCAACTGGTCTGGATCGAACCCCGCTGCGATGCACTCCTCCCGGGATTTCTTCTCCACCACCGTGGCCAGGATGTTCCCATTTGGCAAAGGGGCGATATCGTGGTGCATCTGGTTGAACTCGTCGTGCAGCTCGAACTCCCAGACGAGGTTCCCTTCCCAGTCGTACTCCTCAATGCGCCCCCCCTCACCGCCGCCGATGAAGGACTTGTCCTTGATCATGCAGCAGTGGAGCAGGTGTCCGTTCTCGAGAAGGTAGACCGGCTGGCCGGGCTCGTACTTGCTGTCCCACGTGTTGACAATCCGGCCGGCGTTGTCGATGAGGTAGGTGCGGGTGTAGTGCTTCGGGGCGAAGAGCGTGTAGCCTTCGCTGGCGCGCTTATCGTAGTAGAGGAGGCCGACCGTGGGCTCGTCTTCCAAGGAACCGAGTGTCTGGTCCGTGTTGGGAGACGTTGCGGCTGTCACAGCACCCGGCGTGAGTTCGAGCGCGATTCTGAAACCGACGTGGTACCAAGAGTGGTTGGGGTCATCAGGGCCGCGGTAGTAGCCGCAGTTGCGGTTGGACACGCGCGAGTGGCCGTCGGCGCCGTTGTACCAGTTGCCACCGCGCAGGACGTGGTATGCCATCCCGTCTGGCATCAGCGTGCCGCCCTCGGGTCCGGGAGGATTGTCAGAGGGACTGTGCTCGTAGTAGTCGACTGCGTACCAATCGTTGGCCCATTCCCAGGCGTTGCCAGCCATGTCGAACAGGCCGTAGCCGTTCCTGCCGTCGGACGTCTGGTAGGTTTCCACGAGGCCGGGCCAGTTGAAATCGGACTTCAGTCGCAGCGAGCCATCATAGAAGCCTACCGGTGTCGTCAGGGGCTGAAGTCCGGTTTCATAGGGGTCACCCGAATCGGGCAGGTTGGCTCGGGAGAGGTCGACCCTGTCGCCCCACGGGTACACTGGGTACGGGCCGGACTGCCCTCCCAGCGCGGCATACTCCCACTCGGCCTCGGTGGGAAGCCGGAAACCGGAGAGGGAGAGATCGCATTGCCACGTCAACGGGTCGTAGCACGCATCGTACCCGAGGGTCCGGCCGAGCCAGTTGCAGTAGGCCGCTGCACCGCACCAGCGTATGCCGGTGGCGGGGTGGTCTTCGCTACCGTCCAGGATTGCGAATGCCGAACCGTTCCATGCGAACGGACTTGCGGCGTCAGAATCCCGCGTATCGCATAGCAGCTCCCCCGTTGCCGAGTCAACGACGAGTCCACCGGCAATCCGGATGTCTCCACTATCCAGGGCGGCATTGAGGAACTGCACATAGTCGGCGCTGGTCGTCTCGGTCCGTCCGATGGCGAAAGTATCGAGCGTCACGGAATGCACAGGCACTTCGTCGTTCTTGTGGTTGTGGTCGTCGCTACCGAGGCGATTCGTGTCGCCCATCTGGAATGTGCCGCCGGGGATGATCACCATGCCCTCGGGTACTCCCGGCAGTGTCGGTGTCGGCGAGACTGCACCCTCTCTCGCTGCAGCCGGCGTGGACGGCGCGGTCGTTGCAGCCTGCGAGACATCGCGTTCGGACGCTGACGTTTGAGCTGGTGGCTCGGCGGCGCAGGAAGCCAGCATTCCTGTGCAGAGGACCAGCGCAAGCACGGTGCGTCTCATGGGGCTCTCCTTTTCCTCAAGAATGGCGCGGTTTCGGGGAAGACTAGGCGCGGTAGATGAACCCTTCATGAACCCTACCGAAGCGGCAGGTTGCCAGAAGGCTACATCCTGCGTTCATCTTCATGCGCTATGATTCGCGAGGCGAGGATATGGTGAAGCGCGTCGATGCGAATACTCGTTGTTGATGACGACGTCCAGCTGTGCCGTATTGTCCGGCGCGGCTTGCAGGAGGAAGGACACGCTGTCGACGCCGTGTTTGACGGGCTCGAAGCCCTGCAGTACGCAGTCGGCGGTCCGTACGACCTCATCATCCTGGACGTCATGCTTCCGGGGATGGATGGGTTCGAGGTCTGTCGGCGGCTGAGGCAATCGCGCCTTCGAGCGGCTATTCTGATGCTGACAGCAAGGGATGCTGTGGGGGACAGGGTAGCCGGCCTCGACACGGGCGCGGACGACTACCTGGTGAAGCCATTTGAGTTCGCAGAGTTGCTTGCCAGGGTACGTGCGTTGCTGCGGCGCGACGGCGGGGAGCGCTCGGCGGAACTCAGGTCGGGTGACCTGCTGGTGGACACGCGTACCCACGGCGTACGCCGCGGAGGCCGGTCAGTGGAGCTGACTACGAAGGAGTTCGCTATGCTGGAGTACCTCGTGCGGAATGCCGGGGCGGTGGTCACGCGGCGCATGCTTGAAGAGCACGTGTGGGACTACGAATTCGACAGCTTGTCGAACCTGGTGGACGTCTACGTGGGGCGTCTGAGGAGGAAGCTCGATAGGGAGGGGGAGGAGAGCATCATCGAGACGCTCCGTGGACTCGGCTATCGACTGAGGACATCATGATGGTGCTGCGTAGCTTCACCTTCCGCATCACCCTGTGGTACCTGCTCGTGCTGCTTGGACTGATGTGCGGCTTCGGCGCCGGGGTCTACTTCTACGTCTCTCACAGCCTCTACCGGAACCTGGACGACTCCCTCGCGGTCAGGGCGACGCAGCTGGGCGACATACCCGCAACCATTGAGAGCATCAAGAAAGGGGAGTTCGAAGAGAAGATAGGTGAAGTCGTCGTCCTTTGCTTCCAGGAGAACAGGAGACTCGTGAAGGTGTCGCCCCGGGATGTCAGGCTCGTCCTCGACGATGCGTTTGTAGAACAGGCCATCGAGGGTCTGAGTACGTACGTGACAACGGCCACGGATGACGGGCAGGAGGTACGGGCGCTGGCGGTGCCGTTGAGTTACGAGGGCACGGTGACGGTTCCCCGCCGCCCCGGGGAGCTTCCGCATGTCCTTGAGGGAGAGCCGATGGCGCTCGTCGTCGGCAGGACCACCGGCTACATCGCCGATGCGCTGAACGGACTTCTGAGGACGCTGCTGCTGGCGATTCCTCTGGTGCTGCTGGTGGCGTCGGCGGGGGGAGTCTTCCTGGCGCGGAGGGCGCTCGCGCCCGTCGCTCAAATATCGCGCACCGCGCGAGAGATTGGTGCTCAGGATCTAAGCAAGCGAATACAGGTTCGCTCGCGGGATGAGCTGGGCCGGCTGGCCGAAACGCTCAACGACATGATCTCGCGACTCCAGAACGCATTCCAGCGACAGCGGGAGTTCACAGCGGACGCCTCGCACGAGTTGCGTGCGCCGCTGGCTGTCATCCGGGCGGAGGTGACGCTCGCGCTCCAGAAAGAGCGTGACGTCGCGGAGTATCGGCGCGCCGTTGAGGCAGTGGCTGAAGAGACGGGGCATGCCACGCACGTCGTCGAGCAACTCCTGGGCCTGGCGCGAGTGGATGCCATGGATGAACTGGAGGGCAGAGAGCGGGTGCAACTGGACTCTCTTGTGCGTGGCTTGGTGGAGGACGTGGAAGCGCTGTGTCGGGAGAAGGGACTGGAGATGCGTATCGACCGACTGGATCCTGGGGCGGTCATCGGTGACTCGCGGCGGCTGCGCGAAGCATTGCTCAACATAATAGACAACGCTGTGCGCTACACGCCGGCAGGTGGCAGCGTGTCGCTCTCGGTGCTTGCAGTGAGCAGGGAGATGCTGGTCGAGGTGTCCGATACCGGAATCGGCATCGCCGCCGCCGAGGTGACGCGCATTTTCGAGCGCTTCTACCGCGTCGACCGGGCCAGGACCCGAGGAGGAGGCAGCGGACTCGGATTGGCGATCAGCCGCAGAGTTGTCGAACTGCACGGCGGCCGGATTGACGTCGAAAGCGAGCAGGGCAAGGGCAGCCTCTTTCGCGTGCGGCTGCCACTCGCTGCCTGACGCTCGTGCGGCCGGCTACTCGGGGGTCACCGGCGTCTTGAGATATCGCCGGACGAGGAACACCGCCAGTCCGAGGAGGGCAATACCTTCGAGCACCAGGACAGCGAAAAGGGGCTGCGGGGGCGCCGTGACCCTGCTCGCGACCACGAGGCAGACGATGCCGGCTATGGCCGGTGACGCCCTGAGTGCGATGTCCTTGCGAAGGCTGTCAACCTGTTCGGCTGTCATGTGACACCTCCTGACCAGAGTGTACAACTGACAACCATGCGGCTCCAAATCAAGCCGGCAGCGCTGAGATTCCCGCGGGCGGGCGGTCGCGTCAAGCCGCCCTCG
>Ga0136653_10001409_pt1 | contig 13037 bp, 15 predicted proteins | sample LakKivw275mmetaG_FD_94866 | JGI IMG/M metagenome (GOLD analysis project Ga0136653, IMG submission 94866) | Anoxic lake water microbial communities from Lake Kivu, Rwanda to study Microbial Dark Matter (Phase II) - Lake Kivu water 275m metaG... | ecosystem: Environmental > Aquatic > Freshwater >... | reverse complement strand
TCCAGGTCGTCGATCCAGAGCGTTACCTCGGGACCGCAGCTCAGGGAGACCTCGGGCGCGTCGTGGACGTCCAGGTCGGCCTCGAGCGGCACCCCGCTCAGGATGGGCCGGTTGTCGATCCAGACGGCGCCCGTGTAATTCGTCATGTCGTAGGTGATCCGGGCGTGATGCCATCGCCCGAGGTCTCCCTGAGCTGCGGTCCCGAGGTAACGCTCTGGATCGACGACCTGGACGTCCGGTTCTTGGACCTGAGCCGGATCGGCGAGGACCGCGAGGGAGTTGTCTTCCGGCCTCTGTTCAGGGATAATTTCAATAGATATGCGACATCGCTCCTCCCCAGGGAGGGCGGCTGGCTCCCCGGCTTGGAGCGGATCCAAGGCGGGGAGAAGCGCCAGGGGGAGACGGCTGGCGAAGGCGCAGAGATGCGGCAGGCGGCGCGGACCGAAGAACAGGCCTTGAGCTCAGGCGTCGACGACCGGGCCTATGCTTCGAGCGCCAAGTCCTTCAAGCTCGCGGGATCCGAAGAGGAGCCGGGAACGTTCACGAAATCCTACTCCCTGCCGGCGAGCGTTCCTTTTTCCGTAAGCGCCGAGACCTTCTCCATCGTCGAGCCGGGCGGGGAGGCCGAACCGGATCTGACGGGCAGGGCAGTCTCGGAAAAGGAGAAGGGCAAAGACGAGAAGCGGCAGAAGAGGGGAGACAGAGATACGGAGACGAGGCGGGGCCGAGGAATCGACAGGCGCCTCCCTGAAGGCAAAGCGCCGGAAACGCGCTCGACCAGGTCCAGCGTCTCGAAAGCGCCCGGAGGCGCCAAGATGCTTTCCGGGGCTTTGCCAAACGGCACCTACTACATCTATTCCTTCGACGGGCGGCTCCTTGCAGAGTACGACGTTTCAGGCACTTGGATCCGGGATTACATCTATTTTGGCGGCATGCTCGTCGCCGAGTACAGAGCGACGATCGAGGGGCCGAAATACTATTACTACGCCTCGGACCAGATCAACTCGACCCGGATCGTGACCGACAGCAACGGGGCTGTCGTCTATGCGGCGGCCCACGAGCCCTATGGGGGGATTCAGGTGACCTGGGGGGTGAGCACCTACGATCCTGAACTCAAGTTCTCGGGCAAGCCGCGGGATCCGGAGTCGGAGCTCGACTACTTCGGGGCGAGGTATTACGACCGAGCGCAGTATAGGTTCATCTCCCCGGACCCGAAGCTGATATTACAGGCGGCACAAGCCGATCCTCAACAATGGAACCTTTACACATATTGCGGTAATAATCCAGTTAATGTGGTCGATCCTACCGGGAAATGGAATGAGACAGTGCACTTTGCGTGGACCAGGAAGATCGGGATCATGTTTGTAGGAATGTCCCCCGAACTAGCAACGTCAATAGCGGAGGCAAATAATTATGTCGATTCAGACCCAGAGACTACTTCTTTAACGCTTGATATTCAGCAAAGAAAGGACTGGCATTTTGTCTCCTCAGAGCGATTTTTCGAGGCAATTAGCAACTGCAGAACGACTCTCGACCCCAAAGAATTTGGAAAGTACCTTCATGTTGTCCAGGACTATTTCGCGCATCTCCCGGTATCATGGTTTGGAGGGTCGAGTCATCTTATAGGCTATCCAGGGATTGATGACCCCTATTCAGGCTACAATGATTGGGATAATGCAGTGATGGAAATGGCCCAATTGACACTCGACCTAATGAGAGAATTCCAAGAGAGGCTATTTGAAGCGGCCGTAAATGCGGCTATATCCGCTGTGCAATCCATCAACATTGCTTTCTCAATGGTCATCTAGATCTTCATGGAGCTTAAGATAATGCAAAAGAACAGAATTATCTGTGGTGCTGTCAATTCTGTCGTATTCGGCGCCATAACAGTACTCACTTTCTTCAATGAAAAAGTAAATCGCCTTCTTGCTAAGCCGCTGGGCTTACTCGCTTACCCGATAGAACGGCTCGTAGGGAGGCTGATTAAGTACAATGATAGTTACCTTGGCGTTGTCTTAGCTGTTGACCTCATTTATATGTTGATTATTGGGTTCTTTATTGGTTTTGTATTTCATAAAATAATCTTCAGGCCGAAGAAAAAGATGACATCCTGTGGCTAATCTCATTGCTAAGCGCGGGAGCCAACGAAGAGCCGGGAACGTTCACCCGATCCCAGGACCCAGACCTTCCGGGTGGCCGAGGTGGCTCTTGCCCCGGACGGCCTCCGGGGCTCGGAGAAATTGCTCTTCAATTACGCCCTGGGCGAGGTCCAGGAGATCGAACGGTTCCTCGGGCGATGGCACCACGCCCGGATAACCTACGACATGACGAATTACACGGGCGCCGTCTGGATCGACAACCGGCCCATCGTGAGCGGGGTGCCGCAGATACGCGATGTCGCTCCTCCCCAGGGAGGGCGGCTGGCTTCCGGGCCCGGAGCGGATTCAAGGCGGGGAGAAGCGCAGGGCGGAGTCGATTGAGCGGGCGCGCCGGCCGCTTGCGCTGATCGAATGGGTAGCAATCGGCCTTGTAAGCCTCGGCGATTTGACACGGCGCGGCCAAGCCGCTATCATAGTGAAACTCTACAATAATACTAGGAATTGGAGATCGACATGTCCGACATCATTCTCACCGGTACCGACGCCAATTTCGACGCCGAGGTCCTCAAGGCCGACCTCCCCGTCCTCGTGGATTTCTGGGCCCCCTGGTGCGGGCCCTGCCAGATGATCGCTCCTCTCGTCGAGGAGATCGCCGAGGCCCACAAGGGCAAGCTCAAGGTCGTCAAGATGAACGTCGACGAGAACGCCCAGGCGCCCCAGACCTACGGCATCACGGCCATCCCGACCCTGATCCTCTACAAGGGCGGCGAGGTCAAGGAGAAGATCGTGGGCTTCCTGCCCAAGGCCAAGTTCAACGACCTCCTCGCCAAGCACATCTAAGTCGCGTCGTACTTCTCGTTGAGCACGGCGGCGAGCTCCGCCCCCCAGAGCATGATGACCATCGAGGACGTGATCCAGAGCAGGAAGAAGATGATCGAGGTCAGCGTTCCCTTGAGGAGCTTCTGCAGGACGACGCCGACCGCGGAGAAGTTGGCCACGTAGAAGGCGAAGGCCCGCTTGAAGACCTCGAAAAGCAGCGCGGCCACGGCCGCCGGGATGAGCCCCGCCCGGGTGTGGACCTTGACCTCCGGGATGTACTTATAGAGGACGAAGAACATCAGGAAGGTCAGGGCGTAGGGGATCAGGTATTTCAAGAAGACGTTGTTGACGACCGCCACGGCCTCGGGGTTGATCGTCGACCGGACCAGCTCGCTCTGCTGGAGGGCCCGGCCGAAGGCCGTCCAAGCCGCGGTCATGGCCAGCGAGAAGATCATGAAGATGCCGACGACGGCCATCATCAGGAACTCGATCATCCGGTTGTAGATGAAGGAGCGGTGGTACTTCGTCCGGAAGATCTGGTTGATGGTCGTGATGAGGGTCGAGAAGAGGAAGCTCGCGGAGATGAGCGAGCCGATGACGCCGAAAAGCCCGAGCTGGCCCACGGCCCCCGACAGATCGCCCAGGCTCTTGAAGAAGCCCGGGTCGAGCTTGGCGAAAAACTCGTCGGTGAAGATGTTCAGGCTCCGCAGGGCCACTTCCGTGTCGCCGAGGAAGCGGCCGGCCACGGCGAAGAACAAGGCGACGAGCGGGACGCTGCAGAGCAGGGCGAAATAGGAGATGACGATCGCCGAGGTCCAACACTTGTCCCCGTTGAACCGCCTGAACGAGGCGGCGGTGAGCGCGAACGGCGAAGACGTCATCCCCTCCGGGGTCCGGACGGGCCGGGGCCCGCGGGCCTCAGACGTACTTCCCCCACTGGACCATCAAGATGATGATGGTGATGAGCAGGGCGTAGATGACCAGCGTCTCGATGAGGACCAGGCCGAAGATGAGGAGGAAGCGGATGGTCGGCGCGCCGGCCGGGTTCCGCGAGATGCCCTCGCACCCGGCGCTGATGGCTTTGGCCTGGCAGAACGCGCCGGCGATGACGGCCAAGGTGATGATCGCGCCGCCGACGATGAGCGACAGCTTGAACAGGTCGGCCCGGGGCTTGGCCAGCTCGCCCGCCGGGGCCTGCTCCTGGGCCAGCGCGGGCAGGGCGGTCAGGGCGACGGTGAACGCGAGCAGGCTCAGGACCTTGAGTCTCTTGGACATGGCGGAACTCCTTTTCGTTTAGTGCTCTTCTTCATGGGCGACGGCGCCCGCGATATAGATGCAGGCGAGAAGGACGAAGACGAACGACTGGATGAGCGAGGTGAAGATGGCCACGGCCATGAACGGCAGGGGCAGCAGGAAGGGGATGATCGAGGCCATGATGATGATCAGCAGCTCTTCGGCGAAGATGTTGCCGAAAAGCCGCATCGACAGGGAGACCGGCCGGGAGAAGTGGCTGATGACCTCGATCGGGATCATCAGCGGGGCCAGGGCCGGGATGGGCCCCATGAAGTGCTTGAAGTACTTGAGGCCCTGGGCCTTGACGCCCTGGGCGTGGTAGTAGAAGAAGACGACCAGGGCGCAGCCGAGGGTGACGTTGAGCTTGCTCGTCGGCGACATGAAGCCGGGGATGAGGCCGATCATGTTGCAGCCGAAGACGAAGAGGCCGACGGTGCCGACGACCGGCAGGTACTTCCGCCCCTCCGGGCCGACGGTGTCGACGATGAGGCCCTCGAACATCTGGACGATCATCTCGGCGACGCTCTGGCGGGGCCCGGGCACGAGCTTCGGCCGGCGCGAGGCCAGGCCGAGGAGCAGGGCGAGGAGGAGCGCGACGATGAAGACCATGACCAGGTAGTCGGGGATGGCGTGGAGCGGGTCGGGGACCTTGACCCCGGCCAGGCCGAGGACCGCGGCGACGGGCGGGCCGAAGACGCGGTTGAAGGCGTCGACGATCCAGAGGCTGTGTTCTAGACCTTCCATGTTCTCAGGAGAAGAAGAGCCCGGATGCCCTCGATGAGTGACACGAGAACGACCACGGAAAAGCCCGCCCCGAAGGCAAGGATCTTCTTCGGATAGACGAGGATTATAAGGAAAAAGGCGGCGCAAATCAACGCCAGGCGGAGGGCGTAAAGGGCGATCCCGGAACGGAGCGCCCCCTTGCGGCCGCTAGCCAAGAGCCGGGAGACGGACCGGCGGAGCCAGGCGAAGCTGAGGGCCGCGAGGGCCCCGCCGGCCAAGAAAACGAGGCCGGTCGGGAGGTCGAAAAGCAGGGCCGCTCCGGCGGCCAGGACGGCGGCAATGACGAGGATCTCCAGGGGAACACGCCGCAGGATCCGTTCTTCGGGAGCCGCAGTCATTTCGGACGTCATATCGGGGGAATTATAGCATTTTCGGCCCGGCTTGAAGCCCCGTTGGGAACGAATTCCCGGCCGTCCGTATTTTGTAGCATAATAGGGGCGGCCCGGGCCGTCCCCGGGAGGCTTTAAGATGTCGACGGAATTCTCGGTCAAGTTATTGGGCCTCTTTCTGGGCGTTCTGGCCCGGACGGCGCTGCCGTGGCTGCGCAAGCTCAGGGACGGCCGGGTCCGCGGCTTCAGCCGCCGCTATCTCTATTCGGCCATGGCCTCCTTGGCCATCGGCCTCATCCTGACCCTGACCATCTTCCCGCGCTTCGAGGCTGGCCCCGCGGCCGCCGGGTTCGAGGCCTTATTCAAGCTCTTTGCCCTGGCCTTCGCCTTCGGCTTCGGCTGGAACGCCCTGATCAACGAAGGCGGGGCCTGGGTCGCGCCGGTCGAGGCCGTCGAACCGGCTCCGGCGGGGCGGGGGAAGGCGTCCCGATGACCGAACGGCCGCGCCGACCCGACTTCCGGCGGCTGGCCGAGCTGAGCTCGATCGCCCTCATCCTGCCCTCGTCGATCGCGGTCGGGCTCTTTTTCGGCTATTACCTCGACCGCTGGCTGGGCACGGCGCCGTGGCTGCTCCTCACCTTCCTCGTCCTCGGCATCGTCTCGGGCCTGCTCAGCCTTTTCCGGGCGCTCAAGAAGCAGATGAAGGACGAAGGCTGATGGAGTCTTTGTCGCTCCGGCCGGTCTTCGGGCGGCTCGCCGCCTCGCTTTTCACGGCGGCCCTTATTCTTTTTTCCGGGCTCCGGGCCCAAACGCAGCCCCCGCCGTCGGGTCAGCGCCCGGCCGAGGCGGCTCAAGCCGCCGTCCCAGCCCCCGCCGCCTCCTCCGAGGTCAAGATCACGGCCCGGACCCAGGAGCGGACGAAAGACCGGGTCTTCGCCGCGGGCGACGTCGAGCTTCGCTCCGGCGACATTCTCCTTCTCGCCGACCGCGTCGAGTACGACCCGGCCTCGAAGGATGTGCTGGCCGAGGGCAACGTCGTCGCCCAGTCCGAGGGCCAGGTCATCCGGGCCGAGCGGGTCCGCTTCAACCTCGAGACCGGCCGGGCCACGGTCGAGAACGCCTCCGGCATGCTCTCGCCGTCCATCTTCTTCGAGGCGGCGACGCTCGAGCGGCAGCAGACCGACCGCTACAGCCTGACCAAGGGCCGCCTCACGGCCTGCACCCAGCCCAATCCCCGCTGGAGCTTCGGCGTCTCCCGGGCCACCGTCGAGACGGGCGATCACCTGGACCTCTGGAACGCCGTCGTCCGTGTCAAAAGCGTCCCCATCCTCTACGTCCCCTACCTGCGCTATCCCCTCAAGGACCGGGCCACCGGCTTCCTCATGCCCCGTCTCGGCTTCGGCGGGGCGAAAGGCTTTTCGGTCTCCCAGGGCTTCTACTGGGCCCTCGCGCCGAACATGGACGCCACGGTCGGCCTCGACCTCTATCTCGCCCGCGGCACCGGGGCCAGCCTCGAATACCGGTATCTCTTCCCCGGCGGGACCAAGGGCGATCTCAACCTCTACTACTTCATTTATAAGCGCGACGCGACCGGGTCCAAACCCGGCAACTCCTCCATCGTCCGCCTTAACCACACCCAGGCCCTGCCCCTCGGCTTCAGCCTGGTCGCCAACGTCGACTACCAGACCTCCTACAGCTTCCTCCGCGACTTCGACGAAAGCTTCCAGCGGGCCCTGGTTTACAACCGGACCTCCCAGGCTTACCTGGCCCGGTCCTGGCGCCGCTTCAACTTCAGCGCCCGCGTCTCCCGCTTCGAGACCTATTTCTCCCAGGTCGGCGACGCCAACGTCTCGACCTCGCTGCCCCAGATCAGCTTCAACGTCTTCAAGACCAAGCTCTTCGCCCCGCTCTACTTCTCCCTGACCTCTTCTTTCGCCCGCTCGCAGTACGGCTGGAAGGCCGATTACGAGGCCGGGACCGAGCGCCGCTCGACGAAGCTCGCGGTCAGCCCGACCCTGAGCCTGCCCTTCGCCTCGATCCCCTGGCTCACGGCCACGACCTCGGTCACGGGGAACCTCGCCTACTACGGCCAGAGCCTCGACCCCGGCGGGACCGGGGCCATCGTCGACGACCCGTTCTTCGCCGGCAACATCCTGGCCGGCGTCGAGATCGTCGGCCCCGTCTTCTTCCGCCTCTTCCACGGCAAGGACGGCCGGGCCCGGCTCAAGAACATCATCGAGCCCTTCGCGAGCTACCAGTACGACAGTCCGACCCGCAACGCCGACCGGATCGTCACCAACTACGGCTTTTTCCGCTATCATCAGGCCAGCTACGGCTTCACCAGCCGGTTCCTGTTCAAGACCGGCGACCGGGCCGTCGAGGTCTTCTCCCTGGGGCTCAGCCAGACCTACTACTTCTCGCCCGGGGACGGCCCCCTCTCCCGGTTCCTCGTCGACGGCGAGCCGCCCCGCTTCTCCGAGATCACAGGGACCGTGCGCTTCTATCCCCAGGCCAAGTTCAGCTTCGACGCCTCGGCCGGCTACAACCCCTATTACAGGAACCTGGCTAGCCTGAGGCTGAGCGCCACGGCCGGGGCCAAGGCGGAGGGCGACTTCCTGACCGTGACCTGGTTCTCCAGCCGCAACCCCTGGATCACCGGCGTCGACCCCGCCCTCATCGCCCTCTACAACCGCGACCAGATCGGCGGCGTCGCCGGGCTGCGGCTTCCCGCCCTCGATCTCGACCTCCAGCTCGAGGCCGACTACAACGTCCGCGAGCGCAAGCTCCTTTATACGGGGGCGCAAGTGATCTATCATTACCAATGCGTCGACTTCCTGGTCGACGTCCGGGCCTATTACTTCCGGGACGCGCCGGACGCCCAGGTCCGGTTCTCGCTCGGCCTCGGGTCGATCGGCAAGACGCTCGGCTTCCTCGAGGGCCTCGGATTCTAAGAACGGGAGCGCGACATGAGCACGGAACGCACGCTTGAAGGAAAGACGGTCCTGGTCACGGGCGGGGCCGGCTTCATCGGCAGCCACTTCGTCCGCGAGACGCTCCGCCGCAACAAGGACACCCGCGTCGTCAACCTCGACAAGCTGACCTACGCCGGGAACCTCGACAACCTCCGCGACGTCGAGGCCGACCCCCGCTACGAGTTCGTCCTCGGCGACATCCGGGACAAGGCCCTCGTCCGCGGCCTCTTCGCCCGCGTCCAGGGCGTCGTCCATTTCGCCGCCGAGACCCACGTCGACCGCTCGATCTACGACGCAGGCGAGTTCGTCCTGTCGAACGTCCACGGCACCTACACGCTCCTCGACGCGCTGCGGGCCTTCCCGGCGATCGAGTTCTTCGTCCACATCTCGACCGACGAGGTCTACGGCCCGCGGCCCGGACGGGCCGCCCGCGAGACGGACCCGCTCGCGCCGTCCTCGCCTTATGCGGCGACGAAGGCGGCCGGCGATCACCTGGCCCGGGCCTATCACGTGACATACGGCCTGCCGACGATCGTCCTCCGGCCCTCGAACACGTACGGCCCCTGCCAGTTCCCCGAGAAGCTCATCCCCCTCTTCCTGACCAACGCCCTCGAGTCGAAGACCCTGCCGGTCTTCGGCGACGGCCTCCACGTCCGCGACTGGCTCTATGTCGAGGACCACTGCCTGGCCGTCGAAGCGGCCGTCCTGCGGGGCCGCGCCGGCGCCGTCTACAACGTCGGCGGCGGGCACGAGCTCACCAACCTCGATCTGGCCCGGAGGATCCTCGACGACCTGGAGGCGCCGCGCGAGCTCATCCAGTTCGTGGCCGACCGGCCCGGTCACGACCGCCGCTACGCCATGGACTCGAGCCTCATCCGGGCCCTGGGCTGGGAGCCCAAGACGCCGTTCGCGGAGGGGTTGAGACGGACGGTCCGCTGGTACGCGGCCAACAAGGCCTGGTGGCGCAAGGTCCGGACCCGCTCGCTCTGATTGGTCCGCGGCGGCTCAGATGTTGAGCTCGAGCTGGCCGTCATGGGCGCTCTTGCGGTCGGCCTCGATATCCTCGAGCAGCTCCGGGGTGATGTCGCCCGTCGGGTAGATGCCGTCGAAGCAGGCGGCGCAGAAGCTCTTGATCTTGGGGTTCTCGGTCTGGACGGCCTTCTTGAGCGCGGCGAGCGTCTGGTAGATGACCTTGTCGGCCCCGATCTTTTTGGCCACCGCCTCCTCGTCGGCATCCTGGGCCACGAACTCGGTCTTGGTCTGCATGTCGATGCCGTAGACGCAGGGATGGCGGAGCGGTGGCGAGTAGGAGGCGAAGTAGACCTTCTTGGCCCCGGCCTCGCGGAGCATCTCGACGATGGCCCGGGAGGTGTTGCCCCGGACGATGCTGTCGTCTACGAGGAGGACCTTCTTGCCCTTGATCTCCGAAGCGATGGGGTTGAGCTTCTGGCGGACCGAGCTCTTGCGCTTCTCTTCAGCCGGCATGATGAAGGTCCGGCCGATGTAGCGGTTCTTGACCAGAGCTTCGCTGTATTTGAGGTTGAGCTTGCGGGCGATCTCGATGGCCGCGTCCCGGGCCGAGTCGGGGACGGGGACGACGACGTCGATGGCCAGCTTCCGGCGCCGGATCTCCGCGGCCAGCGACCGGCCCAGGTTGACCCGGCACTTGTAGACGTTGACCTTGTCGATGAACGTATCGGGCCTGGCGAAATAGACCCACTCGAACAAGCACGGCGACGGGCAGCCCTTGCGGACATGCTGGCGATGGAAGGTCCGGCCCTTGTCGATGAAGACAACCTCGCCCGCTTCGACGTCCTTGATCTCGCCGAAGTTCATGATGTTCAGGCTGACGGTCTCGGAAGCGATAGCATAAGAGGGGAGAAGGCCGTCGCGACGTACGCCATAAGCGAGCGGCTTGATGCCGTAGGGGTCGCGGAAAGCCACCAGGCCCTGGTCGGCGATGTAGGCGACAACGGAATAGCCGCCGCGGACTTTCTTATAGACCGCCTCGACGGCCCGGAAGATGTGCTCCGGCGCGAGGTCCTTGGTCTTCTCCCGGGCCAGGGACTCGGCGAAGAGGTTGAGGATGATCTCGACGTCGCAGTCGGAGTTGAGCAGCCGGTGGCTCGTCTCGTAAAGCTCGTCGCGGAGCTCGCGGTAGTTGGCCACGTTGCCGTTGTGGGCCATGATGATGCCGAAGGGCGAGTTGAGCTGGAAGGGCTGGGCGTCCTCGTCGCCGCCGCCGCCGATCGTCGGGTAGCGGGTGTGGCCGACGCCGATCGGGCCGGTGAGGTGAGAGACCGCCTCGGGCGTGAAGATGTCGTGGACGAGCCCGTTGCCCTTCTTGGCATGGAAGCGGCCGTCGAAGGTGATGACCCCGGCCGAGTCCTGGCCCCGGTGCTGCATGGCCAGGAGGCCCTGGTAGAGGTCGCGGATGACCGGGCCGTTGCCCCAGACGCCGATGACGCCGCACACGGTCAGGCCTTGACCGGCCGGTCGGGCTCGACCGAGGCTTCGTCGACGATCATGACCGGGATGTCGCCCCGGACCGGGTAGACGCGGTGGCAGGCGACGCACTTCAGGCCCTTTTCGTCGGCCGTGAGGCGGATCTCGCCCTTGCACATGGGGCAGGCCAGGATGGCCAGAAGCGAAGCGCTGATGGGCATGAATGACTCCCGAACCAGAATAGCCCCCGGGCCGCCCCGCGTCAAGGACAGGCCGGGTCTCTCCGACGGCCCGTCAGACCGGCGCTCCGAGGGCCAGGGGGTTGAACTGTCGGCGAGAGGGCTCTATAATCGGGGCAAAAGGCGTCTTCAGGGGAGGAGGCCGGGGTGCTTTATTTCGCGTACGCGTCGAACATGAACCTGGCCCAGATGAAGCGCTGGTGCCCGGCCAGCCGCTTCCTCAAGACGGCCCGCCTCGAGGGTTACCGCTTCGTTTATGACGGGTACTCCGTGCCCTGGGACGGCGCCGTCGGCAATATCGTCAAGTCCGAGGCCGAGAGCGTCTGGGGGGCGCTCTTCGACATCACCGAGCGCGACCGCTTGACCCTCGACGCGTTCGAGGGCTACCCCAAGCACTACGAGCGCCGGGAGGTCGAGGTCAAGGACCGGGAAGGCCGCGTCGACCGGGCCATGACCTATTGCCGGACCGGCCGGGCCGTCGGCAAGCCCCACCCCGATTACGAGAAGGTCGTGCTCGACGGGGCCAAGGAGTGCGGGCTGCCCGAAGAATACATCGAGCGGGCCCTCCGGGTCCCCCGCCTTTAAAGGTCCTTCTCCCAGTTCCGGGGATCCCTCTCTCCGGCTTCGCTCCGGAATCGCCTCTAGCTCCCCGGCCCCCCGGGGAACCAGTTACGCACGGTTCCCCCCCGCTCCGCGGGTCCCCTCCTCCAGCAACGGGGATCGTCGAGGCAACATCCCTCGCCGCCATCGAGAGGGAAATCCGGAAGTGGGAGAAGTGACTTTTAAAAGCGATAGCGGACGCCGGCCCGGATGGCCGCTCCGGACAGGTTGACGACGGCGGTGCGGGCCTCGGTGATGCCCTCTCCCGCCGGAAGCGTGTTCATAACGGCCAGCCGGGGATAGGCGTTGTCGTCCGCGGCCACCTGCTTCCAGGAGTCCAGCGTCCCGATCGTGTTCACGTTCAGGCCGAGCGAGTCGCTGTAAGCCTCCTTGCCCGCGAGGCTGGTGACGCGCGCGTAGCGGAAGCCGGCCTCGATGAACAGCGTCGTCCTCGGGACGGCCTCATACTCGCCGCCGAACGCGACCTCCCCGCCGAGCGCGCTGGCCGTGGCCGTGCCTTTCCACTGCTGCCAGGATTCCGGATAGACGATCCGGTAGAGGTAGGAGACCTTGACGGCGTAGAGGCCGATCCCGGCGCGGACATAGACCCCGGCCGCGGGAGAGTAGCGGGCGATGACCTTGAACGGCACGGCCCGGGCGGCCGGCCGGGTCGTGACCCTGTCCGTCCTCGTCTCGTTGCTGTATTCGAGGGTGCCGCGGTTCGCCCCCTTCATGTAGTCCGCGGCCAGCCCGACGGCGAGCTTGGGGGAGAACCGGTAGTTGAGCTCGAACCCGCTGAGGAAGCCGACATGCGCGGCGTCGGCCGCCCCGGGGGAGGGAATGCCGATAAAAGCGCTGTACCTATCGGCAAAGCCCCGGGCCCCGTCGTTGAGGTCGCGGGGCGCGATCGTCGCGGCGCCCAGCGAAAAGGCGGCTTCCAGGGGGAACGTCCCCGTCCGGAACTCGGGCCGCTCGATCCGGCCGACCCGGATCGGGCCCGGCCGCCGCTCCCGCGCCGGGGCGGCTCTCTCGGCGGGCTTTACGGCCGGCTTCGTCTCGACCTGCGGCACGGCCCCCTCGACGACCTCGACCAGGCTCTCGTGGATCCAGCCGCCGATGACGCCGCCGTCCTCGAGGGCGTAGCGGACGTAGAACCACTCGCCCTCCTTCCGGTCGGCTTCGAGCACGGTCCCCTCGGGGATCTGTTGGACGATGCCGCTGCCGATATCGGGCTTTTCCCGGAGGTTGGCCTGTTCGGCCGTGACCTTGACCTTCGTCGTCCGGGCCGGCGCGACCTGGGCCGAGGCGGCGAGGACGATGCCGAGGACGAGGATGAGAAAGACGGGAATCGAGGCTTTAGTGCGCAGGGAGGGTCACCCTGCGACGATTATAGTCGACTCGTGGGACGGGGGCAAGGCGTGGGGGGGGGGGCTCGCCGGGAGGGGCAAGGGAGGGCGT
>Ga0136653_10001406_pt1 | contig 13060 bp, 10 predicted proteins | sample LakKivw275mmetaG_FD_94866 | JGI IMG/M metagenome (GOLD analysis project Ga0136653, IMG submission 94866) | Anoxic lake water microbial communities from Lake Kivu, Rwanda to study Microbial Dark Matter (Phase II) - Lake Kivu water 275m metaG... | ecosystem: Environmental > Aquatic > Freshwater >... | reverse complement strand
GTTTGTGAGCGTGCATTAGAAAATTTTTGGCAAAAGTGCGCAAGGATTTACGAGCTGCTGGAGCAGTAGCTATACCGTTAGTCGTTGCGTAAGCAGCGAGTAAACCGCAGCGCACGGCAAAAATTTTCAGCACGCGAACAAAGCCCGCAGCAAAACCAATGTCCGCAGGCCGATATCCGGAAAGGTAGATAAAAGCGGTTTGAAGAGATTTCTCTATTTAAACAAAGTGTTAGAGACCATAAAGGACGCGAAGACTATCGAGACCATCGACATCAGCTTAATCAGGATATTCAGGCTGGGGCCGGAAGTATCCTTAAACGGATCCCCTACCGTATCGCCGACTACCCCTGCCTTATGCGCCGGAGAACCTTTTCCTCCGTAGTTTCCTTCTTCTATATATTTCTTGGCATTATCCCAGGCGCCGCCTGAATTAGCCATCATTATTGCAAGCACAAAACCGCACACCGTTGCTCCGGTCAATAACCCTGCCACTGCATCAATGCCTACCAGGATCCCGACAATAATCGGAGAAACTATCGCAAGCAGGGAAGGCATGACCATCTCTTTTTGTGCCGCAGTAGTGGCGATCTTTACGCAATTGGCATAATCCGGCTTAGCCGTGCCTTCCATCAGGCCGGCTATTTCTTTAAACTGCCTCCTGACCTCAATGACTATCTTTCCCGCTGCCCTGCCTACTGCGCGCATGGTCATAGAGCAAAAGAGAAACGGCAGCATCCCGCCTAAAAATAATCCGACTAACAGCTTGGGGTTCATGATGCTTAAGTTTAACCCTATGCTTAGGCCTTTTTGCTTAATAATCAGGTCAATCTGGTCCCGGTAAGCGGCGATCAGGGCAAGCGCGGTCAATGCCGCGGAGCCGATGGCAAAACCTTTACCTGTGGCTGCGGTAGTATTCCCTAAAGCATCCAGGGCATCAGTCTTTTTTCTTACCTCAGGAGGCAGATGCGACATCTGGGCATTGCCTCCGGCATTATCCGCTACCGGTCCATAAGCATCGGTAGCCAGGGTAATCCCGAGGGTAGATAACATACCTACCGCAGAAATAGCTACACCGTAAAGCCCTGCTTCCGGGCTCGCTGCGCCTCCGGAAAGTAAATAGCTCGCAAGTATAGCAATGCCGACGATGATTACCGGCAGCGCTGTAGACATCATGCCTACGGCAATTCCGGCAATAATTACGGTTGCCGGTCCGGTTACTGACTGCCCGGCAATAAAACGCGTTGGCTTAAAGCCGCTTGAAGTATAATACTCGGTGCATAATCCGATCAATACGCCGGCAAGTAAACCCGAAAGCACTGCCCAGTAAACTCCGATATGTTCCATGCCTAAGGTCTGACGGATCAAAAAGTAAGAGATAATTGCAACTAATAGCGAACTGGTAAATACCCCTTTTCTTAATGCCGCAAGTAATACGCTTTGTGAAGCCTCTTCCCTGCTGCGCACGAAGAATGTCCCGATAATCGAAGAAAACACCCCTACCGCTGCCATTACCATGGGGACGGTTACTCCGGCAACGCCTAATCCTGCGGCTACTCCTAAAGCAGAAGTCGCCACGATTGAGCCAACATATGATTCATAAAGGTCAGCGCCCATCCCGGCTACGTCACCGACGTTATCGCCTACGTTATCGGCAATAACCGCCGGGTTACGCGGGTCATCCTCAGGAATACCTGCTTCAACCTTACCGACTAAATCAGCCCCAACATCAGCTGCTTTGGTAAAAATTCCTCCTCCCACCCTGGCAAATAATGCCTGGGAGCTTGCGCCCATACCGAAACAGAGCATCGTGGAAGTAATCGCCGTGATCTTATCCGTGCCGATAGGCAAGGGGTGGGCCTCAAAAAACCATCTAAAATAAGGTACGAGGTTTTGCGGAAACCAACCAGGAACTGCGAATCCGCCATAGTATGCGTTTAGAAAAAAATACCAGATGGAGAGGTCAAGAAGGCCCAGGCCGACCACGGTCAAACCCATAACCGCGCCGCTGGAAAATGCCACGCGTAAACCGGAATTAAGGCTCTTCATTGCCGCAGCAGCTGTGCGGTTTGAAGATTGAGTCGCAACCGTCATCCCGATAAATCCGGATAGCCCTGAGAAGAAACCTCCGGTAAGAAAGGCAAAAGGCACAAAAATAACCAGGTACCCCTTTAGCGCCATTATCATCAGGATTACGAAAACAACCGCAAAAAACAATGCTATTCCCATGTATTGCCGCTTAAGGTAAGCCTTTGCCCCTAATCTGACTGCGCCGGCAATCTCCTGCATCAAAGGCGTACCCTGTTCTTTCTTCATTATACTAACCGCCAGATACCAGGCAAAACATAATGCCGCAATCGAACCCACAGGTGCCAGAATCAAAAGGTCAATTCCCATCTTTTTTCCTTTCTATTAAAATTGTCTAAATGAATTAAATGTGTATCCTAACATAAAATATCTCCCTGTCAACTTCTTTCATGATCTTCAACCTTGCCCTCTACGTCTATGACATCACTTCCGGGAAAAAGCTTGTTATCGTCAGCGGTCTTTATGATCTTTCTTGTCAGGAGGTATCCGTTTAAAGCAAACAATACAATCAGTATAAATTCCGCTATCAGCCAGTGGAGTGGTTTTAAAAAAAGCCATCCGAAAAATAAATTAAAAACGATTAGAAACGGCAGCAGGCATCCGCTACGGCTTAAAAAAACAAAAGATTTCACTTCTTAGGCCTCCCCCTCCCCTCTTCTTCCTGCTTCAGAAGCAACACTAATTGCCTTACTGCCATGGCTATTGCCTGGTAATCATCCTCTGCCCCCAGTGCCCTTCCTATATCCTGCAGCTCCGAAGCGGCATATGAGCGGTCAAAGATTATCTTCAAAGGATAGGGAGAGGGGAAGCGGCGGGTCCTTGGCCAGCTCTGGTGCGAGCCTTTGATATAAGCCGGAACTATAGGGATATTCAATTCCCGGGAGAGTATCCCGACCCCTTTTTTGAACTCCCCGATCTCACTGCTGATAGAACGCCTGCCTTCGGGAAAAATACAGATCGCCTTATTATTCCTTAAAACATAAGCCGCTGCCTGCATGGCAACAGTGAGGTTTGACAGCGACTCAATGGGGATTAACCGGCAGAGCCTCACTCCCCAAGAAACAAGCGGATGTTCAAAAATCTTGGCATACCCGATAAAGAAAAGATTTGTCGCTGAAGCAAACGGAACTCCTGACAATACTACAAACCCGTCCAGGTAGCTTGCGTGATTAGGACAGATAAGATACGGCCCCTTATCCGGGAGGTTGCGCTTTCCCCTGACGCGTAAAATCCAGAAAATTTTCAATAAGCTTAGGAACAGAGACTTGAATATATAGGTAAACACCCTTTCGGCAAACTTTGGCTTAAGCATGATCTTAGACTCAAGCCCTGACGGTATACCTTCATAGAGGATCTCTTTCCAGCTCTTCTCCTGCACAACGGCGGCATTCGTATCAGGCGTAAGGCTGCGGGACTGCCCTACTGCGATTATGATTTCTCTGGGAGTAGAAACACTCTCCATTACCCTCTCGGCAAGCCTTAAGCCCAGTATCTTCTGCAGGCCCAGTCCCAATTCCACCCTGCTTAAAGAATCAATCCCCAGATCGATCTCCAGATGGCTGTCCAGGAAAACTGGCTTACCGCTATGAGCTCTAAGGAAAGTAACGATCTTTTTAGCATCATCTGTCTCCAGCAGCTTAAGGTCTCTAGCGGAATACTCTTCCTCTCGCTTAAAAGATTCTTCTTTTAAATAGCGCTGCGCGACTTCAAACCTCTTAATCTTATTCAGGCGCGTGCGAGGAAACTTATCCTGCACAACCGTAAAGCCCATGATATGCTGGTAACTGGGCAACCCCTTGCCCAAATTTTCTACCTCCCAGCTGATTACAGAGCGGATATTCTTTTCTTTTCTTTGCCGGAAATATTCCAGGTCAGGGACAATAATCGCATGCAGAGATTCCGATGATTCTCCCTGCCTGCCTTCGAGCTTGCTTAGGATGCATATCTCCTTTATATAAAGGATTTTTTTATAATAATCCTCCAACTCTTCAGGATAGATATTCTTACCCGAGCTTAAGACGATGACATCCTTTTTTCTGCCCACCAGAAAAAGATACCCGTCTTTATCAATAAACCCTAAGTCTCCCGAATAAAACCATCCTTCTTTTATCGCCTCTGCGGTCAAATCCGGCCTTTTAAAATAACCCTGCATTACGTTGGGCCCCTTGATCATTACTTCCCCGACACCCTCTTTATCAGGCTGGGCTATCTTTATCTCTACGCCCGGAATCGGCTTGCCGACTGAACCGAATTTTACCCTTTGTGGAGGATTAAGCGTTACTACCGGGGAAGTCTCGGTAAGGCCGTATCCTTCGATCAGTTTAAATCCCAGGCGCGTCAAATCTGCGGCGGTCTCCGGAGCAAGGCGCGCGCCGCCGCTGACCATCATCCTTAAAGGGCTCCCGAAGCGCTCCCTTATCTTGCTTCTTGCAAAAGGCATAACAAACGGCCTGACTATAGCAGGGATTTTCTCCAGCTTCTGAAATACCGCCCTGTGTATCCCTGAAAATATCTGAGGCACTGCCACCAACATAGAAACTTTTCCCTCTTTTACGCTGCGGCGGATGTCCTCGGAACTGAGGCTGGGGGAATAGGTAATCTTTGCCCCGATCAATAACGGAAAAAGCAAAGTAGTGCTGAAGGCGTAGGTATGATGCAGAGGAAGTATGGAAAGAAAATTATCCTCCGATGCAGCAATCTTTAATTCAATCATACTCCTGACATTTGAACACAGGTTAGCGTGTGTGAGTATTACCCCCTTAGGCAAAGCAGTAGTCCCGGAGGTGTAAATCAGAGAGGCGGCATCTGCGGGCTCCACGCAGGGAAAAATCGTTCCCGTAGACGGCCGGGATACTAGATGAGAAAAATCAACCGCGCTGCCTACCGGCGCCTGTACATCAAGCAAGACGGTTTTTTCCGGGCAGTGGTTGATGCCGGAAATATTTTTCTTGAAGAATACCGCGGCCGAAGTAAATAATACTTTCGCCGCGCAATCCCTAAAAAGATTTTCCAGTTCCCCGGGAGTCAGCTGATAGTCTATAGGTACGCAGGTCATCCCGGCATAGATGATCCCCAGATAGATCATCGGCCACTCGGGACGGTTCTCCAGGATCAGCACTGCCGTATCCGCCTTTTTAAAACCTTCAGCGAGCAGCCATGAAGCGATACTCTCTGACCTTGCCTGAAGTTCTCCGTATTTAAAATTTATCCACCTAGCCTGCAAGTATGCCTGCAGGGCTTCTTTCTCCCGGAAATTAGCGGCGCTTTCCGAAAAAAGCCCGCTGATTGTCAGGTTTTCTTTCATCTTAGGTATTTATTTATAAAAACCCCTATTTTCGAGGGAAATTCATCTCCGCCGGCATAAAGCACGCTGTCATGGCCGCTGGGGGATTCGAGGAATTCCTTCGGCGGCGGAGCTGCTTTAAAAAGCCTCTCTGAGTGGGCAAAAGGCACTACTTCATCTTTCCTGCTGTGGATAAAAAGTTTAGGTGAAGTGACCTTGCCGATTTTGGAAAGCGCGTCGAATTTCTGGGTTACGAATAACCACATCGGAAACCTGCCGTACATATCATGTGCCATATCATTGACCGAAGCAAATGAGCTCTCTAGGATAAGTATCGCTGGTCTCTTCTTAAGGCTTAAATCAACGGCAACTGCCCCGCCTAATGATTTGCCGTAAAAGATGATCTTTTGCGGGTCAGCCCCTTTTTCTTTGATTAAAAATCCGTATGCTGCCAGGGCATCAGAATATAAACCTGCTTCGTACGGCCGGCCGCCGCTTTTACCGTATCCGCGGTAATCGAAGATAAAGAAATTGAGCCCCAGCTTATTAAAAGCGCGCGCAATATCTATGCGATGGCTGATATTGCCGGCATTGCCGTGGCAGTAAAGTACGGTGGCGCGGGGGTTCTCTGCGGGGATATACCAGCCGCAGAGCCGGGTACCGTCTGAAGAAAGAAAAAATTCCTCGCTGAAGGCAAGCCCGGAAGAAGCGGGGGTAGAATCGATCGCTCTTCCAGGAAAATACAGCGACCTCCTCTCATAAAAACGCATGCATACTAGGAAGGCCGCAGCGATTAAAACTGTCAGTAAAAAGACTTTTAACATTTTATCCCTAAGGCGGTTTTCTGTTTCCGTAAAAGGAAAATAAAGGCTAAGGCGAGAAAAATGTTCAGGCTAAAGAGCGAAATCCGGTAACCGAGCTCATTAAAGCGGGCAAGAAAGAGCAAAAGGCCCCCCCAGGCTAAAGCCCCGATAACCGCAGAAACATATCCGATTAAATTAAAGACACCGAAGATTATCCCCACCTTCTCTTTGGGAGCAACCTCCACAAGCAGCGCGCGGAAAACCACCCATACCCCTCCCAGACCAAGGCCGACCAGGGAGCCGATTATTTTATAGAATCCTGCCTCCTGCACGACTGAGCCGGAGGTAATACAAATACACCAAAGCACTATTATTATCTTCAGGCTTCTGCCGGCGCCTATCCTGTCGCTGATAAAGCCAAATCCTATGCTGCCTATTATCGCAAAAAGAGTAGAGAACATAATCAGGTTTACAATCTGATTCTCGTTAAGGTGAAATACCCTTGTAGCATAAACAGACATAAAAAGGATCACTGCATTTACCACGCTTAATGAGAAAAATGCGGATTTCAGGTAATCCGATAGGCCTAAGGAAACTTCTCCCCCTGAGATAAACTCTTTTGTCTGTCTTATCGCCTCAAAGAATCTTTCTTTGGCAAAGAAAGATTTCATATTGACGGGCTGCCTGCCTAAACAAGCGTCAGTATCTCTTACAAATAATAAACAAGGCAGACTAAAGAGCAAAAACGAAACGCCGGTGGGAAAGAATGATGCCCGGTAACCGTATTTTAAAACTATCGGCTTGACTATGTATAACGCCACTATCGCTCCGCTATAACCCATCATCCTTCCGAATCCGGAAACCAGCCCCAACTTATCTTTAGGAGCAATACAAGACATCATCGCATTATAAAAGACTATCGCCAGCTGGCAGCCGAAATTTGCGACGGCAAAAAATATCAAACCCAAATATACGTTATTACCGAACCCTAAGATCATCGTAAATATAACGGATAATATGGTCAGGTACACCAGAAAAGGCCTCCTCCTGCCAGATTCATCCGAGATCGCGCCGAATATCGGGGAAAAAATCGCAACGCAGGACATCGAAACAGCAAAGGCGATACTATAGAATATCTCGGGCTTGCCCATCTGGATAGTGACCCAGCGGACGAAATACAAAGAAACGATATTTAAAGCGAAGAATTGGTTGGCCAGGTCGTATAAGGCCCAGGAAAAAATCAGGAGGGCGTTCTTCTTCATTTCCTTTTAAAATTTATTCCGGTGGATCAATTTTTCCAACGGTTTCTTTTCAGTTTCTTTTAATTCCGAATAAGAAAGCGGCCAGCCAAGCGAAATCAGACTGACCAGCTTTAGATCCGCGCCGGCATTAAGAAGCCGGCTGACCTCTGCGCAATAAGGTTTCTTATCGCCGGCAACCCAGCAGGAACCGACCCCGAACGCTGTAGCGGCCAGCATGATATTTAGTGTAGCGGCGCATCCGTCTTCGAGATAATATTTAGTATCGTGGCAGAAAACGGCTATGCAGGCCGCGGCCTGCGCGATAAATCTTCCGTTTTCCGCCAGTTCCGATATCTTCTTAAGCGTATCTTTTTGCGTGATTATCACAAATTCCCATGGCTGAACGTTTCTTGCCGTAGGAGCAAACCTTGCGCTGTCAACAAAATCCTGCAGTAAGTTATCGGGGATCGGCTGTCCCTTATACTCCCTTATGCTGCGCCTCTTTCTTAACAACTCTATTCCCTGCATTCTTCCCCCTCATCCCTCGCTAATCACCCCTGGCTACCCGGCTAGCTTTTCTTTGATCTCCTGAGGGATTGCTCTGGGCTTAAGCTCCTTATCCACGAATACCAGCACGGTCTTTGCCTTTGCGATTGTCTTGCCATTCTGATTCCTGATCTCGCATTCAAATACCGCCTTAGCCGCTCCGGTTTCCGTAACGCGCGTATCAATATCCAATACATCACCGTAAAAAGCCGGGGCTTTGTAATCCACCTCCTGGCGCGCCACCACGAAAAAAATCCCCTGTTTCGCCAAATCTCCGACCGCAGCGCCCCTTTTTTCCATATATTCAGTGCGCCCTTCTTCCAGAAAATCAAGATACCTGGCGTAATAAACTACCCCTCCGCAATCAGTATGATGATAATAGATCCTTACACGCATAAAAAACCTTCCTTATCTTATGTTATCTTCTTTATCTTTCTTCTTCTTCTCTTCGACGATTTTCGCGGCGATTTCAGAGGGCACCTGCATATAACGGGAAAATTCCATGGAAGCCGATGCCCGGCCGCTGGAAAGCGAACGGAAAGTCGTGGCATACCCGAACATCTCTGCAAGAGGAGCTTCGGCGGAAACGATCTTTTGCTTCCCTTTAGTATCCATTGCCAGGATCTTGCCGCGGCAGGAACAGATGTATCCGACGATACTGTTTACGTACTCCTCGGGAGTATTGACCTCAAGCGACATGTAAGGCTCAAGCAATACCGGTTCTGCGCGCATGAATCCTTCTTTAAACCCCAGTATTGCCGCCATCCTAAAGGCCAGCTCTGAAGAATCAACTTCGTGGAATGAGCCGTCAACAAGGTCAACGCTCAGATCAACAATCGGGTAGCCGGCATATACTCCTTTTTTCATCGCTTCGATAATACCCTTTTCTACCGCCGGAATAAATGAGCGGGGGATAGCCCCTCCCTTGATGCTGTCAATAAACTCAAACCCTTCTCCGGGCTGGCGAGGCGTAATTTCTATCACCACGTGCCCGTATTGCCCGCGGCCGCCTGATTGTTTAATATATTTTCCCTCGGCGCTGGCCTTCTTGGCGATTGTCTCTTTATAAGATACCTTTGGCTGGCCGACTAACGCCTCTACGCCGAACTCATGTTTAAGGCGGTCAACAATCACCTCAAGATGCAGCTCTCCCATCCCGGTAAGCAGCGTCTCCTTAGTCTCTTCGTCGGAAGAAACCATAAAGGTAGGGTCCTCTTCGGAAAGCCGCGCCAGGGCCTTTCCTAATTTATCCTGATCAGAACGGCTCTTGGGGGAGATACTTAAAGAGACCACCGGGGAGGGGAATTCTATCGATTCCAGTAACACCCTGTTATCTGTGTCACAAAGGGTATCTCCGGTAACCGTGCTATTCAGGCCGATGATTGCCACGATATCTCCGGCAAAGGCATAATCAATATTCTCCCGTTGATTGGCATGCATCTTAAGCAGTCTGGCTACCCTTTCCTTTTTATCCTTGGCGACATTAAAAATATATGAACCGGTCTCCAATACCCCGGAATATACCCTTACGTAAACCAGCTTTCCCATATGCGGGTCGGACTGGACTTTAAAAGCAAGCGCGGCTAATAGACCCTTATGGTCAGCCGGGATTTCTATGGTTTTTCCGGCATCATCAGGGTCGTGGGCGACTACCGGAGGCAGATCTTTAGGCGAAGGAAGATAATCCACCACCGCATCCAGTAGTTTCTGGATACCCTTATTTTTAAATGCCGCCCCGCAAAGCAAAGGCACCATGTTATTAGCGATAGTCCCTTTACGGATCGCCGATTTTAATTCTTCCGGCGTAAGTGAATCTTCCGAATCAAGAAATTTTTTTGTCAGGACATCATCGTTTGCCGCTGCTTTCTCCAGCATAATATGCCGGTATTTCTTCGCTTCTTCAAGAAGGCCAGCAGGGATATCTTCGCTATGAAACTCCTTGCCTAGAGTATCCTCTTCGTATATGTATGCCTTCATCTCAAGCAGATCAATAATACCGCGGAAATTCTCTTCGCTGCCTAAAGGTATTTCCAGCGGCACGACATTTCCCTGCAATTCCTCTTCAATCGCTTTCATTACCCCATAGAAATCCGCCCCGGTGCGGTCCATCTTATTGATAAAGGCGATCTTGGGGACTTTATATTTATCTGACTGCCTCCAGACTGTTTCTGATTGCGGCTCAACTCCGCCTACTGCGCAAAATACTGCCACTGCCCCATCAAGCACGCGCAATGAACGCTCTACTTCAACGGTAAAATCCACATGGCCGGGAGTATCGATGATATTAATACTATGATCACCCCAGATACAGGTGGTAGCCGCGGCAGTAATGGTAATCCCTCTCTCCTGCTCCTGTTTCATCCAGTCCATCTGGGCTTTTCCCTCATGCACCTCGCCGATTTTATACGACTTGCCGGTATAATAAAGCACCCTTTCGGTAAGGGTAGTCTTCCCGGCATCGATGTGCGCCATAATACCTATATTCCTGATCTTTTCCAGGCTGATCTTAGGCGAAACCTCTGCCCTCTCTTTTACTTTCTCTTTTTGTTGCTCCTGGGAGGGTTTAGCCTCAGCAGGCTTGCGGGGGGCTTTTTCTGCGGCGGGCTCTTCTTCTACAGGCTCCTCTGCAGCAGCCGGTTTTTCCCGGGCAGGTTTTTCTACGGCAGGTTTAATTTCTTCAATCTTTTTTTCCTCCGGCTTTTCAGGGGGCGCTTTCTCTTCGGTAGGCTTCTGAACCCCGGAAGATATTTCTTCTTTCAACGGGCCGCAAGGCTGAGATTCCTTCAAACGGCTGTTTAAAACAATAATCTCTTCGCTTAACTTCTGAATCCGGCGATCCTTATCCTCCAGCTCTTTTTCCAGCTCGGTATATTCTTCATTGAGTTTCTGAAAATCGGCCTTCGGAATCCACTCGCTTATTTTATCCTTATCTTTAAGTTGCCTGGCGATCTCAGCATGCCTCTTTGCTTCCTCCAGCGCCTTATCTTTCTGGTGCCTGGCTAACTCTGCTGACTCATCGCGTTTCTTTAGTTCTCCCTGAATATCCTTTATCCTGGATTCTGCCTCTTCAAATTGCCGTTTCAAATCGATATTTTTTGTAAATAAATCTTTCAATTCCTTTTCCTTGGTAAGGAATTGCCTTTCTGCCTCAAGCGCGCGCTCCTGAAGTTTCTCTATATCTTCGTGGCTCTTCTTAAACCACTCCTCCCTGCGGTTTAGCTCCTCCTGCGCCGTAGCGGCATTTGCCCGCGCATCCTCCAATTCAGCGCGCATCTTCTGATTAGCGGCGCCGGCTTCCTGCAGTTGATTTTCCAGAGAAACCAGCTCGTCTTCCAACTTATCCTTTTGTTCTTTCAGCGGATTCTGCGCAAAAGACTGATCTCTGACGGAATCCCTCTTCTGTTTCTTCTTAGGCTTGGCTTCAAGCGGTGAAAATAAACCGTAAGCGGTAAGCCCCAGCGCTGCTATAAACATCACCGCCAAAATGGGAAGCAATTTATTCTCCTATAATCTGGACTACGATTTTACGCTCTCTGGCGCGGTTATCAAACTCTGCCAGCACTACCTGCTGCCAGGTCCCCAGAAGCAGCTTGCCGTTTTCAAAGGGTATAGTAAGCGACGGGCCTGTGATTGCCGCGCGCAGGTGGCTAAAGCCGTTGGCATCGCCCCAGGTCCCATCATGCGCATAATTTTTATTACTGGGGATTAATTTTTCATAAAGCTGCCGGACATCTGCTATCAGGCCGGGCTCATACTCAAAAGTAGTTATCGCAGCCGTGGAACCGATAATAAAACAGGTAAGGGTGCCGTTCTTTAACCCGGATGAATCCAGCGCTGCTTTAATCCTGGCGGTAATATCTATTAAATCGGGATTGCCCTTTGTCTTAAGTTTGATCTTTTCGTTTATAATCTTCATCTTTTTATCTTACCACAAAGCCTAAGCAGGGTCAGGCGCTTTTTTCTGTTCTTGCGTATTTAAAAACTCACCCTGGCCTTTTTCTAATTCATCCAGGCGCAGCGAATACTCAGTCAGCTGCTTCCCAAATTCTCCTAATTGCCCCTGCAGGGAACTTGCTAGCTGATCGAAGTTTCCCTCTGCCGCTTCCAGGGAAGACCGCAGCCGCATACTCAATTCACTCTCAACAGCCTTGCGTGCCTCTATTTCCCACGAAAGCCCGATAAATTGCCCCCGGGTTTCCTCAAGAGCGGCGCTAAGCTTGCTTATCGCCTGAGCCAGCTCATCTGCCTGCCGGCGGCTTGCCCCGGAGTATTCCTCTATTAGCCCCTGGCTGTCGCTGACCCGCTGCGTTAATTCTTCGAGCAATTTTTCATAGTCGCGCTGCAGGATGAATTCTTTAGCCTGCCTTTTTGAATCAAGCTCGCTCTTGATGGATTCTTCTATCTGCCTTCTGCTTTCTATCTCTTGCAGAATCGACGACCTTATGCCCTCCTGAGAGCTGTCATATGAATTTTTAAGCAAATAAAGGCCGTATAGATTTAAAATCAGCAATAGCGCTAAAACCGGCGGTAAGATTTTTTTCATCTGTTGTTTATTATGTTGCAGGTACAGCCTGCCGTACAATTTTTACCGGCAGGCTGTTATCTGAAGTTAAAGTTTAGAGGTCAATCGCTGATTACCGCCAGCACTTCTCCGGTATCCTTATCAACGAATACCCAGAGATCATTGGCCGGTTCTTTCAGGTCAAAATAAACCGTGCGGTAATTCTTCTGGAATCCCTGGACAAGCACGCCGTGATTTCGGTCATCGATTTTTTGAGTGAGGTAGCCGATTTTTCTCGTCCACATCTTATTGCCGCTATCATAGATAATCTCTGCCTCTTCAAGATCGTAACCCTTTGCCTTCACTGTTCTAATAGCGATATCTTTGATTTCCGCTTTGGAGAACTCTTTCTTCTCGGCATAGGCAAACGAGAAAGACAAGAGCAGTGCAAATACCAGTGCAACCAGTATGACCCTTTTCATTTTTTCCTCCTTGCCCACAATCATAACAAAAACAATGCCCCTCTGCAATATTTTTCTTATCATGCAGAGGGGCAGGCGGTTAGGTAAAACTAAGCGCTTACTTTGCGAACTTATTATAC
>Ga0136653_10001404_pt1 | contig 13071 bp, 13 predicted proteins | sample LakKivw275mmetaG_FD_94866 | JGI IMG/M metagenome (GOLD analysis project Ga0136653, IMG submission 94866) | Anoxic lake water microbial communities from Lake Kivu, Rwanda to study Microbial Dark Matter (Phase II) - Lake Kivu water 275m metaG... | ecosystem: Environmental > Aquatic > Freshwater >... | reverse complement strand
CGGTGAAATGATGTCGCAGACGTTGTTCGATGCCAGCCTGATAAAGGACGTCGGCGATATTTACTATGTCACGCCCGACCAGCTTCTGTCTCTGGAAAGGATGGCCGATAAAAGCGTGGCCAAAATAATGAGCTCAATTGAAAAGAGCAAAGACCGGCCGCTGCCGCGGGTAATATTCGCCCTGGGCATACCTGGCATCGGCGACCAGACGGCCGAATTGCTGGCTGAGCACTATACCAGCATCGACGAGTTATCACGTGCCTCTAAAGAGCAGCTTCAGGAGATACCGTCCATAGGGCCCAAGATTGCTGACAGTATCGTGGCCTTCTTCCGCCAGAAACAGAACCAGAAAATAATTGAGAAGCTGAGGAGCTCCGGGGTTAAGCTGGCGGCGGAAAAAGTTAAACGCGGAGATTTGCCTCTGGCCGGTTTCGACTTTGTCATCACCGGCAGGCTTGAATCCTTCCCACGCGAGGAAGCTGAGGCTAAGATTAAAGAGCTTGGAGGCAAAGCGGGTTCGGATGTCACCGGGAAAACAAACTATCTGGTGGTGGGCCAGGACCCCGGCTCCAAGCTGGCCCGGGCACAGTCGCTCGGCACCAAAACGCTCACCGAAGCCGAGTTCCTGAAACTTCTAAAAGAGGCCGAAGATAAACTCAAATAATAAAATGAAACTAATTATCGGTCTGGGAAATCCGGGTAAAATATATGCTCGGAACCGGCACAACGTCGGCTACCGCTGCGTCGCCCATCTGTCCAAGCTTTATTCCATCGAAACCAACAGGCGCCTGTGCCATTCACAGGTCGGCACCGGCCAAATTACCGAGGTTAAAGTGGTCCTGGCCAAACCCGTAACCTTCGTTAATCAAAGCGGGGAGGCGGCCGGTTGCCTGCTGCGCAGCTACGACCTGGCGCCCGGCGACCTGATTGTCATCCACGACGACCTAGATTTACCGCTGGGCAAGCTGCGCCTCCGACCCGATGGCAGCGCCGGTGGGCACAAAGGCATGAACTCGATTATTTCAGCACTTAGCAGCGAAGATATCCCACGCATTAAGGTGGGGATTGGCAGGCCGATGAATCCCGACGGAACGGCAATAACCGATGAGGACAGGATAGTGGACTATGTATTAAACGACTTCACGCCCAAGGAAGATGATATCATCAAGGCCGCCATCGCCCAGGTAGCCAGGGCCGTTCAGTCAATATTGACCGAGGGCTTCACGGCAGCCATGAACAAGTTCAACTGAACTAGCAATTTAGAGCAATGCTTGTCCCAGGTAGTAAGGCCAGACCACCAGTCCCAGTATGATTTTCCACCAGATCAGGTTGGCGTAACCGATGGTAAACAACCAACCCGCGAACCAGAACGCCCCGGCAATTCCCCCGCCATGACTGACTACGTGTTTGCTTTCTGACGCCATCTCAAATCTCCTTTCGTGTTCCGGCTTGATACCTTTTCAAAACAAAAGGAAATTTTATTAGCTAATTTATCTTCAGTAGTTCGATTTCAAAAGTCAGGTCTTTGCCTGCCAGCGGCAGGTTGGCATCCAGCGTCACGGTACCGTTGTCCGAGATGCCGGTGACCATAAACGTTATTTGCTGGCCATCCCCCCTTGTTGCGGTCAAAACCTGCCCCACAGCAGGCTCGGTATCCAGCTTAATCTGTTCTCGCGGTACGTGTATTACCAGGCTGTCCAGGTGGGGTCCGTAAGCCTCATCCGAGGGTATAGTAACGGTTTTCTTTTCTCCGACCTTCATTCCTACTACCGCTTTGTCAAATCCGTCGATGGCCTGTCCCGCACCCAGAGTAAATTCAAAGGGTTGGCGCCCAATCGACGTATCAAAAACAGTGCTATCGGATAACTTTCCGGTATAGTCAACCTGGACCGTGTCACCGTCCTTGGCTGTAATAGCGGCCGCTGAACTGCATCCGGCGAAGACCGCCCCTAGAAGCAAAATGGCGCCTAAGGCTATATAACCCAATTTAAACACTTTGTCCTCCAATTTCTATTATAAAGCAACTCAACGAAAGATAGGCGGCAGGAGCTGCAGGTAATCTTTACCGGTTATAGCACTGGCACAGATGAATGCCGAGTGAGCGGCTCCCTCTATACCGCCTTCGTTGAGACGTTTCCCGTAAGTATCCCCGGCAAAATATAGACCCTGTATGGTGGGGCACCTCACATCCATCCATTCGTCCTCCGGATGCCGCCACAGTATGCAGGTATCCCCGATGGTAAAGAACATGAACTCCAGCGACTTTCTCCAGCTCGGGAACGCAGTATCAGCAAACTGCAACATCCTGTCAATGACCAAGTCCACTTTCTTCCTATCGTGTGCTTCTTCAGCCAGTATGCTGCTGGCCATACCCACCAGGTGCTTGCCCTCAGGCACGGTGGTGGGTGCGATGGTAGACATGGACACGATGTCGAGCGGAACATTGCCTCGGAACAATCTCTCGCTCTCGGGAATCAGCATCGAGGTATGGTAGAAAGACCTGGGGTCTACCTCAATCTGACAGAAATCACTCAACGGCGTGGTCATGCCGAACTGTCCGGCAACCATGGACGTATATATAATATTTTTAGCTAATCTAACGAAATCCGCTGGCAGTAACTTTTCGGGCACCATTTTTAGCAACACCTTCGGCGGCACCGTACAGATTACCACCGGTGATTTTATCTCCATGGTTTTACCATCGATTTCGGCGACAACGCCCGTCGCGCTCCCGTTTTTAATTATGACCTCTTTGACTCTGGCGCTAGTTACAATATCGCTTCCAACGTATTTAATAGCGGTAACAAAACCCTCGGTAATAAAACGGTGCCCCGGCGCTCCGGCAAAACCCCATGAGCCGTTGGTAATGTGTACACCTGTTTCCTGCACCTGTAAAAATACCTTAAGGTTTTCCCCAGCGGCATTCAGCGCGGGGTCGTTAATGATGGTCTGAAAAGTCCCCATGGCATAGTGGAATTCCTGCGCCAGCTCGCTTTGGGTAATGCCCTCTACCCAGTCTTTCAAAGTTATGTGGTCCAGTTTCTCAGCATCGGCAATGGTATGCACCTGAAACTTCTGCTTATGTACCTTGACCATTTCAGCGTAATCAGGGTCGCTCATCCAGCCGTACTTCTCCCGCCTGCCCACGATGTACGGCTTCCAATTGTGATCGTACCAGATAAAGCCTGTATTGGAGTAGAAAATGGATGCCTTGTTAAACAGCGCCAGTGCCTGGCTGACACGGCCACGGTTGGTGTACCAGGCACCCCTTCCCCCAGCTTCCAACACATAGCCATTGAGCATCTTCTTCTTAATCAGCGTGAGTAAATCAGGCTCAGTCCTGTCGCTGACCCAGGAATGAGCTGAAAGCATCAATGTTTTACGAAACTCGTCGGCGTCCCTGATACCTTCGCCTCGAAACGACGTAGCGCGCCCGCCAATCTGTGACGAAGCCTCCAGAATTAGGACCTTCTTGCGTTCCATGTTCGATAGGATGGCGCCCACCAGTGACCCGGCTATACCGCAGCCGACTATTATGGCATCGTAATGGTTTGAAATTCTGGCAGCCATTTTGCTTATCTCGATACCAGTCGAATACTGATTTTAATGCCTTTCGGCAATGCCGAATTTTACTCTTCCGCTTAACTGTTGGCAATTATTCGGACTTCCACATCTTTGCCGCTACCAGACTCCAATGATATAATGGCTGAAAAGCAGTTTCGCAAACTTACTCTGACGTGGCCAAATCGAGTGTCGATAGGAAGCTTACCATAGCCGTTATCGGCGGGGGCAAATGCACCGCTCAGGAAGCGGCGCTGGCAGAAACCGTCGGCAGAGAGCTGGCCAAGCGAGGCGCCGTACTGGTCTGCGGCGGTCTGACAGGAATCATGGAAGCCGCCTGCCGAGGGGCTGCTATCGAATCCGGTGTCACCGTAGGCATATTGCCCACTGAAAATCCTTCAGATGCCAACTCCTACGTACAAATCCCAATTGCCACTGGCATCGGCCACGCCAGAAATTTAGCCGTGGTAAGGTCAGCTCAAGCCGTAATCGCCATAGACGGCGATTACGGGACGCTTACAGAGATAGGCTTCGCTTTAAAGGGCGGCATACCGGTTGTCGGACTGCGCACCTGGTCACTTTATCGAAACGGTGACGAAGACAAGTTAATAGTCAAGGCGGACGATGCAGTCGATGCCGTGGAAAAGGCCCTGGCCCTGGCCAAAGGACAGAAGCTGGACTGAGATGGCCAAAACCACAAAAGCCACCATACGGTCAATTAAAGCTCGTGAAATACTCGATTCCCGTGGCAATCCTACCATAGAGGCCGAGGTTATACTTTCCGATGGCGCGTCTGGAATCGCCGCCGTTCCCTCCGGTGCCAGCACGGGCAAACATGAAGCCGTAGAACTCAGGGACGGAGACAAGTGTCGCTACGGAGGACTAAGCGTATTGAAAGCCGTAAGCAACGTTAACAACAAAATCGCTCCGTCATTGATGGGTATGACGGCCTCAGCACAAGAAAAAATCGATGATAAAATGCTTCAGCTCGACGGCACTTCCAATAAGTCCAACCTGGGCGCCAATGCCATGCTGGCCGTGTCCCTGGCTACGACCAAGGCGGCCGCCGCCTCAGCGGGACTTCCTCTCTATCGCTACCTCGGAGGTAATGACGCCTGCCTGCTGCCGGTACCCATGCTCAATATTTTGAACGGCGGTAAACACGCAGAAAACTCCACCGACCTGCAGGAGTTCATGGTGGTACCGGCAGGCGCGGAAACCTTTAGTCAGGCGTTGCAGATGGCCACGGAAATCTATCACGCACTGAAGAAAGCTATAAAAGTTAAAGGGCTGAACAGCAACGTCGGCGACGAGGGCGGCTTTGCTCCACCTTTAGAGTCGAACAAACAAGCCGTTGAACTGATACTTGCGGCAATAGATCTGGCGGGTTACAAAGCCGGCAAAGACTCCTTTATCGCGCTGGACCCGGCGTCAAGCAGCTTTTATGTCGACGGAAAATATGTACTAGCTAAAGAAGGAATAAGTCTGACCAGCCAGGAAATGATCGATTACTATGCAAACTGGGTATCCAGCTACCCCATAATGAGCATCGAAGACGGACTGGACGAGGACGACTGGCCGGGCTGGGTATCCCTGAATTCCAGGCTGGGTAAGAAGATCAAGCTAGTGGGCGACGACCTGTACACCACAAATCTGAAGCGCCTGGAGCATGGCATCGCACAGAAGGCGTCCAACGCTATTTTGATAAAGCCAAATCAGATTGGCACACTAACTGAAACCTTGGCTACAGTGAAGCGGGCGCAGCAGGTAGGCTGGGCAACGGTCATCAGCCATCGCTCGGGAGAGACAGAAGATACCACCATCGCTGACCTGGCAGTAGCCGTTGGCTCGGGTTTGATAAAGACCGGCGCTCCTTGCCGCAGCGAACGGGTGGCTAAGTACAACCGCCTTCTTAAAATCGAAGAGGAACTGGGAGCGAAAGCCAGATTCGCCGGCAAGGAAGCACTTTCAATTTAGGAGGGTAAAATGGAAATAGTCCAGGGAGTGCATCAGATAAAGTTACCGCTGCCGGGAGCCCTAGACCATGTGAATGTATATTTAATAGAAGGCACGCAGGGCAACCTCCTTATCGATACCGGCTTTGATGCGCCCGAGGCCTTTGGGGCCCTTCGTGATGCACTTAAGTTCGGCGGTTTCGGCTTCAAGGACATAACAGTGATTGCGGCTACACACATCCATCCCGACCATTTCGGTATGGTGGACAAGCTGAAACAGTTGTCAGGCGCCAAGATAGCGCTCAGCGAGATCGAGGCCAGGTTCGTTGATTCCCGTTACGGTAAAACCGATGCGCTATTGCAGCAGGTAAAGAAACTACTAACAGCTAACGGCGTTCCCGAGGTCGACCTGACCGAGCTTGCTGAATCTCCACTGGCTATAAAGCAGTTCGTTAGCGTGGTAAAGCCCGATATCATATTGAAAGACGGTGACAAAATAACCGTGGCTTCTTCTGAGTTCAAGATAATGCTGACACCGGGACATTCACCGGGGCATATTTGCCTGTACGAGCCGAAACGGAAGCTCTTTTTCTCCGGCGACCACATACTACCCGACATATTTCCTCACATAGGTTTTCATCCGCAGTCGGGGGTTAACCCGCTGGCTGATTTCTTTAAGTCGCTGGAGGCGCTGAACAACCTAGATGTCAATTTCGTCTTCCCCGGCCATGGCTCCGTTTTCAGCGGCTTTAAGCTAAGGCTCAGTGAACTAAACTATTATCACCAACAGCGGCAGCGCGAGATAATCAGAATAATAGAGAGCGACACCAAGAGCGCCTATCAAATAGCCAGCGAGATTCCCTGGATACCGGCCGGTGAGTCTGTACCGTTCAAGAAGCTGTCGGCCCTCGATAAACGATTGGCGGTTATGGAGACTATTGCCCAGCTTAAGCTGCTGACAAACGAGGGCAAGGCACAAAAAGTAGTCAATGAGAACGTCGACCTCTACTTTGCAAGAGGCTAACCACGGTAATCCGTTTTAGGATTTTATCAACATGAGCGAACAGTTAAAGAAACGGGTCAGGAACATCAAGCTCAAATACAAGAAAGCCCCCCAGCCGGAGCTGCTAATAACACTGCCCAATCCCAGCACTGACAGGGATTACGAAGAGGAAATCGTTACCGGCGAGTTCACCACACTCTGTCCTTTAAATCCAGGGCAGCCCGACTACGCCAGGCTAACTATCAAATATATTCCGGATAAGTACATAATTGAATTGAAGTCGCTCAAGTTCTATCTGACGAGCTACAGAATGGTGGAAATATTTTTCGAGGAGGCCACCAATCGTATACTCAACGATCTGGTTAATGCGGCCAAGCCGAAAAGAATGGATGTAGCTGCCGAGTGGAACATAAGAGGAGGCATTCAAACTAAAGTAAGTGTCAGTTATAATAGTAAAAGGGGTCAATGAACTAGAGCAAGAGTAGGAGGAAAAACAAATGGCAGAGAAAATCGGCATCAATGGATTTGGGCGAATCGGCAGGCTGGCCTTCAGAGTCATAACCCAGCACTACAGCGAAAAGCTCGAGGTAGCCGTGGTCAACGACCTCACCGATGCCAAAACGAATGCCCATCTACTTAAATACGACAGCAACTACGGCATCTATCCCGGAAAAGTCGAGGTAAAGGACGATGCCATCGTGGTGGATGGCAAGAAAACGAAGGTAATCGCCGAGCGCGACCCGGGAAAGATACCGTGGAAAGACTACGGCGTTAGTCTGGTAATCGAGTCAACCGGCCTTTTTACCGATGCCGCTAAAGCCTCTGCTCATTTTCAGGGCGGCGCTAAAAAGGTCGTCATCTCAGCACCAGCCAAGGGCGAAGATATCACAATCGTCCTCGGCGTAAACCAAGAGAAATATGATCCGAAGAAGCACCACGTTGTATCCAACGCCTCCTGCACCACCAACGGCATTGCTCCCGTCGTTAAGGTATTGAACGACAACTTCGGCGTAACTAAAGGGTTCCTGACCACAATTCACGCCTACACCAACGACCAGAGACTACAAGATATGTATCATAAAGACCTGCGCCGGGCGCGGCAAGCAGCTACGAACATAGTACCCACTACCACCGGAGCCGCCAGGGCTCTCGGGCTGGTCATACCTGAAATACAGGGCAGGCTCGATGGCGTGGCTTTCAGAGTGCCGGTGCCTACCGTTTCTCTCTGTGACTTCGTCGCCGACCTCGATAAACAAGCAACCATCGAGCAGGTCAACAAGGCGTTTCAGACCGCGGCCAACGGCAAGCTTAAGGGCATACTGGAATACTGCGACGAACCGCTGGTAAGCGTCGACTTCAAGGGCAACCAGCACAGTTCAATCTTCGATGCCCTGAGCACCATGGTGCTGGCAGGAAATATGGTCAAGGTCCTGGCATGGTACGATAACGAATGGGGCTATAGCTGCCGCCTCGCCGACCTGGTCATTTTTATATTGAGCAAAGGTTTCTAGTTTCAGGTTCAGCCGCTAGTTTGCTTACCCGGTTCTTTATATATGTTGCTCAACAGCGGGGTTGGGTCGAGCCATGGGCCGATGGAATTAATCGGGTATTTAAATCCTATTTTAGCCAGTTCCTTTAAACCTGATATCGTCCGCTCCAGCTCGCCGGCAGGCAGGGCTATTGCCATCTCATCGTCTGCTACCCCTCCCATCGACCTCTCTCCATAGCACGGAATGCTCACCGCTGGTTTACCCGTAACATAGCACTGTGCCAACGAATCGGTGCAAGCTCCTTCGCCGATGAAAGAGAAGGAGAATCGCTCATACTTCACCTTTTGCAGGCCACACAGGACCATCATTACCTGAGCCGGATTGCCATACAGTAGAACGACCTCCGGCTCAAATTTCTGTTTGGCTAAAGGAGCCAGAACTATGCCGGCGCCAATGGGAATGCGGTAGTAATCGTTTTGCTGCTGCAGGGCTTCTTCCGGCGACCGAAACCAGGTGGTGGAGAGCATGGCAGCCTCAGCATTCATGCTTTTCTCTGAAGCTGGTCTCAAACCGAAAAGCCTCGAGCAGCGGTGCTGTATCTTATCGTCCTTGGTGATTCCGACAGTGATACTGTTAACGCGTACCATGAACGGTACCTGGCAGAACGTGAAAAATCTATCCAGCCTTATTACATTCTTGATGCCGCTAAGTTCGTCAGCATTCTCAAGCCTCCGGTAAGCAATTATCTTCGTCCTGAGTCGTAACCCGTTCTCCAGTTCGCCGCTCAGTTCAGCCCAGTGATGCATTTCGCTCCTTTCTTCGTCGTTAATCCTTCTTCGCCGATAGCGATTCTGTTACTATCTGTCCGATATCCTTCACAGCGAGCTTACCATCCAATTCTTCACCCTTGACGGCATCGGTAAACATGACCAGGCAGCTGGGGCAGGCAACCGCCAGAGTGTCAGCGCCGGTGGCATAGGCCTCTCTGACTCTAACCCGTGCCGGGCTTTCCTTACCTCCTGCCAGAAGGTCCATGATAAAGTTGCCGCTACCACCACCGCAACAGAATGAATCAGCTCTGTTTTTCTCCATCTCAACCAGTGTGAGACCAGGTATGTACTGCAAGACCTGCCTGGGCTCTTCGTATAGATTGTTATATCTGCCCAGAAAGCACGGGTCATGGTAAGTGACTTTGTCATTACGTCGTAAAGGCTTTATCTTCTTTTTCTGAACCAAATCATTCAAAAGCTGGGTATAGTGGTAAATTTCGAAATCAGCACCCAGTGCCGGATAACGATTTTTCAAAACGTTGTAACCATGAGGGCAAATCGTTATTATCTTCTTTATTCCTAGTTCCCTAAATTTCTTTATGTTCTTCTCCGCAAGTGTCTGAAACAGGCCCATCTCCCCCAGCAGATATACTTCGTTTCCGCAGCACTCCTCATCGCTGCCGAGTATTCCAAAGGAAACACCTGCTGTATTTAACAATTCGACAACGCTCCGGGCCATTTTTTGTGCGTTCTCGTCATACGAGCCGAGGCACCCTACATATAGAAGATATTCATCTCCGGGTGCATATATCTTCGTCCCGTTTGCCCACGCAGCCCTGTCATCCCTTAAAAGCTTGTAGGGATTACCATATCCGTAAACAGCCTCGAAGAAGTGAGCAACCCGAGGCGGTATCTTGCCCTTTTCCACCATATCGCTCCTGGCTCCGACTATCCAGTCCACGATATCGGCGGCAAATTTCATAGGACAGTGCTCGGTGCAGTTCTTACACATTGTACATGTGTATAAGATTTCGGCTAGATGCTCGGACCAGTCAATTTCGCCCTTAAGCCAGGCGTAAGTTAGCCATAGTCGACCGCTGGTGGAGTAGGTATCAAATCTAAATCTTCTATATGCCGGGCAATTGAAAGAGGAGTAATCATTTGGGAACTTGCAATAGCCGCATCTAAAGCATCTGTGAATCTGGCCCGCATAATCTTGCGCCATTATCTCACCTCCCAATTTCCGGGGTTCATAATTCCATTAGGATCCAGGAGCTTTTTAACATCCGCCATGAGCTTCAACGTATTAGGGTCCATCCTCTCCATCATTATTTTTTGCTCGTCTACATTTGGTTTCCAGAGTAAGCCTCCCTTATCCGCCACAAACTCGGCCGCTTCATGTAAAGCCGCCCTGGCTCTACCCATCTCGTCCAGGTCCGCCCGGTTGAAAGTATATGCAAACGAGAACATCATGCAATGTCCACCATGAATAACCCGTCCGGAGCCGCCATATACGACACGATGTTTTATTGCCAGTTCAGCTACCTTTCTGGCACATTCCGGATAGAGTTCCAGCGGAATAATCGGTCCGGCATATTCGAAACCGCCGCCCCTCCTGACATCAGCAAACGCCGTCATACTTTTCTGCGGGTTGTCCATAAAGTCGCGCCTCATATCCAGGTTTATGGTCATAAATCCGGCATCTTTGCTATCAACATACTCTTGGACAGAATCGTAAACCATCTTCCTCTTCATCTCCAGCTCGCCCTCCGAGTCTGCGGTCAAGAATATATTAATGTGATAATTACCTCTGAACATCAGCGGCCGTTCTTGAGCCCATATGGCTAAATCTTCTATCATCTCGGTATGAGTGAGCTTGTATATGATATCCGGTACTAGGTCTTCTTTGTCAGTAACCAATATCTCCAAGTCCTTTATTTTCTTTTTGGGATAAAGCTTTAGGCCGACTTTGGTAATGACGCCGGTTGTACCCAGCCAGCCTAAAAAGAGCCCGGAGAGATCGGGCAATGGGGCGCCTTTTGAAAACCAGTAAGGCCCTATGGAACATGAACCGATTTTACAAATGTCTCCTGTGGGCAGCACCACTTCAAGTCCGTTAACCATGTCCGAGTTAAATCCATACTGGTTGGTCAGCCTTCCCTGGCCGTGTATTACGACATTGGCGGCTATGGTGGTTATGGGAGGCGCTTCAGGAACGCTGTGTCTCAGGTCAGGGTGATGCTTATTTAAATAGTCCCTTAGCGCACCTTGCGTGACGCCAGCCTCGACCACAGCGTATCTTGCCTTTTCATTCACCTCCAGTATCCTGTCCATCCTCTTCGTGTCCATCACGATTCCGCCCTTAAGGGGAACCACCAGGCCGGTCAATGCCAGACCTGCGCCCTTGGGCACTATGGCTACCTTCTCCTTGTTTGCCAGCTTAACTATCTGCTGAACTTCGTCCGTCGTTGCCGGCATTACCACATAGTCGGCCTCATGTGGTGTCATTAAACCCGGGTCTCGGCCATAGAAATAGCGCTCCTCTTGGTGGTTCGAGGCCCAATCCTTGCCTACTATCTTCTCCAGAGCTTCCAATATATCGCTCATAGTGTCACCTCCACTGCCTGTTTTTCACCTATGGCTAGCTTGCATAGGTCGATGATATGTATCGGTTTTATCCCTCTTCTGGCAACTTTTTCAGCCAGAGGGTCCCAGCAGGCCGGGCAGTTGAATACGCAATACTCCGCTCCAAACTTCACCATATCGTCTATATTCCGCTTTTGCACATCATGCCCCAAATCATAACCCTTCGATGTCATCATAAGTCCTCCGCAGCAGAGGGCGTTCTCACGGTCATATTCCCGCTTAACTCTTTCAACCCCAATAAGTTCGAATATATCATCCACAAAGTGGTCGGTTTCCGGCACCAGCCTGGCCGAACAGTTACGGTGGTATGCCGCCTTAATGTTTAGGGGCATTATCTCTTTCCTTAGTTTTTCAAGCCGTTTGTAGATATATTCGAAGTAGTGAACGGATTGAAAGGGCACCTCTATTCCGTAAGCCGGCGCCAGCTTAGTAAAGGTGCCATAACATTCATCATGTAAAAATATGACTTCCCTGATTCCCTGGTTCCAGATATTGTCTATCACCCTGGGGAGATTTTCCTTTATTATTGACATTTTGCCGAAGTGCAAGAACATGGCCTGACAGAAGAACTCGGTGCCCAGTAGCCACGAAGGCAGAATACCTTCAAAAAGTCTGCCGGTAGCTAATGTGTAAAGTCTCGGTATGGCACAAAAAGACAGTGCCGTTTTTTCAGGTTTCCCCACCAGAAATTTGCCCTGAGCGGTGGTCATATTGATTGCCTGCTTTGTGATAGGCCTGGCCTGAGGTAATATACCCTTCTCCTCCTGGCGCTCCACAATTAAGTAAAGAGGATGGTTACCGAATGGGCAGTATTCTTCACAGGCATAACAAGTCATGCAATCCTTCAATATATGGGAATCTTCACCGTTGATTACTTTTTGCCATTCTAACTTCGCCTTTTTTTTATCCTTGAAATCCATATATTGACATTTGACCAGGCAGCTAACAGCTTTACAGCCAGTGCATTTGGCTTCATCGAACTTCAATTCGGGCATTTCGACCCCCTTCGGGGCGAATTGTGCAAAAAAGGGGGGCACCTGTCAACCCGGTTATCGAAGCTGCCAGCTTCAGAACAAAAATTCTGCTTTTAAAGCTATTTAACATAAACGTTTTTCTCACGTTCTACGTTCTAGTATAATAGACGCCAGGTCAGAGGTTTCTCCTGGTGTTAAGTGAAGAATATTTAGTACAGCAGGCAGTAAATGGTAATCAAGCAGCATTTACGCAGCTATACAACCAGAACTTCGATAGGATACATCGGTATATTTACATTAAGGTTAGAAATCAAGCCGAGGCGGAGGATTTAACGCAGGATGTATTCATCAGAGCACTGGAATCTATCAATACGTATAAATGGCGGGACCTGCCCTTTGCCGCCTGGCTGTTTAAGATTGCACATAACAGGGTAATTGACCATGTACGGAAACAGGCTAAGGAGAAAAGAGCACCACTCGAGGAAGCTTACGCCAGGAGTGTTGAAGACCCTATACAAATGACAGAAAGGGATTATGAAGTTTATCAATTGAAAACGGCACTGGAGCAACTACCGGAGGCCCAACGTGATGTGGCTACTTTGCGTTTTATCGCCCAGCTATCGATCGCCGAGGTAGCCAAAACTCTGGGGAAAAGCGAGGGCACGGTTAAGG
>Ga0136653_10001401_pt1 | contig 13079 bp, 14 predicted proteins | sample LakKivw275mmetaG_FD_94866 | JGI IMG/M metagenome (GOLD analysis project Ga0136653, IMG submission 94866) | Anoxic lake water microbial communities from Lake Kivu, Rwanda to study Microbial Dark Matter (Phase II) - Lake Kivu water 275m metaG... | ecosystem: Environmental > Aquatic > Freshwater >... | reverse complement strand
TCCTTGTCCTGGCCTTCATCCGTAAGGACTATCATAACCTGGAGCCTGCACGGCTTAACCGCCTGACCGCCGCCCTAACCGCATTAACGCTCATCGCCGTATTCGCCTTCAGCATCCATGTCTTCAGGGGTCTGCCGGAGTTTGGCCGTCCGATTCTCAGCACGGCCCAATACTACCTTGACAACGCAGGTCAACAGGTCAGGTCGGCTAACATCGTCTCGGCCGTCGTTCTTGATTATCGGGCTTACGATACCCTGGGCGAGGTGACCGTCCTGTTCACGGCCATTCTGGGGACGTTCACCATCCTCCGGGTCCGCAAGGCGAAAAAGGAAGGGGGTGAGGAGTGATGTCTGAAAAGCAAGGTCTGACCGTCATCGTCAAAACCATCACCCGGACCATCCTGGCCATCATCTTTCTCTATGGATTCTACATCATCCTCCACGGCCACCTCAGCCCGGGCGGTGGATTCGGCGGAGGAGTCGTTCTGGCCCTGGGGTTCCTCAGCGTCTTGCTTGCCTACGGAAGGCCTCCCGTCCAAAAATGGCTGAATATCCCCGTCCTTCACAGCGTCGAATCGAGCGGGCCGTTGCTCTATGTGGCCCTCGGGCTCCTCGGCATAGGCGCCGGCGGCGCTTTTCTGCTCAACACTCTGGGTAAAGGCCGCCTTTTCGACCTTTGGAGTTCGGGTTTCATCCTGCCCTTAAACGTGGTCATAGGCATCAAGGTGGGCCTGTCGCTCTTCCTGGCCGTCTGGGCCCTAACCGAATGGGACCCGGAGAAAGGAGACGATATATGATCATCTATCTCCTCTGTTTCGCCCTTTTCCTCATCGGCCTATACGGTTTGATCACCAAGCGGGATTTGATCAAGATCATCCTGGCCTCAGGGATCATGGGCTACGCCGCTAACCTCATGATTGTCCTGTTTGGTTACCGCCGGAGTGGTGTTTATCCAATTCTAGAAAAAGGCAAAGAAACGGCGGTTATGGTCGATCCCTTGCCCCAGGCCCTGGTCCTGACGTCCATCGTCATTGAGCTGGGGACGACAGCGATGCTCGTCGCCCTGACCATCAAGCTCTTCAATAAATATAAGACATTCGACATCTCCAAGATCAGGAGGCTCCGCGGATGACACCTCCAAGCTTCATCATCATCCCCCTGGCCTCGGCCTTTTTGATAACCCTCGTCGGCCGAAAGAAAGATCTCTGGGGACCTCTTCTGGCTTTTGCCGCGACGGTCGCCGTGTTCGTTCTTTCCCTGCTCACCTTTTTCCAGCTGGGCACCGGGATCAAAGTTTATGAGATGGGCGGTTGGAAGTTACCCTACGGCATCGCCTTGGTTGTCGACCCCTTAGGCGCTTTTATGCTGATCATCGTCGCACTCATCTCCCTGACCTCGCTCCTTTTTTCTGTGTCTTATATCCGGCACCTCGGTTCCGACTGGAAATACTACGCCCTGTTTATGATCCTAGTCGGAGCCATGAACGGCGTCCTTGTCACGGGCGACCTCTTCAACCTCTTCGTCTTCACCGAGATCGCCATATTCGCCGCTTTTGGCCTAGTCGCCTACGGCGGCCGGGCCCACGAGTTCGAGGCCTCTTTCAAGTATGCCGTCATGGCCTCGGTCTCCTCCTCGCTGATCCTGATGGCTATCGCTGTTGTCTACAGTGCCACGTCGACGCTGACCATGGCTTCTATTTCGGTCGCCTTGTCGAGCGTCGGACCCGGGATGAAGATTTGGATCGGTGCTCTGTTTCTGGCCGGCTATGGGCTTAAAGCGGCAATCATGCCCTTTCATGCCTGGCTGCCAGACGCCCACTCATCAGCGCCGGCTCCCATTTCGAGCATGCTCTCAGGGGTTCTGATCAAAACCCTGGGCGTCTACGTCCTAGTCCGAATCTTCTATAACATCTTAGGGGCGCCGCAAATCTTCTTGACGACCTTCTTGATCCTGGGCACGCTGTCGATCCTCCTGGGGGTCATTCTCGCCGTCGGTCAATGGGACCTCAAGCGGCTCCTCGCCTACAGCAGCATCAGCCAGGTTGGCTATATCCTTTTAGGCATCGGCCTCAACACACCCCTGGGGGTAGCCGGTGCTCTCTTCCACCTTCTCAACCATGCTTTGTTCAAGTCCCTTCTATTCTATAACGCCGGCACGCTGGAGATAGGCTTAGGAACCCGGGACCTAAGGAAGATGGGCAACATCACCCGCCTCCTGCCGATCACGGCTCACTCCTCTATGGCCGGATCGCTGGCCATCTCGGGGATCCCGCCGTTCAACGGCTTCTTCAGCAAGCTCGTGATCATTATCGCCGCCGTCCAAGCACATTTACCTTTTTACGCTCTGCTCGCTGTGGTCGGAAGCCTGCTGACGCTGGCCACATTCCTCAAAGTCCAACGTTACGGAATCCGGAGTGAAAATCCGGTTGAACGTCTCCAAGCTCGACCGGGCTGGGGCATGCAAACGGCCATGATCATTCTCGCCGTTCTCTGCATCCTGACAAGTTTCCTCATCATCCCCGGGATCAAGGAATGGGTCCTGGACCCCGTGGTAGCAGCCGTTATGAACAAGACCGGCTATGCCGCCGCCGTTCTGGGAGGTCGATAATGGTCATCTTCCTTGTCGCTTTTCTCATTTGGCTGGCCCTGACCGCAGGCGGGGGATGGCAGGAGATCGTTGCCGGTTTCATCATGGCCCTGGCCGCGTCCCTTATCGCTAGGCGGTTCCGCCGATTAGCCGCGCCGAAAGCCAATTTCAAATACTGGCCCCGGCGTTTCCTTTACGGCGTTCTTTTCTTCTTCAAATTCGTATGGGAAATGATCAAAGCCAACTTGAACGTGGCCGCTATCGTCCTCCATCCGAAGCGGCCGATCAAGCCGGGGATCATCAAGATCCGGACGGGGCTGAAGAAAGACGCCGCGCTGACCACCCTCGCCAACGCCATCACCCTGACGCCCGGCACATTCACCGTGGATATCAACCCTTCCAAGCAGGAGCTCTACATTCACTGCCTCACAGTTAAATCATCTGATACTGAGCAGAACACCCGGGATATCGGGCTGAAGTTTGAGCGCCTGATCAAGGAGGTCCTCAGATGAGAGTCGCACGTTGGCTCATAGGCACGGCTATCCTGGGCAGTCTGGCCGCCCTGAATTTCTTTGTCTTCGAGGGCCCCCTTCTTATCAAGCTGATCAATGTCAGTCTCTTCAGCTCCCTCTTCGTCCTTTTCCGGGTCGTTTTCGGGCCGTCGCCGGCCGACCGGATCGTTGCTGTGGATATCCTGGGTATTCTTATTATCGGCATGCTGGCCATATTCGGGCTCTTTTTCGACCAGGGCTTTTTCTTGGACATCGCCTTGATATGGGCCCTGCTCAGCTTCATAGCATCGCTGGCCTTCGCCAAGATCCTGGAAGGGAGACGCCTCGATGATTAGGCAAACGATCGGCATGGCCTTTATCTGGTTGGGGATAGCCTTTGATTTCCTGGGTGTGTTGGGCCTGGTCCGACTTCCCGACGTTTACAGCCGCCTTCAGGCAGCAACGAAGTGCGTCACCTTCGGGACTGCCGGGCTGCTCTTCGGCGTCTTCATTATTAAGGGCTTCAGCAGCTTCGGGTTCAAGGCTCTTCTGGGTATCGCCTTCATCTTTCTCACGTCGCCGACCGCCGCCCACGCAATCTCTCGTGCCGCCCATCGCGGCCGGATCCCTCTGGCCGAAGAAAGCGTCGCCGATCTTTATGAGTCCGACGGCGAGCTTAAGGAGAAATGATGTTATGATCCTGCCTAAAGTTCGAGAGATCAAAGAAGCCCTGCTTTCCTTGTTTTCTGCACCCTACACAACAAAATTTCCCGTTCGACCGGATACCGAGTCGAAGCGATTCAGAGGGATGCCCCGTTTTGACAAGAATTTCTGTGTCGGCTGCGGCGCTTGCGCCCAAGTCTGTCCTTCCCAGGCCATCGAGGTGAGAGATGATCCGCAACGCAAGGTCCGCAGCCTCCGGGTCGAATACGGCTCCTGCATCCAATGCGGACAATGCCAGGAGAAATGCATCACCGGCAAGGGGATCGCCAATACCACCTTTTATTCCCTGGCCGTGACCGAACTCGAAGCCCCCGACGTGTACGAGACCATCGAAAGGGAGCTTGTTATCTGTGAAAGCTGCGGCGAAATTATCGGCTGCCGGGACCATCTGCGCTGGATCAACCTGCGGCTGGGCGCTAAGGCCTATGCCCATCCCGACTTCCTGCTTTTGACCCAAGCGCAATTCGCGGACGTCACTCCCTCAAAGCCCAAAGAATCGATCCGCCGCGAGGACCAGATCCTTACCGTTTGCGCCAAGTGCCGGCAAAGGATCGTTTCGGCGGATGAATTTTAGAGAATTCTGCGTTTCTCTAGCCTCCTGGCGGATGAAACAGATTGCTTTTTTTGGCCTCGGCAATTCGTCTCGAGGGGATGACGCTGCGGGGCTCGTTCTTTTCGACCGGCTCAAGGAATCTGCGGCCCTCAAGGGCGCCCGATTCGTCCGGGCCGAGGCCAATCCCGAGAACCATCTTAAAGATATTCTAGACAGCGAGGCTCAACTTGTCGTCTTTATCGACGCCGGCCGGTTCGGCGGCAATCCAGGGGAAATTAATTGGGTCGATGAGGAGAGGATCGACTCGGTCGGCGTGAGCACCCACGCCTTTTCCCTCCGAGCCATCGCTGAGTTTCTACGACTCCATAAGCCGTTCGTGTTCAAAGTCCTGGTCGTCCAGCCTGAAACCGCCGGCTTTGGTACGCCTCTCTCGCCGGCCGTCCGTCGCGGAGTGGAGGCGTTCTTCCTCCAACCATAACAACCCTCAACAAAAGAGCTTTTCGCCTCTTCGCCATGAAAAAAATAAATTCCATCCACATTCTTACATCTCCTTTATAGCTAGGGGAAAGCGCGATTCTTTGGTATAATATAAAGCTAGCGAAGAGGAATCCTGAGTTTCGATTGGCGCCTCTTTTCGAAAGGGCCGGTCCGAAGCAAGCAGTATGAAGGCACCTCAATTTTCTTTACGTACAAAGCTCAGCTTGAGCTTTCTCCTCGTTATTATCATCGGCGGCTTCTTTACCCTGATCACCGGCTCACGGATCATACGCACCACGCTGATCTCCCAAGCCCAGGCTAAAGTCCGCCATGACCTGTCTTCCGCCTGGATGGTATTTAGCACCGAGCTTAACGATATTAAGGTTATCGTCAGCCTGACTGCGGCGCGAGAAAGCCTGTGGGAGGCGGTTCAAAAAAGACAAAACGATACTCTCCTCAGATATCTCAGCCGCGTCCGAACCGAAAACGGGCTGGACATCTTAACCCTGGCCGACGCACAAGGAGTCGTCCTCGTTCGAACCAGAAATCCGGAAATGGCGGGGGACGACGAATCATCCGACGAAATCGTCCGGCAGGTCCTATTAAAGAACACCGTGGCCTCGCCCCAGCTTCTCTCCAGAGACGAGCTCCTCAAGGAGGGACGCGACCTGGCTGATAAAGCCGTCTTGGAGTTCATTCCCACGCCCAAAGCCGCGCCCCGGGCCGAGAACCGCGAAACAATGGGGATGGTGCTCAAGGCCGGCGCCCCGGTGATGGACGAAACGGGAGTTCTTCTCGGAATTCTCTACGGAGGCATTCTTCTCAACCGGAACTACGATATCGTGGACAACATCAAAGACCTTGTCTTTAAGGGAGAAAAATACAAGGGCCGGGAGACGGGAACGGCCACCGTTTTCCAGAACGACCTGCGCATCTCGACCAACGTAAAAAATGAAAAGGGCAAGCGCGCCATCGGCACGCTCGTGTCCGAGGAAGTGAAGAAGGCTGTGCTCGAAGAGGGCCGGCCCTGGATCGCTAGGGCCTTTGTCGTCACGGACTGGTATGTCACGGCCTACGAACCGATTAAAAATATCGAAAACAAAATCATCGGAATGCTCTATGTCGGGATGCTCGAAAAGCCCTATAAGGACGCCGCCGATCGGGTCCTGCTGACTTTCACCCTGATTGCTGCGCTCTTCATCCTTTTTTTCCTGGCTATCCTAAATTTTTCTACGACCCAGATCATCCGCCCTCTTCAGAGGATGGCCCGAGCCACTAAGGAAATCGCTAAAGGAGACCTGACTCATAAAGTCGACGTTCACTCCCGGGATGAGATCGGGACCCTGGCGGATGCGTTCAACCAGATGACCGATCATCTTCGCGAGGCCAATCAGGCCCTCGTCGATTGGGGGATGACCTTAGAGAATAAAGTCGAGGAACGGACCAAGGAACTCGTCGAGATCCAGACGCATCTCGTCCAGTCCGAAAAGCTTGCTTCCATCGGAAAGCTCGCGGCGGGCATCGCCCATGAGATCAACAATCCTTTGGGAGGAATTCTCATCTACAGCTGCCTGATCCTGGAGGAAACAGATAAAAACAGCCCGCAATATGAAAACCTTAAAAAAATCGTGAAAGAGACAACCCGGTGCAAGGATATCGTCAAGGGCCTTCTCGACTTCGCCCGGCCGAAGGAACCCGAAATGGGGATGGTCGATATCAACGAACTCCTGGATAAATCTCTGACCCTGATGGAACGCCAGGCTCTGTTTCAGAACATCGTCATCCGGAAATATTATGATCCCGGCCTTCCGAAAACTTTTGCCGACGGCGCCCAGCTTCAGCAGGTATTTATCAATATTATCCTTAACGCCGCCGAGGCCATGAACGGAAATGGGGTATTGACCCTTAAAACCTCCATCTCCAAAAGCCAGGACACGATCAGCGTCGAGTTTGCGGACACGGGTCACGGAATCCGGGAAGAGGATAGGCTACGAATCTTTGAACCATTTTTCTCGACCAAAGAAGTCGGCAAGGGCACCGGCCTCGGGCTGGCCATCAGCTACGGCATCATCCAAAAGCACAAGGGAGAAATAGAGGTCCGAAGTAAAGTCGGACACGGAGCCACGTTCACCGTGAAGCTTCCGTCGAAACGAGAGACGGCATGAGAGAAACCACTCAAATTCTGATTATCGACGACGAAGAGGCCATGAGGGATTCCATGGGCCAGGTCCTGCAGAAAGAAGGCTGCCAAACCCGGTCGGCTCAGGACGGGCAAGAGGGTTTGGCCCTCTTTCAAAAAGAGCATTTCCATACCGTTTTTCTGGACTTGAAACTCCCCGACATCAACGGCCTCCATGTCCTGCGCCAGATGAAATATGCGAGCCCGGAGACCCCCGTGGTCATCATCACCGGATTCGGCACGATCAAATCGGCTGTCGAAGCCATGAAGATCGGCGCCTTTGATTATCTGGCCAAGCCTTTTACGCCCGAGGAGCTACGGCTCGCAGTCCGAAAGGCTTTGAAGGGCCGAAAAATGTCTTTAAAAAACCTGTGCCTCCAGAGCGAGCTCATGGGCAAGAGCGAGTTTGTTATGGTCATTGGCACGAGCCGGGCCATGCAGGATGTCCTGGACGTCATCCGACGGGTCAGTCCGACAGAAACGACTGTGCTCATCACAGGAGAGAGCGGAACCGGAAAAGAGCTCATTGCCCGAGAGATTCACAACCACAGCCTTCGGCGCGATGCCCCGTTCGTCGTTGTCGATTGCGGGGCCCTGGTCGAGACCCTGTTTGAAAGCGAGCTGTTTGGACACGTTAAAGGATCATTCACGGGAGCCCATGAGACCAAGCACGGCCGCTTCGAGGTCGCCGAAGGAGGAACGATTTTTTTCGATGAGATCAGCAATATCAGCTTGAACATTCAAGCCAAGCTCCTGCGAGTCATCCAGGAGCGCGAAGTGACCCGCATAGGAAGCTCCCGGCCGATCAAGCTGGATGTCCGCATCCTGGCCGCAACGAATGAAAACCTGGACCAATTAGTAACCAAAGGGGCCTTCCGCGAGGACCTCTTCTACCGCTTAAGCGTCGTTCCCGTTCACCTGCCGCCACTCCGAGAGCGAAAAGAAGATATCCCGCTGCTCGTGGAACACTTCCTCCATAAATATGGCAAGAAAGCAAAAAAAAACGTCACGGATTTATCCCCTCAGGCCATGAAGGCACTCATGGACTATGACTGGCCGGGGAATATCCGGGAGCTGGAGAACACCATCGAAAGAGCCCTGGTGCTTTTCAAGGGGAACGGCATCGATATCGAAGACATCATGTATCATGGAATTAAGGCCGCCTCGTCCATTTTCAGTATCAACGGGGAGAAATCTAGATCCCTGGAAGATATGGAAAAAGAGTACATTGGGGCTTTGCTTCGGGAAAATCATGGGAACAGGAGCAAAACCGCAAAAATTTTAGGGATCGACCGCAAAACACTCTGGGCTAAAATAAATAAACATCGCCTGGGATGAGTCAAAAAAGAAACACTCCCTGGGGATAATTTCCACATAATACTTGTCATTCCCTAAGCCAAAATCCATCCTTTTCTAAAGGCATTTCTTGATAACCCCTTTAATTCCTATGGCTTAGGGGAAAAAGGAAGGCCCATTCTTTGGGAGCCATAAAAGGCACGGAATTTGCAGTAAAAAAGTGCAAGTTTAATATATAATTTTATCTCTATTTCCTCTTGAAGGAGAAACCTAAAGGCGTGACAACATGAAAACCAAAGGAACAACACCATGAGAATTCTCAAACTTAAGAAATCGGATTTGTCTTCCTTCCTGGAAATCGCTGCCCAAAGGGCCGAGATCTGGGCCCCGCAAAAAAAAGGCGATAAGCATGTCTTTGACCGCGTGGAGGATTTTGCCAGAATTGAGCTGCAGACAACGCGAACCATTCTTCCGCCGAAAAAGATCATGGTCCCGCCGCTGTTCAACATGATGGTTTTCCAGGACACAGGTTATAACGAGGATTTCTCACATATCTCCAAAAAGATTCTTTTCGGCATTCACCCCTGCGATATCCACGGCCTCTTGACACTGGACAAGTTGTTCGTGCAGGAATACTCTGATCCCTATTATTTGAACGCCCGGAAGAATACGTTCATCCTCGGCCTATCGTGCTGGCCGGATGAACATTGCTTCTGCAAGTCCACTCGCACCCACGTCGTTGAAGAAGGTTATGATCTGTTCTTCACCGATCTCCCCGGCTTTTTCCTCGTTTGGATCGGGTCCAGCCAGGGCGATGATCTCGTGCGACTCGCTCCAGACAAGTTTGAGGAAAAATTATCAGAGCAAGATATCCAGGCCTACATCCGCTGGCAAAATGACCGGGAAAAAGCATTCAAGACGGAGATCGACTTCATCACGATGCCCGACCTGATGGAGCTTAAGTATAAGGCCGATTTCTGGCAGGAAGCCGGCAACGCCTGCCTGGCCTGCGGGTCCTGCAGCATGGTTTGTCCCACCTGCAATTGCTATAACGTTGCCGACAAGACCTTCCTGGGCGGAAGGCCCGGCAAACGAATCCGCACCTGGGATTCATGCACGCTCCCTGAATATTCGGAAGTGGCGGGCGGGGAGAATTTTCGTGAACACAAGTCCGACCGTCTGAAGCTGTGGTACACCCACAAGCTTCAGGCTTACGTCAGCAAATACGGAAAGCCGAGCTGTGTCGGCTGCGGCCGCTGCATCGTTACCTGCCCCGTGAGCATCAACGTCAAGACCATCGCCCGGGCCTTGGAGGGAGAAGAGGTCGACGCCTTTTGGAAAAAAATGAACCTTGAGGTGACAAAATGAACGCCGAACACAAGGGTCTGGAACAGAAGAATCCCTTCATACCCGAGCCGGCCCGTATTGTCCGCACCTACCTGCTGACGGATGATGTAAAATTTTTCCAGGTGCGGCTGGCCGATATGGACAAAGCCCTATCGTTTAAATACAAGCCGGGGCAGTTCGCCATGATTTCGGTCCCGGGAACCGGCGAGGCGCCTTTCTGCCTTTCTTCCACTCCGTCCCGGCCAGGACTGCTTGAGTTCTGCATCCGGAAGGCGGGGACCGTTACCAGCGCCCTCTTTAGGCTCAAGGAGAATTCGCTCATCGGGCTCCGCGGCCCTTACGGGAACGGCTTCCCCATCGACGACATGATAGACAAAGACATCATCATCGTGCTCGGCGGGTTGGGGGTCGCGCCGCTGCGCTCGGTCCTCCTTTACTGCCTCGATAACCGGAGCCAATTCCGAAGACTATCTGTTCTTTACGGGGCCAAGAGGCCGGCCGAAATGATTTTCCGGGAAGAATATTTTTCTCTCAAGGAGAGAGGCGACCTCGACTGCCACCTGACTGTGGATCGGGATGATACGGGAGACTGGAAGGAAAACATCGGCGTCGTTACGACACTCTTCCCCCGTTTCAAGAACGTCGACCCGGATGCAACGTACGGCCTCGTCTGCGGGCCTCCGGTGATGTACAAGTTCGTCATCAAAGAACTGCTCAAGCTGGGTATCCCTAAAAACCAGATCCTGATGACCCTGGAACGGCGGATGAGATGCGGCATCGGCAAATGCGGCCATTGCGCCATCGACTATATCTACACCTGCCTTGACGGCCCTGTTTTTACCTATTGGGATGTGCTTCATATGAGGGAACTCATCTAGGGAGGACGCCGTGCCAGATAACAAATTGAAAATCGGGATCTTTGAACTTACCGGTTGCGCCGGCGACGCCCTTCTTATCGTGGACTGCGAGGAAGAGCTGATCAATATCTTCAAGGCCGCCAACATTGAAGCCTTTCTGATGGCTAAGAGCGACAATGACGATGAAATCGAACTCGATGCGGCCCTGGTCGAAGGCTCGGTTTCAACGGAGAAGGACCTCCGAGAGCTTATCGAGATCCGTAAAAGGTCCAAGGTGCTCGTCGCCATCGGCATCTGCGCCGGCTTGGGTGGAATCCAAGCAAACTTATCCAACGACGATGTTTGGGCAAAGAACCTAAAGGCCGTCTATGGGAAGATGGAATTCACTCACTCGAAACCCCTGCCGTCCAAGCCGGTGGGTGATTTTGTCAAGGTAGACTACTGCCTGCCTGGCTGTCCGATCGGCAAGGATCAGTTTCTCTCGACGTTCGCCAGGCTTTTGGCCGGCAACCCGCCGGAGCTCTTTAGGTTCCCCGTCTGCATGGAGTGCAAGTGGCATGAAAATGACTGCCTCCTCAATAAGAACGTGATCTGCATGGGACCCCTGACTGCCGCCGGTTGCGGCGCGGTCTGCGTTAATCACAATTTACCCTGCGTTGGGTGCTGGGGGCCATCTGAAGAAGCTAACCGAACGGCGGAATACCGTCTTTTGCTCGAAAAAGGCTATGACCCGGTCGTCATTAAAAACAAGATGGCCAACTTCAGCGGAACACGTATCTTTGAGTTTTTCGCCGGGTTTAAAGGAGACAAGAAATGAAGAAGATCACGATCGAGCATATCGCCCGCGTCGAAGGGAACGGAGGCATCACCGCGACCATCGACGGGAACATCGTAACAGACGTGAAGTTCACAGTGAACGAGGGGCCGCGGCTCGTCGAACGCTTGGTCCTGGGAAAAACGCCCGAAGAAGACGTAAATCTCGTCCCCCGGATTTGCGCGATCTGCACCCTATCTCATAAATATGCCGCGATCCGGGCCATGGAAAGGGCCCTGAACATCAACGTGGGACCCAAAGTGAGACTCCTCCGCGAACTCATGCATCTTGGAGAAATGGTGGAAAGCCATGCTCTCCACGTGTTCTACCTGGCACTCCCGGATTATGTCGGCTTCCCGAATGCGATCGCCATGGCTTCAAAGTTCCCTTTCGAGGTCAAGATCGCCCTGGAGATGAAACAGTTCGGCAACCATATCATGAAGACGGCGAGCGGACGGTATATTCATGGGGAAAACCCGGTGATCGGAGGCTTCGGACGCTTCCCAGGCCGCGACGAACTCATCTGGATTAAGAACCGTGCCGTTCAATTCATGCCCTTTGTGCTGAAGACCGTGAAGCTGTTCGCCGAACTTCCTTACCCTGACGTCCCGGAATCGGAGACTCTCTACGCCTGTTGCAACCCTCCGGATAATAAGTACGGGATTGTCGGCGATGAAATTATCTTGTCCACTGGCGAAACCATCGACGTTCAAGACTACGAGCGACTGACCAACGAGTTCGTCGTATCCCATTCGTTCTGTAAACGAAGTCAGTATAAGGACAGGCCTTATTCCGTGGGCGCTCTGGCCAGGGTGAACTGCCTCGGAAAGCGTCTCGAAGGCGAAGCCGGGAAGATGTACAAAAAATATTTCAACGCTCGCTGGACAAAGAACCCCTTGTTCAACAACGCCGCCCAGGCCCTGGAGCTGGCCTATTCTTTTGAAAGAATCCCCGAGGTCATCGAGGAGACCCTCCCGCGTCCCGACGAGCCAATCATTCCCTATGGCCAAACAGACGGAAAAGGCGCTGGTGCTGTGGAAGCACCTCGCGGCACCCTATTCCACGCCTATGAGGTGACGGGGGGACTCGTTTCTCATGCGGATATCATCACGCCCACGGCCCAGAATGCGGAAGACATCGAACGCTACTGCTATATCACAGCCCAGAAATTGCTGGAGTCGGGACAGGAAGAGAAAATTAAGGACCGTATGGATTTGGTCATTAGGTCTTTTGATCCTTGTATCAGCTGCTCGGTGCATGCGGTTCGGATCAGGAAAGCGCCCGAGGAAGATTGGAAGATGAAAATCGCAAAAATGAAAATAGACTTCTCCCCGCTCATCGTCGGTTTTGGATCGGCCGGTCATTCCGACGACGGCGCGGGGCTGGAGCTGGCCCGCCGGCTCCGCGGTCGCGAATTTAAGGATGTCTGGATCGAAGATGAATCGCCAGAGGGGACGGCCGAATGGGAAATGGATGAGCACCGTCCGCTGCTCATCGTGGATGCGGTGGACTTCGGAGAGCGCCCCGGCAAGATAACTATGATGCCGCTTCAACACGCTGCCTGGAATGCTGCCCTCAGCCATAGACTTCTGCCCCTGGTCACCCGCCGCATTAGCTTCGATCAGCTCAAGAACTCCTATATCCTCGGCATCCAGCCAGCAACGCTTGAAGACGGCGAGCAGCTATCCGAGCCCGTCCTTTTGGCCATCGAACAGATTTTGGACCGGCTGAAAAATTGATGGATTCTCTCAGGACGG
>Ga0136653_10001400_pt1 | contig 13082 bp, 12 predicted proteins | sample LakKivw275mmetaG_FD_94866 | JGI IMG/M metagenome (GOLD analysis project Ga0136653, IMG submission 94866) | Anoxic lake water microbial communities from Lake Kivu, Rwanda to study Microbial Dark Matter (Phase II) - Lake Kivu water 275m metaG... | ecosystem: Environmental > Aquatic > Freshwater >... | reverse complement strand
GATATCAAGAGCGGTTACAATGAAGAATAAAGACCTGATCAGCATCAGCGAAGCCAGCCAGATACTCGGTGTCAATGAAGCTACGCTGCGTCAGTGGACGGATGAGGGCAAGCTCAATGCGTTCGTGACGCCGGGCGGACACAGGCGCTACTCGAAATCCGACCTGCGAAACCTCACACGCTCCGGCCAAAAAGTGCTGGGCATCAAAGACCTGGTGAACGAGCTGGAAGATACAACGCCCCGTCACAGGGAGATTGCGCGCGGATTCTTCGAAAGGTCGCCACAAGTAATAAAACCCTGCCGGGAACACCAGCGGCAGCTGGCCGAACTGGGCCGCCATTTGCTCAACCTGACAGCCAGATACGTTAGCGAGCCGGCCAGAAGGGCGGAATGCCTATCCGCAGCCCGCGATACGGGCAGAAGTTTCGGACGCCTGCTGGCTGAAATGGGCATGCCGCTGACCGAGGCGACGGAGGCTTTCCTCATGCATCGTGAGTTGATCATGCAGGCAGCAGCCGGCCTTGCCGGAAAGCGCCAGGCCCGCGGAGGGCGCATCGCAGAGGCCATACCGCTTGCCAACCGTTTGATCGACGTAACTCTTGTAGCCATGATAGACGAACACCAGAAGTATGCAGGCAAAGGAGCAGGCCGCTTATGATATCAATATCCCGCCTGCTCTGCGGCGCCGTAAGCCCCGGCGACAGCCTGCGCTACCCGGACTCCGCACAAGCGCATAAGGACGCTGCAGAGCCCGGACCGGTGGTCGTCTGGAACTGCACCCGCCAGTGTAACCTGCACTGCATCCACTGCTACGCCGGCGCCGGCAGCCGGGCGGAAGCACCCTCCATGAACACGAAGCAGGGCATGCAATTTATCGATGACCTGGTTGAATTCAAGGTGCCGGTCATCCTCTTCTCGGGCGGGGAACCCCTGTTGAGAGACGACCTTTTCGATCTGGCCGGACATGCAGTAAGCCGTGGCCTGCGCATTGCTCTTTCCACCAACGGCACACTTATCGACGGGGCAGCCGCAGATAGGATCGGGAGAATAGGTTTCGCAGAGGTGGGCATCAGCATTGACGGCACAAGCTCAACCAACGACCGCTTCCGTGGCAGGGACGGCGCCTACCGGCAGGCCCTCGAAGGCATACGCGCATGCGTGGCCAGGGGCATCAGAGTATCCCTCAGGCTGACCATAACCAGGTATAACCACACCGAAATACCCGACATCTTCTCGCTGATAGAACAGGAGAACATAAACCGTGTCTGTTTCTATCACCTGGCATATTCCGGGCGGGGCAACAGCCTCAGGGAACAGGACCTCCCTCACTCTCAAAAGCGCCGGGTTGTGGACATGATCTGTGACCGTACACTCGATATGCACAGGCGCGGATACCCCATTGAGGTATTAACAGTGGGCAACCACTCGGACGGAGTATACCTGTACCTGAGGGCGCGTGAGCAAGGGCATAAGGATGCCGCACGAATACGGGATTTGCTTAAAATGAACGGGGGCAATAACTCGGGGATAAGAATAGGGGCCGTTGATGATAAGGGAGACGTGCACCCGGACCAGTTCTGGCAGAGCTATTCACCCGGCAACGTTTTGCTACGTAAGTTCGGCGACATCTGGATGGACCTGTCACAGCCCGTAATGAAGGGCCTGAAAAACCGCAAGCATCTGCTCAAAGGGCGCTGCGCCCGCTGTGCGTATCTCGACCTGTGCAACGGCAACCTGCGCGTGCGCGCCGAGGCCGTGCACGGAGATATATGGGCCGAAGATCCGGCCTGTTACCTGAGCGACAGAGAGATCGGTTTAATAAAATGAGTCACGACCATTTAAATTCGACTTTAATCCAACCGCGGCTGCAGCTCGTGGCATGGGAGATCACGCGCTCATGCAACCTGCATTGCGCGCACTGCCGCGCATCGTCCTCCGCAGACGAGTACGCGGGTGAACTAACCACGCAGGAGGCGTTCCGCCTGATCGACCAGATAAATGAGGCAGGCAACCCCATCATCATTCTCACAGGAGGGGAGCCACTGGTACGCGCCGACGTGTATTCCCTGGCCGAATATGTAAAACGTAAGGGTCTGCGTGTGGTCATGGGCACCAACGGGACACTGGTCACACCGCAGGTCGCAGCCCGGCTGAAAGCCTCCGGGCTCTCTCGCATCTCGGTCAGCCTGGATTTTCCCACAGCGGAGATGCAGGATAAATTTCGCGGGCAGCAGGGTGCGTTTGAGGCAGCCCTGGCGGGTATCCGCAACATCCGCGAGGCCGGCATGGAGCTCCAGATCAACTGCACCCTGACCAGACTGAATATCGCCTATCTGAACGATCTGCTGCGCCTGGCGCTGCATGAGGGGGCGGTAGCCTTCCACCCCTTTTTCCTGGTGCCCACGGGCAGGGGCAAGGGGCTGAGCGATGTCGAACTCAGCGCCGGGGAATACGAGAGCGCCTTAAACTGGATATACGATAAACAACTTGAACTGGGGGATAAAATATTCTTCAAGCCGACTGACGCGCCGCATTACCTGCGTATATTGAGACAACGCGGCGGAAACGAAGCTTTGCTATCAGGCCCTTCGCCTGCAGCGCGCCATCGCCACGGGGGTGAAGATTCGATCAGCCGCGGATGTATGGCCGGGATCGGATTCTGCTTTATATCTCACACAGGCCGGGTGCAGGGGTGCGGCTACCTGGATCTCGAGGCAGGAAATATCAGAAATCAGCCGTTCGGCGATATCTGGCGCGATTCTCCGCTGTTCAAGCAGCTGCGCGACCTCAGCGCCATCAAGGGGAAGTGCGGTGCCTGTGAATACAAACGGATCTGTGGCGGCTGCCGGGCCCGCGCCCTGGAGACCACGGGCGATCACCTGGAGTCCGAGCCGTATTGTATTTATCAGCCGCGCGGCGCGACGGGAGAACGCATAAATGTCTGACAGCGCACGCCTGAATACCGTGAACAGGTTGCTTGGTATGCTGCAATCAAGCTTCCCACTGTGCAGGGAACCATACGACGAAATGGGCGCCGGGCTGGGGATAAGCGGCGATGACGTGATCACAAGAATAGTCAATTTAAAGAAGCATGGTATTGTACGCCAGATCAGCCCGGTGCTGGATGCCAGGAAACTGGGTTTCCAGAGCACGCTGATTGCCATGAAGGTGGATTCATCCCACACAAAAAGCGCCGAAATTTACCTGATGGCACATTCCGGCATCAGCCACGGTTATGAGAGGGAGCACGAATTCAATATCTGGGTGACCCTGTCGGTGCCCCCGCGAGCAGATTTGCAGGCGGAGGTTACGAACATCTCTGCCGGATCCCATGCACGGGAGACAATCGCCCTGCCTGCCGTTAAGGTATTCAAGCTGAGGACCAATTTCAGCCAGATTGAAGATAGTACAGCGGAAGACTATGCCTCAACTGGCAACGGACTACCCTGCAGGGCCCGATTATCAAAGGCCGACAGACAGATCATCAACGGCCTTCAACATGACCTGCCGCTGAGCGCCGACCCTTTTACTCCGCTGGCGCGCAGCCTGGGCATGGACGTGGATGAAATGCTGGCGCACAGCCACCGTCTGTTGCGCCGCGGCATAATAAGGCGCTACGGGGCTTCCATCAACCACCGCAATGCCGGATACCGGGCCAACGCCATGACGTGCTGGGATGCCTCGACCGGCAGGGTAGATGAGTTGGGACGCCTGCTGGCTTCGGACAGGCATGTCAGCCATTGCTATGAGAGGATGACTATTAATCCCTGGCATTATAACCTGTTCGCCATGGTGCACAGCCGTGATAAGGTGGCCTGCCTTCAAATGATCGAAAGGATGGCGGCAGTAACAGGACTCACAAAATACGTTGTGCTGTTCAGCCTAAAAGAATTTAAAAAGACGAGAATACTGTACAGAGTTTAACCAAATGATGGCGGCGTATTATCCGGTTTACCTCAACCTTCAGGGCAGGAAATGCCTTATCGCTGGAGGGGGCCAGGTAGCTTTGCGCAAGGCTGCCGCGATGCTGGAACACGGCGCCGAGGTAACAGTCGTCAGCCCCCGGCTTTGCACAGGTCTGCGCAAGCTTGCACATGAAAGCAGGATACAAGCTGTCAACAGACCTTATCGTGCCGGCGATCTGAAGGGCGTATCTATCGCCATCGTCGCCACCAGCAATCGCGGAATAAACCGCAGCGCAGCAGAAGATGCTAAAAAACACAGGGTGCCGGTCAATGTGGTGGATGACCCTGTGTTGTCGGATTTCATCGTCCCGTCCATCTTGCGCAGGGGCGATCTTTCCATCGCTATCTCAACCTCCGCTAAAAGCCCGGCGCTGGCGCGCAAAATCCGCAGCAGGCTGGAAAACTCATTCGACAAAGAATATGCGCCACTGGTTGCTATAATCGATGAGGTCCGCCGCCGCGTTAAGAAACAGGGATTGAAGGTAAGCAGCAGCGATTGGCAACAAGCTATTGATATTGACTCTATGATCGGGCTCATCAGGCAAGGTCAGGGGGAAGAGGCGGGGGAAGACCTGATAGAGAAACTAAGGAAATGCGCAAAATGATCTCACAGGCGGAAGTTACCCATGCATGTTAGTCTGGCCGGCATAAACCACCGCACGGCGCCTATTGAAGTGCGTGAAAAAGCCGCTATCAGCCCGGACAGCCTGCACGCATATCTTCATCTTCTGCGACGGCATCTACAACACGGCGTCATTCTCTCAACCTGCAACCGCACAGAGGTATATTCCACGGGCAGCCGGGCCGGAGATGTTGATCAGGCCTGCGTCGATTTCCTGGGCAATGGCATGGGGCTGACGGAGAGCACCACCCTCTGTTTCTACGTGATGAGCGACCGGGTCGCCCTCGAACATCTTTTCGATGTGTCCTGCGGCCTGGATTCAATGATAATCGGTGAATATGAGGTACTGGGCCAGGTGGGTCAGGCGCTGGAGGCGGCGGAGAAGTCGGGTACGGTCAACCTGCCATTGAGACGTATTTTTGAGAGCGCTATAAGGACCGGCAGGCGGGCCCGCAACGAGACGGGTATCAGCAGAAATCCTCTGTCCATCAGCTCTATAGCGGTCAACAAAGCCCTGGATATCGTGGATGATATCGGCAAATGTAAGATCGTTATCATAGGGGCGGGCGAGGCAGGCAGGCTTGCGTTGAGGGTGGCCAGCGGCAGGGGCGCCCCCGATATGGCGGTGGTCAGCAGAACGCTGGAGCGCGCCATACGGATAACAGGCACTTGCGGAGGACGTCCCGTCAGCTCTGATAAGCTGGCGGTGGAGTTGCGCAACGCCGACATCGTTATCGCCTGCGCGGCATCGCCCCACCCGGTGCTCCGCCACAGGCAGGTAAGCGATATTATGAACACGAGGCCGCAACGACCCCTGATCATCATTGATATCGCCCTGCCCCGCAACGTCGAGCCGGACATCGGCAGCATCTACAACGTGCACCTATACAATATAGACGACCTTAATAAGCTCGCCGATACCCATCGCCAGGAAAGGGAAGCGGAGGCGGCGGCCGTCAAAGAGATCATAGCGGAAGAGACCGAAATACTTATGAACTGGTTGCTGGCGCACAGCGCCCGCCCGGTTATCAAGTCCCTCATGGCCAGGGCCGAGAAAATCCGCGCGGCGCAATACCACAATTCCATAAAGAAAATGGCGTCATTATCGGAGGAAGAGAAACACCATATCGACCTGCTCACCAGGTCGATCGTGGACAAGATATTGAGGTACCCGATACTGTACCTCAAGGAAGGCGGGGACGCAGACCGGATGAAATCAATCAACCGCATTTTTGGATTGGACGATGGTAAGGAGCTGTGAATAATAGAATTGTGATCGGCTCCCGGGGAAGCAGGCTGGCCATGATACAGGCGGAGTCGGTGGCCCGTGAGATCAAGCAGGTTTGCCCCGGGCTCGAGATCGTGATCGTAAAGATTGTGACAGAGGGCGATCGCAACCGCAGCTTGAGCATCGACCTGACCGGCGACATCGGTATATTCGTTAAAGCGCTGGAGGAAGCTCTGCTGAACCGCAGCATAGATATAGCCGTGCACAGCCTCAAGGATCTGCCGACCATTCTTCCGCAGCAATTATGCCTGGCCGCCGTGACTGAGAGGCTGGACCCACGAGATGCAATAGTCGCCTGTTCACCGCTGGCTGACCTGTATCCCGGCTCTAAAATAGGCACCGGAAGCCTGCGACGCGCTGCGCAGCTCAAACACTTACGTCCGGACCTGGAGGTCTGCGGCATACGAGGAAATGTGGACAGCCGCCTGCGCCGTGTGAGCTCCGGTCAACTGCAGGGTGTGATCGTCGCTGCAGCAGCGCTGCTCAGGCTTGGCTTGAGTGGTAAAATAACCGGGCACCTTCCCCTGGAATCCTTCCTGCCGGCCGCCGGTCAGGGCGCACTGGCTATAGAGGCCAGGGAGGGCGACGGAAGAGTGGAAGAGATCATCGGACCGATCAACCATTTGCCCACCTGGCGGGAGATAACTGCTGAACGAGCTTTTGTGCACACAGTTGAGGGAGGCTGCCGCGCGCCTATTGCAGCCCTGGCCACAGAGCATGGTGATATCATGCAGATTCAGGCCATGGTATCGGACAGGGAAGGGGCTGTAATAATGAGAGACACGTATCAGGGTTCATCAAATCTGCCGCAGGAAGCCGGCGAGAAGCTGGCGCTAAGGATGCTGAAGGCAGGCGCCGCCGGCCTGATAAAGGATGCGAGATGCCGCTGAAGAAAGGCAAGGTCTACCTCGTTGGCGCAGGCCCGGGCGATCCAGGTCTGTTTACCCTCAAGGGAGTTGAGTGCATGGCCGGGGCGGATGTGGTCGTCTACGATCACCTGATCAACAACTTAATCCTTGATCATGCGCCGACGGGGGCTGAAAAAACCTATGTCGGAAAGAGAGGCGGAAGTTACCATGTCGGACAGGATGAGATCAGTCAGCTCCTGGTGAGACTGGCTCGCGGCGGAAAGACGGTGGTGCGCCTCAAGGGGGGCGACCCGTATATCCTGGGCAGAGGAAGCGAAGAGGCCGCAGCGCTGGGGGCAGCAGGTATCGCCTTTGAAGTGGTGCCAGGCATCTCATCTGCGGTAGCTGTGCCGGCCTATGCCGGAATTCCGGTTACCCAGCGAGGGCTCTCATCCTCACTAACCATAGTCACCGGCCACGAGGATCCCACCAAGCACGGTTCCCATATCCGCTGGGACATGCTGGCGAAAATGAGCGGCACGCTTGTTATTCTAATGGGCATGCAAAACCTGCACCTGATTACAGCGCTCCTCTTAAAATACGGTATGAAGCCGGCTACCCCAGTGGCCGTCATCAGAGACGGCACACTGCCGAAGCAGTTCACAATAACCGGAACACTGAAAAATATCGCGCAAAAGGCCGCAAAGGCCGGCATGACTGCGCCGGCCGTAGTCGTCATCGGCCGCGTGGTAGAGATGCGCCGGGACCTGCGCTGGTTCGAGATGTTCCCCCTTTTCGGCAAACGTGTGCTGGTCACGCGTGCAGGCATCCAGGCGGGCGGCCTGGAAAGGCTGCTCATACAGCGCGGCGCACAGCCCGTGCGTTTCTCATCCATCCAGATATGTCCTATCAGAGCAAAGCACAAACTGGACCGCAGCATCTCACATTTGCACGAATACGACTGGCTGGCCTTCACCAGCGCTAACGGAGTCCAAGCATTTTTCCATCGCATGAGTGAGATGCAGATAGATTCCCGCGCTCTGGCCGGCCTCAGGATAGGCGCCATCGGGCCGATGACAGCGAGGGCGCTCAATGCGTACGGTATCACGGCGGACTACATCCCCGCAGTCCATACCGGGAAGGGTTTCCTCAGGGATTTGACTGAAGCTGATATTAACGGAAAACGCTTCCTGCTGCCGCGCGCCGATATAGCCGACGATGAGCTTACACAAGGTCTGAGAAAGCTGGGTGCGCGCGTTGACGATATAGCCGTCTATCATACCATCAGTCCCCGCCGAAATCTGGCACGATTGAAAGACCTGCTGTTGCCCGGCAACCTCGATGCAATCACGTTTACCAGCTCATCGACCGTGACAAACCTGCTGGTAGGACTTAGCGATAAAGAGATCAAGCAGATCGAAGCTAAAATAGCCTGCATAGGCCCCAAGACTGCGGCGACAGCGAAAAAATCAGGATTAAAAGTGGATATCCTCGCCAGGGAACAGACAATGGCGGGATTAATTGAAGCCTTGGAAAAACACTTCCGCAAGGAGGCCTGAATGTCTGTATTTCCGGAATTACGTATGCGCAGACTGAGAAAAAGCCCGGCGCTGAGGTCGCTGGTGAGGGAAAGCCAGCTGGATGCCGGCGACCTCGTCTTCCCTCTGTTCGTCGTGGAAGGCAAAGCTATAAAGAGGGAGATCGATGCCATGCCCGGTATCTTCCATTTCTCCGTGGACAGGCTGGCCGCTGAGATCGATGAATTGGTCCGGCTTAAAGTGCCCGCAGTGCTGCTATTCGGCGTGGTAGATAAGAAGGACGAGAGAGGCTCGGCCGCCCTTGATCCGAAAGGCGTTGTTCAGCGGGCCGTGCTGACCATAAAGAAAGCCGCCCCGCAGATGATAGTGATCACCGATATCTGCCTGTGTGAGTACACCGACCACGGGCATTGCGGACTCATAGCCGACGGAGATGTCGATAATGACAACACACTGCCCCTGCTGGCCGCGATGGCCCTTTCCCATGCTTCATCCGGCGCTGATATGGTTGCCCCTTCAGACATGATGGACGGGCGAGTGATGACTATTAGAAAAGCGCTGGATGCCAACGGTTTCAGCCGCATACCGATATTGTCTTACGCGGCCAAATACGCCTCCGCCTTTTACGGGCCCTTCCGGGAGGCGGCGGGCTCAGCTCCCCGGTTCGGTGACCGCAAGTCCTATCAGATGGACCCTCCCAACGTGCGCGAGGCGCTCAGAGAGATAGAAGAGGACATCAAGGAGGGCGCCGATATCGTCATGGTCAAACCGGCGCTGGCGTACCTCGACGTTATCCGCCGGGCGCGGGACAGTTTCAATTGCCCGCTGGCTGCTTATAACGTGAGCGGCGAATATGCCATGGTCAAAGCCGCCGCCTCGCGCGGCTGGATCGATGGGAAAAAGGTCACTCTGGAGATACTCGGCTCCATCAAAAGGGCGGGGGCGGATATCATTATCAGCTACCACGCCAGGGAAGCCGCCGCATGGCTTGCCGGGCAGGATTAATGAGATGAGAACAATCAAGAATTCTGAGCGCCTGTTCAAACGTGCCCGGCGCTACCTGCCGGGAGGCGTGGACAGCCCGGTCAGGGCATTCGGGGCTGTGGGGGACGTCCCTCGCTTCATCGTGAAAGGTAAAGGCTCCCGGATTTTTGATGAGGACGACAACAGCTATATCGACTATGTCTGTTCCTGGGGTCCGCTGATACTGGGTCACGCGGACCGTCGTGTAGTGAAAGCCCTGAGACAGGCGGCCGGCAGGGGCACCAGCTTCGGGGCTGTCACGGAACTGGAGACGCGGCTGGCTGCGATGATATGCAAAGCCTTGCCCTCAATGGAGATGGTGCGTTTCGTCAGCTCGGGCACCGAGGCAGCCATGAGCGCCATCCGCCTGGCCCGCGCTTTCACCGGCAGGGACAGGATCATCAAGTTCGCCGGATGCTATCACGGGCACTGCGATAGCCTGCTGGTCAGCGGCGGCTCCGGCATGGCCACGCTCGGCATACCTGACTCTCCCGGCGTGACAGCGTCCACAGCCCGGGATACGCTGGTGGTCGGCTACAATGATCTGGACTCGGTGCGCAGGCTGTTCGCCGGGTATCCGGACAGTATCGCCGCCGTTATCGTTGAGCCCGTCGCCGCCAATATGGGACTGGTGCATCCCGCCAGTGGCTTCCTCAGCGGGCTGAAGCGCCTGGCCAGGGCACACGGCGCTCTGCTCATCTTCGATGAGGTCATAAGCGGTTTTAGAGTAGCCTACGGAGGCGCCCAGCAGCTTTATAAAATAAGGCCGGATCTCACCTGCCTGGGGAAAATCATAGGCGGAGGCCTGCCGGTGGGCGCCTACGGGGGACGGCGCGACATCATGCAGATGGTTGCGCCGTCTGGAAAGGTTTACCAGGCGGGCACACTCTCCGGCAACCCGCTGGCCGTAACTGCCGGTATAACCACACTCGAGATACTGAGAGACCCGTCCATCTATGAGCAGCTTGAAGAGAAGGGAGAGCTCCTGCAGGAAGGGCTGGCCGCCGCCGCCTGCTACGCTTGCATGCCGCTGTCAATAGCACGACAGGGATCTCTGCTCACCGTATTTTTCAGCGCACAAACCATCACGGATTATGACTCCGCCCGCAGCTGCGACACGGCCGTCTTCGGGCGTTTCTTCAGGGGAATGCTGGAGCAGGGCATCTACTGGCCGCCCTCCCAGTTCGAAGCAGCCTTCCTGTCGCTGGCCCACAGCCGACAGGACATCTCCGCCACAGTCAAAGCAGCGCGACAGATCCTCAAACAGATACAGGATTAAGGCTATTTAATGGCGATAGCCTCTACCTTGAGCTGAAAATTGCCGGGCACCTCTTTGACGGCCACGCAGGTGCGCGCCGGCGGCTGCTCGGGGAAGTACCTGGCATAGACCTCATTCAATTTGGCGAAATCGTTCATATCGCGCATAAAAACGGTCACCTTCACCACCTTCGCCAGGCTGCTGCCCACCGATTCCAGAGACCGTTTCATGTTCTCCATGACGATTTCGGTGGCCTTGCCGATATCATCCGTGATAATAAGTCCCTTCTCCAGATCCATGGGATCGATGCCCGTAAGAAAGAGGAATCCACCGGCCTCCACAATGTGTGAATAGGGCCCCGCTTTCAGCAGGAAATCATTATCCATGCACTTCTTTTGCAAAGCAGTTACCTCCGCTTAAATCAGTAGTCAAATGTTACAAGTTATGTTAATATCATACCATGTCTGAATACAACCAGACCGAGGAGAAGATCGTTGACGCCGCCCTGTACGTTCTCCTTGCTCACGGCATCAAGAAAACCACTATCGAGGATGTTGCGGCGCGCTGCGGACTGACGCGGGCCACCGTGTACCGCTACTTTAAAGACAAGAGGCGCCTGATAAGGGCCAGCATTCTGCACATGGTGAGCGTGCTTAACGAGGCGCTGGCCAGCATGGACAAACACAGGTACTACGATACCGAGAAATCCGCCACGCTGATCAAGGAGGCGGTGTCTCTAATGCCCAAAGGGGACATTTCCACACGCATTATCGAGCTCAAACAGCTTTATCCGGAGATATTCGCAGAGTACCAGATCGCTCGTCTGGCCTCGATCCGGGGGATATACAGGCGTGTTTTTAACGCGGCCAAGCGCGAGGGGCTGATCACCCCTTCTGAGACAGACTGGAACCTGGTGCAGACGATTCTTTCAGAGGCAACGCTCTACGTTGCCGAGAGCCCGCTGGTGCTGTCGTACGGCACGTCGGTGGGACACATATACTCGGCCGTGCTGGATATCATGCTCTACGGCATCATGGGCAGGCGCAAGAAACGTTAATCGTTTAACGTCTGCGTGTGCCCGCGGCACGCTGCGGCTGCGTTCTTCGCCCTCCGAAACCGGAGCGGCGTTGGCTTCCTTCCTCAGATACTGCGGGGACCGGAGCATCGTAATCGAAACCCTGTAGCTTGCGACGTTCCAGCGGTGTTTTGAGCACCTTCTCTATATCTTTAACCAGGTCGGCGTCAGCGGCGGTCACGAATGTCAGTGCATCACCCTTCTGATCAATGCGTCCGGTGCGCCCGATGCGATGTGTGTAGGCATCCACGCTTTCCGGCATATCAACGTTGATAACGTGGGAGATGCTCAGTACGTCTATTCCACGCGCCGCGATGTCCGTGGCCACCAGTATCTTAACCGTGCCGTCGCGGAAGTCGTCCAGCGCCGCCTGACGCCTGTTTTGCGCCAGGTCGCCGTGCAAAGCCGTAGCCCTGAAGCCCGACCTTTTCAATTGCAGTGCAACGCGATCGGCGCGGTGCTTGGTGCGGGTGAAGACCAGCACCGAGTCGGTCTCGAAGCTGCGCAGCACTGCGCTCAACAGCTTTATTTTAAGATGCTGTTTCACGGGATAGATGCTGTGCGACACGGTATCAGCCGGAGCAGCATGCCCGATCTGCACTGTAACAGGAATTCGCAAAGCCTCCTGCACCAGCCTGCGTATGTCGGGTGGCATGGTTGCGGAGAAAAGCATGGTCTGCCTGGGCCTGACAAGGCACCTTAAGATGCTCCTGATATCGGGTAGAAAACCCATATCGAACATGCGGTCAGCTTCGTCAATGACCAGCATCTCAACGAAGGAAAGGTCTATAGTGCTTTTCCATATATGGTCGAGCAGGCGTCCCGGGCAGGCAACTATGATATCGACGCCGCTGCGCAGCCTGCGTATCTGCTGTTCCATACCCACACCTCCGTAAATGGAGATGCTCTTCAGGCCGGTGTACTGTCCCAGCGCATCGATGGCCTCGCAAGTTTGTTCGGCCAGCTCCCGCGTGGGCGAGATGACCGCGGCGCCGATGCGCCCGCGCGGCAGTTTCAGCAGACGGTCCATCACCGGCAGCAGGAAAGCTGCCGTTTTGCCTGTGCCGGTCTGCGCCAGCCCTATGATGTCACGGCCCTGCATGATGGGAGGTATAGCCTGCACCTGGATAGGTGTAGGCTCGGTATAACCCTGTGCCCGTACACCCTGCATGATGTTTGGATCAAGATTGAAATTTTCGAAACTCAATGAATGCCCTCTTTAAATAGTCTATTTAGCGGGGTTCGGGCCATCCGAGGCTTGTGATAATTCTGGAAGGATTATAATAAGCTTGTGATAACCTAAACTTGTACTATTGATCTATTATACAATAAAGATTGACAATGGAGTGAACCCCTACGACTGGACAGAACAGGTTAGAACAGTCTGACGGGTTTCCTCCTTTTTCTGTAGTTCCTGCACCAGTTCTTCATACCACATGGGTGACCGGTAGCCAAGTGATGAATG
>Ga0136653_10001397_pt1 | contig 13104 bp, 7 predicted proteins | sample LakKivw275mmetaG_FD_94866 | JGI IMG/M metagenome (GOLD analysis project Ga0136653, IMG submission 94866) | Anoxic lake water microbial communities from Lake Kivu, Rwanda to study Microbial Dark Matter (Phase II) - Lake Kivu water 275m metaG... | ecosystem: Environmental > Aquatic > Freshwater >... | reverse complement strand
GATGTTGACGAAGATTTGTTCACTGGTCAGGTGTTTGGCCGCCAACCGGAAGATCTCATCGCTCAGCTTCTCGGTGAAACCGGATACGGCGAGTCGATAAGGGCGATTGTCGTCTTCCAGATAGCCCACTGTCCGTCCCTTATGCCCGGCCAGCGATTTCTGGAGGATTCTCTCGGCTTCTTGGATGCCGCTCCAGCTGAGGAAGTTGAGCATTCGGCGGGAGATGCTGAGAAACAAGTTTTTATTGGTCTGGCGCAGGAAATTGAGAACCATCCGCCATTCTTCCGCCTTGTGGGCCGCGACGTCTTGCCGAGCCGACTGGTAATCCTGGTATGCCTGCTTCATCCTGGAATAGAGGAGGTAGTGTCCGAGCCTCTCCACGATCGTCCCCAGGAGCTTTGTTTCTTCTTTTAGAAAGGGTCCATCATCGGCACGAGGCATTTCCGCCGTGTAGTAAACGCTTAACCTCCCTACCTTTTTGTCCTGGACCTTGATGTCGGCGAATTGGACCCACGGTGTTTCCTGGAAATGGACCGACTGGCACGAATGCCCTTCCATTGTGATCTTGGCGACGCAGATATCCGGGTACTGCCATCCGGGCGGAACGGCTTCGACGACCCCTCTGCAGATATCGGCCAAATTCGTGTCCGGTCTGTTCAGGAGCTCCTCGATCTTGTAGAGGCAACTCAGCTCCTTGGCTCGTTCGGACAGGAACCAAATGAGCGTATCGACGTTCTTCGGTCGCTCAGCCATGGCTAATCACTCCCCGGCTGGTCGTCCCGTCAACCTTGATCTTCAAGGGGGAAGAGACCCGAATGTGGCGGACAAAATACGTCTCCTCAGCGGCCGGTTGATCGTTGAGCCAGTCCCAGTCGATTTGATAGGGATCCTCTGTACTTAGAGAGAAGTAGAAGACCCGGAAACTGGTGATATTGTGGAAGAAATGAGAACCCTGGCTGAGCATGGAGCTCGTCTCCGGGAGGGCGGATTCTACGATGACCTTAGCACCGCAGATCTGCCCGAAATTCACGGGAATACCGGCTTGGACGTCGGAGGTCCCCCAGCGGCCGAAGCCGATTAAAAGGTAGGGGCTGTTTAGCGCAACCAATTTATTATTCATTTGCTCGAGCTCGGTGGCAATGGTCTCAGAATAATGAACGTTAAAGCTGGCAGGCTTCACATAGACGATATCCCGGATGCTTTCCAGGATGCCATTCCCAAGAGCCGTTTCGGATGCCAGAAGGACGTTTTCTCCCGAAAGTTCCTCCTGCGACACCTCGACCTGGGCCGAGGAAACGACCATCGGTCTGACCTGGAGGAAACCGAACCGGGCGGGCTTCCCCCGGTCCTCGTCGAGAGTCAGAGCAAACTCGACCTCCACCATCCTCCCCAACGTCTCCTCGCAAAGCTTCAGCAACTCCTTCAGCATAGAGTTAAGAGGCAGAAGATCGAACTTGAGGATCGACGCGAAGTCGAGGACCCGCGGGCCTTTTTCGGCTATTCCGTAGACGATCTTGTCGTCCTGGGCCCGGTAAGTTGAGGCGAGGAATTGAAGAACCCCGTCCTTCTCCGCCTCTACCAGGCCGAACTTCATCATGTACTCCGTCTCTTTTATAGGATTGAATTCCGCCGGCTTACCCATGTTGATGGCCCAAAATTCCGATTGGGTCTGGCTGAGGAGATCGGCCAGCGTATTGTAGGGCGGGTTTGCCCGAGGATAAGCCGGCGAATAGGACCAGGCGATTCCGTCATCCACGATGGCCTTTCCCAGGCCCAGCGCAAGGTTGATGATTCCGTCGGAAGGCCTGGAATGTCCGAGTGGATAGAAATTGTAGGACCGGGCCACACCTGAAATATGAGGATAAAAGCGATATCCGCAGCGGACCCCGACGACTTCCTGGATGATGACGGCCATCTTCTCATCGGCCGTCGTTTTTCTTGTCGCCCGGATATAGTTTTTCGCGTCCTTGAAGAATGTCGAAGCATAGATGAATTTTACGGCCTCGACCAATTTATTGAATCGGGAGTCAGGACTCATCAAGTTATTGGGGATCATCTTGGTCGCATAGACGCTGGCGAACGGTTCGAACATGGCGTCCTCGAGCAGGCTTGAGGACCGGATAGCCAGAGGGGTCTGCACCTGGGCGATCAAGGCGCGAAGATCACCGACGAGCTGGGCGGGGAGGTCGGCCTTCTGGAAAGCCCCGGCGATAAGATCGTCCCGGAGGTTGGAAAACGCCGGGCCGTAGAGACCGTTCTGCTCCATAAATAAGTCGAAAAAATCGGTCGTAATCACGGTCAGGGTCGGGATATTGATCTCGATCTCGGGGCGAAATCGATCGGCCAGCCTGCTCTCCAGGATATCCCTCATCAAGGCCAATCCGTGGGCTTTTCCCCCCAGCTCTCCGCGGCCAATCGCCGTGAACTTCTCCCTCCCAGTAAAAAAGCGACGGTCAAAGGATGCGATGGGCAGCCGATCAGACAAAATTAAACCCACCCGCGGTCTTTGCACGCCTGGGCCACTCGAGCTACGGCGATGGAAAAGGCCGCGTTTCTCATCGACAGGTTCTTTTTCTTGGCAAACTCGAGGACCTCATTGAAAGCTGAGGTGATCTTGACATCGAGCTTTCCGAGGACCTCGTCCTTCTCCCAGTAATAGTTCATGTTGCTCTGAACCTGTTCGAAGTAGCTGCAGGTAACTCCCCCAGCGTTGGCCAGGATGTCCGGGATGACGAGGATGCCCCGGTTGCCGATCATCCGGTCGGCGCCGGGGGTGGTCGGACCATTAGCCCCTTCGGCGATAATCTTAACCCGTTGATGGATACCCTGGGCATTCTCCTCTGTGATCTGGTTCTCGACGGCGGCAGGGATGAGGATGTCAACATTTTGGGATAGCCAGGCTTCTCCGGGGAGAACCTCATAACCCATTTTTGCGGCTTTCTCCTTGTCGATTCCCCCGAAGCGATCCGTTATCGCTGCCAAAGCCTTGACGTCGATGCCGGGCTCCTTTTTATAGGCGTAGGATACGGAGTCTTTCTGATCCCAGCAGGATACACAGACGACCCGGCCTCCCATCTGCTCAAAAAGACGTACGGCGTGCTGGGCGGCATTTCCGAATCCCTGGACGCTTGCCTTCGCTCCGTCTGGCGACGTGCCCAGTTCCTTGAGCGCCTCCCGCAGAGCGAAGACGAGGCCAAATCCGGTGGCTTCGATCCTGCCGACGGAGCCACCCATCCCGACCGGCTTCCCTGTTATAAACCCGGGGGCCTTCTCCCCGCGCATGGATTCATATTCGTCGAGCATCCAGAGCATGTGCTGGGAGCCGGTCATGATGTCGGGAGCCGGGACATCGACTTGGGGACCGAGTTCGTGGATGAGACGCTTAACCCACTTCCTGCAGAGCTGCTCCTGCTCTCGTAGCGTTAAATAGTGAGGATCGCAAGCGATGCCGCCGCTACTCCCGCCGAGCGGGATATCCAAAAGAGCGCACTTCCACGTCATCCACATGGCCAGAGCCCGAATGGTATCGATCGTCTCCTGGGGATGAAACCGGATGCCTCCCTTTCCCGGTCCACGCGCGTCGTTATGGAGAACACGAAAGCCGCGGAAAATCTTGACGTTTCCATCCTCCATCCGGAGGGGGATGAGGAATTGGTGCTCTTGCAGGGGAGAGCGGAGAAGCTCGCGGGTTGGCAGGTCCAGCCCCAGCCATTCTGCCGCCCGATCCAGCTGGAACTGAGCGGTCACAAACGAATTGAACGCCTCTTTCCGCATGCCGTCTTTCCTCTCTTTTTCTTCTAAAAATAAACTCAGCCCAATTAAAAGTCAAGGAAGAGAACTGTCTCGGAGAAAATGGGTCGATTTTTATTGAAATCCCAACACAACCCAAATAAACCGCTAATAATTTTAAGTTATGAAAGGGGTGGCGAATCATAAAAAATGCATCGCGCACAATTCATAACAAAGGAGTACATATGAGCAATTATGTTAAGGACTTTATGGATGAGCTTAAGGCCAAGAATCCGGCCCAGCCCGAATTCCACCAAGCCGCTTACGAGGTTGTGAGCTCCATTTCTCTAGTCCTCGAGCGGCACCCCGAATTCCGGAAGGCCAAGATTCTCGAGCGGATTGCCGAGCCCGAGAGAGTGCTGATGTTCCGGGTGAGTTGGATGGACGACGCGGGTGAGATCCAGGTTAACCGCGGCTACCGCATCCAGATGAACAGCGCTATCGGTCCATACAAGGGAGGCATCCGCTTTCATCCCACGGTTAACCTGGGAATCCTAAAGTTCTTGGCCTTTGAACAGGTCTTCAAGAACGCCCTGACAACATTGCCCATGGGCGGAGCGAAGGGCGGCTGCGATTTCGATCCCAAGGGAAAGAGCGACAACGAAGTCATGCGGCTGTGCCAGAGCTTCATGAGCGAACTTTTCCGGCACATCGGTCCGGACACCGATGTTCCGGCCGGAGATATCGGCGTGGGCGGCCGCGAGATCGGATTCATGTACGGCCAATATCGAAAGCTGAGGAACGAGGTGACCGGAGTGCTGACGGGGAAAGGATTGGACTGGGGCGGCTCTCTCATCCGGCCTGAGGCGACGGGCTACGGCGCCGTCTATTTCGCCGCTGAGATGCTGGCCGAGAGAAAACAGACCTTAGAGGGAAAAACGTGCCTCGTCTCCGGGAGCGGCAACGTCGCTCAGTATACGATTGAGAAGATCAGCCAGCTCGGCGGGAAGGCCGTAACCCTCTCCGATTCCAACGGCTTCATTTACGACCCGGCCGGGATCGATTCCAAAAAGCTCAATTTTGTCCTGGACCTGAAAAATATCAGACGGGGCCGGATTAAAGAATATGCGGACAAATTCAAGGGAGTCACATATACGCCCCTGACGCCGGGCTTGGATCACAACCCGCTCTGGGACATCAGGGCTAATTGTGCGTTCCCCAGTGCCACTCAAAACGAGATCAACGGCAAGGATGCGGAGAACCTGGTTAAGAATGGCGTCTACGTGGTTGCCGAGGGCGCTAATATGCCGACGACTCCAGATGGTGTCGACGTTTTTCTCGACGCCAAGATCCTGTTCGCTCCGGGCAAAGCGGCCAACGCCGGAGGCGTCGCGACATCCGGGTTAGAGATGTGCCAGAACAGCATGAGGCTGAGCTGGTCAAGAGAGGAAGTCGATAAACGGCTGCATGAAATCATGAAGAGCATCCACAAAACCTGCGTGAAGTCTGCCACCACTTATGGCACCCCGGGCAACTATGTCAACGGGGCCAACATCGGCGGTTTCCTCAAAGTCGCCCGAGCGATGATGGAGCAAGGTTTGGTTTGAGCCGTATCCTGGATAACTCCGTTTATGGGGAGTGCAGAAGGCCTAAAGGCTCTTCTGCACTCCCCCCGGCGACATAGCAAATCGTCCTCTTTTTGCTAATCCGTCTTCGAAATCGAACAGATTCTGCGTGCGCCCGCGCGTTAAGCCTCTTCTAGACCAAGGGTTTATTTTTCAACGACTGAAAGGGTAATCGTGGCATGATCGTCGGCGCAATCTCCGAGATACTGCGAAGTCCGTGGCCTGGATGACCCCATTTCCCCAACAAGAACTATGCGGTCCGGCTTAAAGCACGACCTTCTTCTTCCTCCAGCGGAGCTTCATGGTCAGGACCCTGTCCGTGGAAAAGATCCTGGCCGCCATTACGACGAGGACGAGAAAGAAGAAAGCCATGTAGAGAATCCCATAAAGGACGGCTGAATAATTCTCAAGGATGATGTTCTGCGAGGCCAGGAACGGATGGGAAAACGGGATGGCCAGGACGAGGAGCTTGACAGGGAGCGACAACGTCCGGATGTCGGAAAAGAAGGAAAGAAAATAAGGGATCAGAACCAGGAAAATGACGGGCATGATCAGGCTCTGGGCACTCCGGAAGTCCTCGGCCAGAACGCCGAGAATCGTCGCCATGGCCAGGGCGCAAAGGATGGCGAAAAAAAGCGAAATCCCCAGGAGGAGATAGCCGTTGGAACTCAGGACCAGGCCCAGCTTTTGGATGACGTTGGTAAGATCGGCCGAAGCTTTGATGTCCCCCATCATGCCGCCCATATAAGACTTGAACCCGATCATGTAGATCGCGGCCGAGAGCAGGCCGACCAGCCCCGCGGCCAACATCTTGGTGATGACTATGGACGTCCTCTTGATGGGCACCGTGAGGAGCGTCTCCAGGGTTTTATTCTGCTTCTCCATGGCAATGGCCGAGATGACCATCTGGGACGAGTAGATGATGATCATCATGAGGATGATGGGGACGAAGATCGACTGGGAATAGACGAAGCCGGCGATGGCGGAAGCCGAGCCCTGAGCCATCCGGTCGTTGACGATGACGAAATCCCGGCTTTTAATGGGGTTTTTTAAGACTTCCGGATCGATCCCGGGAACCTTCTTTTTCAGGTTCTCGTTGGAGAGGTAGTTGTTCGTGGCGGCGACGATCGCCTTGAAAATCTCCGATTTCCTCAGACCGCTCAGGGAGAAACTCCTCAGAAACGTATAACTGTCGATCTTCTTGGGTTCGAGGCCGGACACGGATTCCCCGAATCCCTGGGGGACGACCAGAAGGAGGCTCGTGTCGCTTTTCTTGGCCGCCTCGATGGCGGCGGTCTCATCATTCTGGGCCACCGCCTCGATCTGGAACTTCGCCAGGCGAAGGCCGTCCAAAAGCCCCTTTGAAAGGTCGGAATGATCGAGGTCCAGGACGGAGATCTTCTGTTCGGCTTCAGCTCTTTTGGCTTCCTTCTTGGCCAGCTCTCCCATGAAATAAAAAAGCCCCATGGTAAAGGCCAGGGAGATGACCAGCTGATAGGTGATCAATTCGCGGATCTCTTTAACAAGCAGGTTGGTGAATCTTTTCATCTGAGGGCACTCCTGAAAACGACCTCGAGGTTCACGGCTTGATATTTATCCTTGAGTTCCTGCGACGTTCCCGAATCGAGGATCCTTCCCTTGTCGATCAGGGCCACCCGGTCAGAAAGGAACTCGATCTCCAGCATGTTATGGGAAGAGAGAAGGACCGATAGGCCTTCCTTGGCGAACTTTTTGATAATCTCCCGAACCTCGAGCGAGTTGATGACGTCCAGCCCTGAGGTCGGCTCGTCCAGGATGGCCAGGGCGGGCCTGGTCATCAGGGCCCGGGCCAGAAGGAGCTTGCGGACCATGCCCTTGCTGTAGGTCCCGACCTTCTCGTCGAGGCGGCTCCCCAAATCGGCCAGTCCCTCGGCCCGTTTCATGAATTCTTCGAATTCCGCCGCTGATCGAGCGTAGAACTTGGCCATAAAACGGAGGTAGGCCCTCCCCTTGAGGTTCCGGTAGGCACCCGCCTCTTCGGGAAGGTAGCTGATCCCTTCCCGGAACTTCTCGGGCTCCTTTTTTAGATCATGTCCCTGAAAGGCGACCTTCCCTCCCGAGGGGGTAAGGAGTGTCGAGACGACCCTCAGGGTCGTGGTCTTCCCCGCCCCGTTGGGCCCGATGAGGGCAAAAATCTCCCCTTCCTGAACCTCGAAATCAATCCCCTTGAGAGCCTCTAAACTTCCGTAGGATTTCTTGAGCCCCTCGACATGCAGCACAGCGGCCATTTGTGCTCCTCCTTCCTCATATCATCCAAGGTTTGTTATACGGTTTTGATCACGAAAAGTTCGTATTAGAGGGATTTGAGATTGGCGTCGATGATCTCGATCTGGGCTGCGAGGTCCTTGAGCTTTTGTTTCTCTTTCTCGACGACATCGGCGGGAGCGCGCTCGATGAATCCCGCGCTGCTGAGGCGCGCTTGGGTTTTCAGGACATCGTCAAGGAGCTTTTTTCTCCGGGATTCCAGACGTCCGCGTTCCTTTTCCGGATCGATAACGCCGACGAGGTAAATCTCGATACCGCCGACAGCCTGAGCCGCCGCCCCGACGGGCTTCTTCATGTCCGGAGCGACATCGAGGGAATCGAGCTTTCCCATATGGAGAACGAAGGCTCTCATCCGGGCCAGGACTTCCGCCTCCCGGCTTCCGGCTTTGACAAGAGCGCCGAGCTTCCGGCCGGGTGGAACGCTCTGAAGGGCGCGGACTTCCCGGATGCCGCGAACGACGTCCTGGGCAAGCGCAAATTTCGACTCCAGGACTTCATCCTCCCACTCGGGAACGGACTCCGGCCATCGGGCCGTGATGAGAAGAGGCGAGGCCGGTAACGGCTCAGCAAACCCGCGCGCCGGGCACTGCATATTCAGCCGCTCCCAGAGGACCTCGGTGATGAACGGCACAAAGGGATGGAAGAGTCGGAGGGTTTGGTCGAGGGCCAAAGCCAGAACCGAGCGGGCCATAGGGGCCGAGGCCTCGTCCTTGAGCCGCGGCTTGATGATCTCAAGGTACCAATCACAGAGCTCGGACCAGAAAAACTCCCTGGCTGCGCCGATGGCCGCCGAAGGGTTATAGGCCCGGAGTTCCTCGTCGACCCTCCGCGTAACCCTCGATAGACGGGAAAGGATCCAGCGGTCCTCTTCCTTGAGACTGCCCTGCCTGAGGGGAACAAAACCGTGCTGGCCTAGGTTCATCAGGACGAACCGGGCCGCATTCCAGAGCTTGGTGCAGAACGCCCGGCCCAGCTCGAATCGGTCGCTGATGATCTTGGCCATGGGAATGTCGGGCATCGTCCCCATGACGTCGAATTCCTTCCCCGTTTTCGGACAGAGGTAGGTGAAGATGGACCGTCCGTGTTTGGCCGTGGCCAGGTCGACGAGCTCCCCCGTATAGGGAGAAACGGCCTGGACGGGAAGCCGGATGTCCTGGGTCCCGGTTTGCATATCACAGATGACGTAGCGCATGGCGTCCGCGCCGTATTTTTCGATGATGTCTTCCGGATCAATGCCATTGCCCTTGCTCTTGCTCATCCGTTCGCCCTTGCCGTCCTGGATGTTGGCATGGATGAAGCAGTCGGTAAAGGGCACGTCACCGAGGAGATAAAGCCCCATGAGCTGCATCCGGGCCACCCAGAGGGTAATGATGTCTCGGGCCGTAACCAGACAGGAACCGGGGTAATAATAGCTCAGGCAATCCTCACGGCCGTAGACAATACCCAGTGTCCGCTGCCCCGGGTCGAGCTCCGCAGTCCCTGGATCGGGCCAGCCGAGGGTGCTGAAGGGCCAGAGGGCCGAGCTAAACCATGTGTCCAGGACGTCGGGATCCTGCTCCAAACCGGCGTCGGCAAGGAACCGTTTTAGTTCTTTTTCGGTTTTTTCGTCCCTTATGCATATTAAGATGTCGTATGCCTGAGTTTGATCGAGCTTATCAGACTCGGCGAAGCTATAGAGGCGTCCTTCTCCATCCGCTATCCAAGCATGAATATTTTCCCCCGCGATGAGTCTTCCTGCCGCCTCCGCACCTCTCATCCGGCTAATTTCAGAACCGGGGAACGTCGCATGCCAGATCGGGATTCGATGGCCCCACCAAAGCTGACGGCTGATGCACCAATCGCGCTTTTCGGCCAGCCAGCTCTTGTATGTCCCGCCATAGCGGACGGGGTCGGGGTGGAATGTCAGCCAACGCCCCGTCGGAGATCGATAGCCTTCGCTGGCGGCGTCGATGGCGGCCTGGGCTAAACCGGCCGACCTGAATTCCTTGCCGGTTCCCGAGCCGCAGAGGATGCCGCCCTCAACATCTCCCATCCGGACAAACCACTGTTTGGAGATGTAGGGCTCGATAGGCGTCTTCGAACGATCGGAGTGGCCGATCTCGATCTCGCGGTCCTCGATCTCCTCGATGAGTCCTTTCGTCTGGAGGTCGGAGAGGACCTTGTTCCGGGCCTCGAAGCGGTCCAGGCCGGCGTAGGGACCGGCTTCGGGGGCCAGGGTGCCGTCGGGGTTGAGGATATTGATGATGCCGATTTGGTCCCTGTGGCGTTCCCAGACGCCATAGTCGTTGGGATCATGCCCGGGGGTGATCTTCACGCATCCTGAGCCGAGGGCCGGGTCGGCCCATTCGTCGAGGATGAGCGGAATCGGCCTGTCCAGAAGCGGCAAGAGAACCTTGCGGCCCCGGGCGGCCATCTCGCGGAGCTTGATGAGGCCCGGAAGGACGGAAATCCTGCGCTCTGCGATTCTCTTCAAGGCTTCTTTGAGTTCGGCCCGGTCCTTTTTCGAGGCCGTCTCCAGCCGTTCCTTAAGGGCGACGGCCTGCCTGTCAAGTTCCCCCTCCGGGTCGGGATGGCAGGCGACAGCCGTATCGCCCAGCATGGTCTCCGGCCGCGTTGTGGCCACGACGACGCAGGACGGTTCTCCCGGTTGAGGATCGATGATCGGATACTTGAGGCGCCAGAAGTGCCCTTGGACCTTTTCGTAGACGATCTCATCGTCGGAAACCGCTGTCTGGAGCTGGCAATCCCAGTTGACCATACGGTTGCCGCGGTAGATGAGACCGTCGCGGAAGAGGCGGAAAAACGCCTCGCGCACGGCCCGGGCGCAGACGGGATCCATCGTGAACCGCTGCCGCTTCCAATCGCAGGAACAGCCCATGCTCTGCTGCTGCCGGATGATGCGCTCCCGGTATTCATCCTTCCAGGCCTGGATCCGGGCCACCAGCCCCTCGCGGCCGATGTCGTGTCGTGTCTTGCCCTCCAGCTCGAAAATCCGTTTTTCAACGACGGCCTGGGTTCCGATCCCGGCGTGGTCCGTTCCCGGCATCCAGAGCGTGTTCTCGCCCATCATCCGGTGCCAGCGAATAAGGAGGTCCTGCATGACGTTGTCCATCGCATGGCCCATATGGAGGGCGCCGGTTACGTTGGGCAGGGGCATCATGATGACATAGGGCTCGTCCCGGCCGTCCGGGGCGGCTGCGAAGGCGTCGGCCTGGAGCCATCGTTCGGTGATCCGCGCTTCGAAATCTTTGTGTTCGTAGCGTTTCGGCAGTTCTTCTGACATGAATCGGTCCTTTTAGCCTATTATTTTTACCATATCGGCTTCCGGCACGCAAATTGAGGGATCTATACGGAAGAATCTCTTTTCGTGTGATATAGACAATGGCGCAGGGGCACGGCGACACACCCAAGACTCTGTCTGTAATCATTAATCCCCCCAACCCCCCTTGGCCAATCAAGGGGGGAAAGAGGTCTGTATCGCCGGAATTGTCGGTCGAAGGTCGGAGCGGGCACGGGTCCTCATTCTTGCTAAGCGGCACTGGATGCCGCCCGTAAGCCCCCGTAGCGGAGAGGGGACCCGTCGGCTTGCGCGACGGGGGGAACCGACGGGACTGGTTCCCCCAGGGGGCCGGGGGCCAAGGGCGGCTCCAGGCCGCTTCCGACGGAGGGCGCGCCCCGAGCCTGAATCCCTTCTTACACGAAAAGAGATTCTTCCGAACTATTCAAAGATTGCTAATAGGACGCGAATCGGAGTTCTTTCCAAATACGAAAGGACCCGAATGCCGTCCTTAAATCTTGGGATTAGTGGACGATATAGAAGATCCGTCCCCAGCGCGCCCGGGGGAAATACTGGGTCCAGCGCCGGAGCTTGTCTTTAAGGCCCTGTTTGAGGTGGACGTTCTCCTCGGCACGGTATGAGAAAAACAACATCCAGGGACGGCCACGGACTGCAGAGACCGGCAGGCAGCCCCAAAAGCGGCTGTCGTAGCTGATGTCCCGGTTGTCCCCCATCACAAAAAGCCGGCCTGGCGGAACGGTTATGGGGCCGAAGTTGTCGCGCACGGAAAACTCACCGTAGGAGGCCTCGTCCCTCGGGATAATGGTTGCGTCCTTATGGACTTTATGGGCGTCCGGGATGGGCTCGTCGTTTACGTAAACCTGTTTATTGATGGCCTCTACGGTATCCCCTTCCGTGGCGATGACCCGCTTGACCAGCTCCTTGCCGCCTTCTGGGAGGAATTTGAAGGTCACGGGGTCGTTTTTCCGGATGTCCCGCCGGGGGAGAATAGTCTTTTCCAGGGGGAAGACGGGCTTGGCGTAGGCGAAACGGTTGATAAACATAAAATCACCGACCAGGATCGTATCCTCCATGGACGGCGTCGGAACCTGAGAAGCCTGGGCCACGAAGGTGTTGATAAAGAGGACGAGAATCGCCGTTTCGGCGAACAATTCGATATATTCCCTCAAAGCGCTTTTCAGTTTTTTAGCTTTTCCCTTCTTCAAATTCACCGCCTCCTCATATATGAACGGAATTTCAGGGAAAACGTTTCGGGCTAACCTGCCGGCCCTCGAAGAGGGTCAGGATAACCTTGGCGGTGCCGATTTCGTCCGCCGGAAGCTCAAAGAGGTTTTTGTCCAGGACAACGAGGTCGGCGCTTTTGCCCGTCTCGATCGTGCCCGTTGTGTTTTCCAGGAAATTGGCGTAGGCCCCATTGATCGTAAAACTGGCGATCATCTGCTCCAGCGATGCCCTCTCCTCGGGCCAAAGAACGGCGCCAGGATCGGTGGAGCCGGGACGGCTCCTGGTCATCCCGATCTGGATGGCCTGGATCGGATCGCAGGGGATAGTCACCGTGTAGTCGCTGCTCGAGGTGACCGTGACCCCGGCCTTGAAGAAACTTTCCATGGGATATTCCTCGTCCGCGCGCTTCAGGCCGAGATAGGGAACCTGGATATTGGAATAATAGTCATCCTTCATGAACCAGAAAGGCTGGGTCACGGCGACGGCGCCCAGCGTTTTGAAGCGCAGGATGTCCTCCGGGGAGACAAGCTGGAGATGGGTGAGCATGGCTCGTGAGTCCCGCCTGCCATTGATTCTGGCCGCATAAGCGATCCCGTTAAGCGCCTCGGCCACGGCCGCGTCCCCGATGGCATGGAAATGGAGTTGGAAGCCCTCCTTGTCCAGGGCGGCGCAGATCGTGTCGAGCGCCTCCGGAGTCCAGAGCGGCTCACCCCTGAATCCGGATTTGTGGGCGTAGGGCTCTTTCAAGAAGGCCGTCCCACCTTCAATGACGCCATCGATAAAGATCTTCGCGGCCCGAGTCTGGAAGAGAGGATCCTGATTCCTGTCACGTTCTGCCGCCAGCTCCAGGACCTGCTCGGGCCCTTTCTCCGGGTCCGTGAAAAGGGAAGCCCGAAACCTCATTCGCAATTTGGCCGAGGTTTC
>Ga0136653_10001388_pt1 | contig 13139 bp, 6 predicted proteins | sample LakKivw275mmetaG_FD_94866 | JGI IMG/M metagenome (GOLD analysis project Ga0136653, IMG submission 94866) | Anoxic lake water microbial communities from Lake Kivu, Rwanda to study Microbial Dark Matter (Phase II) - Lake Kivu water 275m metaG... | ecosystem: Environmental > Aquatic > Freshwater >... | reverse complement strand
GGCTTCCTGCGCATGGAGCGGGTGGCCAAGGAGCGCATGGCCGGCGTGGACCCCGACGAGCTCGTGCCCCAGCTCGTCATCACCGTCAAGCCCATCCAGGCCGCGATCAACAGCTTCTTCGGCAGCGGGCAGCTTTCCCAGTTCATGGACCAGGTCAACCCCCTCGCCGAGCTTGCCCACAAGCGACGTCTGTCCGCGATGGGCCCCGGCGGTCTCTCGCGCCAGTCGGCCAAGCTGGAAGTGCGTGACGTTCACCACTCCCATTACGGCCGCATCTGCCCGATCGAGACCCCTGAGGGCGCCAACGTCGGCCTGATCAACTACCTCGCGCTCTACGCCCAGCTCGACCAGTTCGGCTTCATCCGCACCCCCTACCTGCGGGTCGTGGACGGCCGCGTGACCGACGAGGTGGTCTATCTGGCCGCCGACGAGGACGAGGACTACAACATCGCCTCCGCCAGCGAGGACCGGGATGCAAGCGGCCGCTTCGTTCACAGCCGGATCACCTTGCGGCGCGGGGGCGAGTTCCCCACCGTGGGCCGCGAGGAAGTGGACTACTGCGACCTGAGCGCCAAGCAGGTGTTCTCGATCGCCACGGCGCTGATTCCCTTCCTGGAGAACTGCGACGCGGTGCGAGCGCTGGCGGGGTCGAACATGCAGCGCCAGGCCGTACCCCTCATCGCGCCGGACCCGCCCGTGGTCGGCACGGGGCTGGAGGAGCGCGCGGCTCGCGACAGCGGCACGGTGATCCTGGCCAGGCGGGCCGGGACAGTCGTCGAGTGTGACGCCTCGCACATCGTGGTGGAGGCCGCCGGGGGTGATCGGGACGAGTACCGGCTGCACAAGTTCTCGCGCACCAACATGAGCACGTGTCTCAACCAGCGGCCCATCGTGCACCTGGGGCAGCGGGTCGCGCAGGGGGAGGTCATCGCCGACGGCGCGTCCACCTGTGGTGGGCGCCTCGCCCTGGGCCACAACCTGTTGGTGGCCTACCTGTCCTGGGAGGGCTACAACTACGAGGACGCGGTGGTCATCTCCGAGCGGGTCGTGAAGGAAGACCTGCTGACCTCGGTACACATCGAGAAGTACGAGTGCGAGGCTCGCGACACCAAGCTGGGCCCCGAGGAGATCACGCGGGACATCCCCAACGTGGGCGAGGACGCGCTGAGCGACCTGGACCTGCAGGGCGTGGTGCGTGTGGGGGCCGAGGTGCAGCCGGAGGACATCCTGGTGGGGAAGGTGGCCCCGAAGGGCCAGAGCGAGCTTACGGCGGAGGAGCGGCTGGTCATCGCCATCTTCGGCAAGAAGGCCGAGGAGATGCGGGACGTGTCGCTGCGGGTGCCTCACGGCGCCACGGGGATCGTGATCGGCAGCCGCGTCTTCTCCCGGCACAAGTACGAGTGCCGCGACTGCGGCGCGGTCTTCGGCTACGGCAAGCCGGCCGACTTCATGGAGTGCGAGCGGTGTGGCGGGCGCCTGAAGAAGGTCCCGGGCGACGATCTCAAGCCCGGCGTCAACCAGATGGTCAGGGTCTTCGTCGCCCAGCGGCGCAAGCTGCAGGTGGGCGACAAGGTGACCGGCCGGCATGGGAACAAGGGCGTGGTGGCCGTCATCGTGCCGGAAGAGGACATGCCCTTCCTGCCCGGCGGCCGGCCCATAGACATCTGCCTCAACCCTTTGAGCGTGCCGTCCCGGATGAACCTCGGCCAGCTCCTCGAGGCCCATTCGGGCTACCTGGGGCTGGGCGTGGGCCGGACCTTCAACTGCCCGGTCTTCGAGGGCTACAAGTACCGGCAGGTGATGGCGGCTCTTGAGGCCCTGGAGCAGCACTGGCTGGCCCAAGCCCTGCGCGACTACGCCGCGCAGGACCTGAGGTTCAACGGTGAGTTCGTTGATCCGGCGTCCCTGCCCGACGGCGACGACATCGAGGCCGTCGAGGCCGAGCTGGTACGCCAGCTCGCGGCCTGCGGCCGCGAGGCCCTGGACCCGCTGGCTGAGTGGCTGGGGCTGGACCCGGCCGAGTGGGAGGGTAGCGACACCCAGGCTGCGGCGCGGACGATCGTCGCCCGGTCGCGGGCGAACGCCGAGATGCGCGTGCAGTTTCGCGGTGCGGAGGGCAAGCACGTGCTGTATGACGGTCGGACGGGCGAGCCCTTCAACATGCCCGTGACCGTGGGCTACCTGTACGTGCTCAAGCTCAACCACCTCGTGGAGGACAAGATCCACGCCCGGTCCACGGGCCCTTACTCCCTGATCACCCAGCAGCCGCTGGGCGGCAAGGCCCAGATGGGTGGCCAGCGTTTCGGCGAGATGGAGGTGTGGGCCCTGGAGGCCTATGGGGCCGCGCACAGCCTGCAGGAGATGCTGACGATCAAGTCCGACGACCTGCGCGGCCGCGTCGAGACCTACGAGGCCATCGTCAAGGGCGAGAACATCCAGGAGCCAGGCGTGCCGGAGAGCTTCAAAATCCTGGTGCGCGAGATGCAGTCGCTGGCCCTGGACGTGCGTGTTGAGGACACCGAGGGGAACGCCATGGACCTGTCGTCCGACGGCGAGGACGTGCGGCCGCCTCGGTGACGCGGGACTGGCGCGGGCACCGGACAGCCATCCCACGGGGCCTGGAGTGATACGGGGAGGCGCGCTGTCGGCCAGGGTGGCTCCCCCTTACCTGTCCGCTCGCGGAGAACGATCGGAAACGGCTCTACCCGCCGATGGGGCGGCGCCCCACGGTAAAGCGAAACTGCAGAGGTACTGCACGGAGGGAAGAGGCCTTGCCCAGCAGCATCACGGATTTCGAGGCAATCACCATCGGCCTGGCATCGCCGGAACAGATCCGGAACTGGTCTCATGGTGAGGTCAAGAAACCTGAGACGATTAACTACCGCACCTTCAAGCCCGAGCGCGATGGGCTCTTTTGCGAGCGGATCTTCGGGCCCACACGCGACTGGGAGTGCCACTGCGGCAAGTACAAGAAGGTCAAGTTCAAAGGCATCATCTGCGACCGCTGCGGCGTGGAGGTCACCAGGGCGAAGGTCCGCCGCGAGCGCATGGGGCACGTCGAGCTGGCGTCTCCCGTGGCCCATAGCTGGTACCTGAAGACGTCCCCGAGCCCCATCGGGCTTCTGCTGGACCTGAGCCGGCGCGTGCTGGATGAGGTGGTGTACTTCGCCTCCTACATCGTCACCCACGTGGACCGGGGCGCTCTGGAGCTGCACCGCGACGACGTGGCCCGGGCCATCGAGGAAGAGGCCGAGGCCACCCGGGCCGAGGCTGAGGCGCGCATTGGGAGCCTGCGCAGCCATTACGAGCAGCAGCTCGCCGCGGGCCAGGCCGAGGAGGACGAGGAGCTCGAGGAGGACGAGGAGGGTGGCGACTTCGACTTCGCCTGGGGCGAGGCGCCCGCCGGCACCATGACCGAGGAAGAGCTCACGGCCCGGATCCAGCAGGAACGCGACGCGGCGGAGGAGCGGGTGCAGGAGCTGCGCGTGGCCGCCGGGCGCCTCTTCGAGCTCAACCCCAAGGAGCTCATCAGCGAGCTGGAGTACCGCCAGCTCGAGGCCCTGGCCGAGGTGTGCAACGAGCGCCTAGGGCTGGAGTTCAGCCAGCTCTTCCGCGCCGGCCTGGGAGCCGAGGCCGTGCGCGAGCTCCTGGCAGACCTGGAGCTGGACGAGCTGGCCGAGGAGCTGCGCAAGGAGATCGAGGCCTCGTCGACGCGGGCCCGGCGCGCTCGCGCCGTCAAGCGCCTGAAGATCGTCGAGGCCTTTCGCAACTCCAAGAACCGGCCCGAGTGGACGATTCTCGAGGTCATTCCGGTGCTGCCGGCCGAGCTGCGCCCCATGGTTCAGCTCGACGGGGGCCGGTTCGCCACCTCCGACCTCAACGACCTATACCGCCGCGTTATCAACCGCAACAACCGTGTGCGGCGGATCATCGAGATCAACGCGCCCGAGTCCATCGTCAACCATAAGAGGCGGCTGCTGCAGAAGGCCGGGGACGCACTGATAGACAACTCGCGGCGAGCCCGGCCGGTCACGGGGTCCAACCGCCGGCCGCTGAAGTCCCTGTCGGACATGCTCAAGGGGAAGGAGGGGCGGTTCCGCAAGAACCTGCTGGGCAAGCGCGTGGACTACTCCGGGCGCTCGGTCATCGTGGTCGGGCCCCAGTTGAAGCTGCACCAGGCGGGCATCCCGCGCGAGATCGCCCTCGAGCTCTTCAAGCCCTTCGTGATGAGCCGACTGGTCCGCCAGGGCGTCACGAGCAACATCAAGCAGGCCAAGCGCCTGGTCGAGCGCATGAGGCCCGAGGTTTGGGACGCCCTCGAGGCGGTCATCGAGGACCATCCCATCCTGCTGCAGCGCGCCCCCAGCCTCCACCGCCTGAGTATCCAGGCCTTCGAGCCGGTGCTCGTGAGCGGCAAGGCGATTCAGCTTCACCCGCTGGTGTGTGCCGCCTTCAACGCGGACTTCGACGGCGACACGATGGCCGTCTTCGTGCCGCTGTCGGCCTATGCCCAGGCTGAGGCCCGGCTGCTGATGCTGGCGTCGCAGAACCTGTTCAAGCCCGCCGACGGTAGCCCCATCGCGGCGCCCATCCGCGACATCGCCCTGGGCATCTACTACATGACCCAGGACAACCCCGAGGCCTTCGGCACGGGCAAGACCTTCGAGAGCACCGAGGCCGTGGTGACGGCCTACGAGCACGGCGCCGTTGACCTGCACGCTCTGGTCACCGTCCGGGTGCCTGAGATCCTCGTCGAGGTGATCTCCTCCGACGGCCAGCCCCTTGAGGTGGAGGAACAGCTCGACATCGAGCTGCGCCGGGTGGTGGCGGATCGCGTGGGCGACGAGCATCCCGTGCGGGCGCGCGTCTTCGAGATGAAGCTGACCAAGAGGGAAGCCGACGACCCGTCGGTGCTGGACGAGAGCGAGGAGCTGCAGGCCCAGCTTCGCAGCTACGTGCCCTCGGAGGCCGCGGCCACTGACTTCCCGCTGAGCTTTGCAGAGAAGAACCGGCTGATCGAGGAGCGGTGCCGCGAGGTCATCGCCCGGGCCCTGCGCCGCCGCGCCCTGCCGCGGACGGCGACGGTGCGGGTGGCGGTGCGGCGCACGCGGTACCAGACGACGGCCGGCCGGGCGCTGTTCAACCATCACCTGCCCATAGACATGCCCTTCTACAACCACGACATCTCGCGGCCGGAGCTGGCGGACATCACGCTGGAGATGTACCGCCACTATGGCTTGGAGCGCACGGCCGAGCTGCTCGACGCCATCAAGGACCTCGGCTTCCGGATCTGCACGAGGGCGGGCATCACGCTGAGCATGAGCGACACGGCCATCCCCTCGAACCGGGAGAGCATCATCGAGGCCACGCAGAACGAGGTGGAGCGGACGAACCGGGCGGCGCGCGCCGGCGCCATCACGCAGGACGAACGGGAGCAGCGAGTCCTGCAGCTCTGGATCCGCGCCCGCGACCAGATCAGCGACGAGTCCCTGGCCAACGTGAGCAAGTTCAACCCGATCTGGATGATGATCAGCTCGGGCGCCCGCGCCTCGTCCACGCACATGTCCCAGATCTGCGGCATGCGCGGGCTGATGCAGGACCCCTTCGGCCGCCTGATCGAGGACTATCCGGTCAAGAACAACCTGCGCGACGGCCTGAACGTGCTTGAATACTTCGTGTCCACCCACGGAGCCCGGAAGGGTCTGGCGGACACAGCCCTGCGCACGGCCGACGCCGGGTACCTCACGCGCCGGCTGGTGGATGTGGCCCAGGACGTGATGATCACCGCCGACGACTGCGGCACCACCGACGGTGTCGAGGTCACGGCGATGTACGTGCACAACCTGTACTGCCCCGAGTGCGGGCGCGAGGACCTGTACCGCGAGGGCACGTGCCAGAACTGCGGGGCCCAGTTGCCTGAGCCGGTCAGCGATGACATCTACCAGCCCGTCGAGGACCGGGTCGTGGGCCGCACGGCGCTGCACGACATCTTCCACCCCGGGACGGGCGAGCTCATCGTGGCGGCCAACGAGGAGATCAGCGAGCGGGCCTCGCGGCGGATCGTGGCGGCGGGGCTCAAGTCGGTCTGGGTCCGCTCGCCCATGACCTGCGAGCTGCGTCACGGGATCTGCGCCAAGTGCTACGGCCGCGACATGGCCTGGCAGAAGCCGGTCGAGCACGGCACGGCGGTGGGCATCATCGCCGCTCAGTCCATCGGCGAGCCGGGCACGCAGCTCACGATGCGGACCTTCCACACCGGGGGCATCGCGGGCGAGTACATCACGGGCGTTACGGACATCCGCTCTCGCCGACTGCGAATGGCCGAGCAGCTCTCGATGTACTGGCCGGGCGTCAAAGACGTGGTCGAGGGTCTGGTGCCGGACCGCGAGCCGCGCGAGCAGGAGCGGCGCGAGCACCTGCGGGCCATGACCAAGGCCATGGAGAGCCAGCTCCCCGGCCTCCTGCGCGTGGTCGAGCTCTTCGAGGCCCGCACGCCCAAGGGCCAGGCGGTGGTCGCCGAGATCCCCGAGGGCTGCAGCGGCACGGTCACTCGTGCCTGGTCCAGCGGGCTGGTCCGCGCCGTCGTCATCACCGCCGACGTGCCGGTGGCCAAGCTGGACCTGGCGCGCAACGGCCGTGTCGCCGACGACGTGCGGGACAAGAACAAGAAACTGCTCGCCCGCCGGGGCGAGAAGGCCCGCAAGAAGGTCCGCGACCGCCTTGAGGCCGCCGGGGTCGATACCGTGCCGCTGTACTTCTGGCACCTCGTGCCGCTCGGCCCCGAACTGCTGGTGCGCGAGGGGCAGCAGGTGCGGGCCGGCGATCCGCTCACCAGCGGCCCGCTGGACCCCCAGGAGATCCTCGAGAAGCACGGCATGCACGCGGCCCAGGGCTACATCCTGCGCGAGATCCAGCGGGTGTACCGCCACAGCCACGGCATCACGATCAACGACAAGCACATCGCCCTGATCATCCGGCAGATGTTCCGGCGCCGCCGGGTGATTGACCACGGCGACACGCGGCTTTTGCCGGGCGAGATCGTGGACCGGTTCGCCTTCGACGAGGAGAACCGGCGGGTCGAGGAGCTGGGCGGGCGTCCGGCCATCGCCGAGCCCGTGCTGATGGGCATCACGCAGGCCTCGCTCATGGCCGACGGCTTCCTGTCGGCTGCGTCCTTCCAGCGCACGACTCGGGTCCTCACCGAGGCGGCCTGCGAGGGCCGCCGCGACGACCTGCGCGGGCTCAAGGAGAACATCATCATCGGGCGGCTTATCCCCGCGGGCAGCGGCACCGAGATGCACCGCGACGTGGGGCTGGGCTACGCGCCGGACGTGATTGACCAGGTCGAGGCGGCCGCCCCACCGCCTAGCGAGGAGCGCGACATGCTCACCCAGCTCATGGAGCAGATTGACGCGGCTCCCGACTTCGACCTGGCCGACTACACCGACGAGGCCGCGTCCTCGGACGATGGCGAAGACGAGGACGAGGAGGACGACGATCTCGCCGCCCTGGTGGCAAACGACGAAGAAGAGGACGTAGTCGAGGACGGCGAAGAGGCCGAGGACGACGAAGAGGCTGAGGACGAGGATGGGGAAGACGAGGGCGACGACGAGGGCGGGGACGCGGCCCCGGCCGACGAGTAGGGGCACAGACGGATAGCGCCGCTGACCGAGAGGCGGGAGCTAGGGCTCCCGCCTCTTTCCTTTCTCGCTTTGGTCCCGGGCATCCGGCCCCTCCACAGAGACGGAGCGCGACGCAGCCACGGCCGCGGGCTGAAGCCCGCGACTACCAAAGGGCCCCCCCACACAGAGGGGGCACGACGACCAGACCATTCCACCGCCCCCCGGGCCAGAGCCTGCGACTACCCCTGCGACTGCGCCTGCGTCCACCGCCGCGGGCGCCGCTAACCCGCCAGGCCGTGGCCCCACAGGCGGAGCGCGACCCGGTGCACCTCCTCGAGCGGTCTGAGGAGTCCCTGCACCACGTAGCTCACCCGCTCGTCCTCGGGTATCTTCCTGCGCGCCGCGTCGGCCCGGGCATGGGTCCATCGGCAGACGATCAGCCAGCCCATGGCGCGCCGCTCCGCGTCCGCCAGCCCCTCGCCGTAGCCCGCCATCAGGGCGCTCACCCTAACCTCGTCGAGCGTGAAGGCCTGGGTGAGGCTTCTGATGTCGCCGTCGCGGATCGGCGCCGGCCTGCGGCCGGCCATGTAGATGACGGCGTCGGCCAGGTCCGTCAGCCGCGGCGCCTGGCACACCCAGTCGTAATCGAAGACCCCCACGACCCGGTCGCCCGCGAAGTGCACGTTGGCGGGGTGAACGTCGCCCTGGACGACGACCTGCGGCAGCTCCCAGTAGGCCTGGTCGGGGATCTCGGCGGCGGCTCGCCGGACCCAGTCCCGGGCCTCGCGCAGGACCCGGGCCTTGCTCTCCCGGGCCCGCCCGAGGAGCGCCTCCAGCCACTGCAGGGCGTCGGCGGGGTCGTGGAGCCTGCCCACCGGCTTGCGTGACCGGGGTCGCCATGCGCGGGTCGCCTCGTGCCACCGCCTCAGCACGCTACCCACCTCGCGCAGTTGGGCGGGCGACGGCGTGTCCTCGCGCCGGCCCCCCAGCAGGGGCGAGACCTGGTAGACCTCCTCGCCCACCTCTACCCACGGCCTGCCATCGCTCGCCCGCAGGGGCGGCGCCACGGGCAGACCCGTCTCCTGCAAGCGCCAGGCGACCTCCGCGTCGTACCACATCCACTGGGGGGCGCAGTAGCGGGGGTTGCGCAGCTTCAGGTAAAGGCGCGTGTCGCCCACGGCGATCACGGCGGCCCTACTGGCCGTGCCCGTGCCCGGGCCGCACACCGTCGCTTCGCCCTCGAGGCCGAATCGGGCCAGGATGGCTGCGAGCACCTCGGGCTGAGGCTCCAGGTGGGCAAGAGGAGGCATAGGTCATCGCCCCGGCGTGGGTGGCGCCGCGCCGGTGGCTACCGATCCAGGTGCGAGGAGACGACCAGTATGGCCGGCACAACCTGCAGGCCGTAGCGCAGCACGCGGTCGGCGATCGAGCCGTAGACCCAGCGCGCGATGCCGGAGCGGCCGTGGGTGGACATCACGATCACGTCGCAGTCGGCCTCGCGAGCCTGCTCCATGATCTCCTCGGCCACGTCGCCCTGGCGCACGTGATGCTGGACCTCGATTCCGTCGTCGGTGAGGCGCTGTTCGAGCCCCACGAGGTACTCGCGGGCCTCGGCCACCTCGGACTCCAGGTCGCTCATGGTCCCGCCTCGGACGACCTGCAGCGCCGCCACGGGGACGATTCTCACCAGGTGCAGCTGGGCGCTGAAGGCGCGGGCCATATCGGCGGCGTGCCTGAGCGCCTGCTCGGCAAGCTCCGATCCGTCGAGGGGAACAAGGATGCGCTTGTACATGGTCGGCTGGTCTCCCTTCCTGGCGCTGCCCGCCCAGACCCGTGGTCGCCCCGGCGGCCCCAGACCGCCCCCAAAGGGACCTCGTCTTGCCGCCGGCAGGTCGCAGTGGTACCATTCTGCCCGAAACGAGGTGTGGCGGCAACTGAGGAGGCCATCTCGAGCATGCCGGAGGTGACTGCAGTTGGCGAAGGTCCCAGTGGTTGATCAGGACACTTGCACTGGCTGTGGGCTTTGCGAACAGATCGCTCCGGGCACCTTCCGCCTCGGCGACGATGGTGTCGCCGAGGTCGTTGATCCCCAGGGCGACGACAAGGACACCATCGAGGAAGCCATCGAAAGCTGCCCGGTCGAGGCCATCAACTGGCAGGAGTAGCCCCCCACCCTGGTGACTCGCGGCGCGGCGCGAGGCAGGAGGCGCCGCGCCGCTTCCCTCTCCTGCTTGGCCCTCCGACGAACGCCGCCCTGTTGCTGGCCGGGGTCTGGGGCGCCCGTTCCCACCCCGGGCAGTGGCCCGAGTCTTGCTTCCCAGAGGCGTGAGAACGAGGGCGCCCTCGCGGCGCCCAGGAGGTGGCAGACGTGACACTGGGTACCGACTGTCTTCACGACCTCGAACGTGCCCTCGGTCTCGAGTGGCTGGAGGCCAACGGACTGGGGGGCTTCGCCTGTTCCACGGTCGTGGGCTGCAACACCCGCCGCTACCACGGACTGCTCGTGTCAGCCCCCAACGGCCCCGGCTCCCGCGTCGTCCTCCTCAGCAAGCTGGAGGACCGGATCGAGATCGGCGACGACAAGCACGAGCTGTCGTGCAACCTGTATGGCGATGTGCTGCATCCGCGCGGCTACGCCTACCTGACGTCCTTCTCGTCCGAGCCCTGGCCAACATGGACCTTCGATGTTGAAGGATGGCGGCTCCGCAAAGAGATCGCCCTCCTCCACAGCCGCAACATCCTCGTCGTCCGCTACACGCTGACCCAGGCCCCCCATCCGGTGTGGCTCATCTCGCGCCCGCTCTTCGCCGGCCGCGACTACCACCACCTGCGGCGGGCCTCCTCCGACGTGCCCACGCGGCTGGCCGTGACCGAGCGCGCGCTGGACCTGGAGATAGCGGGGCCGGGGACGCGGTGCGTGCTCCGGTTCCCCGGGGGCGAGGCCCTGACCGACGGCCTGTGGTACTACAACTTCCGCTATCCGGTGGAGGCGGAGCGTGGGCTTGACAGTGGCGAGGACCTCTACTCGCCGGGCCAGGTCCGCTGGCTGCTCGGGCCGGGCGACTCGGCCGTCCTCGTGGCCTCCGATGGGGCCGAGGAGGTGTCTGCGGCGGACGAGCTGGAGGGTGAGGCCGATCGCCGCGCCTGGCTTGTGGCGGGCTACCCCGAGCACGACCAGACCGGGCGGCGGCTGCTCCGGGCCGCGGATCAGTTCGCAGCCCGGCGTCCCTTCCAGGACCGGTGCAGGGCCACAATCGTGGCCGGCTATCCCTGGTTCACCGACTGGGGCCGCGACACGATGGTCTCCCTGCCCGGCCTGCTTATCTCCAGGGGCCGGCTGGACGAGGCCGCCGAGGTCTTCGAGCTGTTCACCGGCAGTCTGCGCAACGGCCTCGTGCCCAACCGGTTCGCGGATGACGGCTCGGGGGCGTCCTACAATTCCGTAGACGCCACGCTGTGGCTGTTCGTGGCGGCGCGGCTGTACGCCCGCGCGGCCGGTCCGGACCTCGTCGCCGGCCGTCTGTACCCGGCCCTGGCCGATTCCCTTCGCCGGTTGATCCTGGGCACGGACTTCGGGATCCGGGCCGACGAGGACGGCCTGCTGCTGGCGGGCGACGCCACGACCCAGCTCACGTGGATGGACGCCAAGGTCGGTGACCGTCCCGTCACGCCCCGCTGGCACAAGCCCGTCGAGGTGGAGGCCCTCTGGGTCTCGGCCCTGCGGACCATGGAGTACCTGGCCGGCACGTTGGGCGACGCCGCCGCCGCCAGGGAGCACGGCTCGGCCGCGCGGCGTGCCCGGCAGTCCTTCGAGAAGACCTTCTGGGACCCGGCGCGCGGCTACCTGGCCGACTGCCTGACCCCCGAGGGCCCCGACGGGACCTTGCGGCCCAATCAGGTCCTGGCCCTGTCGCTGCCCTACAAGGTGGTGGGCGACGACGTGGCCGCGTCGGTCCTGGCCGCCGTCGAGCAGCACCTGCTGACGCCCTACGGTCTGCGCACGCTGGCCCCCGGCTCGCCGGGCTACTGCCCGATCTACGCAGGGGGTCCCGCGCAGCGCGACGCGGCTTACCACCAGGGAACCGTGTGGCCCTGGCTCCTCGGACCCTACCTTCGGGCCAAGATGTCGCTGATGCCGCGCGGCGAAGAGACGCGGCGCTGGGCCCGGGAGCTGCTGGGGCCGTTGCTGGGGCAGCTCGACCGGGGCTGCCTGGGCCAGGTCGGCGAGATCTTCGACGCCGAGCCGCCGCACACGCCGCGCGGATGCTTCGCCCAGGCGTGGAGCGTGGCTGAAATCTTGCGAGTGTGGATGGACTACCGACTCGGAGAGCTTGACTAACCCATGTCGCGGGAACTCGATCTCCTCGCCCTCGGTGAAGTCAACGTTGACCTCATCCTCGCCGGCCTGCCGCGAATCCCCGACTGGGGTACCGAGGTCCTCGCGCGGAGCATGGACTTGCGCCTGGGCGGGTCCACGGCCAACTTCGCCTGTGTGGGGTCCGCGCTGGGCCTGCGCGTGGCGCTGGTGTCCTGGGTGGGCGAGGATGACTTCGGCAGCTTCCTGCGCGGCGAGCTGGAGCGCATGTCGGTGGCTACCGAGCACGTTCGGCGGGCCCCGGACTGCCCCACGGGGCTGACGGTGGCCCTCTCGGGCGCTGCCGACCGCGCCTTCGTCACCGCCCTGGGCACCATAGACTGCCTCCGCGGCGACCACGTGCCCGACGATCTGCTGGCCTCGGCCCGCCACCTGCACGTGGGCAGCTACTTCCTGCAGTCGCGCCTGCGGCCCGATGTACCAGCGCTCTTCGCGCGGGCTCACGCCCTGGGCCTGTCCACTTCCCTGGACGCGGGCTACGACCCCTCCGAGCAGTGGGACGGGGGGCTTCGCCCGGCTCTGGCCGAGACCGACGTCTTCCTGCCCAACGAGGTGGAGGCCACGGCGATCACGGGGCGGGGTGACCCGGAGGAGGCGGCGGCCCATCTGGCGGCGGTCTGCCCCCTGGTGGTCGTCAAGCTCGGGCCCGAGGGAGCCTGCGCGCACGACGGCCGTGACCTGCACCGCCAGGCGGGGCACAAGGTGCGGGTCGTGGACACCACGGCCTGCGGCGACGCCTTCAACGCCGGGTTTCTTCACGCGCGACTGCGAGGCGCCGACCTGGACGACTGTCTGCGGTCGGGCAATGCCTGCGGGGCCCTGATGGCGACGGTCAAGGGCAACGACCCCTCGGCCCTGAGCCCGGAGGCGCTTCAGGCCCTCCTGTCCGCCTGACGGTCCGCCTGGAGGCGCCTGGAGACGAAGTCCTGGTCCGCCAGGACGACTGATATCTCGCCGTGGTAGAAGCGATGGTAGTCACCGGAAGGGTAGCAGGTGGTCTGCACGTCTCTGTCCAGCTCGGGGGGCAGCACATCGTTCCTGTGCAGCACGCGGCAGAAGAAGACCAGCCCGCACTCCGCGATCCCGGGCGACCGCACCCCGTCCACGTTGAGCGCTGTGAACCCGCACTCGGCGAACTTGTC
>Ga0136653_10001383_pt1 | contig 13165 bp, 26 predicted proteins | sample LakKivw275mmetaG_FD_94866 | JGI IMG/M metagenome (GOLD analysis project Ga0136653, IMG submission 94866) | Anoxic lake water microbial communities from Lake Kivu, Rwanda to study Microbial Dark Matter (Phase II) - Lake Kivu water 275m metaG... | ecosystem: Environmental > Aquatic > Freshwater >... | reverse complement strand
TTGCAGAGGAGAAAGTAATGCGAACGAGCGACGGCAGCGGCCTGTGGCGGATTTCACGCACGGGAGCTGATATGCGCTACCTATAGAGTCGGAGAGAAAATGAGATCAAAGAAAAAAGGTCCGTACGTTGACGCCAAACTGTTGAAGAAAGTAATGAAAAACAGGGAAAGCGGGAGAAAAGACGTTATCAAGACTTGGGCAAGGTCCTCGGTTGTCATACCGGAGTTCATAGGATATACGTTTGCGGTACACAACGGCAGGATGTTTGTAAACGTGTACGTTTCGGAAAATATGGTGGGGCACAAGTTCGGAGAGTTTGCTCCGACAAGAGTTTTCAGAGGACACGGCACCCATACCGAGAGAACCAAGGAAAAGACCTGATTGGGGGAGGGAAATGGAAGTTCTTGCAAGATCCAGATACATCAGACAGAGCCCGAGAAAATTGAGAATAATGGCCGAGCTGCTGCCGGGAAAGGAAGCAAAAGAGGCTCTTTCCATATTGAAGAATATGTCAAAACGCGGGACAAACGTGCTTGAAAAAACAATAAACTCGGCGTTGAGCAATGGCAGGGCAAAGTCTGACAGCGACAGCTGGAAAATCAAGACAGTCATGATAGATGCCGGGCCTGTACTGAAGAGGTTCCGCTCCGCAACGATGGGACGCGCGGTAATGGTCAAGAAAAGAACCAGTCACATCACGGTCGTTCTGGAAGAAATTGAACGGAGACAAAAATAAAATGGGACAAAAGGTAAATCCTATAAGCATGAGGTTGGGGATCGTGGAGAAATGGCGGGGCAACTGGTTTGCCGGCAAGAAGGAATTCAAGGATCTCCTGAAAGAAGATGTGGCCCTGCGCAACTACCTGGATGGAAGGTTTCCGAGGGGCACCGTAAGCAAGATTGAGATAGAAAAGATAGCCGATAAGCTGAGGATAAAGGTACATACGACCCGGCCCGGCGTGATACTCGGGAGAAAAGGGTCGGAAATTGACATGGTGAGAGACGAGATTTACAAGATGTTCAATAAGCAGATAAGCATAGATGTGCTTGAGGTGAATCCTCCCGGACAGAGTGCGCAGTTTCTCGCGGATTCGGTTGCGATGCAGCTTGAGAAAAGGATGCCTCACCGCCAGGCAATCAAGAAGGTAATGGCGCTGGCGTTGCAGTCAGGGGCGCAGGGCGTGAAGGTCAGGATAAGCGGCCGCATAGGAGGCAGGGAGATATCAAGGTCCGAACAGTATATGGAAGGCAAGGTTCCTCTGCACACGTTGAGAGCGAAAATAGACTACGCCACTTCAACGGCATTTTCAAGGTCTGGTACCGTGGGTTTGAAGGTCTGGGTTTATCTCGGGGAAGTGCTGGAAGACAAGCAAAAGGGGGAGAAGAGCAATGCCGCTGATGCCGAAAAGAGTTAAGTACCGCAAAGCACAGAGAGGGCGTATGAAAGGTAAAGCCACCAGGGGCAGTACGCTCTTTTACGGGGATTACGGTTTGCAGATGATCGTTCCGGGCTGGGTTACGAATTCCCAGATTGAGGCCGGAAGAGTTGCCGTTACCCATCATTTAAAAACCCGCGGCAAGCTGTGGGTGAGAGTTTTTCCTGACAAGCCCGTCACAAAGAAGCCGGCCGAAACACGCATGGGAAAAGGCAAGGCTGACGTTTCCCACTGGGTGGCCGTGGTTCTGCCGGGCAAAATAATGTACGAAATAGCGGGAGTTCCAGGGGATCTGGCAGTAGAAGCATTAAGGAGAGCTTCCCATAAAATACCTTATAAGACAAAGATTGTCAGAAGGTCCGCAGTTCAGATTTCTGAAACGGAAAAGAGCTGAAAATGAAAAGAGACGAAATCAAGAAGTGGCGTGAATCAACGACCGGCGAGATTAATTCTAAAATTTCCGAGCTGGAAAACCAACTGTACAAACTGAAACACCAGTTGCATATAGGGCAGTTGAAGAATTTTTCAACGATAAAAAAGACGAGGAAAGAGATAAGCGTACTCAAGACGCTTGTGGTTGAGAAAAAATCAACGGGGGCAAAGAAAAATGGAGTTGAGAAAAACTAAAAAGATTGAAAAGGTGGGAAAAATCCTGAAGAGCAAAATGGATAAATCCAGGATTGTCCTTATAGAAAGCAGGACAAAGCACCCGTTCTACAAGAAATTCATCATAAAACGCAAAAAGGTAATGGTACATGATGAATCAAACATTTCCGGTGAAGGCGATACGGTAAGAATAATACAGTGCAGGCCTATCAGCAAGCGCAAAAGATGGATGGTCAGAGAGGTTATAGCGAAAGGAGAACAGGGGCAAAATGGTGCAACTGCAGTCAATGCTGACGGTAGCTGATAATACCGGGGCAAAAAAGATAATGGTGGTCGGTATTCCCGGACATTCAGGAAGAAGATATGCGAAGGTCGGGGACATCGTAATGGCCAGCGTGAAGGACGCAATCCCTGACGGTATTGTCAAGAAAAAGGAGAAGGTCAAGGCTGTGGTTGTCAGAACGGTACAGCCCATAAAAAGACTGGACGGAACAGTCATAAAATTCGATCATAACTGTGCAGTAATAATAGATGAAGAAAAAAATCCCAGAGGTACGAGGGTTTTCGGTCCCGTCCCGAGGGAGTTGCGGGACGGCAATTTTACAAAGATAATTTCTCTTGCACCGGAGGTATTATAAATGGGATGCAGGCTAAAGAAGAGTGATTTCGTACAGGTTACCAAGGGTAAAGACCGCGGCAAGAAGGGGCGTGTCATAAGGGTCATGCCGGGAGAAGGCAGGATTCTTGTGGAAGGAATAAATTTCGCCAGGAAACATTCCAGACCAAAGGCAATTGATAAGCAGGGCGGAATTGTTCAGATGGAAAAGCCCGTCTCCATCGCTAACGTCATGTATTTCTGCATGAAATGCAGCAAACCCACGAGGTTAAAAGAAAAAACTTTGCAGGATGGTTCAAAAGTAAGGTACTGCAAGAAATGCAACGAACTCGCAGAGGTAAAGTAAAATGGAACCAAGATTGAAGAAGCACTACAAGGAAAAGGTGGTGCCGGAACTCATGAAAACGCTGGGGTACAAAAACACGAATCAGGTGCCCCGCCTGGTGAAAATCGTTGTGAATACCGGCATAGGCAAGGATAACAAGGATGCGAAGGTTCTGGAGTTTGCCCAGAAGGAACTCGCTCTGATTACCGGTCAGAAACCGGTTATTACGAGGAGCAGGAAATCCATTTCCGGTTTCAATTTGAGGAAAGGCGATATTTGCGGGGTTATGGTGACGTTGAGAGGCAACAGGATGTACGAGTTTATAGACCGGATGGTAACGGTCGCCCTGCCCCGGGTAAGGGATTTTAACGGCCTGCCTGCCGGCTCAACCGATGGAAAAGGCGGATATACCATTGGCGTCAGGGAACAGGTTATATTTCCGGAGATTGACTACAATTCTATATATAAGGTGAAGGGAATGAACGTCAGCATAATTACGACTGCAAACAGCAAAAAAGAAACGGTGACGTTTCTCAGGCAAATGGGGCTTCCTATAAGAGAAAGTGATTAGGAAGGAGGAGTAAATTGGCGAGAAAATGCTTTTTTGAGAAGATGAAAAAAGAGCCCAAGTTTTCCGTAAGGCGCAGAAACAGATGCTGGAAGTGCGGGCGTCCCAGGGCATACTACAGGAAATTCGGGATATGCAGGATCTGTTTCAGGGAACTTGCTTCAAAAGGAGAAATACCCGGAGTCAAGAAGGCAAGCTGGTAGGAGGTTAAAAAGATGACGATGACCGATACTGTGGCTGATATGATTACCAGAATACGGAACGGGAATATGATCAACAAAAGTTATGTTCTCATTCCACAGAGCAGGTTGAGGGAAGACGCGATAAAAATTCTGAAGGAAGAGGGTTTCATAAAGGATTACGAGGCTGTTGAAGAGGAAGGCAAACACTGCCTGAAAGTTTTTCTGCTCTATTATTCTGATTCAAGGAAGGCAATAAACGAAATAAAGAAAATAAGCAAACCCGGAGGCAGGATTTACGTGGACAGGAACAAGATTCCAGTTATCAAGGGCGGTACCGGAATAGCCATAATGTCCACTTCCAAGGGGGTTATGAGCAACAAGAAAGCAAAAGAACAGGGATTGGGAGGCGAACTGCTGTTTCACGTCTGGTAGTATCGGCTGCGGAATAAGCGTGAGGAATAAAAATGGCAAGATTAGGGAAAAAACCGATTGTGGTAACTGAAGGTGTGAAAGTCTCCAAAAAAGACGGCAAGATATTTTTTGAAGGACCCAAGGGGAAGCTTGAACAGGATATATTCCCGAATCTGGAGGTTTCCGTTGACGGAGGCAGGATTGCCGTCACTAACCTGGTTGACCCGTCCGACAGGAAAACGTACAGGAAGACCGAGGCGTTGCAGGGTCTTCTAAGGAAGCTGATTCTTAACAGGATCGGAGGTACGAAAGAAGGTTTTGAGAAGATACTTGAAATACATGGCGTCGGATACAAGGGGGAAGTCAAAGGCAAGAAGTTGGTACTTTCCGTCGGATTCTCAAATCCGGTTGAGGTGGACATACCCAACGGGATAGAGGTTGAGATTTACAGAAATACCATAGTTTTCATAAGGGGTATTGAAAAACAGAAAGTGGGAAGCTATGCCGCTGACATAAGGGCTATCTGCCCCCCTGAACCGTATAAGGGAAAAGGGATAAGATACAGAGGGGAGTACGTAAGACACAAGGCCGGCAAGGCAGCCGTGGGAGCAACACAATGATATCTACAAAAGACGAACGCAGAAGAAAGAGGCATTTGAGAGTAAGGAAGAAAATATTCGGTACCAAGGATATGCCGAGAATTGTGGTATTCAAAAGCAGCAAAGGTATCTATGCGTCTCTCGTGATTGATGAAGAGAGTCCCAACAAGGTTCTTATGACCGTATCCTCCCTGTCTCCCGACATCAGGGGAAAGGAAGGCGTGAAGGGATATAACGTAGAGGGTGCAAGACAGGTGGGAGAACTCCTCGCAAGGAAAGCCGTGGAACTGGGGATCAGCAAAGTTGTTTTTGACAGAAGCGGTTACATATATACGGGACGTCTCAAGTCTCTTGCTGATGCGGCACGAAAAGGAGGACTGAAATTTTGATGAAAAGACAACTGCTTGAGGAACAGGAAGAAAAACAGGTCGTCGTGGAAATAAGAAGAGTAACCAAGGTTACGAAGGGCGGCAAGAACCTTAATTTCCGCGCGCTGGTCGTTGTCGGCGACGGTAAGGGAAAAGCCGGTTTCGGCCTGGGCAAGGCCGGCGAAGTTCCGGAGGCGATAAGAAAAGCTATTGACAAGGCAAAAAAGAGTATGATATCGGTTCCGCTGAAGGAAACAACAATCCCTTACGACGTAAAGGCAAAAGCAGGGGCGTCTTATGTCGTTTTGAAACCTGCCGTAAGGGGACACGGAATGGTTGCGGGCAGAACAATGCGTGCTTTTTTTGAGGTCTGCGGAATTGCCGATATTACATGCAAATGCCTCGGTTCTACCAATCCTTTGAACGTCATAGACGCAACTGTGAAGGCATTATCCAAACTGCGGGATACGGGAAAGGGCGAGGAGGTAGGAATTCCCGACATTGACTCCTCCCCTGCTGTTGATACAGTGGAGAATGCGGAGTAAAGGAGAGCAAAATGGAGTTACACAAGATCAAATCTCCGGCGGGTGCTACCCGTAACAGGAAAAGAATAGGAAGGGGAGACGCTTCGGGACACGGAGGTACCTCCACCCGCGGAAATAAAGGGCATAAGGCAAGAAAGGGATTTTCACTGTCGTATAACTTTGAGGGGGGACAGATGCCCCTTGCGAGAAGACTGCCCAAGAGAGGCTTTACCCATGCAAAGAAGGAATACAAGGAATTGATAAATCTCAACAGGATAGACAGGAATTTCAAGGAAAACGATACCGTGACTCCGGAAATCCTGTTGAAAAACGGACTGGTCAGGAAGGGAAAGAACGTGAAAATTCTGGGTGATGGGAATCTGACAAAGAAGATGGAAATCAGGGCTCATTCCTTTTCTGCCAGTGCAAAGGCGAAGATTGAAAAGGCGGGCGGGAAAGCAGTCACCATCACCAGCAAACAAAAACAGATTCAGTTCGCCAGAAAGCAAGACGGCAAGGAGGAGGCGAGGAAGCGTATTAAACATACGTTGACGAAGCCGACGACGCAGACAATCCGCCACTAAAACGTTGGCGGACTAAAAAGAGCACCGCTCTCTGGATGAAATCAATCTGTTTTAGGAGTGAGAAATAATGTTAGGAGGATTCAGAGACAGCTTCAAGGTTCCGGATTTAAGGAAGAGGATCGGGATATCCATAGCGCTTCTTACCGTATACCGGCTGGGATGCTACGTGCCTTCTCCGGGAATAGACGGAAGGGCATTGTCGCGGTTCTTTCAGCAATTCCCGAATACTCTTCTGGGACTTGCTGATCTTTTTGCGGGCGGAGCGTTGAGCAACGCCACGATTTTTGCGCTCGGAATAATGCCTTACATCAGTGTATCAATCATTCTGGAGCTTCTCACTTCAATAATCCCGTACTTTGAAGCCATAAAACGCAGCGGTGTTGAGGGCAGAAGGAAACTTACGCAACTTACGCGGCTGGGGACGGTTTTGCTCTGCATATTCCAGGGTCTTGCCATAAGTATCTGGCTGGAGAACCCCACGCATTTCGGAGAATTTGTCATTGTTCCCAATCCCGGGTGGCTGTTCAGGATTACCACCGTAATAACCCTGACCACCGGAACAATCTTCCTTATGTGGCTTGGTGAACAAATAACGGAAAAAGGAATAGGAAACGGCATTTCCCTGATAATAACGGCGAGCATCCTTTCAAGGATGCCGGTTGCATTCGGGCGCATGGCACAGCTGATTTCCGCCGGAGAAATAAGTTTTCTTGTTGTAATACTTATGGCAGGATTGATATTTGCCGTAGTCGCTTTCGCGATAGTAATAAGCGAAAGCGAGAGAAGGATACCGGTACAATATGCAAAAAGAGTCGTCGGAAGGAAGGTGTACGGGGGACAGACCACTTATCTACCGATAAAGCTTAACCAGGGTGGAGTCATACCTCTGATATTTGCCATCTCCATACTGACGTTTCCCGCCACGGTTATGACCTTTTCTGCCAACAGGATACTGCAGACCGTTGCGGGATTTCTTAATCCTTCGCGGGGATTTGGGATGCTTCTTTACGCGATATTGACTGTTTTCTTCTGCTACTTCTATGCAAGCATAATTTTCAATCCTGACAATGTATCCGATGACCTGAAAAAGTACGGAGGGTTCATACAGGGAATAAGACCCGGGAAATCAACAGCGGTGTATCTGGAAAGAGTTCTGAACCGCCTGACTCTGCCGGGCGCCCTGATGCTTACCGGCATAGCTATCTTTCCGTACCTGATTATGATGGCGTACAGAAGGATACCCTATATAGTTGCAAGTATATTTGGCGGCATAGGCCTTCTGATAGTCGTTTCGGTCTTGCTTGAAACATTGAGACAGATAGAGTCACATCTTCTCGTCAGGCATTATCAGGGGTTCATTAAGAAAGCAAAAGGCCACGGATGAAGAAAAGACTTATTCTGCTCGGTCCTCCGGGTGCCGGAAAAGGAACTGTCGGCGGGAGACTGGGCGAAACGCTGGAACTGCCCCTGGTTTCATCCGGCGATCTGCTGAGAGAGAATCTGAAGAAGGGAACAGAAGCCGGCATCAAGGCGAAGCAATATATGGAAAAGGGCGAGCTTGTGCCGGATGAAATAGTTATAGCGATGATTGAGGAGGAATTGTCAAAGCCTTCATGCGACAGGGGCGCCATATTGGACGGTTTTCCCAGGACCCTGTCCCAGGCGCAGATGCTGGATGGTCTCTTTGAATGCGGAGACGACGTGAAGGTCGTTTATCTCAAGGCGGACGACGATTTTCTCGTGAACCGGCTTTCCAAGAGAAGGGTGTGTGACGGCTGCGGCAAGATATACCATCTTGTCAATCTTCCCCCTGAAAAGGAGGGATTATGCGACGTTTGCGGGGGGAAACTTGTTCAGAGAAATGACGATAGAGAGGAGATCATAAGGCGGAGACTGAATGTCTATCGGAAAATGACTGCACCACTTATAGAATATTACGGAAAGAGAAATGTCCTTCACATAGTACCCGGTGACGGAAAACTTGAAGATACCCTTGATGAAATAAGACGAATCGTTAAATGGTAAAAACGCGCGCTGAAATAGAAAAGTTGAGAATTGCGTGCAGGATATGCAAGACTATACTGGTGGAACTGGGAGATACAATAAAGGCAGGCATAACCACCTATGATATTGAAGAGAGGGGAGACAGGCTGATAGAAAAAAACGGGGTAGTTTCAGCTTTCAGAAATTACAACGGCTATCCTGCCGGCCTGTGTGTATCAGTGAACGAAGAGGTTGTTCACGGTATTCCGTCCAGTGACCGGGTTTTGAAGGATGGGGACATTGTATCGCTGGATATCGGGGTGATATATGACGGTTATTACGCCGATTGTGCCGACACCTTTCCCGTGGGAAGGGTGAAAGAGATTCATTCAAGAATCATTGAGGTTGCGCGCGAATCTTTTTCCGCCGGGATATCAAAGGCACTGCCGGAGAGAAAGATCGGAGACATAGGTGCGGCGATAGAGAAGTTCGTTACCGGCAGACGTTTTTCGGTCGTGAGAGAATTTGCCGGACACGGCATCGGAAAAGAATTGCACGAATACCCCGAGATACCGAATTTCGGGCAACCGGGGACAGGGGAGACCATACGAGAGAATATGGTTCTGGCCGTAGAGCCGATGATAAATGAAAGCAGGGCAGCCGTAAAGATTCTTTCGGACGGCTGGACGGTCGTGACAAGGGACGGCGGATATTCAGCACACTATGAGAATTGCATATTAATAGGCAGCAACGGTCCTGAAATTCTCACAGTCGCCGGCTGAAGGAGAAAGAGGGAGATATCGGATAGTGGAGAAAAAAGAGGAAAAAATAAAAGTCCAGGGGAAGATTACAAAAGCGCTTCCGGGAACCGCTTTTTCCGTGGAACTGGAAAACGGCCATGTAATAACAGCATATTTATGCGGCAAAATGCGAATGTATTACATCAAGATAATACCTGGGGACAAAGTTCTGGTGGAACTTTCTCCCTATGATTTGACAAGGGGAAGGATAACAAAGAGACTGTAGGGCCGAAGAACAATTCATGAGAGGTGTGAGAAATGAAAGTGAGAGCATCCGTAAGGAAAATATGTCCCAAGTGCAAGATTATAAGAAGAAAGGGAATCGTGAGGATTATTTGCAGTAATCCGCAGGACGGTCCAAAGCACAAGCAGAAACAGGGATAAACAGACAGGGAATAGTGGCTGATCAGCCAATGTTGATTACGTCATGAGCAGATAAAGGAGACAGTAAAGATGGCAAGAATACTTGGAGTTGAAATACCAGACAACAAGAAACTTGAAGTGTCTCTCACGTATATATACGGCATAGGAGAGACCCAGGCAAAGAAAGTCATACAATATACGAGAATTGACGGAAATAAGAAGGTCAAGGATTTAAGTGAAGAGGAGCTCGGTAAGATAGCGTCTTTCCTTCAGAAGAACATGGTTATAGAAGGAGACCTTAAGAAGGAGCTGTCTGAAAACATAAGGAGACTTATAGAAATCAATTCATACAGGGGTACGAGGCACCGTCTTTCGCTTCCTGTCAGGGGACAGAGAACACGCTCCAATGCGAGGACGAGAAAAGGACCCAAGAAAACCGTAGGTGTTGTAAGAGACAAGACGGCAAGAAAAGCCCTGAAGTCAAAAACACAGGAAAGTGAAGAGAAAAAATAAGGATGAAAAATGGCAGAGATAAAAAAAGGATACGTAAAAAAGAAAAAGAAAATAGTGGACGTGCTTAGAGGTGTGGCGCATATAAAGGCGACTTTCAACAATACCGTGATTACCATAACCGACATGAACGGAAGGGTGCTCCTGTGGGGCAGCGGCGGAACCGCCGGATTCAAAGGCACCAGGAAGGGAACGCCTTTTGCAGCGCAGCTGGTCGCGGAGAACCTGGCGAAAAAGATACAGGCGATGTTCAACATGAGGGAAGTGGATGTTTTTGTGAAAGGTCCGGGTTCAGGAAGGGAGACGGCGATCAGGGCTTTGCAGGGCGCGGGGCTTAATGTGATTTCCATAAAGGATATTACACCCATCCCTCATAACGGTTGCAGACCGCCGAAGAGACGCAAAATATAAGGGAGAAGGATTTAAAATGAAGATGACCAAACCGGTATGCAAGACTTGCAAAAAATACGGTGTTAAGCTGTATCTCAAGGGCAGGAGATGTGAAACCGTGAAATGTCCTATTGACGCGCGCGAAAAAAAGAAACGCGGGAGGACATCTTTTGTCAGGCGGAAAAAAATGTCCGAGTACAGAATCCAGCTGATGGAGAAGAACAAGGTGAAACTCTATTACGGAGTTCTGGAGAAGCAATTCCGCAGGTATTTTGATGAAGCCAAGAAGCAGAAAGGCATAACCGGTGAAAACCTGCTGAAGATGCTTGAGAGCCGCCTGGACAACACTCTCTTCAGGGCAAACTGGGCTTACTCCAGGAGAATGGCAAAGCAGATTGTGAACCACGGTGAGGTCCGGATAAACGGCAGAAGGATGGACAGGCCGGGATACGTATTGAAGACAGGAGATACGGTGCAGCTTCATCCAAACAGCAAGTATGCCAAATCCGTAAAGGAATGCCTTGAGGAGTACAAGTCACACATCATGCCGGGATGGATCCATGTGGATAACGAGAGTTTTACCGTGAACGTCTTGAGATCGCCTGCGAGGGACGAGGTGACTCTGCCGGTCAACGAACAGCTGATTGTCAACCTTTATTCAAAATAGGAAATATCGTACCCCTCACAGAAAAACGGTGGTCAGTGATAAGTGGTTAGTGACAAGAGGAAGAATCAATGCTAATCACTAAATACTGTCCGCTAATCACTGCCTTTAAGGGGTAAAGGAGCGTTTAGATGAAAGAATTCGTATTCCCTGAAAAAATCGTCTGGGAGAAAGAGACATACAGAGATAATTACGGGAAAATCGTGATTGAACCTCTTGAAAGAGGGTATGGAGTGACTCTTGGCAATACATTGAGAAGAGTTCTCCTTTCCTCCATAGAGGGTATCGCGATAACGTCAATGAAAATTGAAGGGGTCTCACATGAGTTTTCCACGATACCCGGAGTGAAGGAAGACGTTGTAGAGATGGTAATGAACATAAAACAGATTGTCCTGAAGCAGAATATTACCGAATTTCCTCATTTGATACCAATGTTTGAACTGGGTGACGATGACAAAGACGAGATATGTGCAGGGGATCTGATAAATGACGGAAGTGCTGAAGTGTTGAACAGGGATTTGCATATTGCGACTCTCCAGGCAGGGAAATCTCTGAAATTGCAGATTGAGGTTACAAGAGGCAGGGGATACATACCCCACGAGAAAATGAAATTCATGAAATCACAGGCGCCGATAGGCACAATCATGATAGACGGGATCTACTCTCCCGTGAGGAAAGTGACCTTCCATGTTGAGAATACCAGAGTCGGACAATTCGTTGATTACGAGAAATTGATACTGGAGATCTGGACAACCGGAGCAATATCTCCCAAGGATGCAGTGAACGAGGCAACCGGCCTGATGAACAGGCATTTCACCGTGATAGGGGAAAACCAGAAGATAGGTTATGAGGAACTGAAAGCGGAAGAGAAGGGCAAGAAACTTGGACAATCCGATCTCAAGATGCCCATAGCGGAACTGAAGCTTACCACAAGGGTTCTGAATGGCCTGATATCAAAGAAGATAGAAACTCTGGAGGAGCTGCTTGCCGTGCCGAGGGAAGACCTTGAAGAAATAAGGAATCTCGGCAAGAAATCTATTGAGGAGATAGACGGCGCCCTTAAAAAAACAGGTTACAAGCTCAAAACCAGAGAAGAGCTGTCAAAAGAGGATGCGGAAAAATAAAATCTTGAACCCCTCACAAGAAACTTATCATGTGAGAGTTCGGGGTAAAGAGGCTGAAAAATGAGGCACAAAACAAGAATAAGAAAGATCGGGAGAAACAAATCTAACAGGAAGGCCTTGACAAGAAACATGGCTATCAGTTTCTTCCAGTATAAAACAATAGAAACGACAGAAATAAAGGCCAAGGAACTGCAGGGCATTGTGGAGAAGATAATAACACTCGGGAAGAAGGGCGATCTTGCGAGTTGCCGCAGGATAAATTCCGTGCTTAACCATGCCCCGAGCCTGAAAAGGGTAAGAGAAATCTCTGAACAATACAAGGACAGAAATGGCGGATACACGCGCATTATGAAACTGTCCCCGAGAACAGGCGACAGTGCCAGGATGGCCATAATAAAACTGGTATAGGACAATGGATAAGAACCTTAAATTGCTGGACAAGTTTGACAGGCAGAAAAACGTATATGAATTGATATGCAAGATGTCGGAACGGGTTCACTCAATAATGAAAGGCAATGCAGTTTCTCCTGAAAACAGGGAGTCGAACCCGGTACAGATTGCCATGGGAGAATTCCTTAACGACGGGAAAACCGACGAACAATGAAGGACCTTGCCGGGTTGTTGAATTTCATGAAGGAAAAGGGGGCTTCCGACCTGCATATCAAATTTGGCAGAAAGGCGATGCTGCGGATAAAGAAGGAACTGAAGGTTGTTGAGGAATGGAATGATATCCTGACAGCCGAAGATATTGAGGCAATACTCATCAGGGTAATGACTGCCGGACAGGTGGAGAGTTTCAAAAAGGAGAAAGAGGCAGATTTTGCTTTTGACGACCCGGAGGTCGGCAGGTACAGGGTAAATGCTTTCAAACAGAGAGGAAAGACAGGGCTGGTTTTCAGAAGGATAAAAGACACGATCCCCACCTTTGCGGAACTCAATCTGCCTGAAGTACTGGGAAAGGTTGCCCTCTTCCCTGACGGCATCGTTCTGGTTACGGGTCCCACCGGATGCGGCAAATCTACGACTCTTGCCACGATGATAGAGCACATCAACAAGGAGAAAGAGAAACACATAGTTACAATAGAGGATCCCATAGAATACCTGTACAAGGA
>Ga0136653_10001382_pt1 | contig 13166 bp, 9 predicted proteins | sample LakKivw275mmetaG_FD_94866 | JGI IMG/M metagenome (GOLD analysis project Ga0136653, IMG submission 94866) | Anoxic lake water microbial communities from Lake Kivu, Rwanda to study Microbial Dark Matter (Phase II) - Lake Kivu water 275m metaG... | ecosystem: Environmental > Aquatic > Freshwater >... | reverse complement strand
GAGCGACGCGAGGAATCTGCTTTCGGAAGATTTCTTCCTGCGGTCGAAATGACATGTTAGTCAACGGCTTTGGCCCCCTGCCGCAAGCGGGAGGCAGTGTTGACCGGGCGGGACCGAGCGGTCCCACAGGCGGACTCGCACTCTATGCTTCGCGGGCGTGTGCCCCGAAGCGCAGGCGAGACCGAGCGGTCACATAGGCGGACTCGCATTCTATGCTTCGCGGGCGTGTGCCCCGAAGCGCAGGCGAGAATACTCGCATCCCTCTTTCGGGAGAGGGTCGAAGCCAGGAAATACGAAAAACCGTCACTTTTCTCAGGTGACGGGGGCGTGGAGATAGAGTAACATGAATATGGTGAAAGTGTATCTCGCGCAGCAAAACGTAGGGGTGGACCCGTGTGTCCGCCCGCAAAGAAGAGTGTTCGAGTACTGGAGGCTATCTGATATGAAGCGTTTCGCTCTGTTGTTGGCGGTTGCTATGAGTATGGGATGTTTCGCGCAAATGGCCGGTGCCTATGAGTTCTGGGGCATCGACTTGGGTAAGGCCTACTACGAAGGCGGCGAGCACATCACGTTTGATGGTGTGTCCTCCAGCCACGCTGGCTACTCTGTGGGTGGGTATAAGTACACGCGGGTCGATTCTGTGTGGAGCGGGCCGTACGCGGCAGCTTCTCCCGGTGCGGACTACTCCAGGGCCAGCACTCTGTCAGATGCTATGGGCTTGTTCTTTAGAGCGGACAAAGACGCTGCGCGGTTTGCTATTATCACTGGCTCCAAACTCGGCGGAGCGACAACACCCGAAATGGGTACTGGCACGCGCCGGTTCGGCCCTGGTGACCTGATGATTAACAACGGTTCGGCGACCTACGGTGTGGGAATGCGCAAGGACGGACTCGCGTGGGCGCTTGACGCGGCAAGCACCAATCCCGAGCATCAGGTTATCCGCCCAGACGGCAGCTACGATGACATGCACGCAAGAGACACCGGAACCCTTGGGGACATCGAAGTTAACCCGGAATGGGCTCGAATGGGAAACGCCGCTTTGGAAGCCGGCAGCGATCTGGCATCAGCGTTCTTTAAGAGCGGTTCGGGGACTGCGATCGGCTCGGCGGAGGTGGACTTCGCAAGCACAGGCGTCAGCCTGTCCGGAGTTGGAATCAACATCTACACGGTCAGCGTGCCCTGGACGGCGCTTCGATTCAGTTGGGACAACTACAGCTTCGATGTATCTTGGAGACCGGACTGCGGCAACGACATAATCGACGGCAGCTTCACGGCAAGCCGGGAGTCCTGGGTAAAACCGATAGCGAGCCTTGTTCCGACTAGTGAAGGTGCTATGCCTTCGTCGGTGCCGGAGCCGTCATCAGTACTGGCGTTGCTGGCAGGAACATCGTGTTTTGGCGCAATCAGGCTGCTCCGGAGATGCTGAAACACGGCCAGACAGTCAAGCTCAGGCGAAGGCACACAGAAGGGATTCCCTTGCGTGTGCCCGCCCTTCTGCCGTTCTGGACAAACGCTCATCATGTGAGATAGCATAATAAGGAATGATCCGTTTGGATGAATATGCTGTTGACGCTTTCGTCCCAACTAAACTGAAGCACGGATATTGACCGTCAGCAACGTGTGAGGGGTACCAGCTATGACAAGAACAGTAACGCTGCTTGCGCTTGTGTTGTTGATGTCGGCGTCGTTTGCGGCCGACCCGCCCACTGACCCCATTCTCCGCATCGAAAACGGCACGCATACCGCCACCGTCTGGAGTGTCTCAGCGGACAGGGGCGAGAACTTCGTGGTGACGGGGTCAGGCGACAAGACCGTCAGATTGTGGAGCCTATCTGATCTCCTGGACGGAAGTCTGGCCGAAAACCCGGTTCCTCTCTCCGTCTATCGCGTCCCGGTGGGCGCGGGCAACGAGGGGATGATCTACTATGCTGCCATCTCTCCCGATGGCAAGTACATAGCGTGCGGCGGGTGGACTGGCTATCAGTGGGACGAGTCGGACTGCATCTATGTCTTCGACCGAAAATCCGGGCAGATAGTCAAGAGGATAGCCGACATACCCGACGTGATCCACATCCTGAAGTTTAGCAAGGACGGCAAGTACCTTGCCGCGGGCCTCGGCACAAAGGGCTTGAGGGTGTTCAAGACGGAGGAAGGTTTCAGAGAAGCATTCTCCGATACAAACTACGCCTCCAACGTGTATGGCTTGGACTTCTCAGCCGACGGTCGGCTTGCAACCTCATGCTACGACGGGTTCATACGTCTCTACGATTCCTCATTTGAGCTTTAGGCAAAGGTGGCGGGGTCCGGCAAGAGGCCGCTGCGGGTCGCATTCTCGCCCGGAGCTGACGCAATCGCAGTGGGCTATACGGACAGCACCAACATCGATGTTCTCTCCGCCGAAGACCTGGAGACACTTCTCTCCGCAGATACGAGTATCGTCACCAGCGGCAACCTCGGGTCGGTTGCCTGGAACAGCGAGAGCGAAGCCCTCCTGGCTGGTGGCAGATATGGCAACAGTGAAGGCGTTTACCCAGTATTGGTGTTCGGTTACGAGGGAGGTTTGGCTCCAAAGGTCCTCACCGGTCCCAAGAGCACCATTATGGAGGTGCAGGCGATCTCCGGCGGTCGGATACTCTTTGGCTCGGGCGATCCCGCGCTGGGATACGTGAGCGAGGACGGTGACTCATCAATCATACGCCCGTCCATATCGGACTATCGCAGTCAGACCAACATGTTCTCCATTTCAGAGGATGGAAAGAAGATAGGTTTCGGCTACAAGACATACGGGGTCGATCCGGCTACATTCGATATCGTGGACAAAGCACTTACCCACGGAGATTTCGCCGAAGAGCCGCACCTCCCCCTAACCCCCTCCGAAACGGAGGGGGAAGGGGGAGGTGTTCCGCTCTTTAAGGCCGTTCGAGAACACGCCGACCTGCAGTTTACCGACTGCTACGACAACTATGAGCCGAAGCTCAATGGTAACAAGTTGCCCTTGAAGGATTGGGAGTTGTCTCGGAGCTTGTCCATCGCTCCTGACGGGATGTCGTTTGTTCTGGCGACCGAATGGTATCTGAGGTGTTTCAACACGTCTGGCGAAGAGCTTTGGAACGCTCCGGCCCCCAGCGTGGCGTGGACCGTGAACGTCGCGAAGAATGGCAGGGTCTGCGCGGGCGCATTCGCTGATGGCACCATCCGCTGGTACAGCATGGCCGATGGCAGGGAGCTTCTCGGATTCTTCCCGCACGCGGACAAGAAGAGCTGGGTTCTCTGGACTCCATCCGGTTACTATGATTGCTCCGTCGGGGGAGAGGATATCATTGGCTGGCACGTCAACAATGGCAAAGAGAACGCCGCGGACTTCTTCCCTGCCTCCCGGTTTAGAGACACATTCTACAGGCCGGACATTGTGGCACGCGTGTTGGATACTCTGGACGAGAGCCAGGCCATCAAACTCGCCAATGCCGAAAGCACCAGTACGGCCGCCAAGGTAGACTCAAAGACTGTGCTGGAATCCAGACCTCCGGTGACGGCTATTCTGTCTCCGGACGAGGGCTATGAGACCGACCGGGACAGTGTGTCCGTGAAGTATTCCGTCCGCAGTCCGTCAGGTGAGAGCGTGTCCAAGGTGCGGGTTCTGGTGGACGGGCGTCCTGCGGTCGAGTCCGGCGAGATCAGCTTTGCATCAGCCAACGATGAAGTCACCAGGACCGTCGATGTGACGCTGCCAAACAAGGACTGCAAGATATCTGTGGTGGCGGAGAACAAGTTTGCGATAAGCGAACCGTCAGTCGTCACAGTGCGCAGAAAAGCGCAGGTTGCGACCGCGGAGCCTGAGGTGCTGAGGCCGAACCTGTATGTAGTGGCGATAGGGGTCAGCGACTATCAGAGCCCGGACGTTCCGAAGCTAAAGTATGCCGCGAAAGACGCCGGCGATTTCATCAACGCAATCACAGGCCAGAAAGGTCTGCTCTATCAGAAAATTGAGACAAAGCTGCTTACGGACAAGGAGGCAGTTAAGGACAACATTCTGGACGCGCTGGAGTGGTTGGAGAAGCAGACCACCAACAAGGATATGGCCATGTTGTTTGTCGCCGGACACGGAGCGAATAACGAGCGCGGCGACTACCACTTCCTGCCTGACGATTTCGACAAGAACAACTGGCGGCGCACCGGGGTTTTGTGGACGGAGTTCCAACTCACACTCAATCGAGTCGCCGGCAAGGCGGTGTTCTTCATCGACACGTGTGACTCCGGAAATGTTCTTGGCGGCGGTACGCGCGGTGTTGGGGACATGACCAAGGCGCTCAACGAACTGATGTCGGCGGAGAACGGGGTGGTCGTGTTTACAGCCTCATCGGGCAAGCAGGTTTCGTTTGAGAATGAGAAATGGGAGAACGGCGCGTTCACAAAGGCTCTGATTGAGGGTATAACCGGCAAAGCGGACTTGCTGGGCAAGGGAAAGGTCACCTGCTCGACCCTGAACGCATACGTGGCCGATCGGGTCAAGGATCTCACTGAGGGCCGACAGACTCCCAATTTCAGTCTGCCAAAGACAGTTACGGACTTCCCCGTTGCAGTGGTGAACAGGTAGATGGGGCGTCCTATGGAGCCTATCTGACCTATAAGACCTATGCCCTGGTTGCCTTCGGCAGCGTGAATGTAACGGTCGTTCCCGCGTGGTGGGCGCTGTGCAGCGTCATGCTGCCGCCGTGGGCTTCCACAATAGCTCTGCTTATGCGCAGGCCCAACCCACAGTGCTCCTGCGAAGGCGTTCTTGCCTGGTCAACCCTGTAGAATGCGTCGAACACGTGGGGCAGGTGCTCCGGGGGAATTCCGCGGCCGTTGTCTGTGACTGTCATGCGCACTGTCTCGCCGTCCTCAATCAGCACCCTGGCCACGGTGCCGCGTCCGGCGTGGCTGATGGAGTTGCTGAGTAGGTTACCGAGGACCTGCGCGATCCGGTCCGCGTCTGCAGCCGCGATGACCGGATCCCCATCCTGCGTCTCCAGCGTCACGCCTGCTGCCACGGCCGTTTCGGAAAGGCTGTCGACAACCGCAGAGGCAAGTCTGCGAAGGTCCACTTCCGCGCGATTGATGGGCAGCTCCCGCAGGTCCAGTTTCGCAAGATCCATCAGCTCGCTGATCAGTCGCGTGAGGCGCTCAGATGTTCGCACCAGCGCGCTGACGGCCTTCATTCGCCTTTCGCCATCGTCTGCTACACCGTCCTGCAAGGCACCGGCCATTGTCCTGATGGTTGCAACGGGGCTTCGGAGTTCGTGAGCCATGTCGGCCAGGAACTGTCGACGCCTCTGTGCATCGTCTTCGAGACCACGGATATGCAGGCCGATCGTGTCAGCCATACGGTTCATTGCCGCCGCAACTTGCGTGAAGTCGTCATCGCCTTCTTCGGGAACGCGATGCCCAAGATTGCCTGAGTTGAACTCGGCCGCTCCCGTAGCCAGACTCTCCAGTTTCCGGGAGAAACGCGCGCCGAGGAGAGCTCCCGCCAGCAGGGAAAAGAACACGGCCACAGATGCACGCAGCGCAAGTGCAGCCATATCTCGGTTGCCAGTTCGGTTGATGGGCGGACGAGGCGGCTGGATTGGCGGTGGTACCGCCTGGTATTGTCCTGCGGGTGGCATTGGCCGCGGCCCGGCAGGCAGCGGCTGGGGTGGGGGCGGTCCCAGGAAGAAACTCCGCAAGTCGAACCTTGGTTCTTGTATAGGCACCGGGTAGATATCCGGACGGCTCAACATCTGCCGATGGAGGGTCCGAACCTGCACATAGCTCACGTAGGACATAATGCCCGATCCCACTACCCACGTTCCCAGTGTGACCAGCAACACCGCAATCGCCAGTTGCGCGCCTACGCTAGTCCTCGGGACGAAACGCATAGCCCACCCCCCGCACGGTTACAATCGGGAAGCTCGGAGAACCCGCCGCTGACAGCTTCTCGCGAAGGTGATAGACGTGATTATCCACCAGTCGAAGTTCTCCGTAGAAATCGCCCCCCCACATTATCTTGATAAGTTCCTCGCGTGAGAAGACTGTTCGAGGGCGGCGCAGCAGCGCGAGCAGCAAATCGAATTCCATTGTGGTCAGCTCAACGCTCGTCTTGCCCACCCTGACCTGCCTGTGGTCCACAACTACTTCAAGGTCTTTGTATGAGTAGCTGCCGGGCTCTGGGGCGGCTGTCCGGCCGCGCCGCAGCATGGCCTTGACGCGGGCAACAAGCTCTGTGGCGTGAAACGGCTTGGTCATATAGTCGTCCGCTCCAATTGAAAGAGCGCGCACTTTATCTATCTCACCGTCCCGCGCGGACAGCATCATCACGTAAGCGTCTGATTCGCGCCTTATCACTTCGCACAGCGCGATGCCGTCCATACCAGGCATCATTATGTCCAGTATGATGACATCCGGGTTGTGTTCCCGGAAAGACGCGAGGGCCGCGTTTCCATCGCTGGCTGCGGTGACCCTGTAACCCTCTGCCTCCAGATACCAGGTCAGGCCGTCCGTCAGGTCTGTATCATCATCCGCTATCAGAATGTGACTCATTACGGTTCCCCCGCGAATAGGGTTTTGGATGGGAGGTATGGGAATAGTGGGAGTTATGGGAACTACGTCTTCCCATTATTCCCACTACTCTCACCATTCCCATTTCGGGTGTAAAGTTCTGCTACTTCTCTCTCGGCTCACCCTCCGGCGGGCCTGGAAGATTTGTCTGGGCCACAATCTTTCCATCCGTGATTCTGATTGCCGCGATCTGGTTTGCCCGCATCACATAGAGTGTGTCGCCCTGCAAGTCAATCGTCGCAGGCGGAGGGCCCATGGGCCTTGGCCCGAAACCGGGACCCGGACCCGGACCGCCGGGCACGGGGCCTTCGCCAGCCCGTTCAGGCAGTTCGACAGCCGGAAGAGTAGCTCTGGCCACGATCTTGAGCGTCGCGCCATCTATGCTGAAGAACTGGTCTCCGGCCACTACGAGGACTCTCTCAGCCCCGGACCCCGCAGGGGTAATGAGCATTTCGATCGGGCCGATTGGCGGTGGAGGCCCGCCGGCTTCTCCATCCGACCTGGGCTTGCCCGGTTCGATAAGCACCAGCGTAGAAGGCTCCTGCAGTCCTGTGTTGTACTTCAGAATCGTGGGACCGCGGAGGATATAGACTCCCTCTGCGCCGGCCTTCATATCGGCGCGCGGAGGCCCCTGAATCATTGGCGGCGGGGCTATGCCGGGCCCTGGTCCGGGACCCCTGTCCATCTGGGCGTGAACCACTCCGGCCGCAATTGCCGCAATCAGAGCGGCTACTGCTGCAAGTCCTGTTGCGATTGTTGTTTTCCTGCTCTTCATCGTAGTCGACCTCCTCATCAGAGTTGAGTCCGCTAACCACCGGGGATCACCCTTGAGTGTGCCGGACACCTCCTTGACGAAGCCGCGCTATGAGCAGTTCCTGACTGAAATCGCGGCATAGTCGCGATTACATCGCAGTTGTGTCGCGAGGTAGATCGGGCTACGGACACGGGAGGATCCTGTATGTTTTTCCGCGCATAGTATCGAACGCTATGATATCGCCTTCGGCCTCCAAAGTTGTGCAGTCGGATTCGACGAGAACGCGCTGGGTTCCCCAGCAGTTTCGCAAGGCGCACCTTTCGCCACGTCTGGACTCGATTGTAACGGCCTTGATCTCTCCACCGCGAATACCGGCTGACACCAGGAACCCGCCTCGTGCCAGCAGTTTGAACTCGGCATCCCACTCCAGGGGCCATGCCGGAAACACGCTGATGATTTCCGGCTCACCAGGGCGGGGCGAAACGCTTTGTAGCAGTGCTTCCTGCAGGATCATGGTGAGGAGGCCGAGATGCTCAATCGAGTGCGCCTGATACCCCGGCGTGCCCTGCTCGAAAAAGCTGAAGCCATTGTGTATCGGTGAAAAGGCTGCACGATAACGTTCCAGGATGGCCGGAAGCTCCTCGCCCACCCCCGCCCGGATGGCTGCGATTGGTGAACGGATTGCGGTATTTAAGCCATCACCATCCAGAACCCCGCGATGCCGCGGTGCGAGCGCAAGCGTTCGTCTTGCAGCGGAACACCTCCCCCCTCCCCCTCCGTTTCGGAGGGGGTTAGGGGGAGGTATTGCTTCGTCGTTTGTCTCCAGCGTCCAATCCTCAAATGGGAAGATGGGTGTGAGCTGGACATCCTCGGAGTTGTGCGAACCGTCCACCTTGTCCTTATACCCGGCCCAGGCATCGTCGGCCAGGGCACCACCGGTCAGTGCCCTGGCACGCGGGTCGGCGCCCAGCGGATAAGGGGCCAGATCAGCGAGGAACGCTTTCCATTGATCGCGCAGTTGGGCGTCGGTCTCGATGATTTCGGCAGCGCGGATGGCCAGCGGCAGCGTGCCACGGATGGCGGCCAGGTCCATGATGCTGTCGGTGACACCCCAGAAGTCCTCGTGCGCGTTGGTGCCGTGGATGTGCCAGAAGCCATCCTCACCCCGTCGAGCAATGCTACGGTAGAACTCGGCCACGCCGTGCAAGAGCGGATACGCGTGCGACCGCAGCCAGCCCTCGTCGCCGCTGTAGCGGTACCGCCACCAGGCATGAACGGCCAACTCGGCGCCGGAGGAGGCCACGTGGCTGATCCAACTATAGCCGACACTGGTCGGGTCATTTCGGCGCGTAGACGCATCCAGATGCCAATCGTATGCGCAGCGCTCTGACAAGCGTGAAGATACTGGCGCACCGGCCGGGTCGTAAAGCAGGCGTTGCCGATACTCTGATATGAGATCATCGGGAATGTCGGAAGGTCCATCGTAGGGCATGGTCTCAGGTAAGAAGAAGCCTTTCGCGTCCCAGCGCTGCTGGGCGGCGGTCGTCATGGCCGGCAGGGCTTTGCCGTACATTTCGAAGAACGGCTCGGCCAGCTCGCCCGCGTCGGCGGCGTGCAGCGGCCAGTACAGCATCTCCGTGGTCCATAGCCAGAACTGATTGCCCCAGTCGCGCGCGTCGCCGTCGGTAAGGAAGATGGAGCCGTTCCATTTGGGCGGGAACGCGCCACGCGAGGTGCAGGCCATGTGGTAGAGGAAGAGCTCGCGGTCACGGGCCGCCTGTTCGCCGCGGCCATCCGCGCTTCTGATCCGCACTGATGTCCGCTCCCAAAACTCGTGCCACCAGCTTGTGTGCCGTTCCTCAGCCTTCGCCAAGGCCTCGGGGGATGCCAGCGACTCCAGAATGCATTCAGCGGCCGCGCCAGCGTCGGAACGTTCATCCATGGTCGCGGCGCTGGCGATCAACACCGTGCGCGTTCCCCGCGTCGGGGGCAGACGCAGGACGCGGGACCTCGCTTCTTCCTCCAGAATATGCGCTTCGGCTGCGGTGCTCGCCACTGCAACCGCTGAGGCGCAGAAGTGCGCCCCCTCCCGAAATGTCTGCATGACCGAGACACGGCCATCTCCCTGTCGCCAAGCGTAAGCCGCAGTGTGGGCGCCGGTTCTGACTTCCGGCGCGCGCCACATTGCCAGTCTCACCTCGATGGGCTGCGGCGACTCGCGCTCGTCCGCCACCTCGACCATCAGTGCGTCGGCCTCCGCCACCCAGCAGGCGATGCGCACACCGTCGCCCCGAACCTCGCACCGGGCGTCGAGCAGGACAAGTCGCTGCGCGAATGACGGCCCCGCGTGGAATGGCTCTTCGCCAACGGCGATGCTTACGCGGGCGCAGCCACCGCCGTAGTCGGTCTGGCCGGGGAAGTGAGAGGACGATGCTTCACGGTTGACCGCGAACACGTCGCCGCGGTTGATCTGGAGTTCAATAGACTCCGGCGTAGTCCAGACCATAGTGCCCATCCGGCCGTTGCCGATTGGATGGCCCTCGACCGGCTGGGGTGCCGGCTGGTCATAAACGAGGTCGGCGAGAGAGACCAGTGGCCGATAGTCAGGTTCCTCCGCCAAGTGCTTGCTCATGCGCGTCTCCTTGATTCTGAGGGTTGTCAGACTTTAAGCGTGTACAACTGAACAGGATTATCCCAGAACCATTTCCTGGCAAGATCGAGTGCCCCATTTTCCGTCATTTGGCCGCTCGATATGCGTCTTGCCAGAACCTCTGCCACATCCTCACGTGCCATCATTAAGTGCCCGATAACCTTCTCCACGGGCTTCTGGTAGTCGCCTCCGAACGCCAGGAGTTTGTTGGCCGGTAAGAGATCGATGGCCTCATCGAGCGCCGCCACTGCAAAACGCTGAGAGATAATATGTGTCCAACAGAAGTTGAGCCAGACATTCGGGAACCCCTTCCCAAGCATAAGGGTTTCTCGAACCCAGGGGTAGCCGACGTGATAGATGTCAAACCTGGCCTCAGGGTGACGCGTAATCAGGGGGATCATGTGCAGAGGGTCAAGATCGCGGAAATCTCCCCAGTAGCCCGCGTGAACGCAAGTGACCATATCCAGTTCCCCTGCGGAGGCTATCATCTGGTCAACTAAGTAGTCGAACAGAGGGTTGGTTGGGCCGGTGAGGGTTCCGCCGCGGTGAATCTCCGCCAATGCGGTCACGGCGGCTTCGCGGTCCGGCTGCCCGTATGGCCACGACATGATCTTTATCCCGACCGCCCCCTGCCCCTCTATCTTCGCCACGTACTTTCTGGCCGTGTCGACAAGTTCATCCAGTGAGCCGGTTGCCGCTTCTCCTCCGAAGCGTTCCTCAACATCCTGTCTGCTGAAGAAACCTCCGATCACCACAACCGGCGTTAGAAGCTCCGTTCCAGTCTCTGTCGTGCCGCACTGTGTGAGCGCCGTCCGGATATTGCACGCATCCCTTAGCACGCGCCGGTAGATGCCAGGCTTATTGGCTTGGGCGATGGTCTGGGACAGCGGCCCATAGGTCTGCTCGTTGATATCGTCGAATCCGTAGAAGTGCTTGGCTGTAAGCAGCGCTGACTTCGCAAAAGAGGTTAGCCGGATTTCATTCCAGTAGGGCTCGAACGATTCCCACCTCCGGTCGAGCGGAATACTCGGGTCAAAAAGGTCGTTCCATGCCTCCTGGGACATCCCTGCGTTCCAGAGATCGAGCCTTGTGTAGTGCGAGAACAGCGTAAAGACGTCCGCATGCATCTCGAGCCGCACACTCTCCGGTGGCAGGTGCTCGTGGCAGTCGATTATCTCGAACTCGGCGATGGCCTTCTGCAATGATTCTCTTATTCCACCGTTTCCCATCATGCGGCTTCTCTCCTTTGGTCTCACTCGCGAACAGTTGAGTCTGGCACTACAAAGCCCCTCAGCAATAGCGCCAATTACTCAGTGTTCCAGACGGTTGACATAGCTTAGAAGATCCTCGCGGAGGCCGTATCTCCGAGAGCGACGGGACGGGTTGGTAACGACTATCCAACCATCACTAACCCACTCAGACAAAGAAATGCGCGCCATGCGTTCGGACAAACCCAGGGCAACGGCAACATCGACGGACGTAATCTGTTCTTGTCGGGCGAACAATGCGAGCACGGTCTTGGCGCGGTAGTCGAGTCTACGAAGCTCCTCCGGTTCGGACACTAGAGTCGAACCGGAGTACTTCAGCGCCTCCTTCTTCACGGCTTCAAGCGCTGTCGAGAGCGTCTCGACGAAGTACTCGATCCACGAAGTCAGATCCGCGTTGTTCCGGCCCATGTAGTAGTTGTGATGGCCTCCGACCTCCAGCGCGCTGTAGTAGGCCTCGATGTCCCTGGAATGATACTCCTCAAGAGAGAGTATTCCGCCCAGCCCGTAGCCGCCGGTGTGGAGGATGAATGTTGCGAGAAGACGCGCAGTTCTACCGTTTCCATCGTAGTACGGATGTATGGTGACAAACTGGTAGTGCGCGAGCGCCGCTACAAGTACCACCGGCGATCTGGCGGCTTCAGACTGACGAATCCATCTTACCATTTCGGCCATGAGGCCAGGAACATCGGAGGCTTCTGGAGGCATATACACTATGCCCCCGGTCGAGGAGTCGCGGATCACATTCTGGCCGTCTCGGTAAGCAGCCGGTCCGCTTCTCTTGCCGTTGATGACAGTGCCGGCGATTCGCTTTATGAGGTCTTCAGTGATAGGACGCCTGCGGGCTGCCCACTCCTCGACCCGAGTCAGCGCATCCCAGTAGTTGCGAACCTCCGCCACATCGCGCTCGCGACCGTGGAAGACCCTTCGTCGTGCGGTGATGGCTTCGCCGGCTTCCTCAAGAGTAAGCCTGTTCCCCTCAATGCGGGTTGAGTAGTGAGTGGCGCGGATTCGCGCCTGACGCGACAACTCGGCCAGCGCCCACGGAGGCAGGCTTGCTGTCTCTACCACAACGCGTGCCGCCTCGATTCGCGTCAGCGCGTTTGCTATCGAGTTGGTAATCTCATACTTCGGTTTCCAGATGTCGGAGGTCGCCATGTGCTCACCATAATTGCCGATAACGGCGACAATAATTGCCGTTGTATTACCGATAACAGTCTACCACAGCGTGCTCCGGATTACAACGCCCTGAGCGGTTGGTGAGCGCAGTCGAAGTGTGGATGGAGCTTTGCATCTCCCGCCAGCGGATCATTCGTACCGAAGCGCTTCGATGGGGTCGAGAGCCGATGCCTTTCGAGCAGGATACATCCCGAAGAATATCCCTATGAACGCTGAGAACCCGAATGCCAGCAGTATTGAAGGCACGGAGACCCCAACATTCCATCCAGACACGCTCGATATGATATACGCCGCGATCATCCCAAGACTGGTGCCTACTGCGCCGCCAACCAGCGAGAGCACCAGGGCTTCGACCAGGAACTGCCACTGAATGTCACGTCTTTTCGCCCCGACAGCTTTGCGCAGGCCGATTTCCTTTGTACGTTCAGTCACCGACACGAGCATTATGTTCATAATCCCGATCCCGCCGACCAGCAGCGACACGCTCGCGATGCCGCCCAGCAGCAGTGTGAATATGCCCGCAGCCTGGTTTGCCATCTGCATAACCTCTGCCTGGTTTCGGATGATGAAGTCCGGTTCGGTTCCTGGCCTGATCCTATGCCGTTTGCTGAGCAGAGCAGTGATCTCCTTGCTGGCTTGATCCATCAACTCCATGCTCTTTGCCTGCACGCTGATCGTACGGACATACTCCAGACCGAACAGCCTGCGCATCGCGGTTGTCACAGGGACAAAGAACTGGTTG
>Ga0136653_10001381_pt1 | contig 13168 bp, 12 predicted proteins | sample LakKivw275mmetaG_FD_94866 | JGI IMG/M metagenome (GOLD analysis project Ga0136653, IMG submission 94866) | Anoxic lake water microbial communities from Lake Kivu, Rwanda to study Microbial Dark Matter (Phase II) - Lake Kivu water 275m metaG... | ecosystem: Environmental > Aquatic > Freshwater >... | reverse complement strand
GCGCTTATGGGCTTAGAAATTAAAAAACAAGAAAGAGAATCATCTCAGTCCTTAGTTTATCGCTTTCAAAAGAGTGTTCAGCAAAGCGGAATTTTGCTTCGGGCGAGAAAAATTAGGTTCCGAGAAAGAAAGAAATCCAGAGACATGGAGAAAAAAGCTGCCTTGAGAAGGGAAGAATTAAAAAAAGAATACGAAAGAGCGAAAAAAATGGGAGAAATCAAAAAAGGAAAAAAGAGGAGAAGATGAATTTAAAAGAAAAAATTCAAAACGATTTAAAAGGAGCGATAAAAAACAAAGAGGAGTTAAAATCCTCGGTTTTAAGATTGCTTTCGGCCGCCATTTTCAACAAAGAAAAAGAAAAAAGATATAAAATTTCCAAGGAGAAGCCGAAGTTTAAAACCGAAGAATTAGAAAAAGAAAGTCAATTAATAGACGAAGAAGTAATTGAGGTTATATCTTCAGAAATTAAAAAAAGAAAAGAATCAATCTTAGGATTTGAAAAAGGAAAAAGGCAGGATTTGGTGAAAAAAGAAAAAAAAGAACTGGAAATTTTAGAAGAATATTTGCCGGAACAATTTTCGGAAGAGGAGATTAAAAAGATAGTTAAAGAAGCAATAGAAAAAACTGGAGCCAAGGAACTCAAGGATATGGGGAAAGTAATGTCTGAATTAATGCCGAGAGTCAAAGGCAAAGCTGATGGCAGTTTAGTAAGCAAGATTGTTAAAGAATTATTAGAGGTATGATTGAGATTAATAATTTGACGGCAGTTTCTATTGATGAAAGTTTTTTAAAAGCAGTTGCTCGGAAAGTTCTGAAAGGGGAAAAACAAGAAGATAAAGATTTGTCTATTGCCTTGGTTGGACAAGAGAAAATAAAAGAGTTGAATAAAAGGTATCGGGGAGAAAATCGGGCAACTGACGTCTTGGCCTTTCCGGGCAATGGCTTGGGCGAAATAGTAATTTGTTTGAAAGAAGTGAAGAAAAACGCTAAAAGATTCAACTCTGTTTTTGAAAAAGAATTGGCCCGGGTTTTAATCCATGGTATTTTGCACCTTTCGGGGTATGACCACGAGAAAAGAGAAATAGAAGCAAGGAAGATGATGAAGAAGGAAAAAGATTATCTGTTGAGTATTAACTTTTAATTTTTATGGCCAAGCCATCTATTATAACTGGTTTAGATATCGGGACGACTGCAATAAAAGTTTTGATTGCCCAACAAAAACCAAAAGAGTCAGAGCTCGAAGTAGTATCTCTTATCAGAGAGCCGGCAGTGGGAATCAGAAAAGGAGTGGTGATTAATCCCGAGGAGACCTCCGAGGTTTTAGGAGGTATCTTGGGGCAAATTAAAACCGAAACCGAGAGAAGGATTGATTCCGTCTATCTTAATGTCGGTGGAAGCCATTTATTTTTGACTCCGTCTCACGGTCTAATTTCGGTTTCTCGGGCTGACCAAAGAATTTCGGAAGAGGATATTACTCGTGTATTGCAGGCAGCTCGGACTTTTTCTCTGCCTTCCAATAAAGAAATTTTTGACGTTTTTCCAAAAGAGTTTATTATTGACGGTCAAAACGGGATAAAAGAACCCTTGGGGCTTCAGGGAGTAAGATTAGAGGTGGAAGTTTTGGCTTTGGGCGGATTTACTCCTTATCTGAAGAATTTAACCCAGGCGGTTTTGGACTCCGAGTTGCAAATTTTAGATATAGTTCCTTCGCCGATAGCCAGCGCCAGGGCTTGCCTTAATTCTCGCCAAAAAGAATTGGGGGTGGCGCTTTTGGACATTGGCGCAGGAACTTCGGGCTTGGCCGTATTTGAAGAAGGAGATTTGATTCACTTAGCCATTTTGCCGATTGGCTCTAACAATATTACCAACGATATCGCCATTGGCTTGAAGTGCGATATTGATATCGCTGAAAGAATAAAAATTGAATACGGCTCTTGTCTTTTATCTTCAGGCCGGTCTTCTCGTCAAAAGCGAGAAAAAGTGGACATAGGCGAAGAGACGCCATTGATTTTTTCCCATAAACAGTTGGTTGAAATTATAGAAGCCAGAGTTTCAGAAATTTTCAGGGAAGTTAACAAAGAGCTGAAAAAAATCTCTCGAGAAAAATTTTTGCCAGCCGGCGTAGTCTTGACCGGAGGAGGGTCAAAGTTAGCAAAGATAGCAGAGTTATCAAAAAAAGAATTGAAATTGCCTTGTAAAATAGGAAAACCTCAGGGTTTTTCGGGTCTGGAGAAAGATTCAAGCCTTTCTACGGTTTGCGGTTTGATTTTGTCTGGAGCTGATTTGGAAGAGGGAGGAAAAGAAGTTGCTTTTGGAAAAGGAATTGGCAATAAAATAAAAAGAATATTCAAAATCTTTATACCGTAGCATTCTGATGAAATCAAATACTAAAATTAAAGTTGTGGGAGTGGGCGGTTCGGGAGGAAACGCGATATCAAGAATGAAAAAATGTAAAATTGAAGGCGTTGAGTTGGTTGCCGTAAATGCCGATGCCCAGGATTTAAAAAAGATTAAAGCCGATGCAAAAGTGCGGATCGGGAAAAAAATAACTCAAGGTTTGGGCACCGGAATGAATCCGGATATTGGCAGACAGGCAGCTGAAGAACAAAGAGAGGAGATTGAAGAAGTTTTAAAAGATTCAGATATGGTCTTCGTTACCTGCGGGATGGGCGGAGGAACTGGTTCTGGAGCTTCGCCGGTTGTCGCTGAAATTGCCAAAAGCCTTGGAGCTTTAACTGTAGCCATAGTGACTAAACCTTTTTCTTTTGAAGGTCAAGTTAGAAGTCATGTAGCAGAAAATGGCTTAAGAAGACTAAAAGAAAAAGTTGACAGTTTAATTGTTATTTCAAACGATAAATTGTTAGAAATTTTAGACCCGAATACCGCTCTCCTTTCCGCTTTTTGGATTTGCGACGACACTTTGCGCCAGGCAGTTAAAGGGATTTCCGATTTGATAATGCTTCCCGGTATCGTTAATGTTGATTTCGCCAATATTAAAACCATTATGGCTAATTCAGGGACCGCTCTCTTCGGGATAGGAAGAGCTCAAGGAGAAAAACGAGCCGAGGAGGCCGCTCTCCGGGCAATAAATTCTCCCCTTTTAGATATTAATTTAAGAGGGGCAAAAGGAATTTTATTTAACGTTTCGGGCGGCAAAGATATTTCTCTTTCTGAAATTGATGAGGTGGCTAAAGTTATCTGCCAAGAAATTAATCCTGAAGCCAAAGTAATTTTTGGGGCAGTTTTAGATGAAAAACTGAAGAAAGGGGAGATAAAGGTGACCGTTATTGCTACTGGATTTTAGGTTTTGGGTCTGTGGATAACTCTAAATTTTAATAGAACTTGACTGGGATTTGACCCAGTTTTTTTGTCGGAGTAAAATAAAGTAATTTATGGTAAATAAAATCACCAAAGTTCAAAAGCGGGATGGAACAATCGTTGATTTTGACCAGACCAGAATAACCAACGCTATTTTTAAAGCCTTAACCGTTAGTGGTCAGGGTGACGGGAAAAGGTCAAAAAAACTTTCTGATCGAGCCGTCCAATTTTTAAATCGACGCTTTAAAAAGGAGGAAATTCCTAATGTTGAACAAATTCAAGACATCGTTGAAGAAGTTTTGATTTTGGAAGGATTAATTGAAACTGCCAAAGCCTATATTTTATACCGGGAACAGAGAAGGAGAGTCAGAGAAGTAGTAAAAGTTTCAGAAGAAGCGGTAGAAAGAGTTGACCAATACTTAGAAAAACTCGATTGGGAAGTTCAGGAAAATGCCAATATGGCTTTTTCTTTGCAGGGACTTAATCATTACGGCGTTTCTTACATCGTCAAAAGTTATTGGTTAAATAAAATTTATCCCAAAGAAATCAGAGAAGCCAATGAATCCGGAGATTTCCATCTCCATAATTTAGATACTCTGGGTCCTTATTGTGCCGGGTGGGATTTATATGATTTATTATTGAAAGGCTTTGGCGGAGTTCCAGGAAAAATTGAGACAAAACCAGCAAAGCATTTGAGAGTGGCCTTAGGCCAGGCCGTTAACTTCTTATATACTCTTCAGGGAGAAACAGCAGGGGCGGTTGCTTTTTCTAATTTCGATACTCTGTTAGCTCCTTTTATCCGCTATGACAATTTAAACTATCAACAAGTAAAGCAAGCCATTCAGGAATTTTTATTTAATATGGCTATCCCTACCCGGGTCGGTTTTCAATGTCCTTTTTCAAATATTACTTTAGACCTTAAACCTTCCTCGGTTTTTGCTAAGCAGCCAGTAATTATTGGCGGGTTGCCCCAAAAAGAAACTTACGGCGAGTTCATGGAAGAAATGAAAATATTTGATAAGGCTCTTTACGAAACAATGTTAGAAGGAGATAAATCGGGGAGACCTTTTCATTTCCCGATTCCAACTATAAATATTACTAAAGATTTTCCTTGGGATGACCCGGCTTTTGACTTAATTTTCGAAGCCTCGGCAAAATATGGGACGAACTACTTCGCCAATTATATAAATTCGGAAATGAAACCTGATGATGTAAGGAGTATGTGTTGCCGGCTTCGTCTAAATCTAACCGAGCTTTATAACCGAGGGGGAGGAGGATTATTCGGTTCGGGAAGCAATACCGGCAGTATTGGCGTAGTGACGATAAATCTCCCTAGAGTCGGTTATTTATCCAAAACTAAAAAAGAGTTCTTTGAAAAATTGGGAAGAATAATGGATTTGGCTAAAGAGAGCCTGGAAATAAAGAGAAAAACAATTGAGAACTTTATTGAGAAAGGTTTGTATCCTTACTCAAGATTTTATTTATCTGGGGTAAAGAAAATGAGAGGGCAATATTACGCTAATCATTTTTCGACTATTGGTTTGGTAGGAATGAACGAGGCCCTTTTGAATTTTATTGGCGACGGTATTGCTTCAAAAAGGGGAAGGAGGTTTGCTTTAGAGGTATTAGATTTTATGAGGGAGAAATTGGTAAAATATCAAGAAGAAACCAGCGACATTTATAATTTAGAAGCAACGCCGGCCGAATCAACTGCTTATAGATTGGCTCAAAAAGATAAAGAAAAATACCCCGAAATTATTACCGCCGGGACAAAGAAAGTGCCATATTATACAAATTCGACGATGTTACCGGTTAATTATACCGATGATATTTTTGAGGCCTTAAAACTTCAAGATGAAATCCAATGTAAGTACACCGGGGGTGTCGTTTTACATCTCTTTTTAGGAGAAAGAGTTTCTGATATCCAAACCGTCAAAAGTTTAATTAAGAAAGTTTTTGAAAACTTCAAATTACCTTATATCACTTTCACCCCCACTTTTTCAGTTTGTCCGAGTCATGGTTATTTAGAAGGAGAACACTTTGAATGTCCCAAATGCACAATAAAACAGCCTTGTGAGGTTTATTCAAGGATTGTTGGTTATTATAGGCCTGTGGTTCAATACAACACAGGAAAGCAGCAAGAGTTTAAAGAGAGGAAAACATTTAAAATTAAAAAATTTGAATTAGCTAAAACTTAGATGCAAATTGGTGGTCTTCAAAAAGTAACCCTGATTGATTATCCTGGCCGCATTGCGGCCACTATTTTTCTTACCGGTTGTAATTTTAGATGTCCTTTTTGCTATTCCAGCGAGCTTGTTTTACCTGAGAAAATAAAAAAACAGCCAAGAATTTCAGAAAAAGATTTTTTTAAATTTTTAAAAGAAAGAAAAAAATTAATTGACGGAGTGGTTGTCTGCGGAGGAGAGCCGGCAATTTCTAAAGGATTGATTTCTCTCATCAAAAAAATAAAAAAAGAGGGATTTTTAGTGAAATTGGATACTAATGGTTCCGAGCCGAAAATCTTAGAAGAATTAATTGATAAAAAGCTGATAGATTATGTGGCAATGGACATAAAGGGGCCGAAAGAAAAATATGGCGAATTTTCCGGGCAGAAAGTTAATGTAAGAAAAATCCAAAAAAGCATCGATATTTTAAAAAAAGGAAAAATTGACTATGAATTTAGGTCTACTATAGTTCCTACGCTTCATAAAAAAGGAGATGTAATTGAGATGGCAAAGTGGATTCGAGGCGCTAAAAGATATTATTTGCAAAATTTTCGGCCGGAAAAAACAATTGACCCGAAATTCGAAAAAATAAAACCCTATCCTCAAGAATTTTTATTAGAAATCCAAAAAGCCATTTCTCCCTTTTTTGAAATCTGTCAGGTAAGATAAAGTGGTGAATAAGAATTTAATAGAGGGGCTTAGCCCCTTTTTCTGATAAAAAAGAGCCTTGGCAAAAAATTCGCCGAAGGCTCAAGGGCTCAAGAGATTCGAACTCTCAAGTCTTCAAGGTTCAGATCTGCCCCGTAGCGAGCTTCGCTCTGCTACGGGGACTTCCGAGCGGACGAGACACCTAAGCTGTCGCTGCGGAAGTCATCCCAGCAGCCGCCGACGCTGAGACCCCCCGAATCGAAGTCGCCAACGCCGACACGGCTGCCGTCCGAACCCACAGATGATGTTCGGACGTAGATGTGTTCGAGTAGCCGTTCGCCAACGGCCAAAAAGTGGCCGATGATGGTATAGACTACCACTTGGCTGGTCGGGACTTCGTCGTCCTTACCGAGCAGTGTTTGCTGTTCCTGCCAGCTCTTGGCTGTCGAGTTGTCCACCGGGGTCTTGCGAACCAACTGCCAGCTGACTTTGCCGTGCTCTTTAGCAAAGGATTGCTTGTTATACCAAGCATCCTCGCGGCTGCAGAAGAGATTTCGCTCAACTTTGCCACATATCTTGAGAACCGAGAGCGGGAAAACCGCCACGAGTATGTGGCTATTCTTCAATTCCTCGAGTACTGGCTCGGAGAACGGAATCTCCGAAAGGGCAGCGAGTTCCTGGCGGGTCGGATTGACCCCAAAGTACTCAATGGCTTCCTCGACTCCGAAGAAGTTCTTGCCCATGATTTCACGGGCACGCTTCTGGCTGGTCGTTGGCTCGAATCCGCCGTTCTGAATCAACCTTACCACCTTCGTGGCAAGGTTGTTGCCCTTTGAGTCGATGACCCTCTGGGCAAGTTCGTCGTTGAGACCTGCTGTCTCCAGCTTGAGGAGTAGCTCGTGCTCCTTGTGCACCGACAGGGTGCGGCTCACTATAGTTCCCATATAGCACACCTCCTATCTTTCTTTTTATCGCTTGTCTCCTTATGAGACGAGCCCTAAACCAGAAACTTTTGTTTCGGTTCAGGGTAAACATTTTAGAAAAAAGTCCAAAACGCCTACCCTAAACTCATCTCTATGGTAGTTCGGGGCTCGCCTCATAGTATCTGAACCTCGTTTTTCAAAGAACTTTCCTATGTCATAATTATAACAGACTACCAAGAAAAGTCAAGTTTTTGCAGTAATATTAAATATTAGTTAAAATTTAATAATGACCCCTTCAAAAATTTTTTTGTCTTTTTGTCTCTCTTTTGTCGGCGGAATTTTTGTTAACTCGATGCTGAATTTCTTGCCCGGTAGCAGAACATATCTCTTGCTGCCGGGTTTGATTTCAGGGCTGATTTTAATTTCAGTTTTTTCCAAATATAAAAAGCTTGTCGTGGCTGGCTTTTGCTTATTGTTTTTAATGGCTGGAATCTGGCGGCACCAGCAAGTAGAATTAAGAATTATGAATGATAAATTGAGAAGATATAACGACCGAGAGCAAAATGTCACTTTAATAGGAATAGTTTCAGGCGAGCCGGATATAAGAGAAAAAAGTATTAAACTAACAATAGAAACCGAAAGCTTAAACGATGAAAAAATAAAAGGAAAGCTTTTAGCAGCTACTTGGCGATATCCGGAATACAAATACGGAGATAAATTAAAAATTACTGGAAGATTAGAAACGCCTCTTGAATTTGAAGATTTTAACTACAAAGATTATTTGGCAAAAGATGGAATTTATTCGGTCATGGACTGGCCGGAGATTGAATTGCTGGAAAGAGAAAAATACAGGGGTCTGACCTCGGCTATCTACGCTCAAATTCTGTCTTTTAAAGACGGATTAAGAGAAAGTATTTATCAAAATCTCTCGCCGCCTCAATCTTCTATTCTGGGAGCTTTAATTTTAGGAGATAAGAAGGGGATATCCGAAGAACTCAAACAGAAATTAAACGTTGCCGGAGTAAGACATATTACGGCTGTTTCCGGGCTTCATGTGGCGATTTTAACCAGTATTTTAATGATTTTATTAATAGGACTGGGTTTTTGGCGACAGCAAGCTTTTTATTTTTCCGTCTTAATAGTCACTCTTTTTATTGTTATGACCGGCCTTCAACCATCAGCAATCCGAGCGGGAATTATGGGAGTCCTTTTCCTTTTCGCTCAATATTTGGGTAAAATGAATACCTCTTCAAGGACAATTATTTTTGCCGCTACCCTGATGCTGGCTCAAAACCCTCTGCTTTTAAAATTGGATGTTGGTTTTCAATTGTCTTTTTTGGCGATGCTCGGAATAATTTATTTTTTACCAGTTTTCCAAGGTTTTTTGAAAAAAATTCCTAATTTTTTGCAGTTAAGAAATCTTTTAGCAATGACTCTTTCTGCTCAAATTTTTACCCTGCCAATTTTAATTTATAATTTTGGCTATCTTTCTTTGGTTTCTCCTGTTACCAATATTTTAATTGTTCCTCTTCTGCCTTACGTTATGGGGCTTGGGTTTATTTTCGGAATAGCAGGAATAATTTGCCATTTCCTGGGATGGATTTTTTCTTTGCCCGTTTGGTTGCTTTTAATTTATCTTATCAAGACAATTGATTTCTTTTCTCAATCTTGGGCCTCCAAGTCTTTAGAAATTTCTTGGATTTGGCTTCCTATTTCTTACTTAATTTTAGGATTAATCACTTGGCGATTGCAGGAAAGCCAAAAATTAAAATTCCTGAATTATTAAATATGAGATATAATTAAAAAATATGGAACAAAAGGCTTGGGTAATTTCGGTAAATATGGGCTACGGCCACCAGAGGACGGCTTATTCTTTGAGAGATTTGGCTTTTGAGGGGAAAATTATAAACGCTAATGATTACGAGGGGATGCCGGCGGGGGATAGAAAAATTTGGGAAACGGCTCGGAAATCTTACGAAGCCATTTCTCGTTTTCGGGGGATACCCTTAATCGGAGAAATTACTTTTTCAATTTATGACCAATTTCAGAAAATTCTTAGCTTTTATCCCAAAAGGGAAACATCTGAGCCGAATTTTGCTTTAAAAAATTTATATTCCTTTTTCAAAAAAGGCTGGGGGAGAAACCTTATAGAGAAATTCAAAAATCAAAATTCAAAATTCAAAATTAATTTGCCGATTATTTCAACTTTCTTTACTTCGGCTTTTATGGCTGAGTTTTTTGATTATTCTGGAGATATCTTTTGTGTCGTCTGCGATGCCGACGTTTCCAGAACTTGGGCCCCTTTCAACCCGCAAAAATCTAAAATCAAGTATCTTGCTCCTACTGCCAGAGTAGTTGAGAGATTAAAGCTTTACGGAGTGAGAAGAGAAAATATTTTTTTGACCGGTTATCCTCTGCCTTTGGAAAATATCGGTCGCCCATCCGTAGAAGGAGCGGATGATTTAGAAATTTTGAGAGAAGACTTTAAAAATCGGCTTTTGAATTTAGACCCGCAAAAAAAATATTTTGAAAAATACAGAATTTTAATTGAGGAACATTTAGGAAAATTACCAGAAAAATCCGACCATCCTTTAACCATAATGTTTTCAGTCGGCGGAGCCGGAGCCCAAAAAGAAATCGCTGCCAAAATTCTAAAATCTCTACTGCCGCAAATTAAACGGGGAAGGATAAAAATAATTTTATCGGCTGGGATTAAAAAGAAGGTTAAAGAATATTTTGAGAAAAATATAGAGAGATTAGGTTTAAAAGAAAATAAAAATATTGAAATTATCTTTGAAAAGGATATCGAAAGTTATTTCCCAAAATTTAATTCGGCTTTGAGAAAAACCGATATTTTATGGACAAAACCGTCAGAACTCTCTTTTTATTCGGCTTTTGGAATCCCAATTATTATTACTCCGCCGATTGGTTCTCAAGAAGAATTTAATAAAAGATGGCTCTTGAAATCCGGTTTTGGAATGGAGCAGGAAAATCTGAATTATATTGAACAATGGCTTTTTGACTGGCTAAACCAGGGATATTTCGCCGAACAAGCCATGGAAGGCTTTATTGAAGGAGAAAAATTAGGAACTTTAAATATTAAAAAAATAATTTCAAAATGAACTGGCTACTAATTACTATTTTAGCTTATTTTTTCCTCGCCATCGTTTCTTTGTTTGACCGCTATTTTTTAGTTGGACCGATACCAAATCCCAAAGTTTATACTTTCTACGGGGGGATTTTATGTCTTTTTGCCTGTTTAATTTTAATACCATTTGGAATCATTTTTCCCGAAAGAGATATTATTTTTATCGGATTAGGCGCCGGTTTGATAAGAATTTTAGCCATTTTGTTTTTAACCGAGAGCATAGTTCGAAGTGAAGTTTCGCGGGTTGTACCGGCAATCGGAGGTCTTTTGCCGATCTTTACTTTTCTATTATTTTTCTTTTTCTTTCCCGAAGCCGGAATATTAAATTCATTTCAAATTACAGCCTTCGTCTTGCTTATTTTGGGCTCTGTTTTAATCTCTCTCAAGGATTTCTCTCTTAGATTTTTTACTTTCGAGACCTTGAAATACCCGATGATAGCCGCTTTTCTTTTTGCCTCGAGCTTTTTCCTGTCAAAAAAACTTTATTTGGAAACAAATTTTTTGAACGGATTGTTCTTAATATTGTTCGGAGGAGGTTTGGGAGCGGTTATTTTTCTTTTTTTCCGTGAAATTAGAGAATCCATTTTTACTAAAAGGATTACCCGAAGAATATCGGGATTTTTCCTTCTCGGCCAGACGTTTGGAGGAACGGGAATCTTCCTTCAACAATTTGCCGTATTTTTAGCCAATCCCGGTCAGGTTCCTTTAATAAATGCCTTGGAGGGAACGAGATATATCTTTTTATTGTTTTTTGTTTTTCTTTTGGCTAAGAAGTTTCCTCGATTATTAAAAGAAGAAATTTCCCGAAAAATTCTTTTTCAAAAAGTTCTCGCCGTTTTGCTTATCGGAGCAGGCTTATTAATTTTATCAATCTATTGATTTACGAAATCAATAGATTTGATTGAGTGAAAAAAGTTTTTAAAAAAATTTTATTAGGGATTTCAGTGACACTCTTAATTTTCGCCGGGTATTTTTTTATTGGCAGCCCTCCCCGGGCAGAAAAAATTATTTGGGGAGTCAATTTTTCCCAAAAACACACTCAAAATTTAGGGTTAGACTGGCGGGAAACTTATTTAGCTTTATTGGATGATTTAGGGGCAAAAAATATAAAGTTGATTACTCACTGGGATTTGATTGAGCCGAATGAAGGGGAATATAATTTTGAAGATTTGGATTGGCAAATAAAAGAAGCCAAAAACAGAGGAGCCAAAATTTTATTGGTTATTGGAATTAAAACCGGCCGCTGGCCGGAATGTCACGAACCCGATTGGGTTCAAAATCAAAAATCATTATCGGAATATATTGAAAAAATTGTGAATAGATATAAAGACGAAAATGCTATTTGGGCTTGGCAGGTGGAGAATGAACCCCTTTTTCCTTTTGGCGAGTGTCCTTGGATTGATAAGAAATTTTTGAAAAAAGAAATAGATTTGGTAAAATCTCTTGATTATCGGGAGCGGCCGATTGTCATCTCTGACAGCGGAGAAGGGTCGTTCTGGATTGCAGCTGCCGACTTGGGCGATATTGTCGGGATAACGATGTATAAAAAAGTTTGGTTCGAACAAATAAGATTTTATGTTTATTATCCTTTGCCCCCGACCTTTTATTGGCGAAAAGCAAAATATATTGAAAAAATATTTAATAAAAAAGTCATTGTAACCGAACTTCAAGCCGAACCCTGGGGACCAAAACTGCTTTATGAGTCGCCGTTAGAAGAGCAAGAAAAGACAATGAATTTGGAAAGATTAAAGGCAAATATTGGATTTGCCAAGAAAACTGGACTTGATGAGTTTTACTTATGGGGGGCCGAATGGTGGTATTGGATGAAACAAAAGCAGAATAGACCCGAAATATGGAATGAGGCTAAAAATTTATTCATTGAAAATTGAAAATTATGTTGAGTATTATTATCCCGACCTTAAATGAAGAAAAATATCTGCCTTTATTATTGCAAAACATTAAAAAACAGAATTTTGACGACTGCGAAATTGTTGTGGCCGATGCTGGTTCGGAAGATAAGACGGTCGAGATTGCCGGGGATTTTGGTTGTAAAATTGTTTCCGGAGGACTGCCGGCGAAAGGAAGAAATGAGGGAGCAAAAATTGCCCGGGGCGAAATATTTTTGTTTATGGATGCCGATAATATTTATTTGCCGGAAAATTTTTTGGAGGAACTTTTGAACGAATTCAGGAAAAGGAATTTAGATATCGCCTCTTTCCCGATTTATCCTCAGGGAAATAGTTTTGACCGTTTCGCTTACAGACTTTACAATTGGTGGGCGCGGTTAACCCAGAAAATCTTGCCTCATGCTACAAATTCGGTTTTGGTAAAAAAAGAAATCCATCAAAAAATCGGAGGATTCGATGAAAAAATAAAAATCGGCGAAGACCACGATTTTGCCAGAAGGGCAGCAAGAGTTGGCAAATTCGGCTTTATAAAAACTGAACCGGTATTAACCTCCGACAGAAGATTTATCAGAGATGGAAGGCTAAAAACCTATCTCAAATATATTTTAGCCGGAACTTATATGTTCTTTTTTGGTCCGGTAAAAAAAGATATTTTAAAATATCGATTTGACCGCTTGCAAAAAAAAGAGGATTGACCTAAAATCATTATTGCCGTTATGTCATTGTATGATTTGCCAAAATTTGAGTTGCCGGAGTTGAAAGCTCCAAAATTTCCAAAGGTTTGGAAATCCCGGACCTTTTTGGTTTCTCTAATAATTTTAGCTTCTTTTATTCTGGGCGGCATTGGCGGCACAATTTCCGGCAGCTATTTTTATTTGGAAATAAAAGATTATTTAAGCAAGTTAAACATTGGCCTTCCGGAAAAAATTGTTGAAAAGCAGCCGATTTACCTTCCCCAGACCTCTCAAGAAGAGGCAATAATAAAAACGGTTAGCGAGG
>Ga0136653_10001380_pt1 | contig 13170 bp, 11 predicted proteins | sample LakKivw275mmetaG_FD_94866 | JGI IMG/M metagenome (GOLD analysis project Ga0136653, IMG submission 94866) | Anoxic lake water microbial communities from Lake Kivu, Rwanda to study Microbial Dark Matter (Phase II) - Lake Kivu water 275m metaG... | ecosystem: Environmental > Aquatic > Freshwater >... | reverse complement strand
GCCTGGACCTACTCGACACGCTTGTACAGGACCCAGGAGCGCCGACTGCCGGAGCGGTCCAGGTAGAGCTGGTAGGCGTGGCCGTCGGAGGCCCTTACGACCCAGTGGGTGCGTCTGCGCTTGAGCCACCAGGCGTCGGTGCGGGCGGTGCTGGGCAGGCGTGCTTCGGGGAAGACCTGGAGGATGGCTTCGATCTCGAGGGTCACGCCGCGCCAGCGGAAACGGACGGGCGCATAGACGCCGCCGGGCGCGGCGTCCATCTCCACTTCGATCGGTTCGCTGATCAGCTCAGGCCTCTTGTCTGCCATCTGACCCAGCCCACAAGGACCCGGAGGCCGGGAACGCCCAGAAGTCCGCCCGGGCCCTCAGTCCTCCGCCAGGCCCCTGAGGAAGTCGGCTACCGCCTCCGCCCACAGGTTCCACAGCGCCTCGCCCAGCTCGGCGGTGGCCAGGCTCGGGTCGCCGAAGGCCCCCGTCGTGGACAGCTCCTCGGTGCGCCAGGCCCAGTCGGGGACGGTCTCGCGCTCTAGCTGCGGGCGCTCGCAGTCATCCAGCTTCACCAGCTCGGGCCGGTCAGCGAGGGTCTCGGCGGTCTCGGTGCCGGCGGCGTGGATGGCCATCTGGCCCTCCGAGGGCATCAGCCCTGACTCCTGCAGCTCGCGCAGCCCCCGCGAGATGACGGGGCTGCCATAGCCGGGGAAGAGGGCGATGCGAGCCCGGCATCCCTCCCTGGTAAGCTCTTCCATGACCTGGTACTGGGCTGACCTGAGGGACGATTCATTGCCCCCGTTGCCGTTGATGACGGCCACTTTGAGGAAGCCGTGGCGCACGACCTCGCGGAGGATGTCGTGCAGGGCGGCCAGATAGGTCGGGAAGCTGAAGGAGATGGTGCCGGGGAAGTTCATGTGATGGCAGCTCTGGCCGTAGGACAGCGTGGGCAGGACCAGGCAGTCCACGCCGTACTTGTCGCGGGCCAGGGCCGCGCCGTCGCGAGCCCAGCGCTCGGCCAGGCGCGCGTCGGTGTCCACGGGCAGCATGGGCCCATGCTGCTCGAGGGCGCCGGCGGGCAGAAGGACGATGTAGCCCTCGGCAGCGGCCCGCTTGATGTCCGGCCAGGGGTTTTCGGCCCAGAACAAGCGCATGAGCAAGCACCTGCCTCCCTGCTGGTTGGTGTGACGCTGAGCGATAGGTTTGCCGCAGCGGGGGCCATACCTTGCCCCTCGGCCCGGGCGTGGTAGAATACAGGCCGCTCCCAGGGAGCCTCGGTACGAGCTCCCCAGCCTGCTACCAGGGAGGGCGACAACCCATGAGCCATTCCGGCTGCGGTACCACCATCTACGAGGTCAAGGCCGGCCCTCACGACCGTGAGAACGTCATCGTTTCCGCCGACTGCCCTGCGGGCGAGTGTTCCTGCTGCTGCGAGGGCGGCGGGCACGGCCATAGGATGTGGCGGCTGGACGAGCACGGCGAGCGCGCTGAGCAAGTGCCGGCGCAGTGCGTGCCGGACGGGGACGGCTGGCGCGTGTGCTGGCCGGTTGCCGACCTGCCTGCCGGGAAGGCCGCGCGCTACGAGCTCACGCTCGAGGAGGGACCGGAAGGGACCCCGGGCGTGACGGTGGCGCTCGACGAGGCCAGGAAGGTGGATTTCGCCATCAACGGCGAGCCCTTCACCACCTACGTCATCAAGCCCGACGTCGCCCGGCCCTACTGCTACCCCGTGCGTGGCCCCGGCGGGCTGGAGGTCACGAACCTCGGGCCCAGCGACCACGTGCACCACAAGTCCATGTACGTCGCCCAGGGCGAGGTCAACGGCTGCGATAACTGGTCGGAGGGCGAGGGCCACGCTCGCACGGTGAACATGGGCGTGACGGTGCTCGGGCAGGGGCCAGTGCTGGGCAGCATCCTGGCGACGGGGGACTGGGTGTCGTCTCGGGGCCAGAAGCTCATGCAGGAGCTGACGCGGATCACGGTCTACAACGCCGGGCCCGACGCCCGGATCATGGACTGGGACATCACATGGTACGCGGCGTACCAGGGCGTGCACGTGGGCGACACGAAGGAAGCCGGGACGATCTCGGTGCGCGTGGCCGAGAGCATGGAGGAGCGACACGGCGGCTGCATAGCCAACGCCTATGGGGCGAAGACCGAGGCGGAGTGCTGGGGCAAGCGAGCGCCGTGGGTGGACTACTACGGCACCGTGGCGGACGAGCTTCTGGGTCTGGCCATCTTCGACCACCCGAGCAACTTCCGCCACCCGACCTACTGGCACGTCCGCAGCTACGGGCTCTTCACGGCGAACGAGTGGGGGATTCACGACTTCACGGACGACTGGTCCCAGCGTGGCGACCACACGATCCCCAAGGGCTGGCACCTAAGCTTCAGTTTCCGCGTCTACATACACAGGGGCGACACGAAAACGGCGGAGGTGGGCGCCAGGTACCTGGACTACGCCTACCCGCCGACCGTGACGATCGTGGAGAGCTAGCGCGGGGCCAGGAGGCGTGGAGGACCCGAGGCTCCTCCTGTCGGCACACTAGAGGGCACCGGTCGCGCCTGCCGTACGCAGGGCCGGGCCCGGGGGCTTCACGGCGCAGAGCCGTGGGTGAGCAGCTTGGACTGGCTGGTACCTATCGTGGGCCTGCTCGGATTCGGCGGCCTTCTCGGCTGGTGTGCTGCCCACTTCGTCAAGACCGTCGGCCGCGTGGTCGGCTGCGTCTGTGGGGCGATCTTCATCCTGGTCCAGCTTCTGGCCTACTACGGCCTGGCGGAGGTCCACTGGGACAAGGTCGCCCAGGCTGCCCCCGCCACGGAGGTGGCCTCCGGCGCTCTGAGGTTCTTCTGGAAGATCATGACCTACAACCTTCCCTTCACCGGCGGATTCGCCGTCGGCTTCTGGCGAGGCTGGAAGAGCTAGCCGCGGGGGCCCCGGCGCGAACTCCCCTCAGGAGAATCACCCATGCTTGTGCAACCGGAATGTCTTGCCTGCTTCGTGCGCCAGGCCGTGGACGCGGCCATTGTGGCCAGTGATCGGCCCGCCATCCACCGGGATGCGGCCCTGCGGGCCTGCAGGCTCGTCGCCGACTCCTCGCCCGACGTGACCCCCGTGGCCCTGGCGCAGCAGGTCCACGAGCTGGTGCAGGAGCTGACGGGAGCGGCGGACACCTATGCCGACCTGCGCCGCCGGCTCAACGAGCAGGCCCTGGCGCTGTGGCCTCTGCTGACCCGCGTGATCGAGGAAGCGGAGGATTGGGTGGAGACCGGGGCTCGGGTGGCCATCGCCGGCAACATCATGGACCTGGGGGTCACGAGCTACGAACAGCTCAGGGACGCCGAGACGGAGCTGCGCCGTTGCCTGGACCAGCCCTTCGCCCGCGAGGACTTGGCGGAGCTGCGGGGGATGCTCGACGGGGCGGGGCTGGTGCTGTACATCGGTGACAACGCAGGCGAGATCGTCTTCGACAAGGCCTTCATCGGCAGGATGCGCCAGGCAGTGGGGCGCATGGTCTTCGCGGTGCGCGGCGGGCCGGTGATCAACGACGTGACGCTGACCGACGCGGAGCAGGTGGCGATGGGCGAGGTGGCCGAGGTCGTGACCACGGGCTTCGCCGGGCCCGGTGTGGAGCTGGACCTGTGCAGCGAGGAGCTGCGGGGCCTGTTCCACGAGGCGGACGTGGTGATCGCCAAGGGCCAGGGCAACTTCGAGTCCCTCAGCGGCACGCCCGGGCCCGTCTTCCTGCTGCTGCAGGCCAAGTGCAGGGCCATCGCGCGGCACATCGGCGTGCCCGTGGGCGGCCTGGTAGCGGTGCGAGCCGCGAGGACTTGACGCCAGACTCGGTGACAGCGGGGGATGACGATGAGCCCAGGCGAGGACGAGGAAGGACGGGCCGAGTCCGAGTCCGCGCTGCTCTTCGTCGTGCACGAGCATCAGGCGCGACGACTCCACTACGACTTCCGCCTGGAGCTCGGCGGCCGTCTCGTGTGCTGGTCGGTGCCCCGGGGCCCCAGCCTCGACCCGGGCCAGCGGCGGCTGGCCGTGCGCATGGACGACCATGGCCTGGAGATCGCGGACTTCGAGGGCCTGGTCCCCGAGGGCGAGTATGGCGAGGGCGAGATCCTGCTGTGGGATCGCGGCACCTGGCGGGCCCTGGATGACGACCCCGAGGCCGCGCTCGAGGCCGGCAAGCTGCTGTTCCTGCTGGGCGGGCAGAAGCTGCGCGGCCGTTTCGTCCTCGTGCGGACGCGCTACCAGGGCGAGCGCGACAACTGGCTTCTCATTAAGCTCAAGGACCGCTATGCCGTGCCCGGGGGCGAGATCACCGCGGATCGCCCCGATTCCGTCCTCACCGGGCGCACCCTCACCGACCTGCGTCTGCAGGCCAGCGCGCTCCGCGAGGTGCGCCAGGAGGTGCCGGGACTGGCGGGAGCGCGGCCGCAGCCCATGCCGACGGCCCTACCGCCCATGTGGCCCGGCGGCGAGCGTGAGCCCTTCTGCGAGCCGGGGTGGTTGTTCGAGGTGGAGCGTCGCGGCGCCCGCCTGCTGGCCTTCTGCGATGGCAGCACGGTGACCCTCCGCAACGCCCGACAGCGTGACGTGACCGACAGGCTGCCCGAAGTGACCTATGCCCTGGCGGCGATGAGGCTGCCCAAGGCGGTGTTCGACGGCGTGGTGTCCGTTCCCGGGGCCGGTGACCCCGCGGTGGCCGCCCACAGGCGCTTGGCCGAGACCGATCGGGGCGCCCTCGAACGCTCTCGCGGCCGGTCGCCTGCGGTCTACCAGGTCTTTGACCTGCTGCACCTGGGCGACCACTCCCTGATGGACGTTCCCCTGGCCGAGCGACGCCGGCTGCTGAGCAAGCTGGCGCCGGACCATGGGCCGGTGCAGTACGTGGACCACGTGGCGATTGACGGCGAGATGGCCTGCGAGGAGGCGGCCAAGGCGCACGTTCGGGCCGTCGCCAAGCGCGCCGACAGCCCCTACCGGCCTGGACAGAAGACGCGCGACTGGCTGGTCATCGAGCCCGCGGCGGAGGAAGCGCCCCGCGAGCGCGCGGTCGGCCTGCCCTCGGCCGAAGAGGCGGCGGACCTGGCGGCCCGGATTCGGGGCGTCGAGCACCGCGCGACGACGCTGCGCGTGGGCGACGCGGCCGTCAAGCTCACCAACCTGGACAAGGTCTTCTGGCCCGAGGACGAGGGACGTCGCCCACTGCTAAAGCGCGACCTGATCGCCTACTACGCCGAGGTCTCGCCCTGGCTGCTGCCGTATCTGCAGGACCGCCCGCTGACCCTGCGCCGGTACGTGGATGGCATCGAGGGCGAAAGCTTCTACCAGCGAGACTGGAGCTACCGCAGCCCGGACTTCGCGCGGCTGGTCCCCATCTACGCACCCACGGCGGAGCGGGACTTCCGCGCGGTGGTCTGCGACAACCTGGCCACGCTGCTGTGGCTCGCCAACACGGCCGACGTGGAGTTGCACGCCTGGTACGCCCGCTGCTCGAGCGACGGGCGCGGCTGGCCCGGGGAGTTCGCCGGCTCGGAGAAGACCGTGGAGGCCTGCAGCCTCAACTACCCGGACTTTCTGGTCTTCGACCTGGACCCGTGGACGAAGGCCGAGGAAGCTGGGAGGGCCGAGGCGGACCGGGCGGAGGCCCTGGCGGCGTGTAAGGCGGTGGCCGCGCTGCTGCGCGAGCGGCTGGAAGGCTGGGGGCTGCGGCCTTTCGTGAAGACCTCGGGGAAGACGGGACTGCACCTGTGGGCCCCCCTGGAGCGCCGGTACCGCTTCGAGGCGACGCGGGAGGTGGCACGCCGCGTGACGGAGGAGCTGGCCGCGGATCACTCGGACCTGGTCACGAGCGAGTGGCGGGTTGAGGAACGGTCGGGGAGGGTCATGATAGACCACATGCAGAACGTGCGGGGCAAGACCTTGCCGGCGCCCTACTCGCTGCGGGCCACGCCTCTCGCGTCGGTGTCCATGCCGATCCGGTGGGAGGAACTGGGGGCCGCGGACAGCCACGACTTCACGATGCTGACCGTGCCGGAGCTGCTGCGCGCGCGGGGCGACGCGTGGCAGGGCCTTCTGGACGCGCGAGCGTCCCTGACCGCCGCCCTGACGGCCCTGGACCTGGTGTAAGAGGACAGGCAGGGCGCGCAACGGACGGGGGGGTGTGACTTAGAGGGCACGGATGTTCTATCGCAGCCTTGACTTCCCCGCCGAAACGGCTGGATAATTCTCCCTGGATAGCGCCCCTGATGGCGCCAACGAACAACAAGGCCACAACACAGCACCGGGACGCAGCTAGGCCCGCAAAGAGGGACGTTGAGACTTGGCGAGTGTTGCTGATCTGCTGCAGCGGCTGTTCGTGCCACGAGAGCCCGCGGAGGACGATGGGGGTGCGCCCGCTCTGCTGGTGACGATTGAGTGCGAGCACTGCGGGGAGTTCATCCGCGCGCGCCTAGACAAGGCAAGCGATCTGCAGGCCGTCTACGGCGAGGAGGACCGTCCGGCCAGCTACCTGCTCACGAAGGAGCTGGTCGGCGCCCGCTGCCGCAACCTGATCCGCCTCATCATACGGTTCGACGTGCACCAGCGGCCCCGGGAGATCGAGGTGGAGGGCGGCCATCTGGTCCATCTTGAGTGCGCCGACTAGGAGCCATCCCCGTGCCTGAGGCGACACCCGAGGGTCTCCCGTCTCGCCGTCAGGCTCTGTGGATAGCGGTAGTGGGCCTCTGTGTCTCCTGGCTTCTGCTGGTCGCGGCGCCCCTGATCCCTGGTCTGCCACCCCGTCTGGGCACCGTGCTCGTCAGCGGCTTGCTCGCCGCGGCCACCTTCGCGGCGATCTACGGCCTCGCGGCGGCCTTCATCAGCGATTGGTACGAGCTTGCCGGCATCGTCATCTGCGGGGGGCTGTGGTTCCTCGTGGGCGACGTCGAAGCGAAGGGCCTGGCCCGCATCTTCCTCGGCGCGACGGCCAGCGTGCTATTCATGCTCGCCTGTGTCCTGTTCGGGCGTCTGGTATCGCGGCTCGTGCGTGAGCCCAACCTGCTGCTGCCTGTGCTGATCACTGCGGCGGTGGCGGATGTCTTCACCGTGACCGTGGGACCCACCCACATGGCCCTGGAGAAGGCCGACAAGGTCGTCCGCAGCCTGTCCGTGGCCGTCCCGCAGGCGGGCTCGGCGGCGGGCAAGGAGGGCGTGGCGGGGCTTACCGTCGCGGCCTCCATCGGGCTGGGCGACTTCATCTTCGCCGCGCTGTTCCTGACGGCGGCCTGGCGGCACGGGCTGGAGGTGCGGACGGCTACCCTCGCGGCGGCCTTTCTCGCCGTGCTGGGCATGTCGCTGGTGCTCCTCGTGCCCCAGATCCCGGCGCTTCCCCTTCTGCCCTTCATCGTCGTCGGCGTCCTCGTGCCGAACGCCGGACGGTTCCGGCTCAGCTCCCAGGAGAAGCTTGCCCTGGCCGTGGGGGGCGTCTTCCTTGTGCTACTCCTGGGGGGCTTCTACCTGGCCACTCGCTAGATGTCACGCGGCACGACCAGGCTGGCGAAGGCATGCCCGGCCCGTTGCTCGGGCGTCACGACCGCAGACGGGGCCAGCGCCCCGACCGCGGAGGGAGGATTGCACCATGTACAGAGACCTAGGTCTCCTCACGCTTGGCCTTCTGCTCGTATCCCTGCTGGCGGCCAGGGCCTCGGCGGCCCCGGAGCCCGTATCGGCGGAGGAGAGCGCCGCGTGGCAGCGATGGCTCATCCCGCTGCCCAAGCAGATCAGCTTCCAGGGCAAGGTGACACTGCCCGCCGCCCAGGTAGGCGTGCGGGTCCGATCGGGGGCCGGTGAGGTCGAGCAGAACGCCGCCGGGGAGCTGCGCGACCTGTTCACGGAGAAGGCCGGCGCCGAGCCCGCCGGCAGCGTTTTCGAGATCCTGCTCGGTGTCTGCGGTGAGGACGGGAAGCTGGACGGCACCCCGGTGGACGGCGCCAGCGACCTGGCCAAGCTGCCCAATCCGGCCCAGGCCTACGTGATACGGCCCGTGGGCGAGAACAGGCTGCTGCTGGCCGGGCGCGGAGAGGCCGGGGTCTACTACGCCGCCCAGACGCTGCGGCAGTTACTGGAGAGCAGGTTCGCGGACGGGCGGGTGACGATCCCGCTGGTGACGGTGACGGACTGGCCCGATCTGGCTGAGCGTGGGCAGTGGGGCGGGAGCGCGAACGACGACATCGAGTGGATGGCCGCGCACAAGATGAACCTGGTGGAGTCGCACGTCACTCTGAAGATGAGTGAAGACGGGAGGGGCGTGGCCGAGGCCGACACCGACCGGATACGTCTGGCGCGACTGCACGCGCTCAAGCTCGTGCCTATCATCACCCACCTTGACCACCTTGGGCGCACGGGCCTGTATGACATCTACCCCGAGTGCCGTGGGAAGGGCGAGAAGGCGCGGCACGCGGAGTACGACGTCGTCGCGCCCTGCTTCTCGGAGCCGAAGCTGTGGGACGTGCTGGCGGACTGGATGGTGGACCTGGCGGGACACGAGGGCGTAACGGACATCTGCGCCTGGCTGACGGAGCTGGCCCTGCACTGCGAGTGCGAGAACTGCCAGAGGGAGGGGCAGTACACCCTGGAGGCACGGGCCATCGTGAAGGCCTGGCGTCAGGCGCGGGAGAAGCACCCGGCTCTGGGCCTGCGGATACTGCTGACCCAGGGCAGCTACTCGACCAACGACAAGGTACTGGCCGAGGTTCCGGACGGCGTTGGGGTCACCTACTACGACGGCGGACGGACCTACGACTCGTCCCGCGATCCCATGATCTACCCCCTGCTTGAGGAGTACGCGGCGAGCGGGCACTGGCTGGGCTGCTACCCGCAGCTCACGGCCTCCTGGCGCATCGTCTGCCCCTGGAGCGGCCCGCAGTTTGTGAGGTACCGGATGACGGAGTTCGTGGACAAGGGCCTCCAGTGCCTGGTCGGCTACCTGACGCCGAACCGCCTCCTGTATGACTTCAACTTCACGGCCGCGGCCGAATGGTCCTGGAACTCCGGGGGGCGCAACGAGCGGGAACTCGCGGCGGCGTGGGCCACGCGGCGGGGCCTCAAGGACCCCGACGCCGCGGCCGAGTGGGCGGTCATGCTCGGGCCCGTGGGCTGGGACGTCTACGGCTCGCGCGTGCCCTACAGCGCCTTCTTCGGCGGCGCGGCGCAGATGGTGGCCAAGCGCGCGGCCCCAAAGCTCGGCGAGGGCATGTTCCGCTACTTCCCGACGGTCGAGCACGTGGACGAGGACCTGGGCGCGTGCGCGCGGGCGCTGGCGATCGCCCAGGACCTGGACGCGCCCGACCTGCTGGCCGAGACGCGCGTGATCCAGGGCTACGTCGGGATGATCAAGTACATCCACGCCATCGCCGCCCGCGTGGCGGGGAAGCAGGACCTCAGCGACGAGGAACGCGCCGCGCTGCAGGAGGACATGTCCCGCCTGGCCATGGTCGGGCTCGCGACGGCCCAGGCGCTCAGGGACTGGGAGGCTTCCATCGGGCAGGGGATCGGCGGGGCACGCTTCACCGATACCGTGGACGTGACGGAGAAGACCGTGGCCGACATCGGGGACGCCCTGGCCCCGTACGGTGTGACGAACGCGATCAGGCCCTACCTGCGTTCCACGGTCGGCGAGTGGGTGAGCGACGACTTCGAGCAGCAGGAACGGGTCACGAAGAGCTGGGACGTGACGGACAGGCTCAGCGAGCCGGGGGAGTACACGATCGGCTTCAAGTACACCACCGGGTGGAACGGGCTGCATGTGTACCGCGTGGCCCTGGCCTTGGCCCCGGCGGACGCGCCGGAGCAGATCACGGAGGTATCCGTTGACGAGCACGAGGCGTCGGTGGGGTACAGGAGCGAGGGCAACCTGTACTCGGTGAAGCTTGAGGACCGGAAGGACGGGGTCACGTACTTCATCATCGCCGACATCCAGGGGGTACGGTCGAGCGACAAGCCGGAGAATCGCCGTGGCTGCAACGGAGAGGTATGGATGAGGAAGCTCGCCCCCGCGGCCGGTGAAGAGCCGCCGCTGTAGGCCCGGCAGCCCCCGTGCGGGAACACAGACCACCCTCCGGGTCTCGGGGGCCCGGAAAGAACTGAAGGCCTGTGCCACCTCACCGGCAAGGCCGGCCGGCAGCGAAGCGACAGTGAACTAGCGGAGGCCGTTGAAGTAGCTGTGGCAGTCCCCAGCGGTGGCCTGACGCACGATTTCCTGGGCCGACAGCCACTTCACGTGGCCATCGCAGAAGGCGAGATTGGACCCGCCATTGTGGCGCGTGTTCTCGGGATTGGCCACCTGGCTGCTGACACAGGGATCGCATTCCGATCCGCACTTCTCGGCGTAAGCCACCTTGTAGGGGTTCCAGCAGTAGTCCGTGCCCGACGAGTCGCCCATCATGAGGCATTCGACGGGCCGCTTGATCTCCCCGAGCGCCATGGGCTCACGCCAGCTGTCGCCGGGCCCGTCGTACTTGGTCAGGAACATGTTCCAGCCGTAGCCCATGGTCGGGATGGACACTGACCACCACACAGTGCCAGTAGGCGGCGTGGCGTAGACGCCCAGACCCGAACGTCGGCTGCTTGGGCACCGGTAGAGCTGCACGTTCTTGACGTAGGGCATGACCTTGTCCCACCAGTGGTACAGTGAGCCGGATACTCCCCAGGACGGCGTGGCGGGAAGGGTCTCGTCGTAGTCCTGAGCATACATCAGCACACCGAGAGCGAGCTGCTTGAGGTTCGACTGACAGCTGGCCTGCCGCGCCTTCTCGCGGGCCCGGGCGAAGACCGGGAACAAGATAGCCGCGAGAATCGCGATGATGGCGATCACGACCAACAACTCGATCAATGTGAATCCTCGGCGCCTTTGCACGGAGCATCCCCATTGTACTTGCTGTGGTCACCGCCAACATCCAAGGTACACTTGCACTGCCCCGATTATGAGATGGACTACGCCCTATCGCGCGACCTGTCAATGCCCCCACGCGCCGATCCGGCCACTCAGGCCCGTCGCCCCGGGAGGCGGCGGGACGCGGAGGTCACCCGCCGGTGAGTGCCTCGGTCGCGACCACGATCTCCCACACACCGAGGTCGGGCAAGCGAACGTAGCTGCGGTCGCCGGCAACGTGGGCCTCGAGGGTCTGGGGCTCGTGGTCCGGAGACAGGAGAGTCATCTCGCGCACGCGTCCGGGTATCCAGAGCCTGCAGCCCCGGGCCGGCAACGGGCTGAAGGTCCCGGGATCGTGGGCGTAGTTGACGAGATGGACTGCCAGCCGGCTCCCCTTCCGCCAGGCCGTGCAGAGGACCTTGGCCTCGGGCGGAGCCTCGAGCCGCACGCCACGCTGGCCCAAGACCTCGTCGAGGGCGCGTCGCAGGGCGGCGGCGTCAGGCATATCCGCCGAGTAGCACCCCCAGTCGGCGAGGGCCTGGTCCGCCCCGGCGCCTTTGCGCAGGCCGGTCACGTCGGCCAGGGCATAGTCGGGAAGGGGCTGGCCCAAGGGATCGGTGCCGCCGAGGGAGCCCAGGACTACCAGCTTGCCGCCACGGCGGGTGAAGTCGCGCAGGGCCGAGACCTGCGGATTCGTCAGCACATCGCAGCTCACCAGCACGGCCACGTCGAAGTCCTTGAGGCGGTCGAGAGACTCCTCGCCCGAGACGACGGCCAGGGGCCACCCGGCGAACTGCAGGCGGTCGAAAGCGACCTGCATGTCGGAATAGTGCTCGCGGCGCCAGCGCGCCGATTCGGGCGAGTAGTAGAAGCAGACCCTGGCCCCCGGCGACCACCCGGCCATCAGGTCCTCGTGTGCGAAGATGAAGTCCTCGTACCGCTGGACCGCCGGCACGGTGTCCGGGGTGACGCGGAACCACTCGTCGTCCTTGCCCGCGTGGCCGAGATGCAGCACCAGCACGGAGCCCGTGGCCTGGGCTTCCGCGATACTGGTCTGCAGCTCGAGGGGCGTGGCGCCCGTGTAGCCCCAGTCGTCGCGGCCCAGCAGCATCGAGGGCGGCTTGCGTGAGCCTCGGGCGAAGGCGATGAGGTTGCGCAGGGCGTTGCACCGGCCAGGAGCCATGGTGTGCGGGCCTTCCTCGTAGAGGAACAGGTCGGCCGTGCGCGCCGACAGGTCGAGGCACTGGGTAACGCCCGGCTGGGACGTGTTCATCGAGGTGACGAAATCGCGCCGCGCCCGCCTGCCCGCGCGGGTCATGTCCTCGATGAAGTCCACCACGGTCGCCTGCTGGAACTGGACCCACCGCAGCTCGAGGCGCGAGTGCACGTCGCGGTAGTCGAGCATAGGGGTGTCCATGGGCGGCGGGTTGGCCGGCTTCTCACGAAGCTTGCGGAGGAACTGGCGGAAGGCGGCTTCGCAGGTGGCGCAGTAGCAGTTGACGGGGAAGGCGTCGTCCCAGAAAACGCCGCCGCACCCCGCCTGGATCAGCTCCAGCAGGCTCTCGCGCTGCTTGGCGCGCCAGGATTCGTTGTTGAGGCAGCAGGAGTAACGCTTGGCCCCCCTGTAGTCGCGCACGTAGGGCTCGCCGCTGCGCTTCACGGCCAGCCACGAGCGCGCCTGTGGGACCTGCTCGAAGACCGCGTCGCCGTACAGGCAGCTCGGTGACATGTAGGCGTAGACGTCGAGGCCTAGGTCCCGCAGGGGCTGGATGCCGGCCGTGGAGACGCCCCAGCCGGCGACGAAGCTGGCGCCGCCTATCGAGACCTGCAGGCGGGTGGCCCCGAAGGCCTGGGAGCGCTCGGGCGTGAGGGCGCTGTAGTTGATGCCCAGCACGACCGGACGGCCCGTCTCCCAGGGCACAGCCGAGGGGATCGTGGCTCCCAGCAGCAAGGCACTGCAGGCAAGCAAGGTCATCCGCCGGCCCCCTCGTTGGCGAAGACTGCTGGTAGCGGTCGGCAGCGGCCGAGGCCCACACCTGGCGGCATCGCGTGACGCGGCAAGCTAGTGCATGGTCTGCCCGCCGTCAACGTTCAGGGCCTGGCCGGTGATGTAGCTGGACTCGTCCGAGCACAGGAAGACAACGACATTGCAGACGTCGTCGTCGGTGCAGCCCCTCTTCATCGGCACCTGGTCTACGTACCTCTGGCGCACTTCCTCGATCGTGAGACCCCAGCGCTCGGCGTACTGGGGAAAGAGCTGGTC